>Ga0335078_10001039_pt1 | contig 42265 bp, 24 predicted proteins | sample Lox_Sample_32_FD_206711 | JGI IMG/M metagenome (GOLD analysis project Ga0335078, IMG submission 206711) | Soil microbial communities from Loxahatchee National Wildlife Refuge, Florida, United States - Lox_Sample_3.2 | ecosystem: Environmental > Terrestrial > Soil > Wetlands | place: USA...
ACCGGTCAACATCCGGAACCGCGACAGCGTGCCCGGCGCGGCAGCGAAATTGTTGTCAGGATCCTCTGCATACAGGCGTGCCTCGATGGCATGTCCCGTGCCGCGCGGGGGATCGCCTTCCAGCCGGGCGCCCCGCGCAATGTGAATCTGCAGTTTCACGAGATCGAGTCCGGTAGTACATTCGGTGACGGGATGCTCAACCTGCAGACGGGTATTCACCTCCATGAAATAGAACTGGCGCACCTCCGGCTGGTAGAGAAACTCCACCGTTCCCGCGTTGCAATATCCCGCCACTTTGCTCAAGCGAACTGCCGCGTCGCGCACGTACCGATTCTCTTCTTGCGTGAGTACCGGGCAAGGTGCTTCTTCGATTACTTTCTGATGTCGGCGCTGAATCGTACAGTCGCGCACTCCCACGGCCCAGATAGTCCCGTAGCGGTCAGCAATGACTTGGACTTCAACGTGGCGGGCACCCTCGACCACTCGTTCTAGAAAAACAGTGGGGTCCCCGAAGGCCTTGAATGCTTCTGCACGAGCGCGCTCGAAGGCTTGCGGCAACTGGCTCGCGGATCGCACCAGGCGAATTCCGTGACCTCCGCCACCGGCCGTGGCTTTAATTAGGAGAGGAAAACCTAGACGCTCCGCATGAGACGAGGCATCCCCGAGCGTTTCCACGGGCCCACCGCTCCATGGTGCGACAGGGATCTGCGCCTGCTCCGCCAGACGTTTCGCAGCGATCTTGTCGCCTAGCTGCCGCATCACTTCCCCATTTGGGCCGATGAAGACGACCCCCATTTCCTGGCAGAGATCAGCAAATGCAGCATGCTCCGCCACGAAGCCCCACCCGACCCACGCTGCATCCGCACGGGCCACCGCTATCGCCTGTTCGAGACGCTTGTAGTCGAGGTAGGTGCTTTTGGGCCGGTGCGTGTCTGGATCCACAAACTGCGCGGGACCGAGAGAGACCGCTTCGTCGGCTTCGCGGACGAACATGGCATGACGGTCGGGTTCCGTGAAGAGCGCGATGGTGCGCAGGGGCACCCCCTGTTCCTCACCGAACTCGCGCGCCGCGTGAATGAACCGCATTGCGGATTCACCGCGGTTGACAATGGCAACACGCTGAAATTCGTTGGGCATACGCGCCTCGATCGAACGAATTATGGCTAGCGGTCTTGCATTAGTCATGCCACCCGAAGCGCCTCGGCTGACATCATCGCTTGCAGCTTCTTCAGGCGTTCCGCGTCGACGCCATCGGGGAGTGCCACGGTCTGGTAGCCCGTGACGCGCAGATAGCAATGTCCTTCCGTGTCCAGAACTTCAGCGTCGAAAGTTTCTGGAACCGTACCGCGAGTGACCAGGGCATGCAGACGGCCATCCGCCAGACTTGGATCCCGCAACAGGGAGATTTCGCGAACATGCTGCGGTAAGCCCATGCGGCTTTGCAGGCCCAACTCCCAAATCCCCGCTGTTTGGAAACAAAGCTCGATCAGACGCGGCGCCGTGAGCGTACGTAGTTCAGAAGGCAGGTGATTCGGAGGCATATCTCTTGCCAATAGACCTACAAAGCGGTCGCGATCCCACCAAGCCTTCTCGATAACCTGATATGCGGGGCCGTGAAAGTAGAGCCGGTAGATGTCGGCGGACTCGATGGGGCGCCCTTGCGGTAAGGGCCACACGGTGGCCGCTTGCGACTTGGGAGGCTGATTCGTCAGTCTCACGCGTCCGGTAAAGTGGGTGACCGATTGAGGCTCCGTCTGGTTCGGCAGGGAACGGCAGCCGATGAGCTGGCAATCGGCGATCAATTTGTTTCCTTGTGGATGAATGCGGGTCGCGATGCGTATCTCCCGCGGTTCGTCTCGATAGAACTTAAAGGGCGCGAGGAAACTCACCTCCTCGGCCGCCTCGAACTGCCATTCGGGAAGCACGCTCAGGGCGGCTTCGGCGAATGCCTCTATTCCCATCACTCCCGGAAGCACCGGAGTACCGTTGATCTGATGGTCGTGAAGGAATGGCTGATGCTGCGGGTCAAGGGTGGTCTCGACGGTGTACCCACCGGCACTTAGAGAGACGATGGCGCCGCTAACGGGTCCTGTTGTGGATGAACGCTTGGAAACAACAGCGGACGATGTATCAAGCCCTCCCGTTGAGTCCCATTCATGCAGAAAAGCGCCGAGCCGCCGGCCGACCACGATCTCACCGCGAGAAGCCCCGGATGTAAGTTCGAGCCGGAGCAACGGAATGCCGGCCCCTGGCGGCAACATATCGATCCCGGCGAGTTCCATGATCTTCGGAATGGAGCCGCGTGTGGCCATGCCGATGCCACCCCACGCCGTCCAATCAATCACGATACCGCGCGTGGCGGGACGGGTGGTGCGGAAGCTGGAAGTGATCTTACAAAGCAGATCATTCGCGGCACTGTAGTCGGTCTGGCCTGCGTTGCCGAAGCGGCCGGCAATGGAGCTGAAGGCTACGATTGCACCGAGCGGCATTTCGCCGATTGCGTGCAGGAGATTGAAGAATCCGTCGATTTTGACGTCAAAGACCAGGTCAAATTCCCGCGGATCTTTGTCCGGCAGAGAGTGGCTCCGCTCAATACCGGCGGCGTGCAACAGCACATCGATTCGGCCGCTTTGCCCGCGTACCTGGTCGACCACCTTGCCCACGGCGTCGGCATCGGCAAGATTGACGCTGAAATAATGAGCTGTGCCCCCGGCGGCGCGCACGGCCTCGATGGCGCTTTGAGCGGCCTGCGCCCTTTCCAGCCCGGTAAGCTCTTTTTCGACAAGAGCTGGAGTGGCCCGTTCGCCGCGCGCTTGAATGCGCGCAAAAAGATCGCGCTTCAGGTTCACTTTGTCCGTTACGAAGCGCTTGAGGTCAGGGTTGTCGGGATCTGGTTTCGGAACCAGATCGAGCAGATAAAAAGTGCCTCCAGATGCAGCCAGGTCGGCGGTGATGGCAGAGACGATGCTTCCTGCCGCGCCAGTTATCAAGAAGACACTGTTTTTTCCAAGGAACATGCCGGGCTGGCCGTCATGCGCAGGCTGTTCTTCCAAGCCGACGGTCCACCGCTGGTTCGCGGTATATCCGACCTCGACCACACCTGGGTCTCGAAGGGTTTCTTTGATCAACAGTTCAGCGACTTCGACCGCGTTGCGCTTCAGATCAAAGTCGACAGCTTTGACGAGACACTCCGGACGCTCCCGCTTGTATGCCTTGGTAAAACCTGTTACTGCTCCGCCAAGCGGAGAGACCGCGCCAGTCTCGTCGTAGCCGTGATGGCCACCGAGACTGGTGACCGATATCAGAAACGTACCCGGAGGCCCGACATGCTCGTACAAGGCTCGCATCGCGGTGTACATCAATTTCACTCGCGTGCGAACCGCATCGTGCCAGGTGGCTAAATCGAGTTGGGAGAGATCCCCCTCATGGTCGAGCGCGGGCAGCCAGTAGACGCCGTGAATCGGGCCGGCCGCGGTCCAGTTATTGAGAAGACTGGTTACGCCATCGTCGTCGAGAGAACCGTCCATGCGGAGCACATCCACGCCTGTCGCGCGCAGTAGTTTTTCGAGAGCGTCCCCAACGCCACCGTGATCCCGCATGACTACTACGCGGCTGCCTTGGTCGAGCTTTACAGAAGTCACTTTGCAGAGAGTCAGTGGAGGACGTAGTTCCGGTACTGGAACGCGACGTGGAACGCGGTTTGCATCGCATGTGGAGGGGAGGCCCGGCGCGGCTTCACTCAAAGGCTCCGATACAGGTGCCTCCGCTTCCACTCCTGCCACTTTTTTGGCGATGGCCGGAGTCGCTGCCGGTTCAGAACGATCTCGGGCGAACTGGATTACATGATGGAGAGTCGGGAAATCCCGGAGCTTTAGATTTTCATCTCGGGGAATGTTGTAGGCGGCTCGCACCGCCGCAAACATTTCCGCCTGTTTGACGGTATCGACGCCAAGGTCGGCTTCCAAGTCGAGATCTAGATCGAGCATATCTTCCGGATAGCCCGTCTTCTCAGCGACGATCTGCAGGATCTTCTTCTTGATGAGGTCATTGGGATTGTCCCCAGTCACGACGGCAGTTGGGGCACTCGCGCGCACCGCAGTCGTGGTCGGTTCGATTGAGACTGGCGATGACGACACTACCGCAGCCGAGCCTGCCAAGTCGGGCCGCTTCTCGTATACGAACCGAATGACATGCGCGAGCGTTGGATAATCGCGGAGCTTACGGTTTTCGTCGCGCGGAATGCTGTAAATCTCCCGGATCGCCGCGAACATTTCCGCCTGCTTCACCGTGTCGACGCCGAGATCTGCTTCGAGGTCAAGGTCCAAGTCCAGCATGTCTTGTGGGTATCCGGTCTTCTCGACCATTAGCGCGAGGATACGTTCTTTCACGGGATCGCCGACCGCGGTCGTGGAGATCGCGGTTCGCTCAGGTATGGCCGCACGTTTCAGCTCTTCCTTAATCTCTGGTGCCACCTGGGGCGTTGCCGAGGGCTGGGCGGCGTTGGGTCGTGCTTCGCCGGTTTGCGCGGCACGAAACTCCGGTCGACGCTCGTAGACGAAACGGATCACGTGAGCGAGTGTGGGGAAGTCCCGCAATTTGATCTTGTCGTCGCGGGCGATGTTGTATGCGTCGCGGATTGTGGCCATCACCTCTGCTTGCTTTACCGTATCGACACCCAAGTCCGCCTCGAGATCGAGATCCAGATCGAGCATGTCCGCCGGATAGCCGGTTTTTTCTGCCACGAGCGCCAACACCCGCTCTTTCACTGGATCACTTGCCGCCGCAGGCATCGGGGTCAGCGGAGCCGTAGCTACAACGGGAAGGGTTCCAGCTTTAACTGTTGGCTCGAAGACGGGTGGAGCGGGTAGCGGTGGGGCAACAATCGCGACCACGGATGACGCCACGGGCGCGGAGGCAACCGCCGCTTGGGATTTCTGCGTCACTTCGGCAGAGTGATTGCTCGCTCTTTGATCGTGGACCCGCAGGGTGCGTTTCACGACCTCCACATCTGCCCTTGGATACCCTGAGATGCCGCTCAGCCATGCTTTCCAGCAGTCTTGGTCGACTATGCGATAGGCATAGCCCAAAGCGTTCGGGCGGCGGTGGATACCATCCTCCGTTGCCACCCAATGCAGTAGGGTCATGCTGATCTGCGAGCCAAATCCTGCACCGAGGCGCAAAGCGTACTCGATGGGGTAGACGCCGCCCTTCGAGAGGTTCAAGATGCCCAATTCGGGATCCACTTCCTTGAAGTTCACAACGGGTGGCACGCATCCGGTTTCGAGAGCTTTCACGGCAATGACGTCTTCGATTCCTGTCGCCATGGCGTGACCCGTGAAGCCCTTGGTATTGGCGATGACGATCTGATCGGCTGCGTCACCGAATACGCGCCGAAGGGCGTGAATTTCGGCCGCCGCGCTGCCGCCACGCGCAGGCGTATAGGTTTCATGCGAAACGAAAATCGTGCGAGCTGCGATCTGCTGGCGGGAAATGCCGCGTTGCACTTCTGCCTTCGACACAAGGTTTTCCATTATCTGGCCAATGTGCTGCACATCGAGGCGAGTCATGTGGAAAGCACTGTTAGCGGTGACCGTGGCCAGTACCTCGCAGATTGCGTGAATTCCGCGTTCCCGGGCAGCGTCGGCGCTCTCAACCACAAGGCCCGCAGCGCCCATGCCGACGATCATGCCGTGACGGCGGCGGTCAAAGGGAGTGGCGGCCTCTTCTACGATTTCGTCGGTTGCTGCCGCGCCGCTAGCCAAGAATCCGGCTCCAAACCAGTCAATCAAATGGTCGGAAGTGACGTCGTCCGCCGAGACAATGACGACGCGGCGGCAGCGTCCGGCCCGGATCCAGTCTTCTGCCAAGGAGACTGCCTGCGAGGTGCTGGCACATGCGGAGTTGATTTGGGTGTTGGGACCACGGGCGCCGATGAACTCGGCAAACTGTGAATGCCCCATCGACAGAACTCGCAGCAAGAAGCGCCGGTCGAAGACGTAGGGATTCTTCTCGATGGCGTCGCGCAACTCTTCGAGTCGCCGCTCGATTTCCTGGTCCGGTACGGAATCGCCATTCGACTTCGACGACCGCGCCAGCAAGCTCTCTAACATCCCCAATTGTTCGCGGCGCGCATGATCCGTGTAGTAGCGCCCCATTTCATCGGCGTAGGAATCGTAGCCCGGGAAGGCCGAGGCGAAGATCACGCCGGTGTCATCGCGCAAAGCGTCGGGCAAGGCCCAGCGATCCGGCAGTTGCGTTCCTTTGCTGGTGGTTTTGTAGCGCATGACCAGCGGAATGCCGGCATCGCGCAATGCATCAATGCCGACAGCAATCGCCAATTGTGTAACGCGATCGAGAGCGGCCATGCGGTCGGCAGACATGCCGAATTCCTTTTCCAGATCGAAGGCCCCGGCGCGCCCCGCCAGCTTGATGACGTCGGCGACATTATTTATGGTCTCGAAAGTTGGGCCGCCATTGTCGCTCTTGAGCAGGCGCGTGATGTGCTTGTCGAGCATAGCGCGGCGAAAGCGCCCTGGGATGAGATCGATGAATTGATCGCCGCGCAAGATGGCGGCGAGATTGCCATCGTCGAAGATACGTTTCGTTCCTGGCAGACCCAGGGCTGCACCGGTGATCACAACGGGAAGGCTGGCGGGGGGGCGTTCTTGTCCCCGGTGTATCTGCCAACCACGCTCGAGGACACCGGCGAAGAAGTGGCCAAGTTCGGCGTAATGATCGCCATTCCCCGACTGCGTCGCCGAGGAACCCTCCGAAGGAAGTCTTACCGCGCTTACCTTGGATTTTCCGACTGCCGGCGGAGTCGCCAGAACCGAAGCCACCGATTTCGCGGTTGCACCTTCAGCCTTGCCGCGACCGAGTCCAGCCGCATAAAGGCCGCATAACGCTTGGTTGAACGATGCGATGTCGCCCAGCTTTGGATGATTGGTAAACAGCGAAACGACATCTCCGCGCTCGCCGAGCACATCTTCGGCGAACCCCTGCAGCGCTTTCTTTGGACCAACTTCCACGAAGATGCGCGCACCAGCCTCATAGAGCGTGTGCAGGCCTTTGACGAATTGCACGGGGGATGCAACTTGTTTCGCGAGGAGGTCCAACATCTGCGGTACGACGCCCGGTCCGGTGGGGTAGAACTCGCCATTCACGTTGGCAACGATAGGCAGGCGTGGCGATTCGAGATGCAGCCGTTCAAGTTCTTTTCGCAGTGGCTCGCTGGCTGGCGCAACAATTGAAGTGTGAAAGGCGTGGCTCACCGGCAACTCTGAGAAGTCATAGCCGGCTTTGCTAAGAACCTCCATTGCCCGGGTGACTGCGTCACTCGCGCCGCCAATGACTGCCTGTCGATTGCTGTTGATGTTCGCGACCACAACGTAGCCGTTGACTGACTTGAGGATTCGTTCGATTTCATCCAGCGGCGCGAACACTGCGGCCATCTTTCCTTTGTCTGCGACTGCTACTTGAGTCATTCCCCGGCCGCGGGCGCTGACGGCCTCCAGTGCATCCTCGAAGGGCAGGGCGTCGGAGGCGACCAGCGCGCCGTATTCGCCCAGGCTGTGTCCCATCGTCATATCCGGCTGGATGCCGTAAGCGGCGAGCAGTCGAGTCAGTGCGAGATCGATGGACAGCACCGCGGGCTGTGTGATAGCGGTCTGCCGCAAGTCTTCGTCGGCCTTTGCGACGGCGTTGGGATCGGTCTCATCCACAAAAACAAAATCGGTGAGTGGCTTGCCCAGCAGCGGGATCATCACACGGTTCGCCTGCGCAAAGGTCTCGGCGATAATTGGCTCGGTGGTGAAAAGCGGCCGCAGCATGTTCACGTACTGTGAGCCTTGGCCCGTGTAGAGGAACGCAACTTTAGGAGCTGGACCCTGTCCCCGAAAGATTCCTTGTGCACGCAGCCCCCTCCAGATGACGGGCTGATTTGCCGCAAGGGCTTTCAGCACACTGGATGACTTTTGAGTCAGGTCTGGGAGGTCGGCATAGTCGATGGCAATGCGTAAGGATGCATGCAGGTCAGCTTCGGCCGGGGCTGTGGGCGCAGGCGCACGACCGGCTTGAGCATCGTTTATGACGGCGCGCAGACGTTCAGCGAGTGCAGCCTCTGAAGCTGCGCCGATCACGAGAGCACCGCGTAGGGGAGGTTTGTGGGCGCTGGAGGAAGTAGGTGGCGCCGCAGTCAGCGAATTTGGTTTCGCGTTCATAACTGTCTTGAGGGCGGCACTTTGCGGAAGCGTGCCGACGGCCATAGATTTCTTTCCATTTCCGGTCAGCCGATGGGGGATGTGCTCTTCAAGGACGAGATGGAAATTGGTTCCGCCAAAACCGAAAGCACTCACCCCGGCACGGCGCGGAACGTCGGACGGAACCGTCCAAGGCCTCAGCTCGGTGTTGACATACAGAGGAGAGTGGGCGAAGTCGATATCCGGGCTGGGCCGTTCGCAGTGAACACTCGGCGGAAGCACTTTGTCCCGAAGCGCTAATGCGGTCTTGAGCAGTCCTGCCGCTCCTGCCGCTCCTTTGAGATGACCGATGTTTGATTTCACCGATCCCAGTGCCACCGAGTGGACGGGCAGATGCTGGTTGCTGAGCAGGTCAGTCATGCACTGCGCCTCAACCACATCCCCCACTCTGGTCGACGTGCCGTGGCCCTCGATCAGGGTCGCGGTGGCGGGCGATAAGCCGGCATTCTTCCATGCGCGCTCGAGGCAGAACCTCTGGCCGACTGGGTTGGGCGCGGTGATCCCTTTGCCCTTGCCGTCGCTGGACGCGCCGATGCCACGGAGCACCGCATAAATCTTGTCTCCATCGCGTTCGGCATCTGCCAGGCGCTTCATCAGGAAGATAGCAGCGCCCTCGCCCATGACGAAGCCGTCGGCGCCTTCGGCATAGGGACGCGTCCCCGTTGCCGAGAGTGCGCCGATCTTGCAGAACTTCACAAACGTCTGGGCTCCCATATTGCGGTCGATGCCGCCCGTAATCACAGCGTCGAAATCCTTGGCGACCAGCCCCTCCAAGGCAGCACTAATGGCGGCCATGGCCGAGGCGCAGGCCGCGTCGCAAACGAAGTTCGGTCCGTGGAAGTTATAGAGATTGGCAATGCGGCCGGCGATGCAGTTGGCGAGTTCGCCAGGCATGCTGTCTTCTGTTATTTCCGGGAGATGCTTGCCGATGCGTTCGTGCAACTGATTCGTGATATCGTTTCGCAACACCTCGGGCAGAGCGGCGAAGCTGGAGATTTCGGCGAGTTCGTGGGCGTACTCGGGGAACTGCACACGCAGCGCAGTGAGATAATGCTTTTCGCCCGCCATTGCGTTGCCCAGAATCACGGCGACTCGGTCCGGATCGAGCGCGCGTTTCGGATAACCGTAATCATCTAGCACCTCACGTGTGGCCGCGATCGCCCACTTCTGAGCCTGATCCATCGCGTCGGTGACGCGGGGCGGGAGGGGGAAATGCCACTTCATCGGGTCCCACGGATAATCCCGTACCCAGCCGCCGATTTTGGAGTAAGTCTTGTCGGGAGCGGCTGGATCGGGGTCGTAATAATAGGATGGGTCCCAACGGTCGCGAGCAACTTCGCTGACGCTGTAGCAGCCGCGCTTGATGTTCTCCCAGAAGGCGGCCACGTTGGGGGCATCGGGCAAGATGGCTCCCGCTCCTACGATCGCAATGGCTCGATCGGCTGTGTCTTCCATGATGACGCTCCTGTGCAACCGGTGGTCGGTTGCATTTTCGAAGTAGTCAGGCGTCTTGGTATTTATGCGGCGAGCGCAGGTTTGGCTGCACGGGCGTAGAGGACGTCGGCTATGAAATCCATGTCAGAGATCAAGCCCGCTTGTGCACGGTGAATAGCGGGCAACTGCAAACTCGATTCGAACGCGGGCATGTCGGCGTCGGCCACGCCGCCGGCTCCGCAAACCCAGCGCAATCCCTCTTCGGCGACCTTAAGCGCCGCATCACGAGCAAATACGCGGCTCAATGCGGCCAGCGCCCTCCCGTCGAAACGCCGGTTAGCTTTTTCGTTGAGCTTGGCTTCAGCAAGCCGCGCGGCGCGACGAGCCAGACTGCCGGCGCTCTCGGCATAAGCGATCCACTCGCCCAGGCGCAGCAGAATGTGTTGATAGCGGGTGAGACGGGCGATGCGGGCCTTCTCCATCACTTCGGCCAGGGCATGATGAGCCAGTGCGGCAATATTCGCACCCACCTGCGGGTGGCGCGCATGCAGCGCCTCCAACTCACGCGCCCTCTCGTGATAGTGCTGGCCGCGGGTCTTTATGTGAAGCTGCCAGCGGTCGCGGCCGATGGTCATCTCGATGATTTCTGAAGTGCCCTCGTAAATCGTGGTAATGCGCACATCGCGGCTGATCTTTTCCACCATGTATTCGTGCGTGTAACCATACCCTCCGAGCGCCTGGATGCAGGCGTCGGCGGCCTGATTGCCAGCCTCGGTCGCCATGTACTTTGCGATCGCGCCTTCGGTATTCAGGCTCCCTTCGCCGCCGTCGATTCGTTCCGCAGTTTCTTCGATGTAGGCACGGGCGGCTTCGAGTCGCACCACGTGTGGCACAATCAGCTTGTGGGTATAGCCCTGCTTTTCAGAAAGCGGAGCTCCGGCTTGAATGCGCTTGATCGAGTAGGGAATTGCACGATCGAGTGCGGCCCATCCTGCTCCCAGTCCAAACGCCGCCACCATCAGGCGCGTGTAACCAAACACGGCCTGCGCCTGATTCAATCCCTGACCTTCGACGCCGCCGATGAGCCGGTCGGCATCGACATCAACGTCGTTGAAGGCGAGTGCTGCAGTGTTGCTGAGGCGGATGCCGTGCTTGTCCTCCGGTTCGTCGTGCGCGAAGCCCTTCGCGCCCTTCTCGACAATGAACCAACTAGGACCGCTGGGCGTGTTTGCCAGAACCGTGTAAGCGCCGGCGATTCCGCCGTTGCTGATCCACTGCTTGTTGCCGTTGATCTTGTATCCGACGACGCGGCCGTCCTTGGTGACCGGCTCCGCCGTGGTGCGCAGGGCACCGAGGTCGCTGCCCGCCTCCGGTTCAGTCGCGCCGTAGGCGAACAACAAGCCTTCGTTCGCGATACGGCTGAGCCAGATTTTCTTCTGTTCCGGAGTCGCGCCGACGGTGATGGGATCGCTGCCCAGAAAAGTCGCCAGCACCGAAGTTGCGATCCCCAGATCAACGCGCGCCATCTCTTCGCAAATGCAATAGACGTCGAAGGTGCCGCCGCCCATGCCTCCGAACTCTTCGGGAATAAACAGGAGTTGAATGCCGAGTTTGTCCGGGTCGCACATATCGCGCACGATGTCGATCGGGCATTCGTCGCGCTCGTCGAGTTCGATCAGTATCTCGTCGGTCAAGCGCTTCTTGGCAAATTCCTTCAGAGACTTCACGCTCAATTTGAGTGTCTTGTAGGCCAGCATGGCTCAACCTCATTTGGCGGCAACGGCGCGCAGTTCGCGAACTTTTTCGGTCAGCACGGGCAGGAATTCCAGGATGTCGTCAACAATTCCGACATCGGCCACCTGAAAGATAGGGGCCTTCGCATTCTTGTTGATAGCGATCAAGAACGGATTGCCTTTGATGCCGGCCAAATGCTGGAAAGCTCCACTGATGCCCAGAGCCAAATAGACCTTGGGCTTCACCGTCCTTCCTGACGAGCCGACCTGCCGGCATTTTTCCAGCCACTTCGCATCAACTACCGGGCGCGAGCAACTCACGGCTGCACCCAGTTCCTCGGCGAGTTCCTCGGCCAGAGCTATGTTCTCTTTTTCCTGGATTCCGCGGCCGATGGAAACCAGAACGTTGTGCTTGGTAATGTCGACAGCGCCCGTTTCGGCGACAATCGTCTCGACATAGCGGCGTCGCGCCGCCAACGAGCCGACGGCCGATGACTGGTCGACGACCACACCCGAAATAGAATCGCTCGGCTCTGGTTTGAAGGCACCCGGACGCACGCTGATCACCGCACCGGATGAAATGTCGCAAACAACGTGCGCGCTCACCTGCCCGCCAAATTCCTGGCGAACCAACCGGAGCGACTCGCCGTCCACGCCTTCAATGCCCACAACATCCGACACGAAGGCAGCGTTCAGCTGGATGGAAAGTCCGGGCGAGAGATCGATTCCGAAATGATTGTGCGGGACGAGCAGAATGCTCTTGGGAGGCAGGGTTTTCGCGAGAGCCTGACGGACCAGCTCGGCATTTGGATAAGCGAGAGCTTCCTGCCCGACCTTCCAGATCTCACAGTAAGAAGAGCGCAGCGATTCGCACACAGCGTCGAGGTCGGGACCCCAGCCTGTAACGATCGCGATGGGCGACACCGCTCTGTCGATTTTCATCGCAGTTGTTATCAGTTCGTCCGCGGAGTCGTCGACGACGCCACTGCGGTGCACGATGTAAGCAAAAATGCGCGCCATTATTTCAGCCCTCCTCTCGCTGCCAGTAACTCCAGAACTTTGTCGGCGTTCTCTTTGCGACTCCGGTGGAGGATCTCAGCCCCCTTGCCCGCCGCTGGAACAAAATAGTCGACGCGCTTCACTTTCGCAGCGGCTTTGCCGACGGCGCCTTGGTCAACGCCGACATCGGAGGCCCTCAATATTGGGATGGGAACGGATGCGACTTGCCGAATGCCACGCATCCCGACGTACCGCGGCTCGTTGATACCGGTTTGAATGGAGAGAACGCAGGGCAGATCGATCTCATTGATCTCGCGATTTCCACTCTCGATCTCGCGGCTGACTCTCAGCTTTCCGTCGAGCACCTCGATGGAATTCACCAGCGAAGCGAACGGATAGTCGAGCACGGCCGCCAGCATCCCACCGACCTGCGCAGCGCCATCCTCGGCCTCGACTCCAGTCAAAATCAGGTCGTAATGGCCCCTCTCAACGAAGCCTGCAAGCGCAGTCGCAATGCCACGGCCGTCCGAGTCGGTGAATGCGTCATCCGAAATCAGTACGGCCAGATTCGCACCCATGGCCAATTGCCGGCGCAGGATATCTTCGCTGTCTTCTTCGCCGATTGTCACCACGGTGACGTTGCCCCCGATTTGATCGCGGATCTGCAGCGCTTCCTCGACCGCATAGTTGTCTGCCTCATTCACCGAATACACGAGCTCATCGCGTTCGATATCGTTTCCCGCGTTATTAATTTCGATCTCGTTCTCCGAGGTGTCCGGCACTCTTCGTGCGCAAACTAAAATCTCCATACTCAACCTCCACAATTTGCGGTTCCCGATTCCTTGGCGCGAGTGCTGCGAGCCATCTGCTGGTCGACTAGTTCAGTCAGATCCATTACGGACATTTTTCCTTCCAGGCCGGCCACCTTGATCGCATCTTCGATATTCACCATGCAGAACGGGCATGCTGTCACCATCACGTTCGTCCCGGCTTCCACAGCCATGCGGACTCTGAGCACGCCCATGCGCTGTTCCTCTTTCGGTTCGTAAAACAACATGAGTCCGCCGCCCCCACAGCAGAATGACCGGTCGCGCGATCGTTTCATTTCCACGCGTTTCAATCCCGGAATCGCATCGAGCACCGAGCGAGGCTCGTCATAGACCTGGTTGTGGCGTCCTAGGTAGCAGGGATCGTGGTAGGCGTACACGTTGCCTTCGTTTTTGACCGGGTTGAACCGGAGGTCCCCGGCCTTTACTCCTCGAGCGATGAGCTGACTGATGTGCTCGACCTGCGGTATGTCCTTGTAGTCATGCTTCAGGGCGTTGTAGGCATGCGGGTCGGCGGTGACGATATGCTTCACACCTGACGCTTTGATGGCATCGGTGTTGTGGTCGCGCAGGGCATGGAACAGCATCTCTTCGCCGAACCGCCGGACTTCATGTCCACTGTCCCTCTCCACGGCGCCGAGAATTCCAAAATCCTTTCCAAGTTCATCGAGAATTCTGGCTGTCGACCGCCCGATCGACTGCATCCGGTCATCATAAGAAGTAATGCTGTCGACGAAATACAAAGTATCGGTGCCGCCCTTCGCGTCGAGTATCTTGACGCAGCAGGTTTGACGAAACTCTGCAGTCTTCGCCCAGTCAGCCCTCTGCTTCTCCAACTTGCCGTATGGATTGCCGCGACTCTCCAGAGCTTTCAGCGGCTTTTGCAGCGACTGCGGAACATCTCCGTCGTCAATCATGCCCCGCCGCAGATCAACGATCTTGTCGACGTACTCGACCAGCAGCGGGCATTCCTCTTCACACGCAGCGCAAGTTGTACACGACCAGATTTCATCTTCGGAATAAATGCCGCCGATTAACGGTTCGTCATCGTGTGCTTTGCCGAAAACCGGATAGTGCTGAAACGCATAATCTCGGGCCTTGATGGTTAGAAATCGCGGCGCCAGCGGACGTCCAGCCGCATTCGCCGGGCAATAGTCTGCGCACCGCCCGCAATCGGCACATGAATAGAAATCCAGCATGTGCTTCCAGGTAAAGTCTTCGAACTTTTTGACGCCGAAAGATTTCAACTGATCCAGATGCTCGTCAGAAACGCCCCATCGCACGGGCTTAATCGTTCCTCTATCCAACTTCGCGAAGTAAACACTGAATAGCGAAGTTTCTACGTGGAACTGGATTCCAAACGGCCGATAGCAGAGCAGGAAGTAAAAGGTGACTTCGTGCACGAGATACGCGGTGACGTTGAGGATCCACAGTGTAGCCATGGACATCGAACCAATTAAGGCCTGGAGGGTCCACGGCAGGGATAGCACTGCCAGAGCTTCAACAGGTTGGCCTTGATGTGCGTGACCGGCGGCGTCGCTGGCGGCAAAAACGCCGTCAGCGGCCATCAGAGTGGCGATCAGCCCGAGAAGAAAAACAGCATCGGCCGCGTGGCCCCTGCCATATCTTGCGGGTACCGCGTAGCGCGCAGGCTTGAACATCAATCTTCGAATCGCAGCTACCACCATACAGAGGAAGACCACCGTAGCCGCGTAATCCGTGACAATGTTGTACAGGTGGCCGAACCTTCCCGAGAGGCCCGGCATCACGAAATTCTCTGAAACTCCGACGATCAGTACCGCAAAAGCTCGAGCTGCCAGGAGAATGAATCCCGCAAAAATGAGAATGTGGAGAGCTCCTGCGAACTTGTAGCGAGGATGTCTCCACTGCCCCAACCAGAACTTCAGGACTCTTCCCACGCGGACCAGCGTCCGGTCAAAACGAAAATCGCGTTCAGCTCGAAGCAGTGGTACCAGACGCTTAACAACGATGTAAGCGAAGCAGGCAACTCCAAGTACGTGGATGGTCAGAAAGAGGTTGCGACCTGGGACTAGCCAATCTGCGATCTGCGCCGGTGAATAGGTGCCTACCACGGTCTACTCCCCGAAACTGCGTCATGCAGGCGACGATGAACGTGTCAGAAAGTGCTTTGCTTGTTCAAAAGTGCGGGTTACTACGCATAGTCAACGGGATTCTTCTCGAACCAGTGCTCGTCGCGGGTCTTGCCGATACTCTTCCATGCTCCGGAAACAACGCTTGCCGTGAACTCCCGGTTCTCCCAAATCATGCCTGCGCCAAAACCGATTACTCCACCGAGCAAGCCGCCTGCGAGCGCTCTGCCCGCAGAGCGGCACCTGTTTCCCAAGTATCCGCCCAACGCACCAAGACACGCTCCAATCGCGGCGGGGGCCAGAGCCTGACGGACCGCCTTCTCGAGATAGGGAGTAAGCGGCGCGTCTTTGAGGAATCTGTCCTCTCCAGTGCGCGCTCCTTCAAATGCCGAATCCGCAAGTTTCCGGCCGTAGTTAATGCTGGACTTGGACCATTCTCGAATGCTCATGGACGCCTCCCGATGCAGTGCATTCGCTGCGCTTTAACCCTAGCGGGCGACTGCGCTGTTTTGCGAAACTTTCCATCTCCGGTTCGATAACTTCGAGCAACTCCTCGAAGGTCTTACGTTGTCGTGCATCCGAACGAGAGCATCACTGCCGAACCCTGCCGACTTTCCGGCCTGTACTAGTCTCTCGATGGCCAATAGACAGCAAGTTCGTGGGACTCGCGCAAGCGAGTGAGAAAAACCTCAAGAGAATTGCATGGTTGGGTTCCTGAGAGCACGTGACGTCAACCTCAATTCCCAAAGTAGAACGCCGGCAGGTCGGTTGGTCAGCAGCGCCTGTCACTTGACCCTGTGACTGTCGTCACACTATCGTCGGCTCCACCGAGCTACGTCACAAGCATGGTAGTAACGGTTAGCAGTACAGGACTGCTCAAGTCGGGATTACTTCGGCTGGACGGGCGCCAGTCCCTAAAGTCTTGCCAGAGTGGATCGAGTCGTAGGCACCCTTTAAACCGGGGAGTCCGAGACATATGCACAAAATCGCAAGGCAGAACCACTCGCGGTTCGGTATTAACCGTTGCAAGCCGGCGTTTACACGCACTGCCGTCGATGAGTCGAACAAGCAATGAAAACGCTCAGGCTATCTTGTGAGTCCGGGGCGCCTTATCTCGTCTCTCCTGTCAACCGTTTCGAACTCTAGTGATGCCCCCCGCCATGCGCACCGCCCCGATAACCGGGGAGGGCGTGTTCAGCCTTCCCTTCGTGGCCAGCGTCCCCTACGTTGCCTCGCCCATCTCGCGCCTCGTTTGCATGGAAGTGGTTGAATCGCTGCGCCCCACGCTCCGGCAACGGTCCAACGTAACCGTGATGAGGATCAAATCGGTTGTCGACATGGCCAAAAAAGCCGCGAGGTCCATGAAACCATGGGCCAGCTCCAATAAACACTCCGCCAACAAACCAATCGGGCCCATAATAACCGTAAGGAGCGCAGTCATATGGGGCATAGTCGAAGTACCCGTACGGGCACACGGGAGCCAGCCCGATGTTTACGCCGACGGAAACCTGGGCTTGCGCCACAGGCACACAGCATAAAAGGCCAGCTACGAGAACTGCGAAAGCAAGCGCACTGACTTTGAGCATGATTTCCCCTTGATTCGTTCAGAGTTTTGACCTGCACAACGGGCCAGCATAATACCAATGATCAGTAACGGGCAAACTAAAAGCTGATATCGGTTAGCGTGAACAGGCTGGTTACAACAATTGGCCGCTCAAGATCCAGATGACCACAGGAGCGAAAGGTCGGGAACTCGCATTTCTCTGGGCGCACCGGTTTTCTTTTGATGACATTCGATTCGAGATCCTTCGCCCGTGACGACAAATGGCGCATCACTCCGGGCAACTTCGACGATCTCGTGGGACGATTTTTCTCAAAGGTACTGTGGAATTTTCGCAAGCCATGGCCAACACGGACATGTAAGTCGCGCCAGAAGCGGTGCTCAAAGACTGCGTGGCACTGCCGGCATTGTCAGAGACGCGATATTGCGCCAAATGATCCTCGAATCGTAGCCAGCTTCCCGGCCCTCATTGACTTGGTGCACCTCTGGCCCTACTATCTGTGCTCAATGATCGGGCAGACGATCTCTCACTACCGCATCCTCGAAAAGCTGGGTGGCGGCGGCATGGGCGTGGTCTATAAGGCGGAAGACGCCCGCCTGCATCGTTTCGTCGCACTCAAATTTCTCCCGGATGAAGTCGCCCGCAATCCCCAGGCCTTGGCCCGCTTCCAACGGGAAGCGCAAGCGGCTTCTGCCCTGAACCACCCGAACATCTGCACGATCTACGACATTGGTGAGCAGGACTCGCAGGCTTTCATCGCGATGGAGTACCTGGAGGGAGTGACCCTTAAGCATCTGATCACGGGTCACCCGCTCGAAACCGAGCAATTGCTCGAGCTGGCCATTGAGATCACCGATGCTCTTGATGCGGCTCACAGCGGCGGGATCGTGCATCGCGACATCAAGCCAGCCAATATCTTCGTGACCAAACGAGGGCACGCCAAAATCCTCGACTTCGGCCTGGCCAAGGTGAAGCTGGGCGGTACTTCTTCGGCTGCCCCAGCCGACGTCATGACCGAGGCCACGGCGGCGGTCAGCCTTGAGGATTTGACCAGTCCCGGCACGGCAGTTGGAACGGTCGCTTATATGTCGCCGGAACAGGCGCGTGGCAAGGATCTTGACGGTCGTACTGACCTGTTCTCCTTCGGCACGGTTCTTTACGAGATGGCGACGGGCACGCTTCCGTTCCGAGGCGAGACCTCGGCAGTGATTTTTGAGTCGATTCTGGGCAAGGCGCCGACACCGCCGATCCGGATTAATCCCGCTCTGCCGCCGAAACTGGAAGAGATCATCAGCAAGGCGTTGGAGAAAGACCGCGACTTGCGCTACCAGAGTGCTGCCGAGATACGCGCCGATTTGAAGCGCTTGCGCCGCGACACCGGTTCTGGATACGTCGCTGTCCAGAGCGGATCCGTTGCAGTAGCCGCAGCCTCGGAGTCAGGCAAGGTTGCGTCCGCGCACGTTTCGTCCGTCTCCGCTCCAGTACCTGCGAAAAAAGGTTTCCCCACCAGAGTGATCGCCGCGGTTGGTGTGCTCGTTCTAGCGGCCGCTGCATTCATCGGCTACCGAGCACTCCATCGCCACCGCGCGCTCAACCCGCAGAACATGGAGATCACCAAGCTGACCGACAGCGGCAAGGCCTCGTTGGTTGCGATCTCTCCCGATGGCCAGTACGTCGTCTACGTGAAGCGGGAAGGCGAGCAGCAAAGTCTTTGGATGCGCAACGTCCCAACCCGGAGCGATGTGCAGGTGCTGGCGCCGGACGATGTGAGCTTTGCCGGGCTTACTTTTTCCCAGGATGGCAACTACATTTATTTCGTTCGCTCTGACAAACGCACGCAGCTTTACAACTACCTCTACATCATGCCGGTGCTGGGAGGAACTCCCCGGCAACTCATTCGCGATATCGATACTCCCGTGAGCTTCTCCCCCGACGGAAAACAATTTGTATTCATGCGAGGCGTTCCAAACGCAACTGCGGTTGAGCTTCGGATGGCATCCGCCGACGGAACTGGCGACCGATTGCTTGCGCAGTTGCCCGCCATACCCTTGACGGTTTCCATGCTCGGCGCCAGTTGGTCTCCCGACGGGAAAAAGATCGCAGTGTCGATACTGGAAACGGGGAAGCAGATCCATTGGGTACTTGACATGATTCAGGTAGCGGATGGCAGCGTGCGCCCGCTCTATACCGCGACGGAGTTTCTGGGGCGGCCGGTTTGGTTATCGGAAGGGGACTCGCTGCTGGTTCCGATCAGTCTGGGGAAACAGAACCGAAATCAGATTTGGGAGATCTCGTACCCCGAGGGCGAGCGGCGCCGATTTACCAACGATCTGTCCAATTACGGAGGCAGGCTCGATCTCACGCGCGACCGAAACACGTTGGTTGCGCTGGATCAGAAACAGATCTCGCATGTATGGATTGCTCCCGGCGGAAAATCCGAAGCGGCAACCCAGATCACTTCAGGAGAAGCGCTGGATCAGGAAGTGTACCCAGGCCCGGGAAACAAGTTGCTGATCCGCAGTGAAGACAGCGACTTGGTCTCCATCAATGCCGATGGCAGCCAGCGGACCGTACTCGCTCCGGAGGTTCGGAACTATTGGGCCCACTCCGCCTGTGGCGACCGCTATTTGCTGTTCGACTCGTACAACGGAGGTACGGCGCAGCTAATGCGCTCCGACCTCGACGGCTCCAACTTGACTAAGCTGGCCGATAAAGTTGGGGAATCGGACTGTTCGCCGGATGGAAAGTGGCTGGTGTATCGCGCGAACGTGCAGTCGGTGGACAGGATTTACCGGCTTCCCATCGAAGGTGGCACTCCGACCGAGCTTGCCATCGCGCCCGGCGGAGGCGACAGCTTGATTTCACCCGACGGCAAATTTATCGCCTACAGCTATGAGGAAGGTTCCCCGGTGCCGGAGCTGAAAATTGCTGTCATCCCAGCCGAAGGCGGCTCTCCTCTGCATGTGTTCCAGTCGCAGGCTGGCGCGGCAAGCTTTCGCTGGTCCCCTGACGGCAAGGCTCTCCAGTACGCTCTCACTCGCAGCGGGGCGGGCAACATCTGGGAGCAACCTCTCTCAGGCGGAGACCCACACCAGTTCACCCATTTCACGTCAGGATTGATCTTCGATTTCTCCTGGTCCCGTGACGGCAAGCAGTTGCTACTCTCCAGGGGCGACAGTACGAGCGACGTGGTGATGATCTCGAACTTCCGCTAGCTTGCTGTTTCGCGGAAGTGGTCAACGGTCATCGCGGATCATATAAGGCCGTTCTGCAGGCTCCAAGCGGATCGAAATGTGAGACCGCCTGGCCGGCCCAGAATTTGCTGACAAACCTTCACCCACAAACAAATATCTAATACCTGAATGCATTCGGTCCCTTGAGGCCGCAGTCTGGGTCACAAAGCGCCCGGGGGGATGAGTGCTCATCGAGAAGCCGTCGCTGTTGGATTTCCGGCGCAACGACGGTACTCGATGAGCGACCGCGTGAAGGAGGTAGAACGATATGAGATCACGTCTTGCGAGAATCCTTTACTTCGCTGCACTCAAGCCGCTGTCGAGCGTCGTGCTGTTGACGCTGGCAGCAATGGGGGGGCTGGCTAACGCACAGGCAGGAGAAGCCTGGCAGATTGACTCCAACCAGTCGTTTGCTCACCTATCTCTGGGTGTGGGCTCGAACGCACTGGAAGTTGGCGTGGCGCGTGTCAGCGGTCTTACGAATATCGATTCCGAGAGTCCCGCTGATCCGGCGATCAGCTTTGAGATACGGCCGGAAAGCGAAATCGGTGCGGAGCACGCCATCATCAGCTTTAGATCCGGATCCGCCACGAAAAGAGACGGGCAATTGGTCCTTGAGGGGAAGCTGACCGTCGCCCGGATCGAGCGCAGTGTGGCAACGGAGCCAGATGAGGCTTATTACGGGCCTCGATACGGAAATGCCGTTGTCTACACTGTGACTCGTCAAGTCGCGTTCGTGCTTTCTGATAACGCGCAGCGTCCGACACGCAAGGGTGAGCTGGAATTGTCGGGCACGGCTTCTGTCAGGCAAGGAGACTTCCCGCAATTGTTGGATGCAATAACACTGGATGACTGGCCGACCCAGCTTGTGAACGGCGAAAAATGCATGGCACCCTCCACGATTCGCGAAGATTACCACGGCATAAACTGTACTGGCAGTGTCGTTGCAAGCCTTCGGAACGCGGAGGTTCTTACGGGCGCATCCAGCGGAGAAGGCTTCTACGGCTTTGCGCCAACCGTCACTCCAGATCAGGATTGGTCCTCGATCGTATTGAATTTAACAGCCGAGAGAATCGCTTCGATGCCCTCTGCGGCAACCAATAAGTGAGACTATGATGCAGCATTCGGCGTACTCGCTGCGGATCAATTCCTTTACGCGGTCGTGAATCTGGTCGCGGATCCTTCGGCTTCTAGCGACTGTCCCTTGGGATCGGGCATCTCCCAATCAATCGTTCTGGGGCTGGGAACGGAGGGTGCAAGCCTCTCCACATCCCATGGCTAATTCGGCTCTTCGAGCGGTTGCCAAAGCTCGATCTTGTTACCGTCGGGATCGTAAATCCAGGCGAAGCGGCCATATGGTTCGTCCTGTCGCTTCGGGTCAACCTTCACGCCCGCCTTGTTAAACCGCTCGAGCATCGCGTCGAGATCGTCCACGATATAGTTCACCATCAACGTGCTTGGCTCGAAATACTTGCTGCTGGCCGGAAAGATTGACCACACCGTCATCCGCTCCTGTTGCGGATTGTCTTTCTCGCGCCAATGCAGGATCACCCCGTGACCCTGATCAGAGAGACCGAGGTTCTTCGCGTACCACTCCCGCATCGGGCCGGGATCTTCCGACTTGAAGAAAACTCCGCCGATACCCAGAATGCGGCCCTTCTGAGGCTCCGAGGTGGAAGCCGTCGACTCCTGTTGCTGCGGTTGTTGTTTTTCCATCTGCTCTCCTTTGATTGAGCGAAACACGACCTGAACAGCAAAATTGCGGTCAGGAGCGCGGAAATTCGGGTGTGAAGCACGGTCCGATCGGATCAGCAAACCTTGTGCCGAGCAGCAATCCAGTGAAGATCAGTGCAAACATGCCGGAGGCGATCAGATTGTGCCCCAACAGGCGCGTACGCGACGAGAACTATAACATGTGCTGCTGGGCATCCGCCGCTGCTGTGCTGGCGAAATACGAAGGGCGAAATGCAGCGCATTGAATCGAATGGGCTGTTGTTCGATCGCTTCCTGCTCTATACCGACGGCGTGAGCGAAACTGAGAATGCAGCAGGGGAGGCATTTGGCGATCAACAACTGGAACGTGCCGTGCGCAATAATCGAGTACAGCCCGCCTCCGAGCTATCGCGTCAAGTGCTCTCTGAACTCCAGAGGTGGCGGCCGGCTATAGTGAAACAGCAGGATGACATTACGCTTATCGTCATCGATTTTCTTTAACTCACCCGACACCATCTCAGAACCACCAAACATACTGTCCAGTTGCAGAGTCGTCGGCTACTCGGAAACGGCGTCGCTTCCGGTTTGCGCGTCGAGCATCAACGAGACATCAAAAGTTACGAGTCTGTCCCGGTTCCGAGGAAGGAAATTTGGCCTCGCTCACACTGCAGCAACGTCTTGTGTGGATAATTGCCGCCAAGATTTTCTAGTAATTTTGGGCAGCGCCCTTAGCGGAGCTCGGCAAAAGCGATTCGAACTCTTCCGGCGGCACTGGTCCGCTGAACAGGAACCCCTGGAACGAATGGCAGCCCAGGCGAGCCAGGAAGTCGCGCTGTTGTTCTGTTTCCACGCCTTCGGCAATGACCGACAAACCCATTGCCTTGCCCAAAGAAATGATGCTCTGTGCAATTGCGCTGCTGCTAGCATCGACCAAAATATCGCGAACAAACTCCTGGTCGATCTTTAATTGATCAAGGGGTAAGCGCCTCAGGTACCCCAGGGAAGAATAACCCATGCCGAAATCGTCCAGAGAGAATCTCAAACCACGAGACTTGAGCTCGGTCATTTTGGCAACAACATCCTCAAGATCCTCCACGAACATGCTCTCGGTCAGTTCCAGTTTTAGGTTTCGCGGATTGGCTCCGGTGCGGTCCAGAGCCTGCAGCACACCTTTCACGAAATCCGGGTTAAGCAACTGCCGGGCGCTGATGTTCACTGCAACCGTCAGATCGGCCGTACTCTTACGAGTCGCCCAGGCCGCAATCTGCTTGCAGGCAGTTTCCAGCACCCAGTCTCCGAGTGAGAGAATCAGGCCCGTTTGCTCTGCCAAGGGGATGAACTCGTCGGGAGGCATCAGGCCGCGCTTCGGGTGTTTCCAGCGTACAAGCGCCTCGGCCCCGATCAATATACCGCGATCTACCTGAGCCTGGTATAAGAGACGGAAATCGTTGTTTTTTAGCGCCTGGCGGAGGTCTTCCTCCATCTCCGCGCGGGCATTGACGGCGGCTTGCAAGGCCGGGGCAAAAAAATGCAGCGTATTACGGCCTGCCGCCTTTGCCTGATACATCGCAATATCCGCTTGTTGCAAGACTTCATTGGTGCTGTCTTGTCGATTCCCGAAAACCGTGATTCCGATGCTGGAACTGCTACGACATTCGCGGCCATCGAGCAAATAGGGCTGGTGAATCGTGGCCAGAATCTTCTCGGCGACGATCTTTGCCTGAGCTGCGGCGTCCTCGGGCAAGTCGCTGAGATCCTGGAGCAGAACTACGAACTCATCTCCGCCCAATCGCGCTACCGTGTCGGCTTCGCGGAGGCTGGCGACGATCCGCCGAGCCACCTCCTGCAGCAGAAGATCGCCAATGTGATGGCCGAGGGTGTCGTTCAGCGTCTTGAAATCGTCTAGATCAACGAACAGCAGGGCGCGCTTGCGGTTGCTTCTGACGCTCGCGGCCAACGTTTGCCGTAACCGATCCAGCAGGAGTCGGCGGTTGGGCAGGCCCGTCAGCGGGTCAAAGAACGCCAGATTTCTGATCTCGTCATGGGCTGCCTGCAGTTGCTGTAGTTCATGCTCTCTTCTTTGCCCACTTAACGTCCGCAGCCGGACCACAACTCCTGCCACCAGTACAGGCGTCAGCCCGCAGATGCCGATGAACCACCACGACGAATACCATGGCGTGAGAATCCGGAAGGCAAATTCGGCTTTATGCTCACTCCAGGCGCCATCGCCGTCTTGCGCCTCTACCTCCAGCCGATAGGTTCCGGGGGCCAGTTGTGCAAGCTGCAGTTCTCTTTGAGTGGTTTCGGTCCAAGTGGAATTCGAACCGTTGAGCTGGTAGCGAAACAGGATGCGGTCTTCGTTGGAAATGTTCAGTGCCGAGTATCGCGCAATGAGAGAGTTCGTGTGCGCGCTGAAAGATGGATTAGCTTCCCTGGAAACGTCCGTTCCTGCCATGACAAGCTTTGTGAAAACCACCTCGATCGGCACTTCGGGGGCGAGGCGCGGGGTGGGCTTGAACTCCGAGAGCCCTCCGCTGGTCCCGATCCAGACAGTGCCATCGGATTCCTGGGCGAATCCGTTCAAATCACAGTCGTTCCACGCCAACCCGTCGCTTGCGTCGTAGTGACTCCAGCGGAAACCGTCCCACACATCCACGCCCCGCTCTGTGCCCGCCCACAAGCGCCCCGAAGCGTCGAATTCCAGGAAATACACGAGTCCATCGGTGCCGGGTCTCTGAATTCCTTTCTCAACTGCAAGCCCGTCCACGCGCAGATGGACATGATCAATACCACCCCCGAAACGATACCCGATCCAGAGCTCCCCGTCGCGCCCGGCGCCCAGCGCCAGTACTTCTTGATTACTCAATCCATTGTTGCGCGTGAAGTTCCTCCAGTTTCCGCCCGTATACGCGAAAAGTCCGTCGGCGCCTCCCACCCAGATGATGCCGTCGGTTCCCTCTGCAATTGTCCACATTCGGTTCGCCGGCAGTTCGGTGATACGCGCAAACCTTCGATATGGCGGCGCGGCGACAAAGAGGCCGGCTTCGGTCGCCGCCCAGAGTCGTCGCTGATGATCGAACCGCAGCGTGTACGGTGATTTGCCCGACAGACCCTGCGCCTCACCAAACCAATCCAATTTGCCGTTTCGCAGGTGAAAGCGGGCGGCACCGTGCGCCTCGGTGCCGATCCACAGATCCCCGTTAGAAGCCACACGAACGCTGTGAACCGGAAACTTGTCCAGCCCAGCGACCTTCTTCCACCGGATGCCGGATGGTCGACGCTCCCCTCGTAGGAGTCCGCCCTCAGTGCCAACCCAGATTGTGCTCTCGGACTGGGGCTGGATCTCGTACACGATATCGCTGGCCAGGCCGCTAGCAGTCGAGTAGCTTTTCCAGCCCTGGTAACCCCGCCATTGGGCAAGTCCGCGACCTGCCAAACCTATCCATAAAGACCGCTGCCGGTCCTCGAAGACCGAGTAGACTGCGCCTCGAAGACCGACAGATTGATCAATCTTCTGCCAACTCTTCCCGTCGCCGATCCACAAACCATCTGGCGACGGGATTAGAATCCGTCCGTCGGCGTCTATGCCTGGAATTCCGACCGCGCTGAGTCGAGCCGGCGAAGTGGGCTTGCGAAATTTGGTTTGACCGGCATACAGCACCAGCACCGCCGCATTACTTGCTCGAACCCAAAGATTGCCATCGCGATCTTTGCGGATCACCATTAAAGCGGAATCCGGAAGTCCGCTCTCGCGCCCGAAGACTCGAGCCCCGTCCTGATCCGAACGACACAGTTGCAGTCCGCACCCGTACCACAGGATTCCGCCATCCACCAGAACCGCGTCGACACTTGGTCCGGTGGTTGCCACGTGAGGAAGCTTGTGTTCTATAAATTCCTGATGGCCGGGTTCAGAATGCAGTTCGATCAGACCGGAGTCGGTGCCGAGGTACGTGTGTCCCTTCCCGTCCGACTGAATGCCTTGTGACCAATTGACTGACTTGAAGCTGACCTGAAGTTTCTCGAAGCTGTTGCCGCGCAGATGGTAGAGCCCAAAGCCTCCACCTGCCAGAAAAGACCCGTCTGGAGCCTCGCCAAATGAAGCCCCGGAGGAGATAGGAATCCCTTCCGCGGGTCCAAAAGACTCGAATCGATCTCCATCGTAACGGAAGATCCCATTTTCCGTGCTCACCCAAATGAAGCCCGCGCGGTCCTGATAGACCTGCCGAACTGCTAGGTTGTTGAGCCCATCGGCATTCCCAAACGTACGGAAACTATATTCTTGCGCACAAAGAGGCTCCGACAACAGCAGCAGAAAGGCCAGAGCATGCGCAATTTTCGGTCGCCCCACTCGCGCATGATACCTTCTATCTCGTTCAATCTATTAGCCGAATTCAGCTTCGAGCTAAACTGAAGTAACGGAAGGGCTATATTTCGAAGCTATCGTCGGTCGACGCTGCGGAGAAGCTCCACTTCAGAGCCTATGAACCCCCACGAGTTCCACGCTTCACCCTTTACTACCTTCCTAAATAAGCCAACTGCCTCGGAAAGGTTATGGTGATAGAGATACCAGTTCCCCACGCCGTAGGTCACCGTGTCGAAGGCTAGCTCACCTTCGAGATCTCCCGGTCCCGCTGGCGGAGCCGGCAGCACAACCTCTGCCGAGATCTGACCCTGATAGAAGTGGAGAAGACGCAGATAGAAATAAAGATGGGGCTCGGTGTTCTTAACATCGGGCGTGATGCGCGTCAAAACTTGCGCCGCTTCTTGCTCCTTGCCCGCACGGCGCAGCGAAACATAAAGCCAGTTCGAGCAATCGATCAGATTGTCGTTGCTCTTTGCCAACGCTCGCGCTCTGTCGAACGATGCTGCCGCCTCATCGAACTCACCCAGAAAATAATGCGCCAGTCCCAGGTGATAATGAGCATCCAGCATTTCCGGAGCGAGCCGTGTTGCCTGTTCCAGGTCGGTCATGGCCGCCTTGAACTCCCGCAGTCCGAGCTCCCGATGACCCCGCTCCAGATAAAGATCTGCGTTCTTCGGAGCAAAAACTAAACCTTCAGTCGACGTCGCCACAGCCTCTCTGTACTGCCTTCGCGCTGCTTGCGTTTTAGAAAGCTGCAGCACCCGTTCGACATTCCTCGGGTCTGCTGCGAGGCTCTTGCGAGCTTTGATTACGCCGTCGTCATCCGGCAGTGCATAGAGCATGCGCCCAAGGCCGGAGGTGAGTTCGAGCGCCCCCTGCCGGGCTTCGCCGCCAGTCTGAGACGGCAGGTGAGCAGCTAGTCCGAAAATGGCCACAAAGAGAAACATGCCAAAACGAAACCTGGATCTCCACTGGCTCATCGTGTCGTCTCCTGTAGTTAGAAATAATCTGGTCGCCAAGCAAGTGACCCTAGCGCAGGGCCACAATCTTCGCCTCTTCACAGGCCTTCAGATAATCGGCCACAACATCGAGCGGGATCGGCCCAAACTCAGCAGCCACGACGTCGCGTATCTCGCCTATCGATCTCTTTCCATCTACAAGGTTGACGATCTCATAGGCATAAAGCTCCCCTTGATCCTGCGCGCGAAAGTGACGGCTCGATCCGCTGCCTAGCAGCTTGATCTTCCCGACCCGCTCCCTCCCCAGCCGATCCGATAGAACATCATCGTTTTGGTAGGTGAGTGGTCCAAACTCGCCCATACGCACGGGAACCCGGGACGCGTCCGGCTGCGCATGCCAAGGCGGAACCGTCTGAAAGTCGTGAACGCCGCGCGTCTCCGCACTGCGGTCGAGCCACTCATTCAGCATCGCAACCTGAGCTTCCAGATCCTTCCCAAAGGCTGCGGCCCTCTCCGGATCGCTCTGCGTGTATGCGGAGAAGGATCGAAGCTCCGCCTGTTCACGCCGAAGCATTTGCATCATCAGATTGCGAGCCTCGTACCAGGCGTCCTTAGGCTGCAACTGGCCGTCTTGCGCGAGATTCCGCGCCCGCTCAAAGCCCTCCGCGAGCCGTCGTTGCGCGCGAGCCGCGAAGAACGGAAGCAAGGAACTGGCCACATCAGCATTCATCGACGCGTACGTGTATCCCGAGGCTGCGCCGAGCAAAGCGACGCGGCGAAGCTTGGTAGCGTCGATCTGCTCCAATGTGTCGTGGTCGGTGTGAATATAGATATCGGGCCAGTCTCGCAGGTAGAGAGACGGTACCGCGATCGTCGATGAGTCATAGTCGTCGTGATCGCTGCCCTGGGCATACGGTGTTCGGTCGGCCAAAAACTCATTCCGCGTCCCGGAAGCTCCGTTACGGTCTTCGAGCACCGCCGCCTGGTCATGGTTGCCGTCTCCGGCATATGCTGTCGCCCCAGCTCGAATCGTCTCCGCGAACAATTCGCCCACATCGGTTACGAAGCTCGGCAGCGACCATGGGGTCTCTGTCACGTGCAGCATAGATTTGTCTTTGTATGGATCGCCGCCCACCATATCCATGTGCACGTCGGCACGCAGGGAGCGACGAATGTCGGGGTGCTCGCTCAGGAAGGCCATCGTCCCTTCGACCTCCGGCCCCCAAATAAAGCGCAGAGTTCGAGCCGGACGCGGGACCTTGCCGCTTCCGATTAGATGGCTGAGCACTCGCGCTGACTCAAGGATGGTGACGCACCCGCTCGCATTGTCGTTTGCTCCCGGCCGCTGATGGTCAAGATGGCAGCTATAGACCACCTCGCCCGCGTGAGGGTCCGTGCCCGGTATGGTTGCCGTCACTACGGTCCAGTGCCCGTTCGTCACCTCCGCCTTCACGTGCGCGCTCAGCATCACCGGTCGCCCGCTGGTGAGCTGCGCCCGCAATGCTGTCGCGGTTGCTCGTGACACCATAAATGCAAACCCGCTCGGCAGCAACGCGTCCAGGTGGCCCCAGCGCACAATATTTGTGTCGAGACCGGACCATGCCGTCGTCTGGTTCGGCATGTCGCTTACGATTCCCATAGCTCCGTGCTGCATCACGGCCATGTGCTGCACCGTCGCCAGGACTCCGTCGGCAAGAACAATTTTTCCCCGCACGTCCTTGCCGGTATAGTCCGCTTCGCTCGTCCCTTGGCCTACATCGACGAGTGGCGCGTCCGCGTCGCCAGTATGACTATAGTCGGCAAGACGGATCGGCTCGGTCGCCCAATCGCCCAACAGCGTGTGCTCGGGCTGGAGCTCCCACAGACTGGCCGCCTCAACATGCCATGCAAGATGCGACCGCATGAGGCCATAGTGAATTTTGCCATCGATGGGGAACTGCTCCGCGTGCGCATCCCGCAGGCCGTATTCCACGGCACGCATCAACATGAATGCCGCTGCCTGGTCGAACTCGGGCGTCGCCGGCACTCGATGCAGGCGTGTCAAGCTGCGCAGGTTCTCATACGGAGCCGTTCCGCTCGTCTCATCCCGCATCTGCGTCCACAGCGTCTCCGTCAGAAAAGGTTGCTGGGCATAGAGCAGGAGAGTGTGGAGAACCACCCACGAAATCAGAGCGAGCCGAAGACGCTGAAGCACGCGGAGAAATAGCATAAGTAGGGGACCTCTCCTGAAGGCATTCCCTGATGCCGGTCCATCCAACCAGCCAGAGCCGACTGTCTCGCCGATTGTAGTATCGATCAGTGACCGGTTGTAAGCTCACCTCCAAAATACCGATACGAAATATCTGTACAAGTACCCCAAGCCGTATATAACGGCGTGCCAAAATTTGCCCCCGATCCGAACTGGAGCGATCTCATTTTTTGTTAACGAGTATTTTCACGGCGACACCGGGCAAGGCCTGGGTGCCAGCCATCAGACCGGATGGACTGCCTTAGTCACCAAGCTGCTTCAACAGAGTGGCGATTCCCCAAACTGAAAGACCGGCAAAACTGAATCCGCGTGAAACCGCTTTCTGTATCCATTCGACAGTCGCGGTTCGCCGCACTGTCCGGATAAACCAGCGATCCTCAAACGCCGGGAGGACATCAATGGCAATCTTCTTCGGAACCGAGTTCTGGTCCGCCGGGGTCAAGCTGGCAGAGCGCTATAATGCCCGCACGCATGCCGCTGGCCCCTGGCTCAAAACTCGGCCCTTACACAATTCAGTCGCCGCTCGGCGCGGGCGGCATGGGCGAAGTCTACCGTGCCAAAGATACGCGGCTGGGACGGGATGTTGCCATCAAGGTCTTACCCGAAAACCTGACGAGAGACGCGGAACGGTTGCAGCGATTTGAAACCGAGGCGCGGGTGATTGCAGCCCTGAACCACCCCAACATTCTTTCTATTCACGACATCGGCGTGCACGAGGGCGCGCCCTATCTGGTCTCCGAGTGCCTGGAGGGTCAAACCCTGCGGATGGAATTGCGCAATTCGGCATTGCCTGTGCGGCGAGTCGTCGACTATGGCATTCAAATCGCTCAGGGCTTGGCGGCGGCGCACGACAAAGGGATCATTCATCGCGATCTGAAGCCGGAAAATGTTTTCGTCACCCGCGACGGGCGGGTCAAGATTCTCGATTTTGGAATAGCGAAGCTGGTTCGGCCGGAGGCGCTTTCGGACGATGGTGCGACCATGGATGCTGGGCCCACATCAGCCGACATTGTGCTCGGAACGGCGGGATACATGTCTCCGGAGCAGGTGAGGGGTGAGCCCGTCGATGCCCGGTCCGACATTTTTGAGCTGGGGTCGATTCTTTACGAAATGCTGTGCGGACAGCGCGCTTTCCGGCGCGATACCTCGGCCGAGACGATGACCGCGATCTTGAAGGAGGATCCGCCGGAGTTGAGCCTTACCGGGAAGACCATCTCGCCCGCCTTGGAGCGCATTGTCCGGCGATGCCTCGAGAAAAAGCCCCTGCAACGCTTTCAATCGGCGCGGGATTTGGCCTTCAATCTGGAAGGCCTGACGGGACTTTCCTCCACTAGCGCAAACGCCGGTGCTGGCGCTTCATTTATAGCGGCCCAAAGGAAAGCGTCGGGCAAGCGGATGATGATGCTGGCCGCAGGAGTGCTTTTGCTCGCGCTTCTGGCGGCGGGAAGCTGGATGCTGGGAGTGCGCAGCCGTTTGGCTCCTCCGCCGACGTATCATCAGCTCACGTTTGAGCGCGGATTGGTCTATGCCGCACGCTTTGCGCCGGACGGTCGCTCAATCTATTACAGCGCCAGCTGGAACGGCGAGCCGGTTCAGCTTTATTCCACGCAGCCTGATACTCCAGAATCGCGCCCATTGAACCTCGTGAACTCCACGTTGTTCGCGGTGTCTGCCTCGCAGTTGGCGATTTCGATTGGCTGCAGAGACCGCTATATCGGACTTTGCCAGGGAACATTAGGGCTGGTGCCCCCTGCCGGCGGCACGCCGCGGGAGGTTGCCGACGGCGTGCTGGCCGCCGATTGGAGCGCCGATGGCAGCGAGATGGCTGTGATCCTCCAGGTCGCGGGAAAGTACCGTGTGGAGTTCCCCCGCGGGAAGGTGCTCTACGAGAGCACTCACCCCCTGGGATATCTGCGAATCGCCCCGTACAACAAGGCGGTGGCGTTCGGGGAATTTAGCTCGGTCGATGGCGATGCAGGGTGGGTTGTCGCTGTGGACCGCAACGGAAAGCAACTGCTCCGCTCGATGGCGTTCGTAAGTTTGGAGGGCGTGGCATGGCCTCCTTCCGGTGACGAGGTTTGGGCTGGGGCCACCCGGACCGAGGGCTGGGCCAACGAATTGGTTGGTCTTGGACTCAATGGGAAGCAACGCGTCGTTCTTCGCCTACCGGGCATTCTTCGGCTTCACGATGTGTCGCCAGATGGGCGAGTGCTGCTTTCGAAAGAATCGTGGAGAAGTGGGTTGCAATTCCGTGGACCGGCCGACCAGAAAGAACGCGACCTCAGCTGGCTCGACTACGCCACCCTGCGGGACATTTCGGCGGATGGAAGGTGGATTTCGTTCGACGACTGGGGTTCGGCGGCGGGCGCATCAGGCCTGGCTTTCCTGCGAAAAACCGACGGGTCCCCGGCGATAAAGCTCGGACAGTACGGCGAGCCAATTCTCTCGCCCGACGCCAGGCAGGTGCTGGCGCTTAACGCCACGACTGTAAACCTCGTGGGTTTTGTCCTGTTGCCCACTGGTGTGGGGGAAGTCGAGAAAGTCAATGTCACGGGAATGCAGGAAACTACTTCGCACGGTTTCATGCCGGATGGAAAAGCAATTTATTACGCTGGCGATGACGGTCACGGCTGGAAGATCTACATCCAGGACATTCCGGGCGGTGCTCCGCGCGGAGTGACTCCCGCGATTTCCGTCAAACGGAACCACTTTGAAGGCCATTACATTTCGCCGGACGGCCGAATTTGTTTTTCGCGCGACCTCAGCGACCGCGGCGGGTTGTATCCCATGGCGGGAGGGGAACCGCGGCTGATTCCGGGCTGGTTACCGGAGGACATCTGGGTTGCGTGGGCCGCTGACGGGCGATCGATCTACGTCTATCACGACGACAAAACTTCAGCGCCACTTTACCAGCTTGAGCTTGCCACTGGGAAGCGGCACCTGATCACGACCTTGGCTCCCAGCGACGTGGCCGGAGTGACGACCATCGTAAATGCGCGCGTGACACCAGACGGCAAGACTTATGCCTATTCGTTCTCCAGGGAGTTGTCGGATTTGTTCCTGGTGGACGGAGTGCGGTAATCGGACCGAATCCTGCCATGATTCCAGACAGTAATCCTGAACGCCCAAAGATTGCCTTATTATGTTGCGCTTGCAACACGTTTATGTTGTAATAGCAACATAGAGGTGAAAAACCCATGAGCGAAATCCTCGAACCGCTCTTCCGGAGGCGAGCAGTTAAGATTTTTGAGCCGGTCGAAATCCCACAAGTACTGCGTGAGCAAATCCTCGATGCAGCCCGCCATGCTCCCTCCAGTTTCAATAGCCAACCGTACCGGTTCTTTTGGGTGGAATCTTCCCCCGGAAAGTCAACCGCGGCGAAACTCTGCCTAGGACAGATGCCCGCGGCAACGGCGTCGGCGCTGGTGGTTGCGGTGGCCGACATCGGGTCGCTGACGGCGACCTCGCAAGCCCAGTTGGAGTGGATGCGCAGGAGCGGTTTCAGCGACGCCAAAGTCCGAGACTACGAGCGGACGGCGAAGATCGGCCGCATCCTGTTCATGCCAGGGCCGTTCGGCATTCTTGGCGCGTTCAAGTGGGCAATTTTTCGACTGGTGAATCTGTGGAAGACGATTGGGATGCCACCGGTGTTTCGACAAGACTTGTTAAAGTGGGCAGTGAAGAGTACATCATTGGCCTGTGAGAATCTGATCATTGCCGCCGAAGCACTGGGGCTCAACACGTGCCCCATGGAAGGATTCGATGGCCGCAGACTCTCCAGATTTCTCGGGCTGTCAACCCGGTATCATGAAATTGTGATGGTGATTGCGATCGGGAAGAAATCGGCCGCTTATGCGGAGCCGCCTCAGTGGCGGCGGCCTCTCGATGCCACGGTAACCGTCCTATGATTATCGTTCCGAAGAAGGATACTCCTCAGGACATCCTAAGGGACTCAGTACTTGCCCATGTTTCTGCCGCCTATTTTTCCGTAGGGAAGAGACTTGAACGAAAAACCCGGTGCTCTGCGACTCGCGGCTTCATCCTATCCACACTCCGCGGCGGTGCCAGGCTCAATCAGAATCAAATCGCCACACTTCTCGGTCTCGACCGAACCGTCGTGCACCGAGCCATCAAGTCAATGGTTCAGGAAGGGCTTGTATCGGAGAGCAAAGCAAAATCGGGCAGAGCGATTCACGTTGCGTTGACGCCAAAAGGCCGCAAATACAGAGAACGCCTGATCAATGCCAGGATGGCCGCTGACGAGAAACTCCGAGAAGAACTGACTCCTGAAGAACGCACGATACTTCTTCGACTCTTGAAGTTGATTGCCGAGTTAGAGTTCTAAGACTGCGCACCCGTCGATTCTGGATTGGCTGGCAGCCTTACCGAGGAGAGCCCATGAAAATTGATCGCTTCGTACAATTCCTGCTGTTCGTAATCGCTGTTTCCTTGGTCGCAATTGCCCTTCATCCTTATTTGTTTCCGCCTGTGGCAAGCGCGCAATCCGGCGGAGTCCACTCGTTTTACGTCGAACCCGGTACCTATATGCTTCGCGAACCGGACGCACGCGGCCAGGTTCTCGGCAAAGTAATGATCGACCTCAGCAACGGAGATGTTTGGGGATTTCCAACCTTAACCCGCGAGCCTTACCCCGCAACCGGTTCGCAAACTACGCCGCAGACCTCACATCCGTTCTTATTGGGCAAGTTCGCCCTGTCGGAGGCCGAGAAGTGAACGCGCGGGGATAACGCCCGTCGTCGAACTGCCATTCACCAATCCCTCCTTGACACTCTAGGAGAGCATGGCTATTCTCCCTCCTAGACACACGAGGAGAAGTAGTGGGAAAACAAATCGACCTGCTGCAGGGCACTTTGGACATGCTCATACTGAAAGCTGTCTCACTGGGCCCGTTGCATGGCTACGGTGTTTTGCTGAGGATTCAGCAAATCTCCGGCGAACAACTGGAGATCCAGCAAGGGTCGCTGTATCCGGCGCTCTACCGATTGGAACACAGGGGCCTGATCGCCAGCGAGTGGGGCGAATCTGACAACAAGCGCAAGGCGAAGTTCTACCGTTTGACCGCGACCGGGAGACGGCAACTCAAGTCTGAGACTGAGAAATGGAAGCGCATGGCCTCGCTGATCGCTGGCATTCTTTGCGCAACTCCGGAGGAAATATGAGCCTGTTTCGCCGACTCCGTTCCTGGTTGAGGTGGATGATGAACCGTCCGCGGCTGGAAAGGGAAATGGAGACGGAGATGCGTTTTCACATTGACAGCTTCGCCGAGGACCTGATGCGGCGCGGTGTCCCCGAACAGGAAGCGAGGAGGCGTGCACGGATCGAGTTCGGTGGAATCGAATCCCACAAAGATGCGGTGCGTGTGTTGCATGGCCTCCGTTGGTGGGATGAGTTGTGGGCCGATCTTCGCTACGCCCTGCGCATGATCCGCCGCAACCCCGGGTTTACCGCCGTTGCGGTGCTGTCGCTGGCGCTTGGCGTTTGCGCCAATACGACCATCTTCAGTGCAATCAATGCACTTCTGTTTCGGCGTCTTCCCTACCAGGATGGTGACCGGCTGGTCGCCATTATGAATCAGAGCCTGAAGGAGGGTGGCCGTCAGGGCGTCTCACCGGGCGATTTGGTCAACTGGAAGAGGCAGAATACAGTCTTCGATCAAATGGAATTAACCAACACGTTCGCGTCCAAGAACGTTCTGGTAGGGGCTGGTGGATCGGAACGGGTTGGAATCCAATACGCCACGCCAGGTCTGTTTCGGCTGCTGGGCGTCAAACCAATCCTGGGACGTCTACTTCTAGACGAAGACGCGAGACAAACATACGCAACTAATGTTGTCCTCAGCTACGGATATTGGCATCGTCGCTTCGGGAACGATCCCCAAATTCTCGGCAAAACCTTCTTCATGGATACGTCCACGGTAGCGGTGGTCGGCGTCTTGTCTCCTGGCTTCGATTTATTAGGCACGGGAGACACTGACATATATCAGCCAATACCGGTTGAAGGCGCTTCCGCCAGCGAGATGAAGGACCGGTGGCTCCTGGCTGTCGCCAGACTCAAGCCGGGAATCGAGCTCGCACAGGCACAGTCCTCGATGGATGTTGTTGCTCGTCGGCTGGAACAAGCATACCCCGATACCAACAAGGACCTGGGAATGCGGGTCATGCCTCTACGAGACGCGCTATTTGGCTGGACAGGACAAATTCTATATCCGCTGTTTGCGGCTGTTGCCTTTGTTTTGCTCATCGCGTGCGCCAACATAGCCAATCTTATGCTGTCGCGAGCATCCAGCCGCCGCAAGGAAATGGGCATCCGTAGCGCGCTGGGCGCCAGTCGATTCCGTTTGATTCGGCAGATGCTCACCGAGAGTGTCTTGCTGGCTTTGTTGGGCGGAATGCTAGGGCTGGCGCTTTCATTTTGGGGTACAAGAACTTTCGCAACTCTGGTTCCTCAATGGTATCCGCAGGCCACCGAGATCAGGATCGATGGCCGCGTCTTGGCATTCACCCTTTTTATCTCAATTCTGACTGGGATTATGTTTGGCCTGGCCCCTGCGTTGCGAGCGTCCAAGATTGAATTGACCGACTCCTTGAAAGAAGGGGGCAGGAGTTCCTCCCCGGGTTCACGCCACCGGACCCGCAGCACATTTGTTGTGGCGGAAATAGCGTTGGCGTTGGTTCTGCTGGTTTCGGCGGGCCTCATGATGAACACCTTTCTCAGGGTTCTTCATGCCAGTCCGGGGTTTCGCTCGGACCGCGTTCTCACCCTGGACTTCCGCTTGACGGGCACAAAATATCTGGATGTCACTCCCATGGAGAAGACCGGTTTCGACATCGTGACGCCCCAGGTAGATATCTACTGCCAGCAGGTTCTGGAACGGGTAAAGGCACTGCCCGGAGTCGAATCCGCCGGGCTGATTGACTGGCTTCCCATGTCGCAGGAGAGGTCCGACAATCCTACACGGGGATTCACCATTGCCGGGCGGCCAGTCGGGCAGGGCGGCGAAAAGCCAAACGCTTTTTACAGCGCGATCAGCCCTGACTATTTCCGGGTAATGCAAATTCCACTTTTGAAGGGGCGTGCCCCCTCCGAACAGGATACATATTCGACGCCGTGGGTGGTGGTGATTAATGAAGCGATGGCGCGCATGTTCTGGCCCAACCAGGACCCGATCGGGCAAGTGATCACCTTGGACACCGTGCCGGGCGAAGAGAAGCCGCGAGAGATTGTTGGAGTAGTCGGCAATGTTAAGCAATTCGCTTCGAGGATTGACCCGGGACCGGAGATCTACGCGTCCTACCTGCAGCAACCGAAGCAGAGCCCGAGCATGTTCACGGAAACGCGGCTTCACAAAAGCTTGGTCTTGCGAACCAGTTTCGAATCCCAATCTCTGATCGATAGTGTGCGCACCACGGTGGCTGGGATGGATCGAGCTTCGCCGGTATTCGGGATGACAACTGTGCGAGACGTCGTTCTGAATTCGACGACGGGAGAACGCTTCTATACACAGCTGCTGGGATGTTTCGCCATTACTGCACTAATGCTTGCGGCGATCGGCATTTACGGGGTCATTTCGTATTCCGTGCTTGAACGCAGCCACGAGATCGGCGTCCGCATGGCGTTGGGTGCACAGTCGAAACAGGTCCTGCGGCTCATGCTGAGGGAAGGATTGATCCTGTCTTCACTGGGAGTGGCCCTCGGCGTGGCGGCCTCGTTTCTTGCTACCCCTCTGATCGCGTCTTTTCTTTACGGTGTAAAGGCTTTTGACCTGTTGACATGGAGTCTGGTATCCGGATTTCTTATGGGGGTCACGCTCGTAGCAACGTATATACCTGGGCGACGGGCAACGCGCCTGGATCCGATGATGTCCCTTCGCCACGAATGAAAGGGGCCAATTGTCGCAGTCCCTTGATTCCCGGTTCAGCACGCTTTCTCGCGCGAAAAGCGCCTGGGTCGCGGGTGGCACAAGGGGTGAGAGGAAGCGACGCACCTTCAAAGCGATTGCCCATGCAAACAACCGGTTTTAAGAAGTGCCGGAGCAGACGGCCTACGATCTCAGATCTGCAGCTTGACCTGCACGCCTGACGGAGAGTGATCTGGCAAGAGTCTTCGGGTGTGTATTTGCTGGATCTTCAGGATTGTGCCGGGCCCCGCCGCATCAATCGAGGGAGCAAGATCAGAACCAATCCGTAAAACAGGAACGAGAGCACGAGCGACGCGGCGTTGCCGAATCGCAAATCCTCAAATAGAAGCTTCAGTGAACCGAATGCGACCGCGGCGTAAGCGACCCACCCAAGTTCGAGGCGCGTCCCGCGAGCGCCGACGAAGCCGAGCGTCAAAGCCAGAACGCAGTTTACAATAGTGCGAACCACTGAGAGATGCGATGCAGCTACGGTCAAGTGACCGGCAGCGAGAGACACTACGGTAACGACGACTAAGCCGGCTGCGGTGAAACCAGCCAGTACCGCCGGAACTACCCAGAGAAGACGGCGCTTGCTTTGATCTTCCACCACTCGTGCGCCAACGCCGTAACAGACCACAGCCGAGACAAAGACAATCCAGGTGCTCGAATCCGGCGCCGAGGGAACGGTTCCCGCCAAGGCATTCCCGGTGTAAGTGGGAAGAGACGAAACTGCGGTCGCCGCAACCAAATAAAAGGATGCGTGCACTCCCAGGCTCACTTTGCGCGTACGCGCGTACATGAGGGCCGCCGCGACGGCGGCCACGCACAAGAACGGCACGCGGAAATCTGCCGAGAAAAGAAGGAAGCTGCCGGCCAGTGTCAGTGCAGCTGCCCAGGTCGCGCAGACGCGACGATTGCGAGTATGAGGCTCTTCTGCGAATCGCGACAGCGCTGCCCAATAGCACACCAAGGCCAGCAGCAAGAACAAAGTCCCGATGGTCGGGGCGACCGAGCCATGGCTTGCGCGCATTGCGCCGAAGGAGGCAAGCACGAACGCCAGTACGCCCTGTCCGCTTTCAAAGATCGTTATACGGTGACGCAATCCGAGACTACGAATGCCGATGCTGCCCCCGTAGATAGCAAGCAGAGCGATACACAGCAACGTCACCGTGGTTGCACCGGCGGCATGATAACTCTCCGGTACACCCCCGGACGCAGTCATGACGTCGATGAGCAACCATACGGCCAAGTCCGCGGCGATTGCGGGTACGGCTCGCAGGGTAAGCCGATGTCCTAGGCACGCGACGATCTCAGTTGCCAGGGCAACAGTCAATAAAGCGGTCGTAAGCGGCACAAGTTCATGGGTCGCAATGATCAGCGCCAAGGCCGTGATCACGGTCGAGAGTGTCGCCACCCAAGGAATTAACTGCAGCTTGCGTTGCCATCCCAAAGCCAGTGTTAGCATGACGAATGCGACTAGCACCACCGCCGCGTAGGTCGGTGAAAGGACCTGAAAACGAACGGTGGATTCCCAAAGGAGAGGCGAGAGGATGAACGTGGCCGTGAGCGCGTATATGACACTCGCAAAGCCGTTTTTGTCGTGGGAGATGACGGCCCAAACCATCCACAAGGCCGCGTAGATCGTCGCAACTGCCAGCACAGGTAGTTTTGGTATGGACCCCGATTCAGCGATTGCGCGCAGCAAGTAGGCGCCGGCGATTCCCAGGACGGCCTTGCCGAGTACAGGTACGACACCGCTCGGCATCTCCCACTGGAATCCTAGCCAGGTGGCCGAAGGTTGAGCTTCTTTGGATGCATTGCCCGCTAACTCAGGCTCGGCGGGAGTTGCTTTCTCCGGTTGCTGCTCAAGCGCGGTAACGCGGCGTTCCAGGTCACGCAACCGCGTGCTGAGTTGCTCAATATCCGATTCGATGCCGTCCACCGCTCGCGCCATTCGCTACTCCGCATCCGGCCTTGTGAGATGGGCCTAGCTGGTTCCGGGCTCCGGAGTTACACCGGACGCAGGATAAGAACCTGCGTCCGGCCAGGGCGGAAGGAGTTTTACCAAGATCCAGAGAATTGGAAAGGGAAGAAGCATGAGAACGATCGCGGTCAAGAGTCCTTCCCGAGTGGCAAAGCCCATTTTATAAGTGGTGTAGCCGAGGAAACTCTTGGAGAAGAGCTGGCCGCCAATCACGACGTTCCAGCGCATCGCAAAAATGCCGATCACCGTCAAACATCCGGCTAAGGCGTAAGTTCGTTTGCGGACCGTTTCGGTTGGCTTCAGAACCTGAGTCAGACCAAGGAGAACAATGGGTGTCACAGTCCCAAGAAGAATCTGAATAATGACTTGGGAAGTCCAGAGGCGCGTGTGCACCATGAAATCCAGGCTGCGGAAGGATTCGTCGGCCTCGTAGATGCGCTGTAGGAGATCGAGCATTTCCAGGCTGAAGTCGATAATGAACGTGTACATCAGGTATTGCGCAATCTTGTCTAGGCAGCGAATATCGATTTCTTTTCCGCGCAGCCGCGTGGAAAGCATGTACAGCAACATGACGGCAGCGATGCCGGAGACCATCGCCGAGAAGATGAAGACGATCGGCATCAGCGGCGATGACCACCAGGGGTTGGCTTTCACCGATCCGAAGATGAAGCCGACGTATCCATGCAGCAGGAATGCAGACGGGATCCCAATCAGCGTAATGAAATAGCCAAGTCTCTCGTCGATCCGGAGCGAGCGCTCACTGATGTTGCTTGAGCCGAGGGTGAGCACGCGGTAGATCAAACGCGTGACGCCAGTTGTGGTCTGGGATTTCACGACGATATCCCGGCGGTAGTCGAGCCAGATTTCGAGCAATAGCACCGCCATCAGGTACCAGAGATAGACAAATCCGAACATGGCCATTGCGGAGGAACGATGCGGTGTCAAATACATCTCGAGGGACCGTTCAGGATGTCCCAAGTGCAATTGCAGGGGCAGGGGAGCGACCAGCAGGAACGACAGCGCCGTCAGAAGAGCCAGGCGATAGGTCGGCTTCACCGCTTCCACGCGGAACACTCTCTCCAAGGAAGCCAAAATAAATGCACCGGCCACAAGTCCCGTGATGTAGGGGTACAGAACGATAAGTATGCTCCATTGGAGTTCCACTTCATTCGGATACATGAAGCCTTCGACGGGAATCTGCACGAGCCTCCTTATCGAACTGGTTATCGCACGGAACCATCCATGCCGTCGTAAAAGACCTTGGAGCCGGTGGCCATGTGCGGTTTCAGAACTTGCACGGTATGAGTCCGCAAGAACTCATGAATCGGGTCTTTCGGATTCTTCAGATCGGCCAGTTGGCGCGCACCCGTGGGGCAAACTTCGCAGCACGCCGTCGTCAGGCCCTTTGTGATGCGGTGATAGCAGAGCGTGCACTTCTCCGCGGTATTTGTCTTGGGGTTAATGAAGCGGCAACCGTAGGGGCACGCCTGTACGCAGTAACGGCAACCCAGGCAATAGCTCTTGTCGACAAGCACTACACCATCCGGCGTGACGAAGGTGGCTCCGACCGGACAAACCTGGGTGCATGGCGAATCGGCACAGTGGTTGCACAGCTTGGGGACAAAGAAATTCTTGCCGCTGGCGTCTTGATTGAGAGGGAACCCCTGCTTGCCGCCGTTTGGTGATTCCACCTCGGGGCGTTCGAAGTTCCAATCGGACACGTGATAGCGCTCAATCCAGGTGCGGTAATAACCTTCAGGAACGTTGTTTTCTTCCGCGCAGGCGCGGACACAGCTGCCACAGCCGATGCACTTCGGGATGTCAATCAGCATCGCCCACCAGTGATCGGTCAGCTTATAGTTCGGCGAGGCCTCGAACGTGCCCGCCTGAACGTACTTCCAAGCGACTGCGGCGGCAGGCAAAAGCATCAACAAACGACGGCGGGTGATGTCCATTATTTATTCCTCTCCGTCGCGGGCTTTGTGTCAGCCGTAGGTTCAATTTTGGGACGATGCGGCTGGTGGCACGTGTCGCAGGCAAGGCCTCCGGAGTGATCAGCAGTCGCGACCTGCGGGAAAGTTTTCGGTTTCGCACTGTTGGCTTCGTGACAACGAGCACACACGACGGCAGTGTCGAGCTTTGCCGGCGTAACGGATACCGGATCGTCAGCGTGCTTCGCCTGGGCACCGTGGCAGGCTTCGCAAGGGACGACGACATGCCTGCCCTCCTTCTTCTGGTCGACGACGTCGGTATGGCAGCCCTCGCAAACATTGTGGCCGGCAAAGGCCACGGGACGGGAAGCGATCTCAGCGATGGCGGCGCCACGGTAGTGTCCATACTGCCCGAAGCTGCGAGGAACGACAGCCGCCCGCAAGATGACGAAGGCAACCAACGCAATCGCCATGACAGCGGCGAGCCGGATGAGGTGTTCGATGTCCTTCAGCAAGTTGAGTCCCCCTCGCCTGACTCCGGAAGCCATCTACTTACGTCATGACGTAGTGATCTTGAATACATCGCATTGCTCGTTGGAACGATGATGGGAGTCACAGGGATAAGTGATGGCGATCACGTGGCGCCGATGGAAGGGGGCCCCTTCAGCCGCCGACGTGGCTGAAGATCCTTGCGTGTAACATCCACCTCAGGAACGGTCATTCGTGATGAAGAGTAGCGCGGCACGCGGCCGAAGTGCATGCTAGCTAATGCACACACATATCTGGCCGTTCGGTTAACAGTTGTGCTGGGACGTGGGCCACTTCCGGTTAGCAGTCCCGGATGGCCAGGGTATTTGGTGTGCAGACTAGGGAGTGTTCATTCCACAAGTCACATTCGACCAAGAATTGCAGGCTACTTGCGCTAACGGCTACTCGTACCTCAATGCCACCATGGGATCCACTCGCGTGGCGCGTCGCGCTGGAATGAAGCT
>Ga0335078_10001040_pt1 | contig 42242 bp, 40 predicted proteins | sample Lox_Sample_32_FD_206711 | JGI IMG/M metagenome (GOLD analysis project Ga0335078, IMG submission 206711) | Soil microbial communities from Loxahatchee National Wildlife Refuge, Florida, United States - Lox_Sample_3.2 | ecosystem: Environmental > Terrestrial > Soil > Wetlands | place: USA...
GCCGGCTCACGGCCGGGCCGGAAGTCCCGTTGACGCACATGCACATATGGACTGATTTCATGTTTGAGAACTCTTGTTCTGGCACTAACGGTACATTATTCATTACTTGCCTGCTCACACCTATTCGCCGGGTTAAAGCGCCTCGGCCCCTTAGCGAATCTTTAGCGATATGTCGGCCAGTTCAGGGCTTGCCGTGCGATCCTCGGCAATTGTGTTAGCTGGATCACGTCGGCTCGCCGCGAAGGCAGTCCAGATCATTCTCCCGTTAGCACTGGTCTCCGCCTGCGCCACTCCGCTGGCGCCCGCGGCCGATGGCGGCGGGCTGCCAGAAAAGCCCGATCTGGTGGTCGGGGCGGTCCCGGCCGAGAGCGCCGCGGCCCTGTACATCGCCCAGGAGCGCGGGATCTTCGCCGCGCACGGCCTGCACGTGAAGATCGAGGCCGTCACCAGCACCAGCGACATCATCCCCGACATGCTGCACGGCACCATCGACGTGGCCTCGGGCCAGTTCCCCGGCTACATCGCCGCGCAGGCGGCGGGGACCGCGTCGTTCCACGTGCTGGCCGCCGGGCTCAGCTCCAGCCCCGGGGTGAACGAGATCGTCGCGCTGCGGTCCTCGGGCATCGGCGGGGTGACCACGCTGAGGGGCCGGACGATCGGCGTCAACGCGCTGGCCGGGGACGGCCCGCTGCTGGTGGACTCGCTGCTGGCGACCTACGGGGTCCGGCCGGCCCAGGTGCGCTTCCGGGAACTCCCGTTCCCGGCCATGGGCGCCGCGCTGGCCGCGCACCAGATCGACGCCGCGTACTGCACCGAGCCGTACTGCACCGAGATGGAGCAGCGGTACGGCGCCCGGGTGGTGGCCGACACCGACCAGGGCGAGGCCAGGAACCTGCCCATCGCCGGGTACACCGTCACCACCGCGTGGCTCAAGAAGTACCCGCGGACCGCGGCCGCGTTCGCCGCCTCCATCGTCGCGGGCAGCCTGGCCGCCGATTCCGACCTCTCGGTGCTGCAGCATGCGCTGGTGGCCAACTTGCGCCTGACCCCGCAGGTCGCGAACGTGGCGGCCACCGGCAGCTTCCCCACCACCGTCATTCCCGCCGAACTGCAGCAGGTGGCCGACCTGATGCTGCAATTCGGCGAGCTCCGGCACTACTTCAATGTGCGGGCGATGACCGGCTGAGCCGTCAGCCGCCGAGCCCGAGCTGCCGGGCGATGATCATGCGCTGCACCTCCGAGGTGCCCTCGCCGATCTCCAGCACCTTGGCGTCCCGGTAGAACCGGGCCACGGGGAACTCGTTCATGTACCCGTACCCGCCGAAGATCTGGGTCGCGTCGCGCGCGTTGTCCATGGCCGCGTTCGCCGCGGTGAGCTTGGCGATCGCCGCCTCCTTCTTGAACGGCTCGCCCGCCCGCAGCCGCGCGGCCGCGTCGTACCAGGCGATCCTGGCCCCGTGCGCCCTGGCCTCCATGTCCGCCAGCTTGAACTGGATGTCCTGATAGTGGCCGAGCCGGTGGCCGAACGCCGAGCGCTCGCCGACGTACCGCAGGCACTCGTCGACGCAGCCCGCGGCCAGCCCGGCGGCCAGGGCCGCGATCGCCACCCGCCCCTCGTCCAGGGTCTGCAGGAACTGGGCGTAACCCCGGCCCCGCTCGCCGAGCAGGTTCTCCGCGGGCACCCGGCACGAGCTGAACGCGAGTTCCCTGGTGTCCGACGCGCACCAGCCCACCTTCGAGTACTCCGGCCCCGGGGTGAACCCTTGTGTGCCGGACGGCACGATGATCGCGGAGATCTCCCGCCGCCCCTCCGCGCCGCCGGTGATCGCGAGCACGGTGACCAGCGAGGTGATCGCGGTGCCCGCGTTGGTGATGAACGCCTTGGATCCGTCGATCACCCACTCCGCCCCGTCGAGCTGGGCGGTGGTCCGCATTCCGCCGGGTATGTCCGACCCGCCACCGGGCTCGGTCAGCCCGAACGCGGCCAGCCGCTCCCCCCGGCACAGGTCGGGCAGCCACCGGGCGCGCTGCTGCTCGTCGCCGAACCGGTAGATCGGCATCGCGCCGAGCGCCACGGCCGCCTCGAGCGTGATGGCCACCGAAGAGTCGACCCGGCCCAGCTCGTGCAGCGCGAGGCAGAGCGCGAAGTAGTCGCCGCCCATCCCCCCGTACTCCTCGGGGAACGGCAGCCCGAACAGGCCGAGCTTGCCCATCCGCGCGACGATCTCGTAGGGGAACTCGCCGCGCTCGTAGAGGCCGCCGATCACCGGGGCCACCACCTCACGCGCGAACTCGGCGACGGTCTGGCGAAGCTCCTCCTGCTCGTCATCGAGCCGGTAGCTGATCATGCCTGCCCCTTTGCGGATCGTCGGCCACCCCTACGGCTAGCCACGACGGGTAACCCCCGCTGGCAGCGATGCTAGCCACGGTCCGGCGCTACCCCGCCAGTAAGCCGGCCGATCCGGATACCATCCGGCTGATGGAGGACGTGCCGGGACCCGCCGGGGCCGAGCGGGCCGACGGTCCTGCGCCGGCAGCGGGGCAGGGCCGTGGTCCGCAGCGGGCGCGGCGCAGGTTACGCTCTCGTGCGAGCGGACTGTCACAGAGATCAGATAGCTGTCCTGGAGGACGCCGATGGAGGCCGTGACCTGCCCTGCCTGCTCAGCCGAGGTCAAGCCCGGCGACCTCATCTGCTTCACCTGCGGCTCCAACCTGCCCCGCAGGCGGCCCGACGAGGACCCGCCCGCCCCCGCCACTGTCATGCAGGAATACCTGCGGGAGGAGGAGCGGACCGGCTCCATTTCCGCCACGGTGCTCCGGCTCGCGTTCCCGACCGGCAACGTGGAGGTGCCGGCCGGTACCTCCCTGCTGCTCGGCCGCGACCCGGCCGAGTCCCTGGTGGCCGCGGCCTTCTCGCAGTACGACAACGTCTCCCGGCGGCACGCGACGGTCACCGTCGACGACGCGGGGCGCGCGAGCATCCGCGACGAGCACTCCACGAACGGGACGTTCGTCAACGGCGACCGGGTGCTGCCCGGGACCACCGTGCGGCTGGCCGACGGCGATACCGTGCGGCTCGGGGCTGACGCCTCCGCCGAGGTGCTGCTGCCGCGGCAGCAGGACGACCCGGCCGGCTTCAGCCGCGAGAACGGCCAGCACGCCGGGTCGTGAAGGCGGGCTCAGCCCTCGGGATCCGCGGCGAACCACGGCTCGGGCGACTCGCCCGCGGTGAACCAGGGCCGGTACGGCTCGCGCCGGCCGGCGGCCGCCGCGCGTCCGGCCTCGTGCCCGCGCGCCCCCGGCCCGCGGTCCCTTTCGCCGTCTTTCACGCTCCGCCCCGCGGCCGGGCCGGGCCCGTCCGCGTCATCCCGGTCCGCCGCGTCCTCGCGGGCTGAGTCCGCCTCCTCGGGCCGCGACGGGTGGCCGGGCGGCAGCCGTTCCAGCCGCTCCCTCAGGTCCTCCCACTCGCCCCGGGTCAGGGCGGAACCGCCCGCGTCGGCCGGGTCGCCGTCGGGCGGCAGATCAGTCCATCGCATGCCAGCGATTGTCCCGCCGGGTCGCCCCGGAGGGAACCGGGGCGTGAACGTACGCTGATCCACATGAACGAGCGGTGGCTCCGGGATGAAGCGCGTCCCGGCCCGGGGCTGGCGGGGAGATCACTGGCCCGTGCCGAACCTTGAGCTTTCCTGGCAGCAGGCCGCGGTCGTGGCCGGCTGCCTCGCCGTCGTCGCGCCCGCGCTGCGGCTGGCGCGGCGATCGCGGCTGACCGCGGTCGCGACGTTCCTGCAGGAAAGCGCGCTGGTGTTCGGGCTGTTCGCGCTGTGGCAGCTCGCCGGGGCGCTCACCGCCACCGGCCCGGGCGGCGCGCTGGCCCGGGGCCGCTGGATCTGGGACTTCGAGCGGACGCTGCGCCTGCCGAGCGAGGCCGGCCTGCAGCGGGTGCTCCTGCCCCATCCGCTGATCGTGCAGGCGTTCAACCTCTACTACGACGTCCTGCATTTCCCGGTGCTGATCGCCTGCCTGGTCTGGCTGTTCATCTGGCATCGGGACGTCTACATCCGGCGCCGGACCACGCTGGCCGTCTTCACCGGTGCCTGCCTGCTGATCCAGCTGCTCCCGGTCGCGCCGCCGCGGATGCTGCCGGGCACCGGCATGGTCGACACCGCGGTGCTCTACCACCAGTCGGTCTACCAGGCCACCGCCGGGTTCAACCCGGACCAGCTGTCCGCGATGCCGTCGGTGCACGTCGGCTGGGCCATCCTGGTCGCGATCATGGTGATCTCCGCGGCGCGGACCCGCTGGCGCTGGCTGGCGGTGGCGTACCCGGTGGCCACCACGCTGGCGGTGGTGGTGACGGCCAACCACTACTGGCTGGACGGGATCGTGGCCGCCCTGGTCCTCGCCGTCGTGTTGCTGGCTCAGTTCGGGGCCGAGCGGCTGGTAGCCAGGCTCCGCCGCCGGAGGCTTCTCCCGTCCCGCCCGGTATGGGAGGCTCGCGGTGGCAGAGCGCCCGTACCTGCCGGAGGCAGCAACGGCCGCGACGGCGCCGCCGCGGAACGCGACCGGACTCCGGCCAGACGCGATCGGATTTCCTGACATCCTGGCCCGTAGCGTCCGATCGCCCGATTCTCGCGCTGACGGCTCATGGGCTGCGCCCAGCGTGGCAGAATTCAGCAGTGCTCGACGGGAGGGGTAGAGCCAGGGCCCAGACGCTGTCCATCTGGGTGACCGCGGCTGCGCTGGCGGCTTCGTGCGCCGTGCTGACGACCGCGCCGGCGTACGCCAGCCGGGTACATATCCAGCCGCGGCGGCCGGGCGCACCGCACGCGACCAGGCTCTGGGTGCCCGGCGGCGGCCGGGCGATCCTGCTCGGCTCCCCCCTCGCGGCCCGCCCGCATCCCGCGTCCGCCTCGAGCCCGCAAGCGGTTCCCGGCATCGCGGCGGCGCGCCGCCCGATCGTCCGGGATCTCCGGCGGTACCTGGTGCCTGCCCTGGTGGTCGTCGCGTTGCTCTGCCTCACCGGCCTCGTCGCCTTGCGCGTCCGGCGCAGGCGCGCGTCCGCGCGTCAAGCCCTAGAGGAGGCGCGGGGGGGTCGTGGCCGGCACGCCGTGGCGGGGCCGGCCGGGTCCCGTGACGCCCCCGTCGGGTGGCCAGATTTCAGCCACTTCGCCGGCCCGCGCCGCGGCGTGCCGGACCGGCCCGCGGCGCGGCCCGCGCCCGGAACTCCCCGCTCCGGCGATCCGGCCGCGGACGAGCCCGCCTCGCCTGGCCCTGCACCGGGCGGCCATGCCACCGCAGGCCGGACGGACGCGGAGGGTGACGCTCCTGACCGGGATGTGCTAGACGCCACCCTGCCATCGCCGGGATCCGAACCCGGGGACAACGGCATTCGCCCGGCATCGGGCGGCCCGCCCTGGGAGCCGGCCGGGAAACCGCCGGGCGGCCCGCCCTGGGAGCCGGCCAGGAAACCGCCGGGCGACCCGCCCTGGGCGCCCGTCAGCCCGGCCTGGGCCCGGGACCAGGGGACGGCCCGGTCACGGCTCTCGCACGGCCCGGACGATGTTACGGATGTCCCGCCTCCCGAGCCACCGGGCGAGGCTCCTTCTTGAGGGTCTCCCAGTCATCAGGCGCGCCCGGAACGTCCGCCCCGAACCGGAGACTTCCGGGACCAGGGCGCTGCCCGGCCAGGAAAGAATCGGCTGGCCGGTTACGCTGCGCAAGCAGGCCGGGCGGCGTAGGCCGCCCGGCGCGCGGGTGCAGCGGCACCGGAGGGGGCGGCGGCGGGTCCTGCTGGTAGTTGATCAAGCCGTGATACATGGCGGTCATCAGTGCTTGCGTCCGGTTGGCGGCGCCGAGCTTGTCATACAGCCGCGCTACGTAGGTCTTCGCCGTGGACTGGCTGATGAACATGGCCAGTGCGATCGCGGGAATGGACAGCCCGTCGCGCAGCAAGCGCAGCACTTCCGCTTCCCGGGGGCTGAGCGCGAGGCGCTCTTGCACCGTACGGCGCCGGGCGATCGCCAGCGCCAGCCCCGACGCGGTGAACGACGAAGCGGCGACGGCGGCATGCCGTATTGCCGCGAGCATCTCCTCCAGCGGCGCGGTCTTCGCGACGAAGGCCGACACCCCGGTCTCCAGCGCCCGGAACAGCACATCGTCCTCATGCTGCGAGGTGAGCACGACGATGCCGAGGTCCGCATAGCGGTCCCGGAACTCCCGGGCCAGCTGCAGGCCATCACCATCGGGCAGCCTGACCTCGACGGTCGCCACGTCCGGCTGTACCGTGGCGATCATGCGGGGCGCGTCGACCGCCGACTGGCACTCGGCCACAATCTCAATATCAGAATGCTGGGCGACAAGCTCGCGCAAGCCGTAACGCGTGAGCGTGTCTCCTTCTATAATAGCCACGCGAATTGGCATGACAATTTCCCCCCACAACATTTGTTGCCAAGCTACCGCTCTCGAGCTGAACAAGTGGCCGGACAAATGACATCCGGTATGCCGGAATTCTTCCCTTCCCGTTCTGCCGGGGGGCGGCTGCCCAGGAGCACGGCACGAGCACGCCGGCTCCTTGGAGTGCCTGACTCTTCAGCGCACCACGTTGGCGCGTGTGGCATATCTGAACAGTTGGACGCTCTAGTTATACGGGTATATGACCGACACATCGTGATCGTAACCAAACCGTAACATGTAGCCAGTCCGGCACTCACAGCTATGTGCGGCCCAGGTGCCGGATCTGGGTCCGCAGTGCGCCCCGATCTGCCCGATGACCAGGGCGAAATGGTCAGGCCGCGGCGCTGATCCCGGCCCGCATCAGCTGATGCTTTACTCGCCGCTGATGGGCGGTCGCTAACCGCTGATGAGAATCGCAAGAAGGGCGCCGCCGAGCAGGAACGGGCCGAAACAGATCTCGCTGCGCAGCGTGATCCGCCGCAAGGCAAGCAAAGCCAGGCTGACGACCGCGGAAAGCAGGAATCCCAGCACTGCCCCGGCGATCAGCGTGGGCCAGCCCAGCCAGCCCAGCGCGAGCCCGGCTATGCCGGCGAGCTTGACGTCGCCGCCGCCAAGCTGCCCGGGGCGCAGCAGCGCCAGCAGCAGGTAGCCGCCGGCCAGCGCGACACCGCCCAGCAGCGCCCGCGCCAGCGCGGTGACGTCGCGGCCAGCTATGGCCGCCACCATCAGCAGGGCGATCAGGATGGGATACGCGGGCAGCGTCAGCCGGTCGGGGAGCCGCTGCACGGTGATATCGATCGCCGCCAGCGCCACGCCGAGCGCGCCGAGGAAAGCGAACGCCACCGTCTCGGGCTGCGCGCCGAACCGGCCGAGCACCAGCGCCAGCACCGCGGCGGTGGCCAGTTCCAGTACCAGCGGCTTGCCCAGGCTGCGCTCGCAATGCCCGCACCGGACGACGGCCCAGCTGCGCACCGGAGCGGTGCAGCGCGGACACGTGGTCCGTTCCGGGTCTCCGCTCGCTACTGACAACCGGAAGACCGTGCCCCTGAGGACGGCCCCGGCCAGCAGGCCGGTAACGGCGCCTGCGGCGGCCCACACCGGGTTCATGCCGCTCCACCGTAGGGTCAGGACTGGTCAAACAGGAAGATCCCGCCAAGAAGTACCCGATCAGCGGCGAGTCCTGGCCGGCCGGCGCCCTATGTCAGCCGATCGGCCGACATGTCATCCGCCAGACCGGGATTATCTGACCGTCCGGCCGATCGCGCTGCCGGGGCCGGATTCACCATTCTGTCCCCTACCGGGCGGCGCGTGCCGTCCAGCCGAGGCGGGCGGGATGGCCGTTCGCCGTTCGTCGAAGGGGCGGAAATGCTCAAGCTCGCTGTCTTCCTGCAGAACTTCCTCGCCGAGTCGTTGCACCGGGATGACCGGGGCGCGACCGCTGTCGAGTACGGCCTGATCGTGACGCTGATCGCCGTGGCGATCATCGCGATCGTGACGCTCGTCGGCCAGAGGCTGGTGACGGAGTTCACCAACGTCGCCAACGCCCTCTAACCCAGTCGTACGCGAAGCGCATGGGCAGCGCCTGGTCCGCCCGCAGGGCCGCGCGCTTGCGGTCAGCTAAGGAGTTACCAGAATGCCTAGCGTTCTCGTGTACGTGCAGAACTTCCTCGCGGAGTTGCTGCACCCAGGCGATCGTGGGGCAACGGCGGTCGAGTACGCGCTGATAGCGGCGCTCATCGCCGCAGTGATCGTCGCTGCGGTGACGGTAGTCGGCATCAGGGTCACCGCCATGTTCACCAACGTCGCCAACGCGTTCTGACCCGGTAGGCGGGCGGGATGGTCAGGCGGGCCATCCCGCCCCTCTGGGCAAGGAAGAGGGGCAGCCGACGATGTACCGGCAACCACCCGGCGGCCGCCGCGCACGGGATCGTGGCGCGGCGGCGGTGGAGTTCGCGTTGCTGCTCCCGGTTCTGCTGTTGATCGTGTTCGGGATCATCGACTTCGGCCGCGCCCTCAATGCCCAGATAACGCTCACCGAGGCGGCCCGGGAGGGAGCCAGGCTCGCGGCGCTGGGTCAGCCCAACGTGGTGGGCCGCACGCAAGCGGCCGCTACCGGGCTGAGCCCTGTCAGCGTGAGCGTGACTTCCTGCCCGGCCGGGGCCGGGCCAACCGCTAACGCGGTGGTCGGCGTCAGCTACCCGTTCTCGTTCGTTACCCCGGTCGGCGCGATCGCCGGTCTCATCGGCGGCGGCGGGTTCGGTGCCCCGATCACGCTCACCGCCGAGGGAGTCATGCCGTGCGAGACGTGATAGCCCCGCTCGCCCGGCGGCTGCTGCGGCTGGCGCGCTCCGACGAGCGCGGCGCGATCGGCGTGATGATCGCGGTGCTGATGGCCGGAGGCGTGCTGATCGGGATGGGTGCCCTCGTCGTGGACGTCGGGCAGCTCTACCAGGAGCGCGCGGAGCTGCAGAACGGCGCGGACGCGGCCGCGGTGGGGGTGGCCAAGAGCTGCGCGCTCGGCGACTGCGAGCCAGGCATGGCGGCCAGCTATGCCGATGCCAACGCCTCCAAACTGACGGGCGGGAGAGCCGCGATCGACCTGGTCTGCGGCTCGAGTCTGGGGGGCTGCCCGGCCAATGGCGGTGCTCAGACGGACTGCCCGGCGCCGCCGGCTGGCGCCAGCTACGTGGACGTTTCTACCTCGACCAAGACCTCGAGCGGCTCCTCACTGCTTCCCCCGGTCTTCGCCCGCTCGCTGCTGGGTAACTCCGGCTACCGGGGCAGCGACGTGGCCGCCTGCGCCCAAGCCGAGTGGGGCGCGCCCGCGGCCGCCACCGTCACCGCCGTGACCATCTCAGCCTGTGCCTGGGACCAGGCGACCCAGCAGGGAGCATCCTTCCCGCCCGGCCCGCCTTACCCGCCCGACCCGCAGCCGGCGCCGGCCGCCGACCAGGTGATCACGCTGAACAACGGGTTCGGCGGCGGTGGCTGCGCCACCGAGCCGGCGGGCGCGGACGGGCCGGGCTTCGCCTGGGTGTCGCGTTCCCGGGGCAGCTGCAGCGCGAGCATCAGCGGGCCTAGCTTCCAGGGCCGCACGCGGCAGTTCGTGAGCTCTTCCTGCCAGCAGGCCCTGGAGAACGCGCAGCAGAACCAGACCCCCATCCTGGTCCCCGTCTACGTGGCGTCGAACGGCTCCACCTACACGCTGAAAGGCTTCGCCGACTTCGTCGTCACCGGGTACAACCTGGCCGAATTCAATGGCTTCGGCAGCTTCGATGTCAGTGCCCCGGACTGGCTGAATCCGGGCAACAACTGTCAGGGCAACCAGTACTGCCTCAACGGTTACTTCGTCCAGGGCGTCATCCCGTACACCGGCAGCATCGGCGGCACCAACCTGGGTGCCTCCGTCATCAACCTGACCGGGTGAGCCTCGCCAGGCCGCACCGGAGAGCGAAAGAAGAGCAAGGGTGAAACGTCGCGTACTGACCGTCGTGGTGGCCGTGCTGCTGGCCGCGGTCGGGACCTTGGCGGTGCTGGCCTATGTCCACCAGGCCAACAACCGTGCCGTGGCCGGCTTGAAGACGATGACCGTGGTCGTCGCCCAGAGCACGGTCCCGTCGGGCACCCCGGCGGGCCAGGCCGTGCGGGAAGGATTGCTGGGCACGCAGAAACTGCCGGCGTCGTCGGTGCCGGCCAACGCGGTCAGGGAGGTCATCCCGAGCCTGGCCGGTCTCGTCACGAGCGCGACGATACAGCCAGGACAGCTGCTGCTGCGGCCGATGCTGGTGGCTGCCGCGCAGGTCACCGGCGGCGTGGCGATCCCCAAGGGCCTGATCGCGGTGACCGTGCAGCTGTGCCTGCCCGAGGCGGTCGCGGGCTACGTCACCGCGGGCTCGGAGGTCGCGGTGTTCGACACCTATGGCGGCGCCTTGCAGCGGACCTGCGATGTCGACCATACGGAAGCGGGTCCCGCTGGCGTGCAGACCCGCATCGTGCTGACGAAGGCTGAGGTCCTGTCCGTGGGACAAGCTCCGGCCAGCTCCTCGTCGGACGGTGCCTCCACCGCGGTTGACGGGCCCAACAGCTCCGCGTCGTCACAACAGGGTGTCGTGCTGGTGACGCTGGCCCTGTCGCAGCCTGATGCCGAGCGGGTCATCCAGGACGCCGAAACCGGGCTGCCGTACCTGGGGTTGCTCACGCCCAGTTCCCAGACCAGCTTCGCCGCCCCGCCGCCGTTCTTCCAGCAGCCCTGAATCAGGAGCCAACCGTGCCTATCCTCTGCGAGCCGGCCTCGAGCGCCGGAGAGCTCGTCCACAGCATCGGTGGCGAGGTGCACACCGCGGATACCCTCGGTGCTGCGGCGAAGCTCCTGGACAGCGACCCGAACGAGACCCTGGTGGTGATCGGCCCGCGGGCCCCGACCGGCGATGCGCTGGCGTTCAGCGCAGCCCTGAGACTGGCCCGGCCTGCGGTCGGAGTGATCCTGGCCCGCAAGGAGGTCGATGTCACCTTGCTGACCCAGGCGCTGCAGTCCGGGGTCCGCGAGGTCGTCCCCGCGGGAGACCATGCCGCGCTGGCGGCCGCCTGCCGCCGGTCTTACGAGGTATCACGGCGGATGCTCGCGCCGCCCGCCGAGGACGAGGACATCCTGGGCCAGATCGTCACCGTGTTCGCTGCCAAGGGCGGCTGCGGGAAGACGACGCTGGCGATCAATCTGGGTGTGGCGCTGGCCAGGTATGCCCGGCGCGTCTGCATCGTGGACCTCGACCTCTCGTTCGGGGACGTGGCGATCAGCGTCCAGCTCGACCCGCAGCGGACGGTGGTGGACGCGCTGCCGATGGCAGGCCACCTGGACGTTACCGGGGCCGCCTCCCTCCTCGCCCCGTACGGGCCGGGGCTGGACATGCTGCTGGCGCCCGTTACCCCCGGCGACGCGGAGAAGATCCCGCCCAGGCTGATAGCAGAACTGCTCGGTGTCCTGCGGACGATGTTCGACTTCGTCGTGGTGGACACCCCGGCCCAGTTCAGCGAGCACGTGCTGACCGCGATGGACGTCTCATCCCGGCTCGTGCTGCTCACGACGCCCGACGTGCCCGCGCTGAAGAACCTTCGCGTCACCCTGGACATGCTCGACCTGCTGTCCTACCCGAGGCAGATCCGCTCGGTGGCGGTCAACCGGGCAGACTCCAAGGTAGGGCTGAGCCTCGAGCATGTGGAGCGGGTGGTGCGGTCGCCCATCGCGGCACAGATCCCGTCCAGCCGCGCCGTGCCCATCTCGATCAACAAGGGCACGCCCATCACGGTAGAGAACCCGGGGCACCCGGTCAGCCAGGCGATCTACCGGTTCGCACAACAGCGGCTGCTGGGCGGCCCGCAGGATACCGGGAAAACCGCGGGCAGGCTGCGCCGCAAGAAGCAGAGCGTCGCATGAGCCTCTCCGACCGGCTTTCGCAGGTGCGGGTGGCTAGCGCGCCGGCGCTCGAACGGCGCGGCGCCCCCCGCCGCGCGGCCCGCTATGCCGACCCGTTCGCCACGCTGAAGCGCAGCGTCCACGAGGAGCTGCTGGGGGTGCTCGGCCCGAAGCTCTACGACGCGCACATCGACCAGCGAGAGCTGGAACAGCAGGTCACCCAGACGCTGCAGGCGGTGCTGCAGCGCGATGAGACCCCGATGACCACGGCCGACCGGGTGCGGGTCGCGCAGGAGGTGGCGGACGACATCCTCGGCCATGGGCCCCTGGAGCCGTACCTGCGCGACCCGGACGTATCCGAGATCATGGTCAACGGCCATGATCAGATCTACGTGGAGCGCGACGGCCTGCTGTACCCGGTGGACGCATCCTTCAGTGACGAGAGCCATCTGCGCCGCACCATTGACAAGATCGTGGCCCGGGTCGGGCGGCGGGTAGACGAGTCCAGCCCCATGGTGGACGCGCGGCTGCCCGACGGGAGCCGGGTCAACGCGGTCGTGCCGCCGGTGGCCCTGGATGGCTCACTGCTGACGATCCGGAAGTTCGCCGTCGAGCCGCTCACGGTTGGCCATCTGATCCGTTACGGCACCATGACCCCTCAGGTATCCGACCTGCTGCGGGCGTGCGTGGAAGGCCGCCTGAACATCGTGATCGGCGGCGGCACCGGCTCAGGCAAGACGACCACGCTGAACGTGCTGTCCGCCTTCGTGCCGGAAGATGAGCGGATCGTCACCATCGAGGATGCCGCGGAACTTCAGCTGCGCCAGGAGCACGTGCTGCGGCTGGAATCCCGCCCGACCAACCTGGAGAAGCGCGGTGAGATCACGATCCGTGACCTGGTGCGCAACTCACTGCGAATGCGGCCGGACCGGATCATCATCGGCGAGGTGCGCGACGAGGCCACCCTCGACATGCTCCAGGCCATGAACACCGGCCACGACGGTTCCATCACCACCATTCACTCCAACTCCCCCCGTGACTCGCTGTCCCGCATGGAGACGATGGTGATGATGGCCAACGTGGACCTGACCCAGCGTTCGATCCGCGACCAGATGGCCTCCGCCATCGACCTGATCCTGCACCAGACCCGGCTGAAGGACGGGTCCCGGAGGATCACTCACATCACCGAGGTGCAGGGGATGGAGGGCGACGTCATCATGCTCCAGGACCTGTTCCTGTTCGACTTTCATGCCGGGACGGATGAGCATGGCCGGCACCGGGGCAAACTGCGCGGCACCGGCCTGCGGCCGATGTTCATGAACCGGCTGGCCGACCGGGGTATCCACGTATCGCCAGCGATTTTCAGCGCCGGGTTCGAACGATGACCCGGCTGCGGGCCCGGCGGTGCCGGGCGGCCGCGGGGGCGCCGCCCGGCACCCGGGCGGCGCGCCCGGTGATCACGCGCGCGGGCGCGGTGCTGGCCTGCGTGACCGCCGTGCTGGGGCTGACGGCGGGCGCCGCCAGCGGGGCGAGCACGGCAACCCAGCCCCCGGCCCGCACGGTGATGATCATGCTTGACAACGATAGTTCGGCGGCCTGGCTGCCTATCGCGCAACAGGCGGCGCTGGCCTACATCGGCGCGCTCCCATCGGACGTGCGTGCCGGGCTGGTCACGTTCGCCGGCGGGTGGCGTCTGGTCCTGCGCCCGACGGCCGACCGCTCGCGGCTGGATGCGGCGGTGCGGGCCGTACAGGGGGCGGGAGGGAGCTTTTACAACTCGATGGGCATCTACCCGGCACTGGCCGGTGTGACCTCGGCGGTCCCTGGTCTCACCCGGCTCGTTGTGATCTCGGACGCCGAGAACCTCGTCAACCTGCACGGTCGCGAGCCGACCGCGACCCTTCCCACCGATGTCATCGAGGCGCGCCTGGACGATGACGACTACGTAGGCAGGCTGGTCGGGCTCGCGCAACGAAGCGGCGGTCGCTTCGCAGATCCCGGTCAGGCGGCTCGGATCGCCGCGGCCGCCTGGGACCACCAGAAGAAGAAGAAGAAGAAGCAACATCAGCGGGAGAAGCCACCCAGCGCGTTCGTCACCGCAGCGCCCAGCTTGCCCTGGTCGCTCGTCGCCGGCCTGGCGGCCGTCTTCGCCGCGATCCTCCTGATCGCGCTGACGGCGCTCGGCTGGGTGGCCCGCACCGGCCGGGACCGGCAGCTCGCCGGACGGATCGAGCGGTATGGCCCGAGGCACAAGCCCGCTCCCGCCGAGGACGAGGCCACGGACGCCGGAAGAGTGGGCCGCACCGCCCAGGATGTGACGAAGCGGCTGATGTCCCCCGCGGCGGAGGCGCGCCTGGCCGAACGCCTGGACCTGGCGGGAATCGCGCGCAAGCCGACCGAGTGGGCCTTGCTGGGCGTCTGCCTGGGCATTGTGATCGCGGGGGTTCTCAGCATCGTCACCAGCTACGTCCTGCTCGGCGTCCTGCTGGGAGCGCTCGTTGGGTGGCTGACCATGCGGCTGACGCTGAGTATGCGGATCGTACGGCGCCGGGTGTCCTTCAGTGACCAGCTGCCCGATGTGCTGCAGCTCGTCGCGAGCGCCCTGCAGTCCGGCTTCTCGCTGCCCCAGGCCCTGGACGCGGTCGTGCGCGAGGACGCTCAGCCTATTGCCGGGGAGTTCTCCCGCGCCCTGGCCGAGGCACGGCTCGGTGGTGACCTCGAGGACGGGCTGGACGCGGTGGCGACCCGGATGAATTCCAACGATCTGCACTGGACGGTCATGGCCATCCGCATTCAGGAAGGCGTCGGCGGCAACCTGGCCGAGGTACTGCGCACGATCGCGAGCACGATCCGGGAGCGCGGGTACCTCCGCCGCCAGGTGCGTGCGCTCAGCGCCGAGGGCAGGCTGTCGGCCTACGTTCTCATCGCGCTGCCGCTGGTCGTCGGCACCTGGCTCTTCGTCGGCAGCCGGGGGTACATGCGCCCGCTCTACACGACACATCTGGGCGAGCTCCTGCTGCTGATCGCCTCGGTGCTGATGGTCGTGGGCGCTCTCTGGATGCGCAAAATGATCAGGATAGAGATCTGACATGCCTGGATCAATGCTTCTCATCGGCGGGATCGTGGCCCTCGTGCTGGCCATCGCGGCCATGGCATTGGCGCTGATGCCGGAGCGGCGGGCGCGGCCGAGCGTCAGCCGTGCGCTGGCCACGATCGACGAGCGGTATACCCGTGACGTCGCGGCCGGCACCGGAAAGGCCGCCGAGCCGTTCAAGCTGCCTGACTGGCTGCCGCGCCTGGCGGAACGCCTATCGCCCGCCGGGGTCGCCACCACGATGCAGCGCAGGCTTGATTTCGCGGGAAACCCGCGGGGCTGGACCGCCGACCGGATGCTCGCGGTCAAGGCGCTCTGCCTGCTGGCGCTGGCCTGCCTCGGCGCCCTGTACGGGCTGCATGACCCGGAGTTGCTTGTCGTCGGCGCCGGCCTCGGTGCCGTGATCGGTTTCTTCCTCCCCGACCTGCTCCTGTACAACTCGGGGCAGAAACGTCAGCAGCAGATCCCGGCCAACCTGCCCGACGCGCTGGATATGCTCACGATCTGCGTGGAAGCGGGACTCGGGTTCGACGCCGCGCTGGCCCAGGTGGCACGCAACACCAAAGGGCCGCTGGCCGAGGAATTCTCCCGCGCGCTGCAGGAAATGCAGATCGGCAAGTCCCGCAGTGAGGCATTGCGGGGCATGGCCGACCGTACCTCTGTGCCGGAACTGCGGGCGTTCGTCTCGGCCCTGGTCCAAGCCAGTGAGCTGGGCATTCCGGTCGCGCACGTGCTGCGCGAACAGGCCAAGGAGATGCGGGTGAGGCGTCGCCAGCGGGCCGAGGAGCAGGCGCAGAAGGTACCGGTGAAGATAACGTTCCCGCTGATCTTCTGCCTCTTCCCGGCGCTCATGGTGATCATCATCGGGCCGGGCATCATCGAGATATCGCACTCGCTGTTCTTCAAGTAGGAGAGGGATCATGGCCGTTGCGTCCGGCCGCCGGCGGCTCGACGTCGGCAGGCTCGTCATGGTCCCGGCGGCCGCGGTGATTCTGCTGGCCGACGTGGCCGCCCTGGGTCACGGCGGCGGTTCCGGGGCCGCAGGTGCGCTGCGATTGATCGGCGAAGTGCTCGTCATAGCCTTCTACGCACTGATGATCTGGTGCTACCTGCGCCGTGACCAGGCCGTCGCCACCAGCAGCTCGGTCACCGCTCACGCCGCGGCGGTCGCCGCCACCTGGCTGCCGTTCGTCCTTCCGCTGCTGCACGGCACGCCGCCCGGACCGGTGCGTCAGGCCGTCTCCGACCTGCTGCTGATGTCCGGCATGGCATGGGCGGTGTGGTCGCTGCATGTCCTCGGCCGCAACGTGTCGGTACTGGCGCAGGCGCGGGACGTGGTCGACCGCGGGCCGTACCGCTGGGTTCGCCACCCGCTCTACGTCGGCGAGATCGTATCCTCGCTCGGCGTCGTGATCGGCGCGAACAGCGTTGTGGCCGTGGCCGTCTGGCTCGTGCTCTGCGGTCTGCAGGTGTACCGGGCGCTGCGGGAGGAGCAGACGCTGCTCCAGGCCCTGCCGGGATACCGCGACTATCGAAGCCGGACGGCTGCCCTGCTGCCTGGCCTGCTATAGCCGTCTGGCGGCGTAAGGCTACAGCAGGAAAATCAGTGCCACGACAAACAGGACAATCAGCACCAGGACGCCGCAGCCGATGCCGAGGGTCCAGAGGTCCTGCTCCCGCACTATCGAGGTCGAAGGGCGTATCGTCGCCTCCTCGGGGGCCGACTCGGGCGGGAATACCGCCGCCATCTGCTGGGCCGGCTGCTGCGACGGGGACGGCCGACGTCGCAGCGCCAGCCTCGGGGCACGGGCTGGCGGCTTCGTCCGGCGGACTCGTGACTTGGTCCCGCGGGCAACCGGCTTTGCCCGGCGGGCCTGCTTGTTTATCTGACGAGACGGCTTTCCCCCCCGGTGGGCCGTCCCTTCCTCCGGCCGGCCTTGCCGGCCCGGCTGGTCCTCCGCCGTGGGCCGTGGCGTGGGAGCCGGCTCGGGCCCGGCCGGCCCGGCGGCGGGCTCCGGCTGATCCGCGACGGTCTCCGGCGCAGCCACGGCGGGCTCAGCCGCAGCCGCGGCGGGCTCCGGCTGCTCCCCGCCGACCAGCCGTACCGTGATCTCCTCGGCATAACCGCCTGAGCGAGCTGCGCCGACGGGCGGGAACACCTCCGTTGGAGCCTCATCGGCCGATGAATTCGGCCCGTAGGGCCACAGGGCGGGGAGTTCTGGCCGCGTGATGGCTGCGGGCGGCTGGGGGTCCTTGCTCGCGCCTGGCGGGCGCCCCGGCAAGGCTGAAGCCGGCCCCCCGGCGCGGGGTGCGTCCTCCTGCGGTGACGCTCCGCTTCTCATCGCCTCCAGTGCGGAACGTATGCGCTGCAGGACATCCTCGGGCAGCGCGGCCGGTCCGACCGGCCCTCCCTGCTCGCTGCCCGGTACGTGCCGCTTATCGCCTGGCGTCCGCTGGGGAAGAGGCCCAGCGCCGCGGTCTGCCACCGGCCAACCCCCCTGGGACGCGTAGAAGACGGCACATCTCTGGCAGACAAGATGAGCACACAACGGGCAACTAATCAACCGGAAGTGTCGCTTGCCAGCGTGCTGGGCTCCGGCCGGCTTGGCCGTCGCTAATCACCTGCGCGCCAAGCTGGCGCCGATCGCGGCGAGGAGCGGCCTTTCGTCCCCGCCGTCTGGGCACCCTAAAGCCCCACCAAATGCGCCGCTTGGCCATAGCATCCCGGCATGAACCACTCCGTGGAAATCGCGGTCATCGGCGCCGTGACGTGCGTGAGCGTTCTGGTCATCGCGGCAATGGCTAGCGCGGGTTTCCGGGTCTTCCACGCGGTCGGCCGGGGGCTCAGCAGCCGCGACGCCGACCGGGTCGCGGGAGCGGAACGAACGCCGCGTCTGCGGATGGCCTTGGGGGCAGCGCAGCGGCGGCTGCTGACGTTCGGCACCGACCTGTTCGCCGCCGGGGTGGACATAGCACGGAACTTCACGCCGTCACGCCGCTCCGCCGAAATCAGCGGGCGGGAACAGGTGGCGGACCGCTACGCCAAGGCGGTCGAGCAGCTTGGCTCCGGCCACCTCGACGTGCGCATCGACGGCATCTACGCGCTCGAGCGCCTGGCCCACGATTCGCCACGGAACCACCCCGCGGTCATGGAAGTGCTGACCACCTTCGTCCGCGCACGGCCCGCCCGCCGCTCCGAGCGCATGACGCCTCCCGATGTGCAGGCGGCCATCACCGTCATGGGACGCCGGCGTTCCAGGCACGACCGTCAGCTGGTCGACCTGGATCAGGCGGAACTCATCCGCGCGAATCTCGCCCGCGCGAACCTCAACTACGCGGACCTGACCGGCGCCAACCTCACCGGCGCGGACCTCACCCACGCAGACCTGACCGGCGCGGACCTCACCGGCGCGGACCTGACCGGCGCGGATCTCACTCGCGCGAACCTCACCGGCGCGATCCTCAGACGGGTAGACCTCACCCGGGCGAACCTCACGCGTGCCAACCTGGCCAGCAAGGGCCTCTTCCGCGGTGCGGGCCACCCGGGGCTCTTCGGCGCGGACCTCACCTACGCGAACCTGACCGGCGCGAACCTCAAAGGCGCGGACCTGACCGACGCGATCCTCCCGGGCGCGGACCTCACCGGCGCGATCCTCACCGGCGCGATCCTCAGAGGCGCGGATCTCGCCCGTGCGAACCTCACGCATGCGAACCTCAACCGTGAGGACCCCACCGGCGCGGGACTCTTCCGCGCGAATCTCCCCGGCGCGGATCTCACCGACGCCGACCTCACCAGCGCGGACCTCACCGGCGCGGGCCTGTTCGGCGCGAACCTCACCGGCGCAGGCCTGTTCGGCGCACGCTGGCCGCCAGATGCGGCAACTCCGGCCGGCTGGCAACGAGACGCCGGCTCCGGCCGCCTGCGACCGGCCGGGACCGACCCTTGTGACGCGGTCGCGGATTAGCGGTGCGGGCCGCCGACGGGTCCGGCGAGCTATACCTGCCGCCCTGTGACCCGACCGCGCTAGGCGTCCGCGGACCCAGGCGGCCGCCCGGGTGAAGCTGACGGCCGCCTGCGCTTAGCGGCGCCGGTTCCGCTGGGGCTTGAGAAAGTCGCTGAGCCTTTCTGACCCGACCATGATGCGGATGCCGCCCGCGATCAGGATCACCCCGCCGAAGATGGCGAGCATAGACACGGTGTCGCGAGACACTTGACCCGTCGAGATGGGACGCCCGACGAGCGCGATCGTGCCCGCGCCGAGGGCGATGACCGCCAGGCCACCGGCACGAGCTAGGGCTCCTCGTCGGCGGGTCACCGGTCGCCGCCAGGGCCGAGCCCAGATGCCTCAGCCTCCGGGCTGGCCTCGGCACAGACGCTCGGCGGCCCGGTGACGATGACGGTCTGGCCTTCGTCGGCGGGTCCAGGCTCGGCGGCCTCAGGTGGCATGGCAGTGCGCTCCGTTTCCGCGGGGAATGCCTCAGGCCCAGGCAAATTCCGTCAGCCCCCGGGCCAGACGATAGAAGACGCGCACGGAGCGCTCCGGGTTTACTTCACGTTGCCGGTTCTGGTTGGTGGCGACGTCTTCTGGCGCCCGCAGGCCGGCTCCCTCCCGGGCAGGCCACCTTGCGCACGGCGGCCTTACAGGCCGTGGCGATACCCCGGTTAGATGGCCGGGCAAGATCCCCGTGTCCGGTTTTGCAGCCGCATTACGAAACTATTTGGTGACAACAGGTCATTTCACTTGAAGGGCGCGGCGTCGTGTGCTGCGCTGTCTACCGGGGGATCGCGTCGTCCTGTGCGCGTGCCCCGGGGGGTTGGCCGCATGGGAGAGGACCGCAGCAAACCGCCGCTAACACGGCGCGTGCCGGGGGCGACGAGGGCCGGTCCGGTTGCGTCGTCCCGGCCTGAGCTGCCAGAGGCTTTGCTGCAGCGAATGCAGGCGGTCGTCAATGCCGCGCACGCGCGGGCGCGGGACGAGGAAGCCAGGCGGAAGCAGGAACGGCCGCCCGGCGAGCCCGCCTCCTCGCCCAGCCATGCGCCTGGCGGGCCAAAACCGCCGAACGGGGTGCGGCTGCCGACACCGCGGGCCGCGTTCCGGAGCCGGTGGCCGGACGAGGACGCGGAGTTCGATACGGATGAACTGCCGCGCCTGACGGCATCGGGGGCCATCGCGAGTCCGGCCGAAGCCAGCCCGACGACCCCGTCGGCGAACGGCGCCCCCAAGACAGACCACGCTGCTGAGCCCGCCGGGCGAGATCACGGTCTGGGCCCAGCACGGCGGGACCATGCCGCGAGGCGGGATCGCCGGGCCACGAGGCGGGAGCGGGGCGCCCAAGCCGAACGGGAGCGGGCCGCGCAGGCCGAACAGACCCGGCAAGCCGAGCGCGAACGTGCTAGGGAAGCCGAACTGGCCGCGTGGGTCGCTCAGGTCCAACGGGAGCGCGCGGCGCAGGCCGAACGCGAGCAGGCCGCCCGGGCTGAGCGCGAGCAGGCCGCCCAGGTTGTGCGCGAGCAGGTGGCGCAGGCCGAACGGGAACGGGCCGCACAGGCCGACCGCGAGCGGGCGGAACGCGAACAGGCCGAACGCGAACAGGCCGAACGCGAACAGGCCGAACGCGAACGGGCCGAACGAGCCGCACGGGAACGGGCCGCGCAGGCCGAACGGGAACGGGCCGTCCAAGCCGAACAGGAGCGGGCCACGCGGGCCGGCCGGGAACGCATTGCGGGGGCCGAGCGGGAACGGGCCGAGCGCGAGCAGGCCGAGCGCGCGCGGGCCCTGCGCGAGCGGACCGAGCGGGAACGCGCGGAACGGGCGGAGCGCAAGCGGGCCGAACAAGCTGAGCGCGACCGCGCGGAACAGGCCGAGCGCGAGCGGGCGGCGCGGGCCAGGCTGGCGCCCGTACCCGACCTAGCCGAGCAGGATGACGCAGCCCGCCCGGGCCCAACCGCCGATGGCGCCCCGAAGACGGATGACGCTGCCAAGCGGGACAGCAACGGCAAGCCAGAGAGCACCGCGGACCCAGCGGATCACGAGCCTGCCATCACGCGGGCGGACGTGCTCAACCGCCCGCGGCGGACCATCCCGCGCACGTCGCCGGTCCGCAGGCGCCGCCGGACGGCGGCCCTGATCGCGGCCGCGGCGGTTATAGTGGCCGCCGGGCCGGTGGCGATCGCGCTATCGGGTCACAACTCGCCGGCCGCGCCCGACGGCAGCGTGACGGGGGTGCGCAACCAGGCCGCTGCCTGGGTGGCCCGCCAGGTCAGCCCCGATGACATCGTGTCCTGTGACCTCATCATGTGCCATGCGCTCGAAGCGTACGGCGTTCCGGTCGGCGACCTGCTCGTGCTGAACTCAGGACATAGTGATCTTCTGGACTCCCAGGTCATCGTCTCCACTGCGGCCATCCGTCAGCTGTTCGGCAGCCGTCTGGACTCCGTCGACGCGCCGACGATGCTGGCGGCCTTCGGTACCGGAAAGGTGCGCATCGACATCCGGGTCATCGCGCCGTACGGAGGCGCCGCTTACCGGTCTGCGCTCCGGGCGGACGTGCAGCAGCGAAAGAACGCGGGCACGCAGCTGGCGGGGAACTCGCATATCACCGTCGCGCAGGCGGCCCGCAGGCAGATGATCAGCGGCCAGGTTGACTCCCAGCTGCTCATGGTGCTCACCTACCTCGCTACCCAGCACCCGGTGGACATTCTCGGGTTCAGCGACCTCGGTCCGGAGGCCAGCCCCGGCGTCCCGTTCCGTTCTGTCTACCTGGCGGAGAACACCGGAGCCGCCGTCGTGCGCTCTACCATCACTTTCCTGCGTATCCAGGAGCCCGACCTGCGTCCCGCACGCGAAAAGACGACGCGGTTCGATGGCCGGCTTGCCCTGTACATCGAGTTCGCCGCGCCGACACCGCTGTCGCTGTTTAACGCGCCAGCGCCCTGATCAAGCATCGCGCGCGGCGTTCTGGCTAGGGCTTCTCGCTGTCCAGCGCCGCCATCTGGGTGGGCTCGTAACGCTCCCCCGCCACCTGGCCGCGGGGTACCGCCGCCTCCAGGGCGGCCAGCTCGCCGGGGTCCAGCCGCAGGTCGAGGGCGCCGAGCGCCTCGGCCAGGCGGTCCCGGCGCTTGGTGCCGATCAGCGGGACGATGTCGGTGCCGCGGGACAGCACCCAGGCGATGGCCAGCTGGGCGGTGGTGACGCCGCGGGACTGCGCGATCTTCTCCAGCGCGGCGACCAGGTCGAGGTTGCGGCTGAGGTTCTCGGCCCGGAACCGGGGGAACCTGGTCCGCGGGTCGTCCGGCGCGATCTCGCGGGCGCTCACGGCCGACAGCAGGCCGCGCGACAGCACCCCGTAGGCGGTCACGCCGATGCCCAGCTCGCGGACGGCCGGCAGGATGCCGTCCTCGATCCCGCGGCTCATCAGCGAGTACTCGATCTGCAGCGCGGTGACCGGGTGCACCGCGTGAGCGCGGCGGATGGTGGCGGGGCCCATCTCGGACAGGCCGAGGTACCGGACGAAGCCCGCGTCGATCATCTCCGCGATCGCGCCGACCGTGTCCTCGATCGGGACCCGCGGGTCCAGCCGGGCCGGCTGGTACAGGTCGATGTAGTCGGTGCCGAGCCGCTGCAGCGAGTAGGCCAGCGAGGACTTGACCATGGCCGGGCTTGCGTCGTGCCCGACGAACGCGCCCCGCGGGTCACGCTGGCCGCCGAACTTGACACCGATGAACACGCGGCCGCGGTCCACGCCGTGCAGGGCCTCACGCAGCAGCATCTCGTTGTGGCCCATGCCGTAGAAGTCGCCGGTGTCGAGCAGCGTGATCCCGGCGTCCAGCGCGGCGTGGATGGTCGCGATGCTCTCGGCCTCGTCGGCCGGCCCGTAGATGCCGGACATGCCCATCAGGCCCAGGCCGACCCGGGATACCTGCGGTCCGCCGGCGCCGAGCGGGACTGATTCCATGCGGTCCTCCAGCCTGGGCGCTGCTCCCGGGCCCAGGCTAGCGGGGGAAGCTGGGCGGGTCGCGCCAGAGGTGATCTAGCATGATGACCCGGCGCTTAGGCAGGGACGTTAGTCCCGCCGGGCAGGGCCGGTGGCCTCTTCGCCCGGGCGGGGCGGGCGGAAATCGTTGTGGCACCGCCTGGACCAGGGTGAGGGAGCCGTTGTGGCTGACCGTGCCATCGGGGTATGGCTGTCGATCGCCGCGCGGGCCCGCAGCGAGGGGACAACCGTGGGCGTCCGCCATGCGGTCACCGCTTGCGGCGAGGCGATCGGCGCCGGGGCGGTGCTGTCGATGTCAGGTAGCGACGGATCCCATGAGCCGGTGTTCGCCACCGATCCGCGCAGCGATGAGTTGGAGGACCTGCAGGCCACCTTGGGCCAGGGCCCGTCGGCGGAGGTGATCGACGGCCTCGGGCCGGTGCTGGAAGGCGAACTGGCCAGTTCTCAGGCGCTGGCGCGATGGCCGGAGTTCTCGCCCGCGGCGGTGGCGCGGGGGGTGGCCGCGGTTTTCGCGGTCCCGGTGGGTGTAGGCGCGGCCCGGCTGGGGGTGCTGAGCCTGTACCGGGATTGGGCGGGTCCGCTGAGCAGAGATCAGTTCAATGCTCTGCTGCTCTATGCTGATGCGGTGCTGATGCTGGCCCTCGATGAGCGCGGGGGGCTGGCGCCCGGTGCGGTGGACTTGGTCGGCGAGGGGTTCACCGAGCGGCGCGCGGAGGTTCACCAGGCCGCTGGGATGGTCTCGGTGCAGCTGGGTGTCTCCCTGACCGATGCGCTGGTCGCCATGCGCGCCCGTGCCTTCGCCGAGGGCCGGACGATCTCGCAAGTCGCGGCGGACGTGGTGGCGCGGCGGCTGTCGTTCTCGCTTCCGGATTACTCACCCCGCGGATGGGATGCGCCGCCAGGCGAGCAGGCTGACGATGAGCACCGGGAGGGAGGCGAATGAACTCCTCAGACCGGCAAGTTTGGCGGGCTTTCGTCCAGCTCGCCGACACGCTAACGGCCGACTTCGACGTCATCGACTTCCTGCACACCCTGGCCGAGCACTGCGTGGACCTGCTCGGCGTCAGCGCCTGCGGGATCTTGCTGGCCGATCACACCGGCGGGCTGAACCTGGTGGCCGCCTCGACCGAGCAGGCCCGCCTGGTGGAGATGTCCCAGGCGGCTGAAGGGCCGTGCCCGGAGGCCTACCGCACCCGGATGCCGGTCAGCTGCCCCGACCTCGCCGCCGTCCGCGAGCGCTGGCCAGACTTCGCCGCGGCCGCCGTGTCGGCGGGGTTCGCGGCCGTGCACGCACTGCCGATGCGGCTGCACGGCGAGGCAATCGGCGCGATGAGCCTGTACTCCGCCCGGCCGACGGAAATCAGCGGCCAGGTCGCCGAGCTCGGGCAGGCCCTGGCCGACGTGGCCACCATCGGCATCCTGCACGAGCGCACCCTGCGCCGCCGCGAAGTGGTCACCGAACAACTGCAGAAAGCCCTCGACAGCCGGATCACGATCGAGCAGGCCAAGGGCATGATCGCCGAGCGTTTCCAGGTGACGGTCGGCGAGGCCTTCGTCCTGATCCGCTCCTACGCACGGGCTCATGGCCTGAAGCTCGCCGGCACCGCCCGCGCCATCACCGAAGGCCGCCTGACCATCACCAGGCCGGACTGACGCCGCGGAACTCACGCGGGCTATCGGGTGGCGGCGTAGACCTGCTCGCCGCCCACGTAGGTGAGGGCGACCGAGGTGCTGGCGATCTCATCCGGCGGCCCGTCGAACGGGTCGCGGTCCAGCACGACCAGGTCCGCCAGCAGGCCGGGCCCGATCGCGCCGGTCTCGTCGAGATGGTTCACGTAGGCCGACCCGGCCGTGTAGGCGGCCAGCGCCTGGCCCAGGCTGAGGCTCTGCGCGGGCAGCAGCGGCTCGGCGGCCGCGCCCGGCAGCCTGCGGTTCACCGCGACGTGGATCGCGCGCAGCGGGTTTGCGCTGCTCACCGCCCAGTCGCTGCCGGCCGCCAGACGGGCGCCGGAGCGTAGCAGGTCACCGAAAAGATACTGGCGGGCGGCCCGCTCCGGTCCGATGAACGGGATCGTGAGGTCGTCCATCTGCGGCTCGTGCGCCGCCCAGAGCGCCTGCACGTTGGCGGTCACGCCCAGCGCGGCGAACCGCGGGACGTCGTCGGGGTGCATCACCTGCAGGTGCGCGATGTGGTGCCGGTGGTCGCTGGCGCCGTTGGCCTGCCGCGCGGCCTCGATCGCGTCCAGCGCCTCGCGCACCGCGCGGTCGCCGATCGCGTGCAGGTGGACCTGGAAGCCCGCGGCGTCCAGCCGGGTCACGTACTCCCGCAACTGCGCCGCCTCGACGTGGGACAGGCCCCGGTTGCCGGTCTGGCAGCCGCAGGCGTCCAGGTAGGGCTCGATCATCCCGGCGGTGAAGCTCTCCGCGACCCCGTCCTGCATGATCTTGACGGTGTTGGCGCGGAACCGGCCCGCCTGGCCCAGCTCGCGGCGGGCCAGGATCTCGGGCAGCTGCTCGGCCCCGCGGCCGCGGTCCCACCACAGGGCGCCCTCGACCCGGGCCGTGAGCGTTCCGGCCCGGGCGGCGGCGAGGTAGACCGGCAGCGGGTCGCCCGAGCCGAGGTAGTCGCCGATGATCGCGTCCTGCCAGGCGGTGATGCCGCGGGCGTGCAGGTGCTGCTGGGCCGCCATCAGCCCGGCGACCCGGTCGCCGAGCGAGACCGGGGGCACGAGCCGGCCGACCAGGGTGGCGGCCCCCTCGTGCAGGGTGCCCTGGGGCGAGCCGCCGGCGCCGCGCTCGATCCGGCCGTCGGGCGGGTCCGGGCTGCGCGCGTCGATGCCCGCGAGCTCCAGCGCCCGGGTGCTGACCCAGGCGCCGTGGCCGTCGCGGTTGGTGAGGTAGGCCGGGCGGCCGCCGGTGACCTGGTCCAGGAGCTCGCGGCCGGGCGTTCCGTGCTCGAACCACTCCATCCGCCAGCCACTGCCCGCGATCCACTCTTTGTCGCGGTGGGCGTCCGCGTAGGCGCCGATCCTGGCCAGCGCCTCGTCCAGGGTGGCGCTGCCGATCAGGTTGCACCCGACCATGGTCACGCCTGCCCAGGCCGGGTGGACGTGGGCGTCCTGGAACCCGGGCAGCAGCGCCCGCCCGCGCAGGTCCACCACCTTGGTCCGCGGGCCGGCCAGGTCCTCGATGTCCGCGGTGTCGCCGACCGCCACGATCCGGTCCCCGCGCACGGCAACGGCGCTGGCGGGCAGCCCGTCCCCGGCCCGCACCACCGCGCGCCGGGCCGGATCGGCCGTGTAGACCGCCCCGCCGGTGAAGACCACGTCCGCCTGCTTGCCCATCCGCATCTCCCCTGCCCCGCTGGTAACTCTGGTCCCGCGCCGCCTGGCCCGCTCAGCCCGGCCGGGCCAGGACTTTCATGATCGCGGTAGATAAGGTGCGGTGTCTGCGTCTTACCTACCGAGATCATGAAACGGCTCACCGGCGCGGAACGAGCCGCGGCCGGATTTTCGGTGGCCGACCTAGCCTAAGTGTTCGGCGGCATGGCAAAGTGCGCTCATGGGACCTACGGTTACCACCCGGTACGGCACCGTCCGCGGCCAGGTCCGCGACGGCGTGGCCAGCTTCCTCGGCATCCCCTACGCGGCCAGCCCGACCGGGCCGCTGCGGTTCCGGCCGCCAGCCCCTCCCCCGGCCTGGGACGGGATCCGCGACGCCGGCCAGCTGGGCCCGACCCCGCCCAAGCCTGACTACGCGGCCCCGTTCGACCAGCTGCTGCCGGAGCCGAACATTCCCGGCGACGGCTGGCTGAACCTGAACGTATGGACACCCGACCCGGGCCGGGCGGGCGGCGCGGGCCTGCCGGTCATGGTGTGGATCCACGGCGGCGCGTTCAGCAACGGGAACTCGGCCCTCCCGATGTACGACGGGCACGCGTTCGCGCGGGACGGCGTGGTGCTGGTCGGCATCAACTACCGGCTGGGCGTCGACGGGTTCGCGCTGCTGCCCGGCGTGCCGGCCAACCGCGGGCTGCTGGACCAGATCGCGGCGCTGGAGTGGGTGCGCGACAACATCGCGGCGTTCGGCGGGGACCCCGGCAATGTCACCATCTTCGGTGAGTCCGCGGGCGCGATGAGCGTGACCACGCTGCTGTCGCTGCCGCGCGCCCGGGGCCTGTTCGCCAAGGCGATCTCGCAGAGCGGATCGGTCCAGGCCGCGGCCGACCCGGCGGACGCGGCCATGGTGACCAGGGAACTCGGGCTGGCCGCCGGCTGCGAGGCCACGGCCGCCAGCCTGGCCGGGCTCGGCCTGCCCGAGCTGGTCAAGGCGCAGATCGCGGTGCGCGACGCGATGGTGGCCCAGCCCGACCCGGCGCGGTTCGGCCCGAGCATCGTGGCCAGCTCGATGGCGTTCATCCCGGTGGTCGACGGCGACCTGATGCCGGCTCGCCCGCTGGCCGCCATCGCGGCGGGCGCCGGGTCCGGGGTGCCGCTGCTGTCCGGCACCACGACCGAGGAGTACCGGCTGTTCCTCGTGCCGACCGGCATGGCCGCGATGGTGACCGACGAGATCCTGGCCGGCCTCCTTGGCGCCCTGGGGATCAGCCCGGCGGCGGCCGACCTGTACCGGGCCAACCGGCCGGGCGCCTCCCCCGGCGACGTGATGTCCGCGGTGCTCACCGACCGGTTCTTCCGGCTGCCGGGGCTGTCGGTGGCCGAGGCCCGCCGGGCCTACGCAGCCCAGGCCGGCCAGGCCGATCAGGCGGCGCCGACGTACCTGTACGAATTCGCCTGGCCGAGCCCGGTCGGCGGGCTGGGCGCATGCCATTCGCTGGAGATTCCGTTTGTGTTCGACAACCTGGGGGCGGCAGGAGCCGAGCTGGCCCTGGGGCCGGAGCCGCCGGCCGCGCTAGCCGAGCGGATGCACGCCGCCTGGATCGCCTTTGCCCGCGACGGTGATCCCGGCTGGCAGGCCTTTGACGGCAACTACCCTGTGATGATCTTCAACGAACCTGGGGGCGGGCTCCAAGCCGACCCGCGCGGCGACGAGCGCGCGATCTGGGCGCAGGCCGGCTGAGCACATACGAGGCACACCCGAGCTGAGCGCCGGCGAGCCGGGCCCGGGCATGCCGGCCAGGGCGCAGGGCGCTGCCGTGCGCATGACGCGGCCTGGCCGGTCCAGGCATCGCAGCCGCGAGACCCGCCTAGGCCGCGCACTCCCGGCAGACAAGCCGGCCACCACGGGTCTCCGCGAGCTGGCTCCTGTGGTGCACGAGGAAGCAGCTCGAGCACGTGAACTCGTCGGCCCGGCGCGGGACCACGTGGAACGAGAGCTCCTCGTTCGACAGGTCCGCCCCGGGCAGCTCCAGCGACTCCGCGACATCGTCCGGGTCGATGTCGATGGCCGTCGCCGACCGGTCCTGCCTGCGGGCCTGGAGCTCCTGCAGGCTGTCCTCGGTCAGCTCGTCGTCGGTCTTCCTCGGGCTGTCATAGTCGGTTGCCATGTTGGCCCTTACCCCTCCATCTTTCTCACCTATCGCGCGGGTGTAACGCTCGGGAAGCCTCGGTTGTGCCCGAATCCGGCGGGGAATTCTGCCACGTCCCGGCCCCTGGTACACGTACAACGCATCGACGGCGGTTCGTGTCGGAGCCGGGTCCGGCGCTCAGCATCGCGTGACACCCGGCATTCCCCCTAAAATCTCCCTCAGAGAACTTCCGTGATCAGTCTCGTAACAGCGCTACTAGCAGGCAAAAGAGTGCGTATGGTGCGGAACGCACGACATCCGCCTGCATGACCCCTGCGGAGACAAGTTATGCCCCACGTCACGCCGCTGCATGCCGGCGATCCAGGACGCCTGGGTCGTTACCGGCTGACCGGGCGTATCGCGGGGATGCCGGCCGACGGCCCGATTTACCTGGCCCAGGCCGCCGAGGGCACCGAGGTCACGATCCGGCTGCTGAAGGGCGACTGGGCCAGGGACGGGGCGGCGCGGGACCGGTTCACGGCCGAGGCGAACGCGGCGTCGCGGGTGGCGCCGTTCTGCGCGGCCCGGATCCTCGGCGCCGGGTTCGAGGCCGGCCGCGCGTTCCTGGTCAGCGAGTACGTCGCCGGGCCCACGCTGCTGGAGTTCGTGGCCGACGAGGGCGCGTGGGAGGGCGCCGACCTGGAGGCGCTGGCGATCGGCACCGCGACCGGCCTGGCCGCCGTCCACCAGGCCGGGCTGGTGCACGGCGACTTCGGGCCCGAGTACGTCGTGCTGGGCACGGACGGACCGAAGGTGGTCGAGTTCGGGATCACCCCGCCCTACGGCGCCGCCACCCCGGCCGCCGACATGCGCGCCTGGGCGCACACCGTGCTGTACGCGGCGGCCGGGGCTCCCGCCGACCCCCACGATCCCGGCGACCTGAACCTGCTGCCCGAGCCGCTGCGCGGCCTGGTGGTCCAGTGCACGTCGGCGGACCCGGCCAAGCAGCCGACCGCCCGGGCCGCGGTGATCGAGCTGCTCGACGACGACGATCCCCCCGCCGGCGTGCTCGGCGAGGGCACCCGGCGCGCCCGGCGAGCGGCCGTGCAGCCGCCGCCGGCTCCGGACGGCGAGAGCCCCGAGCCGCCGCGCCGGCGCCGGGGCGGCCGGGCGGTGGCGATCTGGTGGGCGGCCGGGGTGGCCGTCTGCATCCTGGCGATCGCCGTGGCCATCCGCTTCGCGCAGAGCCAGACCGGCGGCCAGGCGCCGGCCGCCGGGAGGTCGCCGTCAGCGGCCGCGACGCCGTCCCCGCGCCCCACCTCGCCCGCGCCGTCACCGACGCCGGCGGTGACGGTCCCGCCGGACCTGGCCGGAACCTGGGCCGGCCAGGTCAGCCAGAACAGCCCGTCCGGCACGTTCAGCGTCAACGTCCTGGTCAGCCTGGGCGCGGGTGCCACCGGCGGGACCGTCCGCTACTTCGGCCCGTTCTCCTGCCAGGACGATCTCGACCTGGTGTCCGACGCGTTCGGCACGCTCACGCTGAACCAGGAGATCGTCCACGGCCCGTGCCAGAAGGGCCTGGTCACGCTGAGCCCGGCCGCCGCAGGCGGCGGCCTGCGGTTCAGCTTCAAGGGCAAGGGAGCGCCCGCCGCCACCGGCACGCTCGCCAAGTCGGGCTGAGGCCGGCCCGGCTCAGGCGTCCCGCTCCGGGTCGGTGCTGGCCAGCAGGTCGTGCAGGGCTCCGAGCAGCGGCGGCGCCGCGGCGATCGTCATCGACGAGCCCGGCGGCCGGCCGTGCAGCCCGGTGATCCGGGCACCCGCCTCGGCGGCGATCAGGCCGCCCGCCGCGATGTCCCAGAGGTTGACGCCCCGCTCGTAATAGGCGTCCACCGTGCCCGACGCCACCGAGCACAGGTCGACGGCGGCCGACCCGCCGCGCCGGATGTCGCGTACCCGGGGCAGCACCGCCTGCAGCACCTCGGCCTGGACCGCCCGGCGCGCGGCCGCATAGCCGAAGCCCGTCGCCACCAGCGCCTGGGCCAGCGGCACGCCGGTATTGCTGGCCAGCCTCGCGGGCGGGCCGGTGTCCTCGCCGCGCGGGTCCAGGGCGCCTGAGCTCCGCCAGGCGCCGCCGCCGAGCCTGGCGCTGAACAGCTCGTCGCGCCGCGGCACGAACACCGCGCCGGCCACGACCGTGCCCTGCACCTCAGCGGCGATGCTCACCGCCCAGTCGGGCAGGCCGTACAGGTAGTTGACGGTGCCGTCCAGCGGGTCCACGATCCAGCGCACCCCGCTGTCCCCGCTGTCCCCGCTGTCCCCGCCGCCCCCGTCCCTGGCGCCGGTCTCGCCGCCCTCCTCGCCGAGGATCCGGTCGCCGCCCCGCGCCGCGCCGATCAGGTCCCTGATCAGCGCCTCGGCCGCGCGGTCGGCCTCGGTCACCACGTCGGTCGGGCTCGACTTGGTGGCCACGACCTGCGGGTGACCGCCGCGGGCGGCCAGCAGCCGGCCCGCGGCCACCGCGGTCTGGCAGGCCAGTTCGAGCAGGTCAGCCGGGTCAGGCGGGCTCACTCCGCCGCCTCGCGGCGGTACGGCCGGCCGGTGCCGCAGCAGCCCGGGCCGCAGGTGCCGGGGGCGGGCCCGAGATCGCCGAGCGCCCGCGGCGGCCGCCCGTCCTGCCGCTCGGCCACCAGCTCGGCGATCATCGCGACGAAGCGGGGATCGGTGCCGGGGGTCGTCGCCCGGGCCATCGGCAGGCCGAGCCGCGCGGCGTGCTGCGCGGCCTCGACGTCCAGGTCGTAGACGACCTCGAGGTGATCCGAGATGAACCCGACCGGGGCCAGCACGACCCCGGCCGAGCCGGACCGGGCCAGCTCGGTGAGGCAGTCTTTGACGTCCGGGCCCAGCCAGGGCACCGACGGCGGGCCGCTGCGGCTCTGGTAGGCCAGCCGCCACGACCCGCTGTACCCGGCTTGCCCGGCGACGAGCCGAGACGCCTCGGCGAGCTGGCGGGGGTAGTCGCCCCCGGCGGGCCCGCTGGCCGCGGCCATGGCCTCCGGGACGCTGTGCGCGGTGAAGACGAGGTCATATCCATCTCGCACGACCGGTCCCAGGCTCTCGCTGGCCACCCGCACCGCATCGGCCACGGGGTCAATGAACCCGGGGTGGTTGAAGTACGGCCGCAGCTTGTCGATCCGGGGGGCGCGCTCGCCGGCCTGGGCCCGGGCCTGCTCGATGTTCTCCAGGTACTGCCGGCAACTGGAGTAGGAGCTGTAGGCCGAGGTCGCGAACGCGATCGCGTGCCGCCGGCCGTCGGCGGCCATCGCCGCCACCGTGTCGGCCAGCAGCGGGTCCCAGTTCCGGTTGCCCCAGTACAGGGGCAGGCCGGCACCGCTGGCCGCGAACTCCTTCTCGAGCGCGCCGAGCAGGTCGCGGCACTGCTGGTTGATCGGGCTGACCCCGCCGAACCGGTGGTAGTGCTCGGCCACCTCGGCCAGGCGCTCCCGCGGCACGCCCCGCCCGCGGGTGACGTTCTCGAGGAACGGGATCACGTCGGCCGGCCCCTCCGGGCCGCCGAAGGAAACGAGCAGGAAGGCGTCGTAGCGCGGCATGTCGGGAGCGTGCCTCAGGAGGGGTAGTCCTGGGCGTACTCGGCGGCGAGCCCGAGCACTTCGTTCACGTACCAGGTGGCGTGGTTGTAGTCGAAGATCGCCGCCGACAGCGCGGTGCCGCCCGAGGCGGCCCCGTCGGAGCACAGCAGCCGGGCCGCGGACGGCACGGCGTCATAGGGGTTCATGATGTCCGGCGGGCCGGTCTGGCCGAACCCGTCGATGCCCCAGATCGCCCAGGTGGACGGCAGGAACTGCATCGGCCCGAGCGCGCCCGCGGTGGACGGGCCGTTGTTCGTGCCGTCCGCGCTCTCGATCTGGCCGATCGCGGCCAGCACGGTCCAGGACAGGCCCGGGCAGTAGTCGGCGGCGGAGGCCTGGAACAGCTGCAGGTAGCTGGCGGGCAGCTGGCCGGAGGTGACCTTGGTCACCGGAAGCTGCTGCTGGCGCAGGCTGACGATCTTGCCGGATGGCCCGAGCACGCTCTTGACGTCGCTGACCAGCGTGGTCAGGCTGGCGCCGGGCGCGCTGATCAGCGCCGCAACCCGGTGCACCAGGCCGAGTCCGGCGGACAGCTGGGTGTCGACCAGCAGGTCGACGCCCTCGATGCCGAGCGAGGCTGAGGCCCCGAACCGCACCGTGCGCCGGGTGGCCCCGGTCAGCTGGTAGCTGCGGCCCGCCCGCAGGCCGAGCGCGGCGCGCGCGGTCTGGGAGGCGACGAAGTCCCCGCCCGCCAGGGCGGTCCAGAACGACTGGTCCGACGCGGTCCGCAGCGGCACCCAGGACCGGAACTGGGCCGGGTTGACGCCGATGACGCTGACCGGCGTGGCGCCGGCCTTGATCTCGGCGCCGTCAAAGGCGATCATGTTCCGCACGCCCGCGATCTTGCCCAGCCGGGTGAGCTGCTGGCTGGTCAGCCCGGCGGGCGACACGATCAGCAGGTCAGGCAGGATGATCTGCCTGAACGAGGCGGCTTCGGCCGCCGCGGCCGCCGCGGCCAGGGCCGCCCCGGCCTGGGTGCCGCCCGGCCCGCCGGACGGCGGCTGCGGGAACCCGGCATACGCCCCGATGCCCAGCAGCACGAACGCGCTGCCGCCGGCCACGCCGCGCCGCACGAGCGCACGCGATCGGGAGGTGGTGGCGCGCCGCCCCTCGTCATGGATCAACAGCCGGCCGATCAACCGTCCCATCATCGCGATATACCCTAACGCGCGCCGGAGCCACTTAGTAGGGCGCGGCACCTAACACCCGGTGAGCGCCCGAATAACTGCTGGATAAACGGGCCGACGCCTGATATAGGTTCAAGGGCGGAGGGTGCCGGGATCGTGACGCAGGTCGAAGAGCGTGGCCCGCGCCACGGCAGCCCATTCATCGAAGTGCTCGCCCGGCCCGGCGCGCTGCAATTCTCGGCCGCGGGATTCGTCGGCCGGATGCCGATGTCCATGTTTGGCCTGGGCACCGTGCTGCTGATCGCGTCGGTCACCGGCCAGTACGGGCTGGCCGGGATCGTGGCCGGGGCGGGCTCGGTCGGCTACGCGGTCGGCGCGCCGCAGGCCGCCCGGCTCGCCGACCGGTTCGGGCAGCGCCGGGTACTGCGCCCGCAGGCGGTGTTCTTCGCCGTCAGCACGCTGGCGCTGATCGGCTGCGCGCAGTGGCGGGCGCCGCTGGCGGCGCTGATCGTCACCGGCGCGCTGGCCGGGGCGTCCATGCCGTCGGTCGGCTCGATGGTGCGCGCCCGCTGGAGCGCCCTGCTGGGCGACTCGCCGCTGCTGCACGCCGCGTACTCGCTCGAGTCGGTGGCCGACGAGGTGATCTTCGTGATCGGCCCGGCGGTGGTCACGCTGCTCGCCACCGAGGTCTATCCGGCGGCCGGGGTCGCGGTGGCCATGGTGGCCTGCGTTACCGGCACCCTGCTGTTCGCGGCGCAGCGCCGCACCGAGCCGCCGGCCAGGGCGGCGCTGGCCAGGGCGGCGGCGGCCAGGAAGGGCGGCGGGGCGGCGGCCGGAGCCGGGCCGCGGCCCTCCGGCCGGGCGGGCGTCCCCGCGCCCGGCCTGGTCACGCTGGCGCCCGTGTACTTCTGCCTGGGCGCGATGTTCGCCGCGATCGAGCTGTCCACCGTGGACTTCGCGCAGGAGCACGGGCACAAGCCGCTGGCCGGCTTCATCCTGGGCGCCTACGCGCTGGGCAGCGCCGTCGGCGGGCTCTGGTACGGAGCACGGCACTGGCGCGCCCCCCTGCACCGCCGCTTCGCCATCACGCTGACCCTGATGACCGCCGGGACCGCGACGTTCTGGGCGATGCCGGGGCTGGTCCCGCTGGCCGTGGTCATCGTCTTTTGCGGGCTGGCCATCGCGCCGACGCTGATCACGGGCTTCAGCCTGGTCCAGGCCCAGGCGCCCGAGAGCCGCCGGACGGAGGCCCTGGCCTGGCTGTCGTCGGCGGTCTCGGTGGGTGTGGCCGCAGGCTCGGCCGCGGCCGGGCAGGTCGTCGACGCGGGCGGCGCCCGCGGCGGCTACGTGCTCGCCGCCTGCTGCGGCGCGGCGGCGGTGACGGTGTGCCTGACGGGCCTGCGCCGGCTACGGCTGCCCGGCCCGGCAGAATGGCCCGATGCGGAAGAATGACCGCCGGCCCGGGCCCGGCGCGGCCGGGGTGACCTGGCGGAACTGGGCGGGCAACGAGTCGGCGCGACCGCGCCGGGCCGCGACCCCGCGATCGGCGCAGGACGTGGCCGACGAGGTCCGCCGGGCGGCCGCGGACGGGCTGACGATACGGATGGCCGGGACCGGGCACTCGTTCACGCCGGCCGCGGCCACCGACGGAGTGCTGCTGTATCCCGGCGGCCTGGCCGGCCTGCGGTCGGTGGACGCGGCGGCCGGCCTGGTCACCGCGGAGGCGGGCTGCCCGCTGCGGGTGCTCAACGCCGCGCTGCTCGCCCGCGGGCTCTCGCTGGCCAACATGGGCGACATCCAGGTGCAGACCGTGGCCGGGGCGATCCAGACCGGCACCCACGGCACCGGCCGCGACGTGGGCGGCATGGCGTCCCAGGTCGCCGGGCTGGAACTGGTGCTGGCCGACGGGAAGGTCGTGACCTGCTCGCCGGCGGAGTCGCCGGATCTCTTCGACGCGGCCCGGGTCGGGCTGGGCGCACTCGGGATCGTGACCGCCGTCACGTTCCGGGTGGTGCCCGCATTCCTTCTCGAGGCGCGCGAGGAGCCCATGCGCTGGTCCGAGGTGATCTCCCGGCTGGACGAGCTGACCGCCCAGAACGAGCATTTCGAGTTCTACTGGTTCCCGCACACCGAGGGCTGCCTGACCAAGCGGAACAACCGGTCGGACGGGCCGCCGCGGCCGCTGCCCCGGCTGCGCTACCTGCTCGACGACGAGTTCCTGTCGAACACGGTGTTCGGGGTCACCTGCCGGCTCGGGCACGCGGTCCCCGGGGTGGTCACGACGGTCAACGGCGTGGCCTCCAAGGCCCTCGGCTCGCGACGTTACACCGACGCCGCGTACCGGGTATTCACCAGCCCGCGCCGGGTCCGGTTCAAGGAGCAGGAGTACGCGATCCCGCGTGAGGCCCTGGCCGCCGTGCTCGCCGAGGTCAGGACCCTGTTCGCGCGGCGGGACTGGCGGATCAGCTTCCCGATCGAGGTGCGCGTCACGCCGGGTGACGACCCCTGGCTGTCCACCGCCTACCACCGCGACAGCGCCTACATCGCGATCCACGTCTTCCACGCCTCGGCGCACCAGGAGTACTTCCGGGACGTGGAGGCCGTGATGACCGCGGCGGGCGGGCGGCCGCACTGGGGCAAGATGCACACCAGAAGCGCGGAGTACCTGCGTCAGGCGTACCCTAGGCACGTGGACTTCGTCGCACTCCGCGACGAGCTCGACCCGGAGCGCCGGTTCGGCAACGCTTACCTGGCTCAGGTACTCGGCCCCTGACCGCCGTGCCAGCGGGCGGGTACTGCGGCCCGGGGGGACCGCGCAGAAAGGGACCACCCTTGAGGGAGCCATGCAGAATAGGACCGTGCGAGAGGGAGCCCCGGGGCGGGATGCGGTAGTGGACGGCAAGGTGGTCCCGGCCGCGCAGCATGGCGGCGGCGAGTCGTCCGGGATACGGCCGTCGCTGGGCGGTGGCACGCCGGCCCAGGAACGCGAGCTCGGCCGCCAGGGCCGGGAGACCGTGCGCAAGCTGCTGGAGGCGGGGCTCATCGAGTTCGACGAGCGCGGCCTGCAGGGCGTGCGCGTCGACGACGTGGTCCGCCGGGCCAAGATCTCGCACGGCACGTTCTACCTGTACTTCGCGAACAAGGACGACCTGTTCCGGACGCTGCTGCGGGACGCGCTGCGCGACATGGAGGTCATCACCGGGGACTTCCCCGTGGTCACCCGCAACGACGCGGGCCGCGAGGCCCTGCGCAACTGGGTCCGGATGTTCTGCGACACCTACGCCGCGCACGCGCCGGTGATCCGGATCCTGAGCACCGCCGACGTGGTCGGCGAGGAGGTCTACGGCGACGGCCTGCAGCTGATGTTCCGCATCGCCGAGGCCATCACCCAGGGCATGACCGCCGCCCGGGCGGCCGCCGCCGGGTCCGGCGCGCCCGACCAGGAGGGCGGCGTCCCCGAGCACGCCGAGCTCACCGCGGTCGCCTGCCTGATGATGCTGGAGCGGGTCAACTACCTGATGAGCGTCGAGGTCAGGCTGCCGAAGGAAGAGATGGTGGACCGGCTGAGCGCCATCATCTACGCGGCCTTTCACGCGGCGTAGCCTGCCGGCCAGGTCGCGCGAGGCGTCGGCCGGGTACGCGGGCCGGCCAGCCTGGGTTCCGCACCCCCCGACCGGGGGCAGACTTGGTGACGTGCGATTCCTTACCGAGCAACGACCGTTCCACGACCTGGCCTATGCCGACGTTTTCCTGGTGCCGAGCCGGTCGGCGGTGGCGTCCCGGCTGGACGTGAGCCTGGCCACCCGCGACGGCAGTGGCACGACAATCCCGGTCGTCGTGGCCAACATGACCGCGGTCGCCGGGCGCCGGATGGCCGAGACCGTGGCCCGCCGCGGCGGCCTGGCCGTCCTCCCGCAGGACATCCCGGTGGACGTGGTCGCCGAGGTGGTGGCCTGGGTGAAGAGCCGGGACCTGGTGCACGACACCCCGCTCACCCTCGGCCCGGAGGCCACGACCGGCCACGCGCTCAGCCTGCTGCCCAAGCGGGCGCACGGGGCGGTGATCATCGTGGCGGACGGCTGCCCGGTCGGCGTGGTCACCGAGTCGGACTGCGACGGCGTGGACCGGTTCACCCAGCTGCGCCAGGTCATGTCGACCGAGCTGCTCACGCTGCCCGCGGGGACCGACCCGGAGCACGCGTTCGGGCTGCTGCACGGCGGCCGGCACCGGCTGGCGCCCGTGGTGGACGCCACCGGGCGCTGCGTGGGGATCCTGACCCGCACCGGCGCGCTCCGCGCGACCTTGTACCAGCCCGCCACCGACATCCGGGGGCGGCTGCGGGTCGGCGCCGCGCTCGGCATCAACGGCGATGTCGCGGGCAAGGCCAAGCTGCTGCTGGACGCGGGCGTGGACCTGCTCGTGGTGGACACCGCCCACGGGCACCAGGACAAGATGATCCACGCGCTGCGCGCGGTCCGGGACACCTCGCCCGCGGTGCCGGTGGCCGCGGGCAACGTGGTGACGGCCGGGGGCGTGGCCGACCTGGTCGAGGCCGGCGCGGACATCGTCAAGGTCGGCGTGGGGCCGGGGGCCATGTGCACCACCCGGATGATGACCGGGGTCGGCCGGCCGCAGTTCAGCGCGATCCTCGACTGCGCCGCCGAGGCGCGGCGGCTCGGTGCCCACGTGTGGGCCGACGGCGGCGTGCGGCACCCCCGGGACGTCGCGCTCGCGCTCGCGGCCGGGGCCTCCAACGTCATGATCGGCTCCTGGTTCGCGGGCACCTGCGAGTCGCCCGGTGACGTGTTCCGCGACGCCGACGGGCGGCTGTACAAGGAGAGCTTCGGCATGGCCTCGGCCCGGGCGGTGCGGCTGCGCGCGGCCGCCGACTCGCCGTTCGAGCGGGCCCGCAAGGAACTGTTCGAGGAGGGCATCTCCAGCTCGCGGATGTACCTGGACCCGCAGCGCCCCGGGGTCGAGGACCTGCTCGACACGATCACCGCCGGGCTGCGCAGCGCCTGCACCTACGCGGGCGCCGGCGATCTCGACGAGCTGCACGAGCGCGCCGTCGTCGGGGTCCAGGGCGCGGCGGGCTACACCGAGGGGATGCCCCTGCCGTCAGGCTGGTAAGCACGGGCCGCCGGCTGGTAAGGCGGCTGGCAATCGCGGGCTACCCGCCGGTAGCAGTGCGGGTGACCGCCTACGGTGGGTGCCATGACAGGCAACGGCTCCCCGGGGCGGGTCCTGCCGCCGGGCGACCCGGGACCGAGCGTGCTCGTGGTGGAGGACGACCCGGGCATCGCCACCCAGCTGGTCCGCGGGCTGACCCGGGGCGGGTACCGGGTCGATCACGTGCTGACCGGGGGCGAGGCGCTGGCCTGGGGCGAGCCGGACGTGGTGCTGCTCGACCTGGAACTGCCCGACTCCGACGGGGTGCACGTCTGCCGGCGCCTGCGGGAGAAGTCCCAGGCGGCGATCATCGTGGTGACCGCGCACGGTGAGGAGACCGACCGGGTGGCCGCGCTGGACGCCGGGGCGGACGACTACCTGGTCAAGCCGTTCGGCCTGGCCGAGCTGCAGGCCAGGATGCGCGCCGTGCTGCGCCGGGTCCGGCCGGAGAGCGAGGTGACCAGGCACGGGCCGCTGACCGTGGACATGCGCACCCGGAAGGTCACCGTGTCCGGGCACGAGGTGGCGCTCACCCCCAAGGAGTTCGACATCCTCGAGTGCCTGGCCGCCGACCCGGGCCGGGTGATGAGCCGGCAGGAGATCCTGGAGAGCGCCTGGGACGCGCACTGGTACGGGCCGGGCAAGGTACTCGACGTGCACGTCGCGGCGCTGCGCAAGAAGCTCGGCCAGCCCGGCCTGATCGAGACCGTCTACGGCCGCGGGTTCCGGCTCGGCGAGGTCTGAGGCCCTCATGGCCCGCCGGATCGCGGCCACGGTGGTGGCGCTGATCGCGCTGCTGCTCGGGATCGTCGCCGTGCCGCTCGGCCTGATCACCGCCGCGCACGACAGCCACGGCTTCACCGACGAGGCGGTGAGCGCCGCGACGTCGCTGGCCAGCGTGGCCGAGGAGAAGATCGCCGACCATGCCCCCGGGCGGGCCCTGGACAACGACATCAGCGGCCTGCGGCACGGCGGCGACCAGGTCGCCGTGTATGACCAGGCCGGCCGGTGGCAGGCCGGCACCCCGGTCCGCCCGGCCGGGCCGGCCGGCGCGGTCGGCCGGGCCCTGGGCCGGCTAACGCCGGTCACCTACCAGTCCGGGAACCGGCTGCTGGTCCTCGCGCCGGTGCTGACCGACGAGGGGAACGCGACCGTCGGCGTCGTCGCGCTGTCCCGCCCCACCGGGCCGCTCGAGCACCGGATCACCGTGCTCTGGGTCCTGCTGGCGGGGGTGTCGGCGGCCGGCCTGCTGGCCGCCGCCGTGATCGCGGCGCTGCTGGCCCGCTGGGTGAGCCGCCCGCTGTCCACGCTCGAGGCGGCCGCGCAGCGGCTCGGTGACGGCGCGCTGGACACCCGCTCCCCGGCCGGCCGAGGCCCGAGCGAGGTGCGCAGGCTCGCGGCCAACTTCAACACGATGGCCGGGCGGCTCGAGGCCCTGGTCGACGGGCATCAGGCCATGATGGCCGACGTGTCGCATCAGCTGCGGACGCCGCTGGCCGCGCTGCGGCTGCGCCTCGACGTGCTGGCGCAGGACTGCGACGAGCCGGTCGCCGTCGAGCTGGCCGGGGCCCAGGAGGAGATCGCCCGGCTGTCCCGGCTGGTTGACGGGCTGCTGGCGGTGGCGCGCGCGGAGAAGCTCGTGGCCGAGCCGGTCCCGATCCCGGTCGACGCCGTGATCAGGGACCGGACCGCGGCGTGGCGGCCGGCCGCGGAGGAACGGCACGTCGCGCTCGCGGCCATCACCCCGGACCCGGTCCGGGCCCGGCTCGGCGAGGGCCAGCTGGAGCAGATCCTGGACAACCTGCTGGCCAACGCGCTCGACGCGGTCCCGGGGGGCGGGAGCGTCCGGGTCAGCGCGGCGTCCCAGGGAATGAGCGCGCAGGTCGTGGTGGCCGACGACGGCCCCGGCATGACCCCGCAGCAGCAGCGGGCCGCGTTCCGCCGGTTCAGCGGCAGCACGCCCGGCGGCGCCGGGCTCGGCCTGGCGATCGTGCACCGCCTGGTGACGTCCAACGGCGGCTCGGCGGTGCTGTCGGACACGCCGGGCGGCGGGCTAACCGTGACCCTGCAGCTGCCCGGGGTCCCGCGCGAGCGTAGCGCCCGCCGGCCGGCCGGCGTGTCCTCCTGAGCGCCGGCACCCCGGCGCAGGATCATCCGTCCGGCCCCGTCACCTTTACCACTTCTGAAACCTTCCTGAACCGATTCCGCGCACCGCAGCGGGCAGACTCAGTACGCGCCACCAGCGGGCGGACCAGCCAGCGGTATGCATAACCACCCGAAAGGAGCATTCCGTCATGCCCTTGCCAGCCGATCACCCGGCTGACCGTCGTGACCAGCGGCTCGCCCGGATCCGGCGGGTCTCGCTGTGGGTCGCGGGCGGCACGGCCGCGGCGACCCTCGGCCTTGGCACCGCCTTCGCGCACGCCCTGCCCGGTCATCACGCGCCCTCCGCCGCGGCGGGGCCAGGCGCCGCCGGCCCGCGGCCGCAGGCCTCCCGGGCCCCGCAGCCGGCCGCATCGGGCGCCGCGCCGTCGTCGCCCGCCGCGCAGCCGTCGGCCAGCCCGGCCCCGTCCCCGGCCGCCACGCACCTGTCGCCGCCGGCCCAGGCCCCCGCGCCCGCGCCGGCCCCGGCCCAGACCACCTCAGGCGGCTCATGACCGCGCCGAGCCCGCTGTGGTACGCCACCCGAGCCACCGGCGTCATGGCACTCCTGCTGCTGACCGCCGTGGTGGTGCTCGGCGTCGTCGGCGTGGCCAGGATCGACTCGCCCCGCTGGCCGAGGTTGTTCACGGCTGATCTGCACCGGAACCTGTCGCTGCTGGCCGTGGCGTTCGTGGGCGCGCACGTGCTGACCACGGTGCTCGACACCTACGCGCCGATCGGCTGGATATCGGCGATCGTGCCGTTCACCTCGCCCTACCGGACGTTGTGGCTCAGCCTCGGCACCATCGCGTGTGACCTGCTGCTCGCGGTGGTGGTCACGAGCCTGCTGCGGGTACGGCTCGGCTACCGCACCTGGCGCTCGGTGCACTGGCTGGGCTACGCCTCGTGGCCGGTCGCGCTCTGGCACGGGATCGGCACCGGCACCGACAGCAAGCTGCCGTGGCTGCTCGCCATCGACGCGGCCTGCGTCGCGGCCGTGACCGCCGCGGTCGGCTGGCGGCTGACCATGGCGCAGCGCCGCCCGGGCCGCCTCACCGCCGCCCTGGCCTGCGCCGGGGTACCGCTAGCCACGGCCGCGTTCGTGGCCGTCGGCCCGCTGCAGCCCGGCTGGGCTCGGCGGGCGGGCACCCCGGTCACGCTGCTGGCCGGCACCGCCGCGGCCGCCCCGGCCGTGACCGCCCCCGCGGCAGCGCCCGTGCCGCCGGCGGGCGGGAGCTTCACCGGGCACGCGGCGCGGGCCAGCGATGGCCCGGGCCAGGTCACGATCACCGTCACCGCGCAGACCCTGACCCCGGCCCAGAGCCTGGTCATCACGCTGCGCGGGGCCCCGGACGACGGCGGCCTCACCATGTCCAGCGGCACGGTCAGCATCGGCGCCGCGGGCGCCGCGGCCGGCTACACCGGGCCGGTCGTGCTGCTGCGCGGGCATCACCTGGTCGCGGACCTGCGCGCGGCCGGCGGCTCCGCGGTACGGGCCCGGATCACCTTGGTGATCCGCGGTGCCGCCGCGACCGGGGTGTTGTCGGTCAGCGGGGGCGCCCGATGACCGCGCCGCACCCCGGCCGCCCGCGGGCGGCCAGCACCGGCGGCCACGGCCGCTCCGCGGCCAACCCGGCCCGGCTCACCGCCGGCTGGCGGCACCCCGGGCCCGCCTCGCTGCGGGAGCACCTGGACATCTACGGCCCGCTGCCCCGGGTGTCCGGCCGCGGGCGGGCCG
>Ga0335078_10001041_pt1 | contig 42237 bp, 44 predicted proteins | sample Lox_Sample_32_FD_206711 | JGI IMG/M metagenome (GOLD analysis project Ga0335078, IMG submission 206711) | Soil microbial communities from Loxahatchee National Wildlife Refuge, Florida, United States - Lox_Sample_3.2 | ecosystem: Environmental > Terrestrial > Soil > Wetlands | place: USA...
GGTGTAGGTGTCGGCGACGTCGGGATAAGCTTCGATGGGCAGATTGTGGAAGGAAATGACGCCCCACACAAAGAGAACAACCGCGATACTGAGGACTAGGACTCGATTGCGAAGAGCAAAGTCAATCAGATAACGGATCACTTGCCCTGCTCCGCGACCGCGGAGGAAAACTCCAGCGCGTTGCCTACAATTTCGTCTCCAACTTTTATCCCGCTCTGCACTGACATCATTCCATCCGAGGGTTCTCCCAGAGTGCGGACCTCAACCCGACGAAACTGCTGCGCCCCTTCCTTTCGGAAAACCCAATCTTTGTCTTGCAAACGCAAGACCGCCGTTGCGGGAACCACAATCCGGGGCTGTGACTTGCTCGACCGAAACGTAGCTACGGCGAACATGCCGGGCCGCAGCAACCCGTCGCGGTTTGGCAGAACGATTCGCACCTTGGCCGAACGCGAGCTGGGATCGAGCACGCGCGAAATATCCGCTACCTTGCCCTGGTACTCTTTGTCCGGATACGCATTCAGCCGAATCTCGGCGGGATCACCCAGGTGAACCTCGCCCAGGTCGTTCTCGTAGACATCGCAGAGCACCCACACTCGATCAAGGTTGGCAATGGTGAAGAGGCTGGGACTGCTATCGAGGCTCTTGACGCCTTCGAATCCCGCGATGTTCTGTTCGACGATGGTGCCTGAGACCGGGGCGCGAAGTTCAATCAACGAACTCGGGTGAAGCGGATCGCCGCCGAGCAGACGCACGTGCTGGTCTGCGTTCTGCACATCCACCTTAGCCTTCTCTTCCGTGTCCTGGGCTTGTTGCAGGTCTTTCTCCGCCAGGGCGCCATGCGAATAGAGCAACTGCGCCCGGTCGAAAGCTTTCCCCGCCAACTGCTCATCGGCGATGGCCTTTTGATAATCGGAGAATGCTCCAGCGAGATCTGAGCTCTGAATGGAAAGCAGCACTTGCCCTTTGTGCACGAAGTCGCCCAAACGAACTTTCAGGTCCACGACGCGCCCTGACCCCAGTGAGGTCACATGGATTGTTCTGTTCACGTCCGGAGTGACACTTCCGTTGGCATCGAGGACGGTTGGCACGTCGCGCGTTTCCACGGTGGCGAGTTTGAAACGATCGGGATGTTCTACCGTGTAGCGATTGGGGTCGACCGTGAGTTCGGCCTTGGTAGGCGCTGCCTTTGTATCCTGGGAGCAGGAGGTGAATATCCCGCCCCCCAGTAAAGCGGCACATATTGCCACAGCACGAAGTAACATTCTGTTCTTCATTGCACGACCTCGCGGCCAACGGCGAGGTTAAGTTGGTTGGCGGCGGCCAAACGCAGGCACATATTCGGCAAGGGGGGCATGGCTGCCATGAATGGATCTCTCTTGAGCTGGGCTGCAGGGCAGGCCGGCGACACTGAACTCCGAGAATTAGAATTGTGCTGAATGGCCCTGGACCGCGGAAACTTATCTTTCGGGCCGCGAGGCTATCTTTTGGCTGCTGAGATCTATCTTAAAGTTGAAGTTGGGAAAGTCGCCTCTCGGCGGAGTACAACTGGAGCAAAACGAAAGTGAACCGGATGAAGGGACTGCTCTCCATCTTCGCACCCGAAAACCGCACAAAGTTGCTGATGCTCGCCGGCTTCATGGTCGCAGCCATTGCCGTGACAGACTGGTTTACCAAGGCGTACATCGCTCTCGGATTTCTGTACCTGTTTCCCATAATCATCGTGGGCGGCTTTCTCTCGCGCAGCCAGACTCTGGGGGTGGCTTTGGGGTGCGCGGTGTTGCAGGAGGCCTTCAGCAACCTGCCCCAGAGTGAGGCGATTTTCCGGCTAGCCTTGAGTTCGGTAGGCTTCAGCGGTACCGGCCTCTTTATTTCTGAACTTCTGCGAAACCGCCGAATTGTCATGCAGCATGTGGAACAACTGGAAAGCGAAGTAAAACTGCGGCGCGATGCAGAGGACCAATTGCAGATTCTGGTGGAAAGCAGCCCGGCTGCAATTGTGACGGTTGACACGAACGGGACAATCCTCCTCGCCAACCAGGCGGCACAGCAATTGCTTGCACCAGGCGCGCCGTCTTTAAAAGGTCAGCTGATTAGCGCCTACCTGCCGTCCCTGCAGACCGTGGTCCAGACCCAACCCGCCAGGATGTTCCGGACCACATTGCAATGCAAAGCACAGAGGAGCACCGGCGAGGTCTTCCTGGCAGGCGTGTGGTTCTCCACGTACAAGACCATCGCTGGCCCTCGCCTCGCGGCGGTAGTGGTGGACCTGTCGGAGGATCTGCGAAACCGGGAAGATCTGAGTCTGGACCACCTGTTGAAAAGCAGCAGGATTCTTGTGAGCGCTATGACCCACGAGGTCCGCAACCTGTGCGGCGCGGCAGTCGTGCTCCATAAGAATCTTTCGCGCATCCCCGGTTTGGAATGTAACGAAGACTTTCAAGCTCTGAGTTCCTTGATCCAGAGTCTGGAGCGAATGTCGGCCCTGAGCGTGAAGGCTGCTCCTGCTGGCGGCGCTGGAACCGTCGAACTGACCTCGCTATTGGATGAAGTGCGAGTGCTGGTTGAAGGTTCTTGCCGCGAATGTAACATCGAAATCGACTGGCAAGTCCAGGAGAGCCTACCACTGGTTTGGGCCGACCGTTACGGCCTCATTCAAGTGTTCTTGAATTTGGCGAAGAATAGCCAGCGCGCGATGGAATCGACCGAAGCCAAGAAACTGTCTGTAAGTACATCCTCTGATCCAACACACGTCACAATTCGCTTAGAGGACACGGGAATCGGAATAGCCCACCCGGAGAATCTGTTTCGCCCGTTTCAGCCGGGAGCGCAGACGACCGGTCTAGGGTTGTATGTCTCTCGCTCGATCATGCGAAGTTTTGGCGGCGAACTGCTCTACGAATCCAGGCCCCAGGGATGCTGTTTTGCCGTGGTCGTGCCAGCGTTGGCCACCGCCGAGGTGAGTGCGAATGCCTGATCCGGCTGAGCGGCGCGTAGAAATCGTGCTGGTGGATGATCACGCTTTGTTCCGGGAAAGTGTGGTGCGTCTCTTGGGCGCCGAGCCAGGCTTCCGGGTTGCTGCGCATTGCAGCTCTGTCCAAGAAGCTCTCGCGGTATTGCACAAAGCTAAGGTCGACATCGTGCTGCTCGATTTTGATCTCGGCCAAAGTGACGGAGGCGAGTTCATGCGCCTGGCGAAGGGACAAGGATATAGCGGCAAAGTGTTGGTGGTTACCGCGGGCGTAGAAAAGGAACAAGTCGCCGAATTGATTCGTAGCGGAATTTCCGGAATCTTCATGAAGCACGACTCGGCGGCACTGCTCATCGAGGGGATCCGCGATGTGCTCGCTGGGAAGGTTTGGTTTGACCGCGAACTCCTGCAGGAAGCAGTGGGCGGCGCGGAGCCGCGTCAGGAGCCTAAAGCCGAACGGTTCACGGAGCGGGAACGGCAAGTTCTTTCTCATGTATTTGAGGGCCTGGCGAACAAGGAAATCGCAGAGCAAATCGGCGTATCCGAGAGTTCAGTGAAAGCGACCCTACAGCAGCTCTTCTCCAAGACTGGAGTGCGGACTCGCAGTCAGCTGGTACGCATTGCGTTGGAGCAATACAGGAATCAACTCTAATCACGGTTAATTCCGGCGCATCGAAACGGTGAATGGCATTCGTGCCGGGATATTGTGATGCTCTTGGATTGAAGGCAGTCAATTCGAGATCACGTCGGCCGTCGAACGCGGCTTGAATACGCGTTTGTTTCCAAAAGTAAAGCGAATTCCCGTAGTCACCAGCAAATCGCTATTCCGGCTCCGAGCCCCCGGATCAGTGAGACGATTGTTGCTGAGACTCGACTGCCAGCCCAGCCAGCGATTGAACTTGACCAGAGCAGAGGAGTCGAGATTGACGCGAAATTCTCCAGGGTTGGTGAAGTTGGGAAATACAGCGTTGGGTAAAGGATGTCCGGTCGGAAATGTTGCAGCTCAGTTCTTCTCCGGCGAGGATTTCTCCCGAATTTCTGTCGGCTTGGTTTGAGAATGATTCCTGGTTAAAAGAGAGTCCGGAAAATGCGTCAAAGGTGGTCGCCTTGTACTCCGCCGAAGGATAACCCACTCCTCCCCCAAGCACAGCTCGAAGGTCGAGGTCCTGCAATTGGTCGGATTCCAGTGTCACCAACCCGAAGCCGAAGGTGCGGTCCGCCAGATTGAGCTCATATCCGGACAGTCCTTCATTCACGTGAAGATAGCGCTGCTTTTACGCGATCAGGGGTGAACGGCATTTCCCTAAGACGTGCGCCGGTTGCGTCGAAAATCGCGTTGCCGATTGCCGCAACAGACAATGTGATTGCCGTCTCTCCCGCGCCAGTCGCCTTCGCTGCAGGCCGGTCGATGAGGACGCATTCGATGAGGGGCACCCGGATTCCGAGGGGCAGAGTCTTATAAGTCTGCCAGTCGATGGAAGTCACCTTGTGTTGGTCCCAGGTGATTTCCTCCCCGAGCGCGCGGCTCATTCCCTGCAGGACTCCACCTTCGATCTGATTACGCAAGCCCTCAGGATTGGAAATCGGCCCACAATCATGTGCGACTACAAACCGCTTGGCGTGCACCTGGCCGCTTGCCTGATCCACGTCGAGTTCAGCGACGAGTGCGGCGTAACCGTTGTCGCCCTCGTACGCAACGCAAGCAATGCCGCGACCGCTGGCCGTGCCGCCGCGGGCAGTACCGTTCGTGGGGGAGGGGCGCGCGTCCCAGGTCGCCGCTCTGGCGGCCGCTCTCACGACGTCAATGAGGCGAGTCTCCCGCAGGTGCTGTAACCGATAAGCGACTGGATCGGCCTTAGCGTACGCGCTGATCTCATCCATAAAGCACTCGTGCGCGAATGTGTTTTGCAGGCGCAGCGGTGACCGCAGCGGTCCGGTAAGAAAAGGCGATCTGACCGTACGTGTCAGGACGCGTTCGCTGCGGATCGAACCGGCTCCGCCACACTTGCCGTTGACGCAACCCATTACATATGAGGGGACCGCGTTGTTGCCATTGCGCAACTCCCCGCTCGGCGCGGCCGCTCTCCGAGGAGCAGGCGCCTCGGGCGCAAAGCCGGCCAACATACCCGTGATCACATTCCCTGGTTTCTCATATCCGGGCCTTCCGCCCAACGAAGCCGACCAGGTAACGCAGTCCCAAACGGCAATTGTGCCGCTCGCATCGAGTCCGGCCTGCTGCTCGATCACACACGCCGAGCCATAGTTCTCGGAAACAAACTCATCCTGTCGAGTAAGTTGCACGCGAACCGGCCGGTGCGCGGCCTGAGATAGCAGAACGGCATCATAGGAAACCGTGTCCGCGGCATTCAATCCGTAACAACCCGGACCGCGCACAAAGACCACCCGTACGCTGTCGAGCGGCAAGCGGGTGAGCGCTGCCAGGCCGTGCTGGGTGGGATACACCGACTGTGTTGCCGACCAGACGGTGGCATGATCCGCCTGTACATCGGCCACTGCGCATGATGAACCAATCGAACCGTGCGCCTGATAGGGATGCAAATATGTGGCTTTCAACACTCGGGCAGAGGTCTTCAGTTTGTTATCCACGTCTCCCGAATTGACCAGCATTGCCTCGCGTGACGGCTGCTTCAGCAGATAGTCGTAAAAGCCCTTCTGCACCGGCAGTTCACCGCCCGGCTTCCAGGTGACCTTCAGATCCTCGGCCGCTTGCCCTGCCTGCCATTGCTTCTCCGCGACTACGCCCACGAAGTTGTTTCGCACAACCACCTTAACCAGCCCCGGAACGTGCTGCACTGATTTCTCATCTACATTCGCAACTGTCGCTCCGATCTCCGGCGGACGCACGATTCGCCCGTGAACCATTCCCGGCACGTGTACATTGTGAATGAATTCGAATGTGCCGGTCATAAGCCCAACTCTATCCATTGATGGGACAGATTTTCCCAGCACCTTCCACTCGCTCGGTAATCTGCGTTCCGCTGTAGAGCTCACAGGGATATCGAAATGCCTGCCGCCAATCAGCTCGCCATAGCTCACATGACGGCCGTTTTTGGCGCTGACAACGCCATTCTCGATCGTAAGCTCATCTGCAGGCACGCCCAGCCTCTGCGCTGCCCTTTCGGCCAGGGCTTCGCGGGCTGTGGCTGCGGCCTGCGCCAAATTCCGCGTGTTGAAATTGGTCGGCGTAGACTGACTTCCGGAAGTCGTGCCTTGATCCGGGGTCACGGACGTGTCGCATTGAATCAACCTCACCTTAGCGATAGATACGCAGAGTTCTTCGGCCACCAATTGAGTTTGCATCGTATACATGCCTTGCCCGAAATCGCATTTTCCCGTGTAGGCGGTTACCGTTCCATCAGATGCGACTGCGAGCCATGAGTCCAGTTTCTCCGGATCAATATGGGACGGGTGCGTATCGAATGGTTCCTGTGCCACTGCAGAGGAATCTGGGAACGATGCCGCGCTGAAGCAAACTACCAGCGCGCCAGAAGCCTTGAGAAGGTCGCGACGGGAAATCTCCTTTTTCATGCGCGGTTCCTCTGGTAAGCCTTAATCGCGCGAAGCATCCGTGTATGCGCAAAACACCGGCATAACACGTTAGAAAGTGCATCACGGATCTGTTCGTCGGAGGCCTTCGGGTTTTCGTCCAGCAGAGCTTTTGATGTAAGTATTACGCCACTAAGGCAGAACCCGCATTGGGCCGCGTCCTCATCGATAAACGCTTGCTGAATCGCATGTGGCTTTTCCGGAGTTCCCAAGCCTTCCAGGGTGGTGACCTCGATCTCTTCCACGGCGCTGATTGGCATAACGCAAGAGCGCACCGCTTGGCCTTGCATGATGACAGTGCAAGCTCCGCACTGTGCGAGGCCGCAGCCGAACTTGGGTCCACGCAACTGCAGGTCGTCGCTGAGTACGTACAGAAGTGGAGTCTCCGGGTCGACGTCCACACGGTAATCGTGACCGTTTACCTTTAAAGAAATAGCAGCCATCAACTCCTCCAATTCATGACTGGATTTCAAGAGCTTACAACGGATTTCTATCCGCGGGCTGGAGGTGGGCGCGGAGCAGTTTTGGCATTCATCGCTTTACTCGGACGAGGGGGCGCACAGGGCAAATCCCATATCTCTGGATGATCGAGTTCCGAGGCCAACCATGCGTGAGCCCAATCACAGCCTGTCACGTGATTTCTGTGAGACTATGTGGCGAATACTAAGCTTCCGGGAGTGCAAGAGTGCCTGCGCAAGCCACGATTGGATACGCAACGCGAAGAGACGAACTGGCGTTGCGCGATGCACGCTTCGCCATGCGCCTCTCCCTGAGGTTCGGGTTGGCGATGCTGATCGGCAAGACTGCGGCTTATTTCATGACCCATTCTGCCGCCATTTTCTCGGACGCGGCTGAGTCGGTCATCCACGTGATAGCCGTAGGGTTTGCAAGTTTTAGCCTTCGGCTCAGCACAAAATCTGCGTCCCCTCAATTCCTCTACGGTTACGAGCGCATCACCTTTTTCTCGGCCGGATTTGAAGGGGCAATGATCATTGTGGCTGCGATTGCAATTATTTTTGAATCAACCCGGAAATGGATCGCCGGGCTCCAGTTGGAGCACCTCGGAACCGGCGCATTGCTGGTCCTGACAGCTGGAATACTCAACGCGGGCCTCGGATATTACCTCCTGCGGACCGGCCGGCGGACTAACTCCCTAATTCTCGAAGCCAATGGCAGACACGTCTTGACCGACAGCTGGACAAGTTTTGGCGTCGTGGCAGGACTGGGGCTGGTGCTACTCACGCAGTGGAAACCGTTCGATCCCCTGGTGGCCTTCGCTGTCGCTGCGAATATCCTCCGGTCGGGAGCGCAATTGGTCTGGCGTTCGGCAGTCGGGCTTCTGGATTATTCCGATCCGGAAGCGGGCCGCAAAATTCGGAATAAGCTAGATGCAATTTGTTCTGAATTGAACATTCAATACCATGGCGTACGCTTCCGAACCACGGGATGCCGCCAGATCATCGAAGTGCACTTGCTGTTCCCACGAATGACGTCGGTAAGCGAGGCCCACCGCCTCGCAACAATTCTGGAAGAGCGCCTGCCGGATGAACTAGGAATGCCCGCCGAGGTCATGACTCATCTGGAATCCTTGGAGGACCATGCCGAAGTGCATCACGAACAACACTACACGGGAAAACCTGATTAGGTCCTGCAGTGATGAGAATCCGCTGATTGCAATCCCGGCGGAATCCTTGCTAGGGCACTGTATTCCTCCCGAATCTGTAAGCGAGGGTGAAGCTGGCATAGGACGGTAAGCGAACGCCAAGGACCTCCTGAATGCCGGAGGGACAGAAGTTTTCGGTCGTCTGGCCCGCGAAGCCGCTGGCAATAAGGAAATCTACTTCAGCAGTCATCCGTCCATTCATGAAGAGGCGCGCGATCGCACCGCGAAATTCAATTATTGGAGTTTCGGCGCATTCAGCATCGAGTGAGGCAGAACCGCGATCCGGACTCCCGGCATGTTAGGTTTCTCCCGTTCGTGCTGCTCATTCGCGTCACTCTCGAGACTGTTGGGTTAAGGCAAAGTTTGATAACAGAGCGAATTTGCAATTGCCGCCGTTAGTAGAGGACTTGAAAATAAGAGCATGATTTTCCCGCTCACTGCGGCATCCAGCGCGGGTTTGCGGTGAACAGTCCATTGACGAACCCGATTTGAAAAGTGATGAATAAGCCGAAGGCCACGCTGACTAAGCCGGACGCGACACCCAGTCCGCGATTGAGGTTCATGAATCGCTTGCCGGTGTAAGCAAAGGGCGCCCCGATCGCCATGGTAATGAGCATCATTCCAGCGATGGTTCCCACGCCAAATACCAATAGGTAAGCAATCGCCCATCGAGGATCGCGGATGGTGGTAACAACCAGCAGCGCCACCGCCGCAGAGCCGGCAAGACCGTGAACTAACCCGACCGCTACCGGACGAAGCAGATTGTAAAGACCTACACGGGCGAGGATTCTTTGCCACCTGCCTTCAGGGTGCTGCTCCAAATGGAGGTGCACTTCCGGATTGTGAGCGTGAAGGTGAACATGAGTTTTTCCGCCATGCGTGTGCGCATGAGAATGGATGATGCCGCCATGACCGTGGGTGGGCGTGAATCTCTGGGTGACCCACTGAGTGACGCCGGTGAGATTTAAAACGCCGAGGAATATAAGCATCAGTCCCACGGCGAGTTCCATGGCGAGACCGATGCGGGTCGGAATCACCAGGTTGAAGAGAATGATGCCCGCGCCCACGAATAAAATCGTGACCGTATGACCGACGCCCCAGAGAATTCCGATCAGGCCGGCGTGGCGGATGCTCTGCTGGCGGCTCACAATCGTGGTCACCGCGATCACGTGGTCAGGGTCGGTGGCATGCCGCATCCCGAGAAAGAAGCCCAAGGCGATAATAGAAAGAAAGCTGATCATTAGAAATTACAAGGCCGCTGCTGTGTGCAATTCCTCCCGGCGGGCAGTCAGGAAGTTCAGGTATTCTTGCATGCCGTCGCCGGTTTTGGCGGAGAGCTTGAGGACCTGCATCCCCGGGCGCACCGCTTGAATATTACAGTATGCCGAATGCCAATCGAATTCGGCCGCGGGCGCCAAGTCCATCTTGGCGACAACCGCAACATCGGCGCTGTTGAAGATGGTAGGGTATTTGAGGGGTTTGTCTTCGCCTTCGGTAACGGAAATCAGCACCACTCGCAGGTTCTCCCCCAGGTCATAGGACGAAGGGCAAACCAGGTTTCCGACATTTTCAATAAAGAGGAAATCGAGGTGGTTGAGGTCCCATCCCGCGAGGGCATTCTGGATCATCGCCGCCTCAAGGTGGCATAGGGTGCCGGTGGTAATCTGCTTGACCGGGGCGCCGCTGCGGGCCAACCGGACCGCATCGTTCTCCGTGGCCAGATCTCCGACCAAAGCGGCAACGCGGTGACTCTGGCTGAGCACTGAGAGTGTCTTTTCCAGGAACATGGTTTTGCCAGTGCCCGGGCCCGATACCAGGCTCACGACAAACACTTCGGCGGCGCGGAATTGCTCGCGCAGCGCACGGGCGATCACATCATTCTGCTTAAGGACGTTCTTGCGGACTTCGATTAAACGTGGTTCTGAGCCCATTCTTCTATCTCCAACGCAAACACCTCGAGTTCCTTGCCTTGCACGACCTCGGAAGCGGGTGTGCCGCATTCGGCGCAACAAAACAGCTGGACGGAGCTCACTGGACGCGGCGCGTGGCAGCGCGGACAAAGCACCGCGACCGGGACCTCTTCAATGACCAGGTGCGAGCCCTTCAGTTCCGTTCCTTCACAGGCCATCTCGTAGGAGGACTGCAGGGCCTCTTTCACGACACCCGAAAGCGCGCCGAGCTTGAGGTGCACGGCAGTTACTTGCACGCCGCCGCGGCGCGCGCTTTCTTCTTCTGCCATTTCCACAATGCTCATGGCGATAGAAAGTTCGTGCATAGTCAGTCTCGCCTCGGACTGAACGCCGCCATCGCCGCTTGCCCCAGGCTGATCCCTCCATCATTGGGTGGGACAGCGTGGTTCGTCCATATCTGGAAGTTCGTGCCCGCAAGCAAATCTTTGAGATCCTCGAGCAGCAGTTCGTTCTGGAAAACGCCTCCAGAGAAAACCACAATACTAGAATTCCGAGCTTTACCTATCGAAACCAGGGCGTCACACACGCCTTGCGCAAGCCCGTGCTGGAAGGCGCGTGCAATTTCCGCTGGGTCCCGGCCGCGAAGCCGGTCCCGAATTATGCCACGAAGCAGTGGACGGAAGTCCAGTTCTTCTCCGGCGAACGGAAAAGGATATGGCTCGGTGATGCGCCCGCGGCGGGCGAGTTGTTCCAACCACATAGCTGCCTGCCCTTCGAATGTGACCTCGCGGGCGAAACCGAGAAGGGCCGCGGCCGCGTCAAAAAGCCGGCCGACAGAAGTGGTAGCGAAAGTCCGGATACGCTTGCGGATCAAATCCAAAGCATTCTGATAGCGCTCCGGAAAACCGAAGGGCTCGGCACTCAGATCGGGCAAGCCTTCCAATTGTTCCAGAAAGCCAGCGGCGGCCTGAACCGGATGTTGCGCCGCGGCGTCACCGCCGGGAAGGGAAGCGCTGCGTAAGTGGACTATGCGATTGAAGCCTGTCTTAACACTTCCTACGAAAAACTCGCCGCCCCAGATACTTCTGTCGTCCCCGAAGCCGGTGCCGTCGAAGCTGACACCTACCACCCGCGTTTCCCATTCGCCCCGCTCCGCCAGCACAGAGGCGACATGTGCGCGGTGATGCTGGACGGCCACCACATGCTGACCTCCAAGTTTGAGGGCATGACCGGTCGAAGCATACTGCGGGTGAGCATCGTGAACTACCAACAATTCTCCCGGACGTACTGCATACATCGAGAGCAGGTCCTGGATAGTTTCTTCAAATGCACGCAATGAGTGGTAGTCCGCTAAATCGCCGATGTGCTGACTCACAAAAGCCTGGCCGTCCACGACGAGGGTGATGACGTTTTTCAAATCGGCGCCGACAGCCAAAACCGGGTAGTTGGCAGAGAGCGCTGCAACCGCTCTTGGGGCATAACCCCGGGCACGGCGCAAGAGGACTGGGCCGAAAGCCCCGGCTCGCGCTACAGAATCGTCCACGCGCCGGGCGATCGGACGCTCTCCCATCAGGAACGCATCAGCGATTCCTGAAAGACGGCTGAGCGCGTCTTCATCTTCATATGCGATTGGTTCGCTGGAGCGATTCGCGCTGGTCATCACCAGCACGTCAGGCGCGCCCGCCGCGAAAAGCAAATGGTGCAAGGGCGCGTAGGGCAGCATGACGCCGAGTTCGTTATTACCAGGAGCTACTCCACTAAGGTTCGCCATCGCGGGCGCGAGCACGATGGGCCGCGCGGTGGAGGTCAGCAACGTTTCCGCTTCTACCGAGAACTCGACCAACGTGCGCGCAACTTCGAGGTTCCTGGCCATCAGCGCAAAGGGTTTTTCCTTGCGGTATTTTCGCTGGCGCAAAGCCGCGACAGCCGCGCGGTTCCGAGCATCACAGGCAAGATGGTATCCGCCAAGACCCTTCACCGCGAGAATTCTGCCGTCTCGAAGAAGCTGGGCTGCTTTGCGGATGCTCGGTTCGCTTCCGCGAACCTCCGCTTCGCGTGAATGCAGGCGATAGGCTGGCCCGCAGTCCGCGCAAGCTACCGGCTGCGCGTAAAAGCGGCGGTTGCCGGGCTCTTGATATTCCGCTCTGCAGTAATCGTCCAAAGGCCAACGCTGCATGGTGGTGTTGGGGCGGTCGTAGGGAAGATCAAGCACCACGCTGTAGCGCGGACCGCAATTGGTGCAGTTGATATAGGGATACCAGAAGCGCCGATCCGCCGGATCAAAGAGTTCTTCCAGACAGTCATCACAAACCGGAAGGTCAGGAGAAATCCGCACCGTTGGGCGCTCGCGCCGCTGACTTTCTCGAATGGTGAAATCGCTCAAACCTACTGGGGCTGCACGCTGGACCTCGATTTCGGCGATGCTGGCGGCGGGAGGAGCCTGTGTTTTCAAGTCTTCAACGAAAGCCTGCAGTCCTGGCTCGGCACCCTCCAGATAAATCTCAACTCCCTCTTCGCCGTTGAGCACCCATCCGGTAAGCGTGTTGGCGCGGGCCAGGCGATAGACGTAGGGCCGAAAGCCAACGCCCTGCACCACTCCACGAACTCGAATAGAACAGGCGCTGGCCATAATTACTCCACATCCACGATGCAGCTGCGGCCCTGCCAGCCAATTTGAATCACTTTGCCGTCTTCCACCAGCACAGGCACGCTGCGTTGCCCGGCGGCCAGGACACGCATCCGCTCACGCGCGACAGAATCCGCTTCCACGTCGTACTCGACGAAGTCGCTGCGTTTCCGTTCCAGCCAGTCGCGCATGTCCTGGGTGTATGGGCAGCGCGCTGTGCCGTAGAGTTCAAGCTTGGCCACGGGCCAGCACCTCCAGGCTTTCGCGAATGATGTGGTAGATCGAGGCTTGCACTTCCTGAATGCGCGGGATGTAGTCGCAGTGAACGACGATGGGAAAGTCGGCCAGCCCGCGACGCCTGATCTCGCCGCCGTCGTAGCCCAAGAGCGTGACCGTCAGCATGTTCCGCTTGCGGGCTTCTTCCAGCGCCATGATGATATTTTTCGATCCGCCGCTGGTGGAAATTCCGACTGCGACATCCTCCGGACGCCCCTGCGCGATGAGCTGGCGAAGGAAAACCACTTCAGTACCGACATCGTTGGCGATGGCGCTGATATTGGCCGGCTCGAGCGAGAGTGATACGGCGGGAATCGGACGATAGCCGGCCGGCGGAAGCACGCAGTCGAGCGCCCAGTCATTGCAGTCCGTGGCCGACCCGCCGTTGCCGAAGAGGATCAGCTTCCCGCCTCGCGCCAGCCTCTCGTGAATGGCCACGGCGGTCTTGCTAATTTGCCCGGATTGTTCCTGCGCAACCTGGGCGCGCAGCCTGGAGTCATCCTGGACCTTCATCTGGATGGAGGCGGCTACCTCGGACAGCAAATCGCCGGTCTGCTGTTTTTCCTGGCCGAGGAAGGGATAGAGAAATCCGGAGACTCCCACGTCGTGGCCGAGCTCGCGATGTTCCAGGAAAACATGCACGCTCTCCCACAATGTGTGGTAGAGAATTTCGACCATCTCCTGGTGGATGAACGCATCTTGCGCGAAAGCTTCGACAGCGTAGGAGCCGTCTACGCCGGGCAGAGCGAAGGTTAGCGCATTTCGCGCGCGAGCAAAGGTCAGCGCGGGTCGAACCTCTTCGTCGCCTTCCGGAGGCCCGAAACCCATTACGATGTCTTCGGAACGAAGAATGGCTTCCAGCCACGGGCGGAACAGGATTGAAATATCGAGCGCAGGCAGGGCACGTTTACCCACGATGACGGGGTGAACAAATTCCACGGAAACGTGCTGTGCATCGGTCGCGTAAGGACCCCTCCCGAATGCCAGCAAGCGGCCTCCCTGGAGGAAGCGCTCAGACATCGAACGGCAAGCCTCGGCGAGGCGGAGGGCTTCGCGTGAAAAGAAATCTTCGACCAGCCGGTTCCGTGTCAACAGCCGCTCTTTGACTTGAGCTTCGAGAACCCGGGTTTCCGGTCCGCAGACGGTCGCCATATCATCATTTCCTAACAGATACGCGGCAGGGGGTCGCCGACCAGCATGTCCACGATGCGGCTTCCGCCGTATCGCGTGCTCACCAGCACAGCCCCGGCGGGTTGCTCGCGTACTTCGCCAATGACCCGCCCTTCCTCGCCGCCTGGGCACAGGTTCAGAGCGTTGAGCGCGGCGTCGGTATATTCTGGCGCAACCACCGCAAGAAACTGGCCCTCGTTGGCAATATGCAACGGATCAAGGCCCAACAGTTCGCACGCGCCGCGCACCGCATCGCGCACGGCCAGCTTTTCTTCCGTGAGCACTATCCCCAGTCCACAATCGCGCGCCAGTTCGTTAAGAGATGTCGCCACGCCGCCGCGGGTGGGATCACGCATCCAGCGGATGCCAGGCCCGGTTGCTTTCGCCATAGCTTCAACCAAAGGAAGCACTGAGCGGGTGTCGGAACGAAGATCAGCTTCGAGATCAAGTTCTCCGCGCGCCAGGAGGATGGTGATGCCGTGGTCTCCGATTGGCCCGGAGAGAACAATCTTGTCGCCGGAACGCACGGACCTAGGATCCACCCTCACGCCATGTAGAGGCCGCCCGATTCCTGTGGTGGTGATGTACATGAAATCGGCTTTGCCATGCTCAACAACTTTCGTGTCGCCGCCCGCGATGGTGACTCCGGCTTTACTCGCGGCTTCCCCCATGGCGCGGACTTCAGCCTCAAGCACGGGCGTGGGCAAGCCGGCTTCGAGCACATAGGTGACCACCAGCGCCTCAGCCCTTGCGCCGGAAACCGCCAGGTCGTTTACAGTTCCGTTTACCGCAAGCTCTCCGATGGAGCCTCCGGGAAAGCTCAGAGGCTTGACCACGAAACTGTCGGTGGTAATTGCAATCCGGGTGCCGCTGAAATCAAGATGTGCGGCGTCTCCCAAGGGTTCTGAGCCAGATGCAAAAAGAAGCGGAGCAAACAGACCTTCTACAAGCCTGCGGCTGGCCTTACCTCCGGCTCCATGGGCCATTTCGATTTGCGGTTCGCGGAAGCGAACCGCAGGTGAACTATCCTGGGGCGAACCATCTACGGCGGGGCCGGCCGCGGCCTTTAGGCTACCGACGAGATGCTGGTCACCATTGCCGCTTTGCGGTGTTCGTAGTTGAAGTACGCTGCGCATGATCCCTCGGATGAAACCATGAGTGCGCCGATCGGATGCTCCGGAGTGCACTCATTCCCAAAAAGCTTACACTGATGCGGCTTGAGCACGCCCTTCAGAACTTCGCCGCATTGCGCTGCCTTGGGATCGGCCACCCGCACGCCGGGAACGTGGAAACGCTGTTCGGAATCCCACTCTGCGTAGCTGTCTTTGATGCGCAGGGCAGATTGAGAAATGAAGCCCAGGCCTCTCCACTCAAAATAGGGACGCAACTCGAAAACTTCTGCGATTGCCCTGAGCGCCGCGCGATTTCCTTCCCACGGCACCACACGTTTGTACTGGTTCTCGATCCTAGCTTCCTCGGCTTTCAGTTGGCGCAGGAGCATCACGATGGACTGCAAAATATCCAGCGGTTCGAAGCCGGAGACCGCGACGGGCTTCTTCTCGTTCACGGCAATCCACTCGTAAGGCCGGCATCCGATCACAGTCGAGACGTGGCCGGGGCCGATGAAGGCATCGAGGCGCATGTCAGGAGAATCGAGAATTGCCCGGATTGCGGGAATGATGGTGACGTGATTGCAGAACACAGAAAAATTGTGGACGCCCTGACTCTTGGCCCGCATGACCGTCAATGCCGTAGACGGAGCCGTTGTCTCAAACCCGATGGCGAAAAACATGACATGTTTCTCGGGATTCGATTGCGCCAGCTTGAGCGCATCGGAGGGCGAATAGACAATGCGAATATCCATGCCGCGAGCTTTGTGCTCAAGTGGACTTCCCTGGGTCCCAGGAACCCGCATCATGTCGCCAAAGGCGGCAAAAATCACATCGGGCTGCTGGGCAATCGCCAGGCCATCGTCAATTCGGCCCATGGGAAGGACGCATACCGGGCAACCGGGGCCATGAATCAGGTCAATGTTCGCGGGAAGCAGGTCTTTCAAGCCAAAGCGATAGATGGCATAAGTGTGTCCCCCGCAGACTTCCATGATGCGGTAGTGGCGGTTGGGATCGGCGAGGCGGCGGATCTCTTCCGCAGTCCTGGTGATGACTTCCGGCTCGCGAAACTCGTCAACAAATTTCATGCCCACTTCCCTCGCTCGACTTCAGGCAGGCTCTGTCTTACCGGTGTCTTCCAGCCCGTAGCCCTGCACCTCTTGCGTGGCAGCTTCCGCCTCTCCCAGAGCGCGAAGCGTGCGCATCTGGTCAAGGGCATCTTCTTCACTGATCTTGCTCATGGCGAAGCCGACGTGAATGAGCACCCAGTCGCCGGGTTTTGGCATGTCGTCCTCCAGCAGCCCCAGGTCCACTTTGCGGCGAACTCCGACCACATCAATGAGCGCGGTGTTCTGCTGCCCGGAGAAGACCTTGACGACTTGACCGGGTATGGCTAAGCACATGACCTTTACTCTTTCTTGTACGCTTAAACGAACACTTCAATTCATCCTTCACTTTCAGCGCGTCTCCGGCCACCGACGCCAACTGTAAATCATACTCCGTTTGCCGGACGGAAAAGTTGCCAAAAGCCCGTAGCGAATCGCCGTCCAGCACCACTGATTGGAAGGAATTAATCCCGCGCAAACAAAATGAGCGCCACTCCGCTCAGCATGTATAGGTCTCCTTATCCGTGCCAGCACCATTCGTGTCTCTCGCTAATTCCATGGCCACGGCAGTCTCCTCTCACTTTGAGTGGTTCGCTGTTGCAGTAACCTCGTCTCCATTCACAATCTTGTTTACCAGCGACTCAACCCGCGTCATCGCTTCGTCTACAGCTGCCTCAATCACCTCGCTCAATCCCATCTGACCTTCCTCCGGCCCCAGCGTTCCCGGCTCACAGCCAATCAACAGGATCCGCTCAACGGCCCTCCCAGCGGCTTGCCAAACGGAGCACGTTCACGGGGTTCATAGTGTGCGCATCGGTGGGGCTGACTTGATCTTCAGCGTTTTCCAAATCGTTCAGATCGGGCTCAAGCACGTAAAGCGTGCTCGACTCGCGGACATGCATCCGCCAGAATGGTGCTGTCGTATCCGTCGAATTTTTCAGCCACCGCTAACCGCGGGAACGATCGAAATCTCAGATCCGGCGGAGACCGGACTCGCGAGCCCACCCGTATAGCGGACGTTTTCGTCCCCAATGAAAATATTGATGTGTTCCCGCACTTGTCCTTGTTCGTTGGCGACGCGGTCTCGAACACCTGGATAGAGTTTCCAGAGCTCCGACAGCGCCTCGGCCAACGTTGTAGGCGAGGACTGAATCTCGACACTGCTTTGCCCAGAGGTAAATTCCCGCAAAGCCCCCGGAATGTGAAAAGTGACCGGCATCAGATCACCTGTTCGCTCGACGCGTCTTGCTTTTCGACGAGGATTTCGCTTGATGTGAGGGCGTCGGGGCAGCCTTCGACAACGCCGGGCCCAAACCGCTAAAACCATCCTCGAGGAGTGCACTCCGCACACAAACCACTGACGGCAGGCCTTCTAGTATCTTGTGCCATGTCCTGCCTTCGTCATGCGAGCCGAATAGCTGCCCGCTTCGCGTTCCGAAGTAAATCCCGACGGGGTCGAAAGAATCTGCTGTCATCGCATCCCGCAGGACAGTTTCGTAAGCACGTTTTTGGGGCAAGCCGCGCACGAGAGGCTCCCATGAGGCGCCCCCATTGCGGGTCCGATAAACTCGCAGACGGCCATCGCAGGCACAGCGGAACTCATCGGACTCAACCGGAACGATGTAGACGCAGTCAGGGTTTCTCGGGTGCATTACCACGGCAAAGCCGAAATCCGAGGGCACTCCGTTGGCGATGTCCGTCCAGCTGTCGGCGCCGTTATCCGAGCGATACAACCCCCAATGATTTTGCAGGAAGAGACGTTCGGGATGATCGGGATGCATGGCGATTTTGTGTATGCATTGTCCGAACTCAGGATATTTGTCGGGGGTAAATGTGCAGCGGATCCCCTGGTTTTGTGCCGTCCAGCTAGTTCCGCCATCGTTGGTCCTGTAGACGCCGCCGGATGAAATCGCTACATACATGCGCTGATTGCCGTTTGGGTCGAGCACGATGGTGTGCAAAGCCAGTCCGCCGTTTCCCGGCATCCAGCGGGGGCGATGCGGGTGATCGAACAGCCCGCGTACCAGCGACCATGTTTCGCCAGCGTCGCGGGTTTCAAAAAGCGCAGCCGGCTCAACCCCGCAATAAAGGACGTTAGGTTCCTGGGGCCGTCCGGGCAGGATCTGCCAGATGTTTTTCAAAGAAAGGCCGGTATCGGCGGGAAATCGAATGGGGGCCTGTTGCGGATTGGTCCAGCTCTTGCCGAAATCGTCGCTGGAACGCAGCAGAGTGCCCCAATAGCTCGAGGTCGAGGCCCATATGCGGTGTTGGCCCTCACGGCCATCAAAGGCCATGGCGTAAACACTGTGACCATGGAAATAGGGACCACCAACCTCCCAGCGGCTGCGCTGCGCATTCGCGCGAAGAATGAATGCTCCTTTTGTCGTTCCCACCAACAAAAGAAAGTCTCCCTTCCTCACCTGTGCATGCCGCACACTGTGCAAGACCGTGGTTTTGGGTGGGCTGACATCGGCCCCGGGTGCGGCTGAAACGATCGCAGCAGACTGGACCGCTTCCAGAGCTGCCTGAACTTCACTTGCGCGTTGATAACGTTGTATCGGTTCTTTGGTGAGGCAGCGCTGAATGATGGCCCACAGGCCGGGAGGCACGGGAGGGCCAAGCGACTTCGGGATTTCGCGCAGTATAGCCGAAGTGATCTCAAAGCCAGTGCGCCCCTCAAACGGGAGGCGCCCGGAAGCCGCTTCATAGAGGACAACGCCGAGCGCCCATAGGTCGCTGCGAAAGTCGCCCGCCTCGCCACGCAGGATTTCGGGCGCCATGTACGGCAGAGTGCCACTCACGCTGGATGTGTTCTCTATAGTTGCAAAGGACCGGGTGGGGCCTTCGAATATGCCGCTACCTGCCTGTTTGGCTAAACCGAAATCGAGAACTTTCACCAGACCGTCGCCAGTGATGACGATATTTGCTGTTTTCAGGTCGCGATGAACGATGCCGCGGTCATGAGCGCGGGCGAGCGCGCTCGCGATCTGGACCCCGTACCGCAGGACCGATTCCGGCGCCAGGCCGACACCTGCGCTCATCGCGGCCAAAGACTTGCCCTCGACCAATTCCATGACGATGTAAAACTCACCCTCGTTCTCGCCAACTTCGTGGATGGTGCAGATGTTGGGATGAGCAAGAGACGAAGAAGCGCGCGCCTCGTGGAGTAGACGCTGGCTCGCCGATGGATCCAGACGAGCATCCTTGTTGACAACCTTCACGGCCACGTCGCGATGCAACACCTCGTCATAGGCGCGATAGACAATCCCCATTCCTCCTTCCCCAATCTTCGCCAGAACACGGCAATGACCGAGAACTTTGCCGATCACGGGTCGCTCCTTTCCCCACCCAATCTAGGCTGCGCTTGGTACCGGCGTCAACGAAGCGAGCCCTGACCGAGCGGCGAAGGTTTTTGAAGACTCTCAGGCTGATGCGCCGGATGGCTTGGGCTGGAGTCGTCCAGCAGGACAAGATCTAGGGTCAAACGATCGACTTCCCTAACTTCGGAAGTGAGAAGGAAAGCGGAGAGCTGGAGTTAATGTCTGGAAGCCTTCCCTTACGGGCCATCAGAGACTCCCCCGTGCGTGCACGGGAAGAGTCTCTGATGAAACGGCTGAACGGAGGCGGGAAAAAAGATCGGTCCTACGGTTTCTAGGTCCTCGCGAAAGGCCGTGCGTCAAAGAAGAGCTCATTGCGCACGATCAGGCCGTCTTTGAACGTCATCAAAGCTGCTGCGCGACATACACCGGCGGGCTCGGCGAAGTGCATGCTGTAGGCCAGCATCGCCTGGTCCTCGGAGCCGAACTTCGCGTGCACCTCGACGCTCTTGAGAAAGCCTAGCAGTCGCCTGGCAGCCTCAAGAACTGCGTCCTTTCCCGTCAGGTCTTCCATCGGCGTGACCAGTCGAATGTCCGGATGTAAATGCCGCGCCATTCCCGGCACGTCCTTGTCGTTCATTGCTCTGTAGTAGCTTTCCGCGAAAGCGGCATTGCTTTGAGTCATCGTGATTCTCCTTGGTTCGGAATTGCAAGTATCCGGAGCGTTTATTTTGTTGATTCAGTGTGCCAACCTGGATTGGTCCAATGGTCATGCTGGCGTACAAAAATCTCCGTCGCCCGGCCTGAGCTCGATGAACGTTTGCCATCAACTTCTGTTTCCAGGACATAAGTGCTCCAAACAATGGCGACATCGCCAAAGTGTTGAACTTCCGTGCGGGGAAATTCAAGGCGGACAAGTTTCCCGCCACTGGCTTGAAATTCAGCAGCGGTGCGAAGCACGTAGGCCTGGTCCTTCCATTTTTCCTCGCCACCGCTCATCACAATTGTTCCCGGTGGCACCAACTGCTTAAGAGTCCGCGTGTCGCCGGCAAACCATGCCCGCCAGACGTTTTCGCGCACACGGAGTAACTGGTCGTCATCTTGTTTCTGAGCTGACAGCTTCGCTGTATTCAGAGTTGCAAAAACAATGGTTGCAATGACTACGGTGCTATTCCACTTTGTTCTCATTACCATCCTCCTATTCAGGAATCGAACGTCGGTTGTCGGGCTGCCGGAAGGCGTGCACTGCCAACAACCCGGCCGCGGCTGAGGCAGAGAAGACTGAATAGTCCATCGGCGATTTGAGGCCGAAAGAAATTGCCATCGCGGTTCCGAACATCGCAAGAAGAAACGCGCTCGCGAGCGACACCCATCGCGGCCACAATCCCGATATCAGCAGAATTCCGCAAGATGTCTCAGCCACAGTGGCCGCCCATGCAACCATTGGAATGGCGGCCTTTGGCAGGAATGAGTTTACTTCCGCCGCGTATTGTATGAAGTTCGCAAAGTGCTTCAAGTCAAGCGTCTTGTCCCACAATCCGAAGCGTGAAGCAACGGCGGATAGAAACGCGGCGCCAAGAGCAAGCCGAGCGTAGACGACTGCTGCCCATTCCCATTTCATCCTCCGCACACTTGCGCTGGCTGGCGGCGTGGTTTCGGAGGCAGCCTGGATATGCTGATTCATCTTGATTGCCCCTTCGGATGCACGTTTCCGGGCAGAGCAATGCTCAGCGGCGTGTCGTGATCGCAAATCAGGTAAGCAACGAATTCCGCCGGTTGCGTCGAACTGGCGTTGGCGGAAACGAGATGAACACCATTCGGCGCTTCGTAAAAGCTCTCACCGGCCTTGTAAATCATCTCCGGCTCGCCTTTCACCTGGGTTCGGAGCGCCCCTTGGACAACGTAGCCGATGACGGCGCAAGGATGGGTATGCGGCAACGATGCCTCGCCGGGGCCGTAGCGAACCTCCACCAACACTGCGTTCAGATGATCGCCATCCAGTTTGGACAGCGGTTGGGAGAGCAGAATTCGTGCGCGATCTTTTGGTTGGCTGTGCATCGTGGAAGCGTCCTGCCGGCTCCATGCGAAATGCGCTGCCATCAACCCACTGCACAGAGTCGCAGCGATGATGATTCGTCTTCCGGTGAAGCTCATCGAGATCTCCATTCTGCGGGCGCTCGCCGCTCACTCTCGCGAGATTCACGATACTTCCATAGTGGAACAATGAAAAGATCCATTATGGGTTAAACTTCATGTACCACTTTTATGGTAAAACTGGCGACTGCATTCGAGCTGGCGCTTCCGCCAAGAGACCCAAGCGTACCCGCTTATCGTTGGTTGTATGCTTCCTTGCGCGCCGAGATTTTGAGTGGCCGCATGTCGCCTGGGGCACGGCTCCCATCCACTCGCGACTTGGCGAACCAGTACGGGCTAGCGCGGGGAACTATCGTGAACGCGTTCGAGCAGCTCAAGTCAGAAGGTTATGTTGAAGGCAGCGTGGGGTCGGGCACGCGCGTCAGCAAGGTCTTGCCGGAGCAATTGCTCCATGTCACGCTCGAGCATGCCGCAAAGCCGGCCTTGCGCGCGAAACGCCAACCAGCGATCTCAGACTACGGCCGAGGGGCAAAGCTGTTTCCCGGCTATGAAAACCGGCCGACCCGAGCCTTCCGGGCCAACCTGCCGGCGTTGGATCTATTTCCCACCACACTATGGGCAAGAATCACGCTCCGCTGCCTTCGCCGAATCACCACACGCCAACTGATGGGATGCGATCCCCTCGGCTATATTCCGCTTCGGCAGGCGGTGGCGGAGTACCTGACCAGGTCGCGTGGCGTGAGGTGTGTGCCGGAGCAAGTGGCAATCGTCTCTGGAGTGCAGGAAGCACTCGACCTGACTGCCCGGCTCCTGCTTAATCCGGGAGATCGCGTGTGCGCTGAAAACCCCGGATACCCTGGTGCAGTCCAGGTGTTTCAGGCATTCCGCGCGAGGGTCTTTTTGGCTGGGGTGGACGAGGAGGGGATAGAAATCCGACAACTCCCTTCGCAGGGAGTTCGCCTGATTTACGTCACGCCCGGGCACCAGTTTCCTTTGGGAACCACCATGAGCCTGGCTCGGCGCTTGCAACTCTTGCAGTGGGCACGGGAATCGGGGGCGATGATTTTTGAGGACGATTATGACAGCGAGTATCGCTACTCGGGGCGACCGATTCCGGCACTCCAGGGGCTCGATGGCGTCGGATCGGTTCTCTATGCCGGCAGTTTCAGCAAGGTGCTGTTTCCCGCGCTCCGCCTGGGATACGTGGTAGTTCCTTTCGACTTGTTGCATCATTTTGAAGCGATGCAGTCGTTGACCTACCGGCACGCGCCGCTCTTGGAGCAGCTTGTGCTTACTGACTTCATCACCGAGGGCCACTTCGGGCGCCACCTGAGGCGCATGCGCGAGGTCTATGCCGAGCGTCTGTCAGTGCTTTTGGAAGAAGCGCGGCTGAGGCTCGACGGTTTGCTGGAGATCTCGAGCGTCGAAGCTGGATTGCAGACTGCTGGATGGCTTTGTGGCGGCATCGGCGCCGAAGCCGCAGCCGCTGCCGCGGCGAAGCGCAAAGTTGATGTAACTCCGGTGGGCCGCTACAGCCAAGGCAAAATTGTGCCAGAGGGACTCCAATTGGGATTTGCTGCATTGGAGTTGAGGGAGATCCGGAGCGGAGTGAGGGAACTGGCGATCGCGTTGGAGGGTGAGCGGAAGGCCGTTAACCAAGGCTCGCGAGAGTCTCGGCAGTGAGGCGAATGCCGACGAGACTATCGAAGCGATAAATACTGCTCGGATGTCGCTCCACGCTCAGCGGTTAAAGGGGTATTCCTGGATCCAATGGAAGCCGCGGTTAACAAGCATGAACTTACTGCGATCAACTAGCCGCAATTGCATGTGAGTTTTGTGGTTGCCCATTTCGCCATCTAAAGTCAACTGATCCGGTGCCACACGCTGGAAAGTGAAATTGCCCTTCCAGTTCTTGTCGCTGGATGTCGTAAGCACCAGGGTTTTCTCGTTGATGTTGATCACAGCCACATAAAATGCGACTGAATCATCCATGCGTTGAAAGGCCACTCTGTCAGGGAATTCAAATATGGCGCGGCGCCAGCGATCATAGTCGGTAAGCAGGGGTGAGCGGAGTTGGCCGTCAATGGAAAGTTCGTCCACATTCCAGATGCCGTAGAGCGCCGACTTGGGACTTCTGGCCCCGTAAGTGTGCCACTCGCCCCAGCTGCCATAGACGGCCGTCCCGATCATCCAGACGCCAAAGAGAAACTGTGCGGCGACCGCAATGTGGTTGGCACGGGGTGTCCGGAAAAGTTGAGGTTGCGTGGAGGGCGCGACCGCACGATTGCGGAGGAAGAAATCGGCCAGACGTTGAAATTCAGGCGCGAGCAGGAACAGACCCATCAGAAGCAGGTGGAACGAGAAGAGCTTTACCGGGACGTCATATGTCATGTTGAGCGCGAAAACCTGGGTCATGTCCGCCACGCAAACAAGCGCGCCCAGCATTGTTGTCCATGGAATGATGAGCAGGATTCCACCCAGCATTTCGGCGCACCCGGCGACGATTTCATATGCGGGAGAGGCGCCGATCGACGACCACAGGACCCCCATCGGGGAGAAGTTGCCGAATGGCTCGAGCAATCTGGTGAGACGCGGGAAGGGCATCTGTAGTGGAATGACTTTAGCCATGCCGTATCCCACCAGTTGTGAGGCGAGTGCAAAGCGGATGAAAAGTCGAAACCACTTGTATAGCGTGAGGTAGTTTTCGCGCTTGCGATCGAGAACCGACCAGACAGCCGTGGCCACCGCGGCTAACTCCAGCAGGCAGAATGCTAATACCCAGTCGAAAGTCCGGTCGCCACTGCCCGTGAGCGCGTACACCAGCGGGAGCTTGGCGTGAAAAATGTGAGCGGCGGCCCAGAAAGTGATCTGTCGCATCGGCCAGAGCGAGGATAGATCGAAACTCTCCATCTGGGAGACAGAAATCAGGCCGACAAGAATTTGGGTGTAAATGCAGTACAGTCCGAAGTACACGAAACACAACCGAAACGCGATGCGAAGGCCAGAGCCCCAATGCGGTACTGATGGTTCCGGCTGGAGTTGAGCGTTCTGGGTCGGAGTGCCCATTGGAGACCTCTCGGAGCGCTTGAGTTTACATCAGAGTCGCCTGGGTTTCCGGCCTCTCCCGGCATCAAGGTAATCCCCCTGAGGTGTCCGCCGGGCGCTTTTCCTCGTGTGAACTTAGGCCGCGCAGACTCCTAAACGTGCGAACTCATGACCGTATAGTCCGGCACCCAAACCGCGTGGATGGGCATCTCCCGCCAATTCCCCGAGGTGTCAGGAGGTCATTTATGTCGTTGATAACAAAACGGCTAGAACGATGTTTGGGCTGGTCATCGGGAGACGAGACTGCGCAGCCCAGCTCGAAATTGTCCGGCACTCCAAAGAAAAGCGAAGAAAAGGCTTGCATGCGATCTAGTGTTATAGTTAACTATGTCACTAGCTGAACGGAGTTTTACCCACGAGAGATGCGCGCGGGAGAACCCCGACGCCGAAAGCAAAGAAGTCTTTAGGAGAATGGAAATGAAATCCCTTCGTCTTGTGCTGCCGCTTGTTCTGACACTGCTCTCGACCGCGGCTTTCGCCCAGTCTGAGGCGCAAAAGTCGTTCGACGAATTGAAGACTCTGGCGGGTTCATGGGAAGGCCACGTAACAACTTTTCCGCAGGCGCCCGAAATAGAAGGCAAGCTCATGCAGGTGTCGCTGCGTGTCACCTCCATGGGGAACGCGCTCGTGCATGAGATGAGAGCAGCCGGAAGACCCGACGATCCGATCACCGTGTTGTATCTAGACGGGGACCGCTTGCTCTTGACACATTATTGCGACGCAGGGAACCGGCCTCGCATGGTGGGAAAAGCCTCGCCAGACGGAAAAACCGTAGAGTTCGACTTTCTCGATCTTTCCGGTGGCACAGAGCACGGTCACATGGATCAGGCAGTGTTCACCGCGATTGACGCGAACCATCACATTGAGGACTGGACCTATATGGAACCACAGGGTAAGACGGTCCGCGCGCATTTGGACCTGCAGCGGACAAAATGACAGCGGCGTTTCTCGGGTAAGGCTATCTGGAAAACAGGATGGACCGTGAGTGGAACGACAATCAGCCGATTTACCGCCAGCTTCGCGACCGCGTGGTCGCGATGATCCTCGACCGCGTGCTCAAGGAAGGCGATCCGCTGCCGTCAGTGCGCAATGTGGCGGCCGAATATCGGGTCAATCCACTCACGGTTTTGAAGGGGTATCAAGAACTGGTGGACGAGGAACTTGTCGAGAAGAGGCGGGGTCTCGGCATGTTCGTCAAGAACGGCGCACACAATCTGCTTTTGCAAGGTGAACGCCAGAAGTTTCTTGGCGAAGAATGGCCCAGGGTCTACGCAACCATTCAGCGGCTCGGGCTGAGCGCGGAAGAACTGCTGGATGCTTCCGCAAACCGCCGGTCGTCGAAGACCACTTCGGGGCCGGATGCTGCGAAGGAGGAGCGTTGAAGCTATGGCATGCATAGAAGCACGCGGTCTCCGTAAGGCGTTTGGAACAACCATCGCGCTGGACGGCGTAAATCTGCGGGTGGAAGAGGGCCGCATCCTCGGACTCATCGGCCCCAACGGCGCAGGCAAGACCACCGCGCTGAACGCCATTCTCGGGCTGACGCCATATCACGGAGAACTGCGAGTGCTGGGACGCGACCCCTGGACCGAACGCGATCAGCTGATGCGCGATGTCTGCTTCATCGCCGATATCGCGGTGCTGCCGCGGTGGGCACGGGTTTCGCAGTTGCTCGATTACGTTGCCGGCGTGCATCCGCGATTCGACCGCGGGAAGGCGGAGGGTTTTCTCGCCAAAACCATCATCCAGCGCGGCAGCAAAGTCAGGGAATTGTCGAAGGGCATGGTGGCCCAGCTGCACCTCGCCTTGGTGATGGCGATTGACGCGAAATTGCTGGTGCTGGACGAGCCGACGCTTGGGCTGGACATCCTGTATCGAAAGCAGTTCTACGATTCGCTGCTGAATGACTACTTCGATCGCAGCCGCACCATCGTGGTGACGACACACCAGGTGGAAGAGGTCCAGCACGTGCTCACCGATCTCATGTTCATCAACCAGGGCAAAATCGTGCTCGATTGCGGCATGGAAGAGTTCGAATCGCGCTATCTGGAAGTGACGGTGCATCCCGAGCAGGTGGCCGCAGCACGGGCGTTTAAGCCGATCCAGGAGCGGCAGGTTTTTGGGCGCAGCATCCTGCTGTTCGATCACGTCGAGCGCCAGCAACTGACGGCGCTGGGCGAGGTGCGCACGCCTAGCATCGCCGACGTGTTCGTTGCGGTGATCGGCAATCAGGCGGGCGCAGCAAGGGCAATTCTGAAGGAGCGGCGCTATGAATAGTCATTCGAACGCCGTGCCCGAGTCTCGCCTTGAATCGCAGATAATGGCGCCCTCGGTCGTCTCGGCGAGCCGGCGTATGTACTGGTCGGTGCGACGCGAATTGTGGGAAAGCCGTTCGATCTATATCGCGCCGCTGGCCGTTGCCGCCCTGTTTCTGTTCGGCTTCTTGATCAGCACCGTTCATCTGCCGGCAAGGATGCGTGCCGCGTTGGCGCTGAACCCGGCGCAGCAGCACGAGTTCATCGAGCGCCCGTACATCTTCGCTGCGTTTCTGATCATGGGAACAACTTTTATCGTCGCGGTCTTCTACTGTCTCGACGCGCTGCAAGGCGAACGTCGTGATCGCAGCATCCTGTTCTGGAAGTCGCTGCCGGTTTCCGATTTCACAACCGTTCTCTCGAAGGCGAGCATACCCCTGGTGATTATTCCGCTGCTTACCTTCGCGATCACCGTTGTCATGCAGTTGATCATGCTGCTGCTTAGCACTGCAGTGCTGCTGGGAAGCGGTATGAGCGGTTCGACGCTTTGGGCACAATCATCGTTGTTTCAGATATCGCTGATGCTGCTCTATCACCTGGTGGCCGTGCACGCTCTCTGGTATGCGCCAATTTACGGATGGCTGCTGCTGGTTTCAGCATGGGCGCGGCGCGCGGCGTTTCTGTGGGCCGTCCTACCGCCGCTCGCGATCGGCGTCGTCGAGAAGATTGCCTTCAACACTTCGCATTTCGGCAATCTGCTGAAGTACCGTTTCGGCGGCGGGGCCGCGGGCGTGTGTTTCACGGCACGTGGCCTTCCGATGGATCCTTTAATGCAACTCACCCCGCTTAAGTTTTTGGCTACCCCAGGTCTCTGGATCGGGCTGGCGGTCGCCGCGGCATTCATCTTCGCAGCCGCGCGGCTGCGCCGTTATCAGGGGCCGATCTGATTTGAACGCTGTCTTGGTTCAATGCTTCGCCGTAAGAAATTGTTGATATTCAGGAGGACACATGGAAACCATTAATAGCCTTAACAGCCCGGCGATTGAGTGTACTTCTCTCTCTTCCACTGCTCCGATTTGGCAGGACATCCTGGCCCAGGCGATGACCGGTGAACTGATCGCCGCGATGAACTACACCTCCTTGTCGGACATATGCGACGATCCCGAAGAAGTGGCCGACGCATTGGAGCATGCCGAGGCTGAACGGGGGCACGCGGCTGCCTTCGCCGCCGAGGGCCGCAAAATTAGAGTAGATGTTCCCAACAACGTCAACGGCAAGCATTGGAAGCGGCTTCGGGAGGCATTCCTGAGCTGCATCACTGAGCGTGATTTTATTGGCTGCCTGATCGTCCAGGAGATCATGCTGGAATCATTCGCGGTCGCGAGCTACGCACGCGTCGGGAAGGTCGCACCGGGGAGCCTTGGCAGGACTTTTTCGCGGATCGCAGCTGAGGAAGAAGAGCACGTGGATCACGCGCTGGCGATTCTCAGAACAGAGCGAGCCTTGGACGTGCAGCGCTTCGACGACAAGGTCCACCGGCTGCATCTGGATGTGATGACTACGCTGGCGAAGATGCTGGCGAAGGACTGTAAGGACGGACACTGCGAGGTATGTCACGCGAGTTGTGTGAAACCGTCACTGGTCCAGGTCAGTTTGAGTGCGGCCGAGCTTCGCGGAGCGTCGCTGCAGCAGTATCTGAAGACGCTGGACATGCTCGGCCTGCCCGGGGAGGTAACACTGGCATGGGTGACTCAATTGCCGGTATAGGCGGGCCGGATTATGAGTGTTGATTTCTCCCTGATTGGGCATCAGGAAAGTTGGAAAGCGGCCGCGGACGTGCTGGGGGTCCTGCGCGGACGCGAGCGTACGCCCTTGCCGGACGATGAGATTGAGGACATTCTTCCGTGGATTCCGCCTAGAGCAGTCTGCCACGTCGAGGTCAGCTCGATCGTGGGGACAAAGGCGCGCGGCCTCTACATAGACTCCTTCATTCCGCCCAACCGTTTAGAGGGAGCCTACGTGCACGAGAATGTCGCGCGCGTCCGAGCGGCGGCGGTCTGCGCCATCAAGGCAGGGGCGAAGATCGTGAGTCTCGGCGGCTTCAGTTCCATTCTGATCGAGGGCAACTTCGACCATCTTCCCGACGCGCGCGATACGGTCTTCACGACGGGTAATACGTTGACTGTTGGTTTCATCATTCAGGGCGTCAAGAAGATGTGCGCGCTGGAGGGCCGGAACCTGCGAAGATCAACGCTGCTCATCGTGGGAGCGACAGGAGACGTGGGTTCAGGCTGCGCCCGTTGCCTGGCGCCTATCGTGAGACGCGTGCTGCTCAGCGCTCGCAATGTGCAGCGGCTACGCAGGCTCGCCGCGGAGTTGCAAGCCTATGGGGCGGAGGTGGAGATCACGGCTGATCTCCTGGCGAACGCCCCCCAGCAATTCTCTGCCGAGGCTGATGTCGTAATCTGCGCCGCCAGTCTGGCGTCTTCTTCGCTAATGTTGGGCCGCGCCGCGCCTGATGCGCTGGTTTGCGATGCGGGCTACCCGAAGAACCTGTCTCCCAGCGCTGAAATGCCTGATGCCACGGTCTTCTATGGAGGTCTAGGACAGATTGCCGGCGGGTTGACTTTCGCACCCGATTTTCATGGAATTTTGAATCGGCATCCGTTCCCCGATGTGGTCCATGGATGTCTACTCGAAGGCATGGCACTGGCTCTGGAGGGCCGGTTTGAACCCTTTTCCCAGGGAAGAGGGTTCATCACTCCGGGCAGGGTCGAGGAGATTGAGACAATTGCCGCGCGGCATGGGATCTATCTCGCACCGCTTTACAACGCCGATGGTCCAGTAGAACGCGTACGAGACTGCCAGATGGAATGGTCAAGAAGTGGATGCATCCGTGAGGCGTCCGGTCGAAGTGCGGAATCTTCTTTTTTGAGATGAGTTGGAAGGACTCCGGCGTTCGGGTCCAGGGGCACTGCTAACAGCAGGGCGATACCAAATCTCGTGGAAGGGATCTAAACGGAAAGCCGCGCCCTCCTTGCGACGCTCCCCAAAGCGCGGTCATTTGCTTTTCGCCCACTTTCAAATCGTTCGCCACAGCGCATAACTCGGAAGGGTTGTCCCAGTCGGCGGCAAGTTTCGATGAACTCGTCCGGGGATGCGGTGTTGAACTCAAACATTTCAAAATGGCAGGGAATCGCCATTTTCGCGCCGATGTCGTGCGCCAGTTGGGCGGCCTCCTGCCCAGAGAGATTACCCGGCACACGCCGCTCCGGAGCACGGCCATTGATGGGTAGAAGCGCGACATCAACGGCAAAGGGGCGCAGTTTCTCCGCCATGCCGTCGTAGCGCAGCGTATCGCCGCTGTGATAGAGACTCCAGTCCCCAAACTGCAGAACATAGCCCAGCGTCTTTACGCGACCCAGATCGTCGCGCTCCACGGTTTCATGTGCCGACGCAACACCCGAAAATCGAACACCAGAGAGTTCTGTTGCGCCACCGTCATCGAGTCCAATTGGCGTGGCTGGTTGGATTCTTAGACGGTCTGCGACGAAGGCGCGATTGGCCTCGGCGATCAGGAGTTTCAACTGTGGGTTGTGCGCAAGTATTGGTCCCAGTGTTTCCGCGTCCAGATGATCGGTGTGGTTATGCGAAGAGGTCACAACGTCTACGAACGAAAGGTCGGACGGAGCAATCACCAGGTCGGTCATCCGCACGTGCGGCTTGTCAGTCTGGCTGTACTTCCGCGTCAGGGAGTCTGAAAGATAGGGATCGAGCAGGACATGGACGCCTTGCCACTGCAGCAGGAATCCGCTTTGTCCCAGCCACCAAAGCCGGAAGCCGCGGTCGGGCCGGTTTGCTGCGCGGATGTCGGCGAGCAGAGCGGCGTTCGACCGAACAGGCTGGATCACGCCAGTCCCAACTCCCTGCGCACGGCCGCCACGCCCTGCACGAGATTGGCAAGCTTCTGCCGGGCTGCCCAGCGCGCGGTCTGACTCAGGCCGCAGTCGGGCGCGAACGAAAGTTGTTCAGCCGTGGCATACTTGAGACACAGGCGCACACGGTCGGCCACGTCCGCCGGAGTCTCGATGTAGTAGCTCTTCACGTCAATGATTCCGACCGCAACATCAATGCCTCGATCCGCAATTTCCTTAATCAGTTCGATTTCGGCAAATTCGCGGCTCGCCATCTCCAGATGGATTTCGTCCACCGGCAATTGAAAGAAAGCAGGAAACAGCGGCGCATAGCGACGCGGTGCGACTGAGCGTGCTTTGTAGTTGCCAAAACACAGATGAGTAGAAAGCCGGCATCGGCCGATAATGGGCTTGACCGTCTCAGAAAAGATTTTCACGAAGCGGTAGGGGTCCTCGCGATATCCGTAACAACTCATGGAGGGCTCGTCGAGCGTAATCTCGCGGCAGCCGGCCTCCACCAGCTGCTCGAGCTCGGCGCGCACGATTGGGATTAACGCATTGGTCACCTCCCAGCGGCTGGGGTAAGGCCCGCTCGGCTCGATGCGGCCGCTGAGGGTGTAGGGTCCGGGCACGCTGGCCTTGAGAGTAGGTCCAGCGGGCGGCGCGACTCTCTGCAAGAGTTTGAATTCCGCAACTGCTCCCAGTCCGTGGCGCGAGACGATAGTCCCGACGATGGGGTACTTCCCGCGCTGATCGTGAGCAGGCGGGCCGAAGCGGCGCGGAGAAATCGGCGTGGCACGGATGCCCTCAAGCTGTCCGTAGAACGATAAGTTGAAGTCGTAACGGCTTTGCTCTCCGTCCGTAATCACGTCGAGACCGGCGCGCAACTGGTCGTGGACGGCTGCGATCACCGCGTCGGTTCGCATCTCCTCGATATCGGTCTCGCCGAGCTGCTCCAGGTGCGCCGATGCAAACTCGAGCCACCCAGGAAACGGATAGCTGCCAACCACGTTGGTTCGCAGAGGCTTGCGTTGTTTGCCTGGCTGTCCCTCTCGGGCGTTGCGACCGATTGTGGACGCAGTCGAGCCTGTCGCTTCAGTCATGAGCTCACCGTCCAACCTCCGTCCACGGTGATTACCTGGCCCGTGATCGGGCTGGAGGCATCTGTCAAAAGAAAATAGGCGGTCTTTGCGATCTCCTCCGGCGCAAGCATGCCGCGCGTTAAAGGCTGCTTATGGGCTATGTACTCCAGGACGCGAGCGTCATTTTGTGCGCGTGTGCTCATTGGCGTTAGAACCAGTCCGGGTGCGATGACGTTGATCCGGATGCCGACGGGCGCATAGTAACTGGCGGCAGCGAGGGTCATGGCCTCGATGGCTCCTTTACTCGCCGCGTAGCCCACGGTGGCAAAATGCTCCCGCTGCGGGTGCTGCGCCAGCACGCTGCCGCAGTTGAGAATTACGCCCTTCAGGGAATCCCGGTTCCAGGAGAGTAGAACTTCCCGGCACACCAGGAACGTTCCTTTCGCGTTCACCTCCATCACCCTATCCCAGGCCTGCGTGGAGCATTCATGCAGCGGACCGTCGCCAAGAGAACGGGCGCTGATCCCCGCTACATTGAACAGGGCGTCGATTTTACCGAACCGTTTGACGCAGGCCGCCACGCTTTTGCCCACGGCCTTTTCATCCCTCACATCCGCCGTGCTGAAATCTGCGTCAGGCAATTCCCTCACCAGCGACCGGCATTCGTCCTCTTTAGTGCCTACGATAAACACACTTCCTTGCGCCCCCCAGAGGCGCGCAGTTGCCGCGGCGATTCCGGACGATCCGGTGACCAGCAGGACTCCGCTCACGTGGTCCTTAGGCAAAGAGATGTTTGAGGCTCTTGCGATAGGCCTCGTAGAACGCTTCCAGTTGCTCGCCGGCGCTGGCATTTTCGACAAATTGATGGCTGGGCAACAACTCCGGCTTGACCCCTCGCGCTAACAATGCTTCGGCGGTCGCACAGCGAATCATGTTGATGATGGTTGCACCGGTGATGGTCGAAACCGGCCCGGTCCGCCACTCCAGGCCGTCCAACTCGATGACGCAGTCGCCCGGCGGACACTGATTGTCTATAACCAGGTCCGCGCAGTCAGTGAGCTTTTTCCCTGAAGAATGAGCGGGGGTCGCCTGCTCGCAGTGCGCTTTGGATACGATGGCGATCACCGGCATGCCTCGCCGCTGTGCTCCAGCCGCCATTTCAACCACCACCGGGCGGATTCCACTGGTGGAAATTATGATGAAGGCGTCGTCCGGTCCGAAATGGAAGCTGCGCAGAATCTGCTCCGCATACCCCTCATAGTTCTCCAGGTACAGCGGAGCGCGCAAGCCATTGGCGCCGATAATCGCCGCATGATTCGAAAGCGCAAGCTCAACCACGGCAACGAAACCGGGATAGCAGCCCTGCCGCGGAGTCATTTCCTCGCACATCATGCGGGAGTGGCCGTTGCCGAAAAGAAAAATCAGACCGCCTCGCGAGATTCGCTCCGCGCAAAGTTCCGCTGCTGCTTGAATGACGCCGGCCTGCGTGCTGCGCAGCTTTTCCAGCAGCGCGATCGCCTGATCGAAAAAAGCCAGGCCGGCCTGCTTCGAACCCAAAACCGGATGGGACGGCACCTTCGTCATCACGAATGAAGTTGAGTCCTTTGCTCGCGGGAACTGCCCTATAGCCGACGTGAGTATAATTCAGTATCACTGTGAGCGAAACTCAGCCAGCGGGTGCGGTAGCAATCGGCGTTGACGTCGGCGCCACCGTGATTAAGGCCGGCCTGGTGGGGTTGGACGGGGAACTGCTGGCGAGCTTCCGGGAGCATTCACCCCGCACCACTTCGGCGCTGCGTGACTTTGTTTGCTCCGTGCGCGGAAAGGCGACCGGCGCGGTGTTAGGAATCGGAATTGGCTGCAAGGGAGTGATTGACGCTGCCACTACTAGGGTCAACAGCTTGCCTGGCGACCTGAATTTTCTTGAAGGCTGTACGCTGAGGGAGTTGGCCGGGATGGATGGCCTGCTCGTCGTTGCTGATAATGACGCACGGACTGCGCTGGTTGCGGAAGTGCTTTGGGGGGCCGCTCAAGGGCGGCACAACGTAGTTCTGCTGACTCTGGGTACTGGAGTGGGCGGTGCTGCTCTGGTGAACGGGATGATCCTTCGCGGCTTCTCGGGAGCCGCCTGCCATTTCGGACATATGACTCTCGATATGCGCGGTGGCCTGTGTATTTGCGGCAACTATGGATGTCTGGAAACTTGCTTTTCTTCTCGCGCCATCGAATCCAGTTATTCGGCCCACATCCATCGGGCGTCCCCTACGCTGTTATCACTCGATTCGGACGGTCGGATTCCAACTACTGAAGCGGTGTTTCAAGCGGCAGCCGATGGAGACCCTAGCGCCAGACGCGTGCTTGATCTTGCTTTCGAGTCTCTCACTGCCGCCCTGGTAAGCTTGCTCCACATATTCGATCCTGAGCTGCTCATTTTTGGAGGCAACATCGCTGCCGCTGGGCCACAATTGCTTGCTCCCCTGCATGAGGAGGTTGGGCGCCGCACCCGCGTTCTTCTGGGAAGGAAAGTACCGATCGTGCTTCAAAGTACGATCGGGTACGGGGGAGTTGCTGGTGCCGCCGGGCTGGTGTTCCTACAACAGCAGCTTCTGACAATTTGAAAAGCGCTTCGCGCCGATAGGGGACACGCAAGAACCAAGATGGACCCGACTAAGCCGAAAGAAACCGCCGGCACGCTGGTGGGGTCGGCCCGATACCTCTACCTGCCTGCCGCAGTGGCGGCGATCGGCGGATTGCTTTTCGGTTTCGATACGGCGGTTATCAATGGCGCTATCGTCTTCCTGAAGCGCCAGTTTGCGCTGAGCGATTCACAAACAGAAATTGGCGCCAGCAGCTTGCTCTTAGGGTGCGTTCTCGGAGCGAGCCTGGCAGCTTTCACCAGCGACCGCTTCGGAAGAAAGAAACCACTGCTGGCGGCGGCGGCGCTATTTACGATCTCCTCGATCGGAACCGCCCTTGCTCCGAATCTTATCGGCTTCGTTCTTGCGCGCCTGCTGGGCGGACTCGCCATTGGCCTGGCTTCCACCCTTTCGCCGCTCTACATCGCGGAAATTTCTCCACCGCGGATCCGCGGCCTGTTGGTGAGCGTGAACCAGCTCGCGATTGTCACGGGGATTCTTCTCTCCTACAGCGTGAACTATGCTCTCACCGGTTCCGGCCCGGCAAACTGGCGCTGGATGTTCGCTTCGGCAGCGGCACCATCGGTATTTTTCCTGTTCGCCCTGCTGTCTGTTCCCGAGAGCCCGCGTTGGCTGGTGCAAAAAGGCCGTGACACCGAGGCCGCGGAATTCCTGACCCGCATCAACGGCGCGCATGTGGCGGAGGATGAACTGCGAGTCATTCGCTCCATGGCTGCGCAGGAGAGCGGGAACATTCTGGATCCTGCCTTTAGAAAGCCGCTGCTTTTGGCAGTATTGATCGGGCTGTTCAGCCAGTTCACTGGTATCAACACAATCATTTATTACGGCTCGTTGGTTTTTCTTGAGCATGTACCCAAGCAAACTGCCAGCACCGCGCTGTTTGCCAACGTCATGATCGGAGTAATCAACTTCGTTGCGACGATCCTGGGGATGTATCTGATTGATCGCGTTGGACGAAAGCCCCTGATGACATCTGCATTCGCAGGTATGGCGATCTCTCTCGTGGGCGTGGCGGCGGCGATTCACACCCAGGCCCCGGCCTATGCGGTTTTGTTTCTGGTGTTGGTCTACGTCGCCTGCTTCGCAGTTGGCATCGGCACTGGAACCTGGGTGGTCATGTCAGAAATCTGCCCGACCCGCGTCCGGGGGCGCGCCATGTCTATCGCCACTGTTTTTCTCTGGTGCGGCACCCTGATCGTGACACTCACTTTTCTCTCGCTGGCGCGGGTGTTGACTATGCCGGGCGCGTTCCTGCTCTACGCTGTTATCTGTGTCGCGGCATTCCTTTTTATCAAACTGGCAGTTCCCGAAACCAAAAGACGCAGCCTGGAGGAGATTGAAAGTTTGTGGTTAGCCGGGCGGAAAGGCTGACCATGTGTTAACTGAACCCTAATTGGAGATGGAAACCGACGAACGAGTCGTGCCGCCACGTCACTGCGAGTCCAAACTTCTTATAGTGATTTCCTGTATTCGTACAACGGCATGCCGAAGAAATCGGTGACTCGGCCTGATGCTGAGAAACCATGCTTCTCATAGAAACGAACTGCACGTGTTAGAGGTGCAGTCGTGTCCAGCGTCACGTGCTTGCACCCGATCTTCAGCAGTTCGCCCTCGGCAGCCTGTAGCAATGCCGATGCGATACCCGTTTCTTGCCATTCGGGCAGAACGGCCATTCCACGCAGGTGGCCCTCTTCTCCGCGCACGCTCCAGCCAATCGTTCCGACAATCGTTCCTCCAGAAACGGCCACAAACAGACACATCTCGCCCATACGCCGCTCGACGGTCTCTGAACTTAGCACAGTATCGGCAAATGCTTCGGGAGTGTATTGATCGCGATACTCGGCGAAAGCCGCTTCCAGACACGCCAGAATGCCTTCTTGATCTCTTGCCCCAGCCCGGCGGATCTGAAAGTACGAATTCCTGTGGCGAACTGGCTGCACTCAAGACATCCCTTGCTGCCCAGAGAGGTAACGAGACGAGTTAGACAGTCTGATTGAGGTTGTGGTGGCGATGGAGCGCTCCATTCTCGTTGATCACCGATCGCGACTCACCACAATCCTGGCAACAGCCGGTAATGGATGCTGGCAGCGTAAGCATCATACCCCGGGAGTTCCTGGCGAAGCATTCGATCTTCGCGTCCGGTACGCCAGATGAGTAAAACCATCATCACGCCGCCCAAAGCCAGCGCCCAGACTGATCCCCAAATGAGCGGTGTCCCCAGATACATCAGGATCGCGCCGACATACATGGGATGGCGCACCAGTCTGTAGGGGCCGGAAGTGATCACCGTCTGGCCGCGGTCAGTTTGAATTCTGGCGCTCGATTCCGCGAATGGGTTAATGCACATCACCCAGCCGATCAGCATCATCGCCAAAGCGAAAAGGATTGAGCCAATGTACACAAATCCAAATGGCATCGAGGACCAGTGAAATCGCGCGGCGTCCAGCCCCGCAAGTACAGGCTGGATCAATACGAGAGGCAAATAAACCGCGAGAAAGATCTTGTCGAAACGCTTGGTGTCCTTGCGGCGCCACCTCGCCCTGGCTTCGAGTAATGGAGCGTTGTAGTGTTGCGCAGTCAGTCCGACCGCGGTCATGGCCACTACCCACAACGCGACACAGATCCAGCCCCGCACCCAATCGAGGCGGCCGGCACTGAGGAAGAGCGCGCCGATCCACCACACGAAAGACGCGACAATTTGCAACAGGCGTTTCGCAGAGCGCCATCTTGATTGTGCCGCGGCCGCATTGATTTGCGCCGCAGGAGCTTCTGGTACGACTTTCTCAATTATTTCGACCCGGCTAGGCGATGACTCGTTGAGCGTTTTCATACGCAGCCTGCGTGCGGAAAATGCCGGAAACTGAGCCTCCGGCCTGTCCAAAACCATCTTCTGCGGTGAGCTTATCGGTCGCCTGAGAGAGTGCAGTGACCGTGGTCACGCAGTGGCGTGACCAGATGCAGCCTGGGCTATTGCCCACTAATCGTGCAGTTATTACGAGGGCCGCATTGAAGACGTTTCGGCGGGCGCGACGTCCACCGAGACCTTAAGCCGCTGATGCCGGCCACCGACCAGTATCCCCTGAACCGGCGCCAGATCATCATAATCGCGCGCCCAAGCCACCGTGATGTGAGAATCTGACGGCATAATGCCGTTGGTGGGGTCGAAGTCAATCCATCCGAAATCGGGCTCGAAGACGCTCACCCACGCGTGGGAAGCGTCCGCACCTGCCAGGCGAGGCTGACCGGGCGGTGGAGTGGTTACCAGGTATCCGCTGACGTAGCGTGCCGACAAGCCCAGCGAGCGCAGGCAACCGATCTGCAGGTGGGCGAAATCCTGACAGACTCCTCGGCGGTTTCGCAACACGTCGAGCACCGGCGTTCCTACCTTCGTGGATCCCGGCAGGAATTCGAAATCACGGTGAATACGTTGAGTAAGGTCCAGCACTGACTGCAAGAACGGCTGCCCTTCGGGAAATGAGGCACGCGCATAATCCGCCAATTCCGGAGCAGTGCCTGCGTAAGGAGAATCAAAACAAAATTGCCGCGCCCAAACTGTCTGCGGGTTCGAGGCTTTGACCAGGCTCTGCCGAACCTGCTCCCACGAAGAACTGTGAGTCACATCGGGCTGCAGAATCAGATCCACCTGGACTTCACTTCGCGCCGTGATGGTGAGTTGCGCGTGAGGTTCCTGCAGGCTGAGCCACACCACAGAATTGCCGAAGTAATCGAAACGCTCACTTCGAACTGCCGGCGTGGGCAGAACCTGTAGTTCGTGCAGTGAGCAGCTCTGCATCCCGTGCTCGCGCGGCCGCAAACGCACAAGATTGTACGAGAGTTTCACGGGGTCCGTGTACTCGTAGTGCGTAGTGTGGGTGACGTGGTATCTCACATCAACTCCTGAGCAGCTTCTCCCAGTTTTCTCGAAACGTCGGTGTGTGAGAAATACAGATTGGCGACAGCATCCGAGAGCAGGGCGTTCTGCTCCAGCGTCTCAAAGAGCAAAGCTCCGAGGCCCCGGCGGCTACAACCGTCAGGTACGGTGCACAACTCGACGAGATCGCAGAGTTGAATCGAAGTTCGCAGCTTTAACACCAGACGCAGGTCCTGATTGCGGCTGGGATCGGCGGTATCACGCGGCAAGGTTGCAAGATGCTGGTCCACGGCCGCGAGCTGAAAGGCGACAGCGCGGGGATTGGTTTCATCAGCAAGCAGAAGATCAACCACGGCGTGGATCTCCAGGTGGGTGAAATATCTGCGCCGGTAAGTGAGGTTGCTGTCGCCGATTTCCAGGACCGCTTCCATCAGGGCTGAATCTGCCCCTGGCTCGACCAGGGTATCGCGCAACAACCGGGCAGTAAAAGCGGTGCGCTCGATGCGGCGGCCCAGATCGAGAAATCTCCAGGCCTGGCCGCGAGTCATGGAATCCGCAGCCAAACCCACGAAGCCCGCGAAACGCGTGACCAGGGCGTCGAGCAATTCTGCCAGGCCGGCCGTAGGCTCGCCAGGTTCGATCTGAAAGTCTGAAACCGAATTGTGAATCTCCAGCAATATTCTCCAAACGTCGGCTGAGGCACGGTTGCGAAGCGTTCTCGCCAGGCCGTGCAGGTACGCAGTGGTGCCTCGCAGGCCGCTGCCCTGGAAATCCCCCAGCACTCCCTGCACGAACTCCTGGCTCAAGTTCGCGCCGTCCCAGGGTAAAGGTCCCTGCGGCCAAGCGGCAGTCAGCACACGGATCGCCCGAGCGTTGTCGGTCCCGCTTTGGTCAATGGCGCGGTTGAGAGTTCCGCGCGCCAGGCGCGCCTGGCCTTCGGCTCGCTCCACGAAACGCCCCAGCCAGAACAGATCGTCGGCGGTGCGGCTGGGAAGGTCACCACTCTCCCGGCTCAAGGGCGCGAGCCGCCCAGGTGAAGGCAGAAGGGTCACGGGAGTTACCGGCCGGTCGCACAAAATCCAGGTGTCCTTGCTGCCCCCGCCTCGCTGCAACGAGACCACCAGGGAGTCGTCAGATCGCGTAATCCGGGTGAGCGCTCCTGACATGACGGTGTAAGAGTCCTCATTTGCCACCACGAAAGCGCGCACGCCAAATCGCCGCGGCTGCAGTTGGCTGTCAATCAGCGCCGGGGTGGTGCTTGACATTACTTGCTCTTGAGCGACGTACAGCCTTGGCTGTGATTTGATCTTGGCCGCCAGCTCTGCGATCTGCTCCCGCGTGAGATGTTGGCCAAACACCGGATCTTCTCCCCGCGTGGGGTAAGCAGACTTAATGACCATTCGCGGTAGATTCTCCACCACGTAGTTCAACTCCGCTTCCTGGCCGCACCACCAGGTTGGCACCGACGGCAGCTTTAACTCTTCCCCGAGCAGACGGCGGCACAGTGCGGGCAGGAACGGCAGAAATCCCGGCGTCTGCAACACGCCGCTTCCCAGCGCGTTGGCCACGGCGACATTGCCCTCTCGAACCGCCTGCAGCAATCCCGGTACGCCAAGGTACGAATCGGCGAACAACTCCAGGGGATCGCAATAATCGTCATCCACGCGCCGCAGGATTACGTCCACGCGCTTCAGCCCGCCCAGAGTTTTCAAGTAGACATTGGCATCGCGCACCGTGAGATCGTTGCCTTGAACCAGCGAGTAGCCCAGGTAACGGGCGAGGTAAGAATGCTCAAAGTAAGTTTCGTTGTATGGCCCCGGAGTCAGCAGGACGATGCGCGGGGAATCGTGACTGCCTGGAGCCAGCGACGCCAACGATTCCCGCAGCGCTCCGAAATATGGCGCCAGCCGCGCAACGTTGCACTGGCGGAAAACGTGAGGCACGGTTCGCGAAAGGACGATGCGATTCTCCAGCGTGTAACCCGCGCCAGACGGGGCCTGCGCACGGTCGCCGAGCACTTGATATTGCCCATCAGAGGCACGTACCAGATCGGCAGCATACACGTGCAGCCAGCGTTCGCGCGGCAACTGGGTGCCGTGGCAAGGGCGAAGAAAGCCCGGATTTGCCCAGACCAACTCAGGTGGAAGCAAGCCTTCGAAGACGGTTTCTGCCACGCCGTACAAATCCGCCAGTAAGCGGTCCAGCAATCGCGCCCGTTGCGTCAATCCTTCGGCAACCGCATTCCACTCCGCCGCAGGGATCAGCAGAGGAATCGGATCCAGGCTCCACGGACGGTCCAATCCGTTAGGATCGCCGTAAACGTTGTGGGTCACTCCGTTTTCGTGAATGAGCCGCCGGGCATGCTCCCAATGACGGCGAAGCTCATCTGGGCCCAGCTCCCCGAGCATCGAAACGAAGCCTTGCCAGTGCGGACGAAGCGCGCCCTCCGGTCCCACCATCTCATCTGGACGCGAGGGATCGGCCGCATAGTTTCCGGCAAAGGTCTGCGGCCGATTTGCTTCCACAAGATCCGGAGGGTTAGGTGCTTGCATAAATGGGCTAAGGATTTCTGAGGTCCAGAGTCAGGGGGAATTCTTTGCTGATTCGCTCTTCTCCAACTGCCATGGGACCCGGAGTATGCCCGAACTTGAAAAACCGCGAGATGCGCCGGCTTTCCGCCTCGTAGGCATTCACAGGAAAACGCTCGTAGCTTAGTCCCCCCGGATGGGCCACATGATAGGTGCATCCGCCAATTGATCTTCCCGACCAGGTGTCCACGATGTCAAACACCAACGGTGAGTGAACTCCTATCGTCGGGTGCAGGCAATTCGGCGGCTGCCATGCCCGATATCGCACGCCCGCGATAAACTGCCCATTCGGCCCGGTTGGATGCAATGGCACGCGCTTTCCGTTGCAGGTAATCACGTGCCGCGAATCTACCATTCCGCTCACCAGAACCTGCAGTCTTTCCAAGGACGAATCTACGTAGCGCGCAGTACCGCCAGCGGCGGTTTCTTCTCCCAGAACGTGCCAGGGCTCGATCGCCTGCCGCAGCTCCAGTTCGATGCCGCGGTGCTCAATGGTTCCAAAGTGAGGGAAGCGAAATTCAAAGTGAGGAGCGAACCACTCCAACCGGAGGGGATATCCGGCTTCGTTCACATCGGCAATGACATCTTCCATGTCCTGCTGTACGAAGTGCGGCAGCATGAAGCGGTCATGAATTTCAGTGCGCCACCTAACCAGCCTCTCGCTGTACGGATGCTTCCAAAACCTGGCAATCACCGACTGCAGGAGCAAGTGCTGGGTAAGGCTCATGCGCGCGTGGGGCGGCATTTCGAAAGCCCGCATCTCCAGCAGGCCTTGCCGGCCCGAGGCGGAGTCAGGGTCGTAAAGCTTGTCAATACAGAACTCGGCGCGGTGAGTATTGCCGGTGGCATCAACCAGCAGATTGCGGAAAATGCGATCCACCAGCCAGGGCGGAGCGTTGCTCTCCTGAACCTGCTTGAAAGCCAGTTCCACTTCGTAAACCTGATCGTTGCGCGCT
>Ga0335078_10001043_pt1 | contig 42215 bp, 40 predicted proteins | sample Lox_Sample_32_FD_206711 | JGI IMG/M metagenome (GOLD analysis project Ga0335078, IMG submission 206711) | Soil microbial communities from Loxahatchee National Wildlife Refuge, Florida, United States - Lox_Sample_3.2 | ecosystem: Environmental > Terrestrial > Soil > Wetlands | place: USA...
GCTGGAGGCGATCCTGCCGCCCACCGAGCAGGTGCCGGGCGAGCGGTACGTGCACGGCGAGCGGCTGCGCTGCTACGTCCTGCACGTCCGCAAGGGCTACCGGGGCCCGTCGGTGACGCTGTCGCGGACGCACCCGAACCTGGTGCGGAAGCTGTTCGCGATGGAGGTGCCGGAGATCGCGTCGGGCGCGGTGGAGATCGCGGCCATCGCCCGCGAGGCGGGGCACCGCAGCAAGATCGCGGTCATCTCGCACCAGCCGGGGGTCAACGCCAAGGGCGCGTGCATCGGGCCGATGGGGGCCAGGGTGCGCAACGTCATGACCGAGCTGCACGGCGAGAAGATCGACATCGTCGACTACTCGGCGGATCCGGCCGAGTTCGTCGCGCACGCGCTCTCTCCGGCCCGGGTGTCGAAGGTGCACGTAGTGGACCTGCAGGCCAGAGAGGCCCAGGTCATCGTGCCCGACTACCAGCTGTCGCTCGCCATCGGCAAGGAAGGGCAGAATGTCCGTCTTGCGGCCCGGCTGACGGGCTGGCGGATCGACATCCGGCCCGATACCGCAGCCGCCGGGCCGGCTGTGTCGGCCGGCCCCGATGACGTGTCCGACGGCGCGACCACCACGGCCGACGGGTCCGGTGCCGACACCGCGCAGGCACTGTAAGCTGGATGGCGGGGCAGTGCGGATTCCTACCCGGACGTGTGTCGGGTGCGGGACCCGCGCCGCCAGACCCGAGCTGATCCGCGTGGTGGCAGCGGGAGACAAGATCGTTCCCGATGCCACCGGGCGGCTCCCCGGCCGGGGTGCATATCTGCACCCGAGCCTGGCATGCTTGGAACGAGCCCACCGCCGCAAGGCTTTCACGCGGGCGCTTCGCCTCCCGGCCGCGCTGCCGGATGGCGAGGTCGCGGAATACCTGGCGGCAGTCAGCGGCTAGCACAGGCTGCGGAGCGGCAGCCGGCTGCCGACCGCGGGTTGTTTGGACGGAAGAAGGCTGAGATAGCAATGAGCGCCCGATGAGCATGCGGCGATGAACAGCACAAGCTGACGCCGGACGGAGCACACGCTGCCCCGGTCGGCTGAGGGTCCGGGAAGCCGGGCCGAGTAGAGGGAGCGTAGTGGCGAAGGTTCGGGTATACGAGCTCGCTAAGGAGTTCGGCGTCGAGAGCAAGGCCGTGATGGCCAAGCTCAACGAGATGGGCGAGTTCGTCCGCTCGGCGTCCTCGACGATCGAGGCGCCGGTCGTGCGGAGGCTTAAGGAAGCCTTCGCGACACAGCAAGCAGCAAAGCCGCAGGCGGCAGACGGCGCAGCAAAGGCGGCCAGGAGCGCGAACGGCAAGGCCCCCGGGCCGGCCGCACCGCCGGCCCCGGCCCCGGCCCCGGCCCCGGCCCCGGCCGTGACCGACGCGCAGCCGGCCCAGGTCGAGGTCCGGCCCGCCGAGGGCCCGGCGCCGACCCGGCCCACGCCGGCCGTGACCGTGCCGTTCCCGCAGGACGAGGGGCCGGGTCCGCAGGTGCCGCCCGCGGACACCAGGCCGGAGCGCCCGGCGGCCGAAAGGCCCGCCGCTGCCGCCGAGAGGCCGGCCGCATCGGCCGCCCCGCGCCCGTCGGCGCCAGGTCAGCGGCACGCGCCGCGGCCCGGCCCGCGGCCGGGCAACAACCCGTTCAGCTCGACCGCTACCGGCATGGGTGCCGCGCGGCCGGCCCCGGCCGCGCCGGCGGCGCCCGGCGCCGCCCCCGCGGCCGGCGCGCCCGGCGGCCCGCGTCCCGGCGGCCCGCGCCCCGGTGCGCCGAGGACCGGCCAGGGCTCGCCGGGCGATTTCGCGCGGCCCGGCGGCCCCCGGCCGGCCGGCCCGCGGCCCAGCCCGAGCAGCATGCCGCCACGGCCCGGCGGCGGCCGCGGCTTCGGCGGCGGTCCCGGCGGACCTGGTGGTCCCGGCGGGCGCGGCGCGCCCGGCGGCGGCGGTCCCGGCACCCGGCCCGGCGGCCGTGGTGGTCCCGGCGGCGGCCCCGGCGGCCCGCGCGGCGGCGGTGGCGGCGGCGCGCCCCGACCGGGCATGGCTCCGGCCAGGCCGGGTCCGGGCGGGCGCGGCCGCAGCGGCACCGCGGGCGCATTCGGCCGCCCCGGCGGGCGCCCGTCCCGCGGGCGCAAGTCGAAGAAGCAGCGGCGCCAGGAGTTCGACAACATGCAGGCGCCGGCCATCGGCGGCGTGCAGATCCCGCGCGGCAACGGCCAGGTCATCCGGCTGTCCCGGGGTGCCTCGCTGAGCGACTTCGCGGACAAGATCGGTGTCAACCCGGCCTCGCTCGTTCAGGTGCTGTTCCATCTCGGCGAGATGGTGACCGCGACCCAGTCGGTAAACGACGAGACGCTGCAGCTGCTCGGGGCCGAGCTGAGCTACAACGTCCAGGTCGTCTCGCCCGAGGAAGAGGACCGCGAGCTGCTCGAGTCGTTCGACATCGAGTTCGGCGAGGACGAGGGCGAGGACGCCGACCTGGTGGCGCGCCCGCCGGTCGTCACCGTGATGGGTCACGTCGACCACGGCAAGACCAAGCTGCTGGACGCCATCCGGCACACGAACCTCGTCGCGCACGAGGCGGGCGGCATCACCCAGCACATCGGTGCCTACCAGGTCGACACCGTCGTGGACGGCCAGGACCGAAAGATCACGTTCATCGACACCCCCGGCCACGAGGCGTTCACCGCCATGCGAGCCCGCGGGGCGGAGACGACCGACCTGGTCATCCTCGTCGTGGCCGCCGACGACGGCGTGAAGCCGCAGACCACGGAGGCGCTGAACCACGCCCAGGCGGCCGGCGTGCCGATCGTGGTCGCGGTCAACAAGGTCGACAAGGAGGGCGCCGACCCGCAGCGGGTCCGGGCGCAGCTGACCGAGTACGGCCTGGTAGCCGAGGAATTCGGCGGCCAGTCCCTGTTCGTCGACGTGTCCGCGCGCAACGGCACCGGCATCGACAGCCTGCTCGAGGCCGTGATCCTGACCGCGGACGCCGAGCTCGACCTGCGGGCGAACCCGGACCAGCAGGCGCAGGGCACCGCGATCGAGGCGCACCTCGACAAGGGCCGCGGCCCGGTCGTCGACGTCCTGGTGCAGCGCGGCACGCTGCGCGTCGGCGACTCCATCGTCTGCGGCGACGCGTTCGGCCGGGTCCGGGCGATGCTGGACGAGAACGGCGCCCAGGTGAAGGAGGCACCGCCGTCCCGTCCGGTGGAGGTGCTCGGCCTGACCGGGGTGCCCGGCGCCGGCGACAGCTTCATCGTCGTCGACGACGACCGGGTGGCGCGGCAGATCGCCGAGCGGCGCGAGGCCCGGGAGCGCAACGCCATGTTCGCCCAGCGGCGGCCGCGGGTCACGCTGGAGGACCTGGAGTCGGCGCTCAAGTCCGGCGAGCGCGAGGAACTGCTGCTGATCATCAAGGGCGACGTGTCCGGCTCGGTGGAGGCCCTGGAAGACGCGCTCATGCAGCTCGACGTCGGCGAGGAAGTCCAGCTTCGCGTCATCGGCCGCGGCGTCGGCGCCATCACCCAGGACGACGTGAACCTGGCGATCGCATCCGACGCTGTGATCATCGGCTTCAACGTCCGGCCGGCCGGCCGGGCGGGCGAGCTGGCCCAGCGCGAGGGCGTGGACATCCGCTACTACTCGGTCATCTACCAGGCGATCGAGGAAGTCGAGGCCGCGCTCAAGGGCATGCTGAAGCCGGTCTTCGAGGAGGTCCAGCTCGGCACCGCCGAGATCAGGGAGATCTTCCGGGTGCCGCGCATCGGCAACGTCGCGGGCAGCATCGTCAGGTCCGGCACGATCACGCGCAACAGCAAGGCCCGGCTGATCCGGGACGGCGTGGTCGTCTCGGACAACCTGACGGTCGAGTCGCTGCGCCGGTTCAAGGATGACGCGACCGAGGTCAGGGAAGGCTTCGAGTGCGGTATCGGGATCGGCTACAACGACATCAAGCTCGGTGACACGATCGAGACGTTCGAGCTGCGCGAGAAGCCGCGGACCTAAGTCCGGGACCGGGATGTACGTGGGTGCCCTGACCCTGGACGTCCTGCTCGGCGACGTGCGGTCGCTGAAGCAGAAACGCTCAGTGGTCAGGCCCCTGATCGCCGAGGTGCAGCGCAGGTTCCCCGGCGTGGCCGTCGGCGAGACCGGCCACCTCGACCTGCACCGGCGGGCCGAGATCGGCATCGCCGTGGTCAGCTCCACGGCCTCGAACGCCGTGACGGTGCTCGAGGCGTGCGAGCGCCTGGTCGCGAGCCGCCCGGAGGTTGACGTGCTGACGGCCAGGCAGCGGCTGTTCTCCGACGAGGGGGAGTAATGAACAAGGCCAGGGCGCGCAAGCTCGGCGACCGGATAGCCCAGATCGTCGCGGAGATGCTCGAGCGCCGGGTCAAGGACCCGCGGCTCGGCTTCGTGACCGTCACGGAGGCCAGGGTGACCGGCGACCTGCGCGAGGCCACGGTGTACTACACGGTCCTCGGCTCCGACGACGAGGTCGCCGGCACGGCGGCCGCGCTCGCCAGCGCGACCGGGCTGATCAGATCCGAGGTAGGCAGGCAGACGGGCGTCAAGCACACGCCGTCGCTCAGCTTCGTGCAGGACACCGTGCCCGACACCGCGCGGACCATCGAGGACCTGGTCGAGAAGGCTCGGCAGGCCGACGCGGCGGTCGCGGCCGCGCGCGCGGACGCGGTCCCCGCGGGCGACGCCGATCCCTACCGGCAGCCGGCCGCGGACGAGGACGACGAGGACACCGACGACTTCGACGCGGGGGACACCGGCGCCGGCCGCGGACCGCTCGGCGATTACCCGCCCAGCCGGGGCAACGGCGCGAGATACTCGCGGTCGTGACTGCTGACTGGCAGCGCGCGGTCAAGATCCTGGACAGCGCCGATCAGGTCTGCCTCGCCTGTCATGTACGGCCGGACGCGGACGCCCTGGGGTCCATGCTCGCGCTCGCGCTCGCGCTCGGCGGCAGGCCCGGCGGGGCCGCGAGCGTCGTCGCGTCGTTCGGGGACGCGCCCTTCGCGGTTCCCGGCATTCTGCGGTTCCTGCCCGGCACCGGCCTGCTGACCCCGCCGGCGGCGTTCCCGGCCCGGCCGCAGGTCATGGTCACGCTCGACGCGGCGAGCATCGGCCGGCTCGGGCCGCTGGCGGCCAGCGCGGCGGCCGCGGGCGAGCTGATCGTGCTCGATCACCACGCGTCCAGCACCCGGTTCGGCACCGTGAACCTCGTCGATCCCGACGCGGCGGCGACCGCCGTGCTCGCGCACCAGCTGATCTCCGAGCTGGGCATCGGGCTGACCAGGGACATCGCTCTCGGCCTGTACGCGGGGCTGGTCACCGACACCGGCTCGTTCAAGTTCGCCTCGACCACCCCGGCCGTGCACGAGCTGGCGGCGCGGCTCCTGGCCACCGGGATCGACCCCGGCGTCGTGTCCCGGCATCTCTACGACACCGCGCCCTTCGGCTACCTGGGCATGCTCGCCGCCGCGCTCCAGCGCGCCGTGCTCGACCCCGCCGCCTGCGGCGGCCTGGGCCTGGTCTGGACGACCGTCACCCGGGCCGATCGCGCTCCCGCCGACCTGCCGCTGGACGCCGCCGAGCCGGTGATAGACGAGGTACGCAAGACCGGGGAAGCGGAGGTGGCCGTCGTGCTGAAGGAGACGGACGCCGGAACCTGGGAGGTCTCGGTGCGCTCGAAGGAACGCGTCGACGTCGGCGCCGCGTGCACCGCGCTGGGCGGGGGCGGCCACGCCCGGGCGGCCGGCTTCTCGGCCTCCGGCCGCCCGGACGCGGCCGTCCGCGCCCTGGAAACCGTCCTGGCCGGGCGATGACACCACCGGGTGGCCTGGTCATCGTCGACAAACCGCAGGGCCTGACCTCCCATGACGTCGTCGCCCGGATCCGCAGGATCGCGGGCACGCGCCGGGTCGGGCACGCGGGCACGCTCGATCCGATGGCAACCGGCGTGCTCGTGGTCGGCGTCGAGAAGGCGACCAGGCTGCTCGGCCACCTCGCGCTCACCGAGAAGGAGTACACCGGGACCGTCAGGCTCGGCCAGCGCACCGCGAGCGACGACGCCGACGGCGAGGTGCTAGCCGCCGTTCCCGCAGAAGACGTCAGGGATGCGGACATCCTGCAGGCGATGGCCGGACTCACCGGGATGATCGAGCAGGTGCCGCCAGGCGTGAGCGCGATCAAGGTGGGGGGCCAGCGGTCCTACCGGCTCGCGCGCGCGGGCGCCGCGCCCGAGCACGCGGCGCGGACGGTGACCGTCAGCGAGTTCGCGGCGGGCGCGATCCGGCACGCCGGGCCCGTGACCGACGTCGACATCCGGGTACGCTGCTCCAGCGGTACGTACATCCGCGCGCTGGCGCGGGACATGGGCGCGCGGCTTGGCGTCGGCGGGCACCTGACCGCGCTGCGGCGCACCAGGGTCGGGCCGTACGAGATTGCCGCGGCGCGTACCGTCGAGGAGCTCGCCGAGCGATTCGACCTGGTGCCGCTGGCCGACGCGGCGGCGGCCGCGTTCCCGCGCCGCGACCTGTCGGCGGACGAGGCCCGCCAGATCGGCCACGGCATCAGGCTGCCGGGCACCGGGGCAGGCCCGGGACCGGTCGCCGCGTTCGGGCCGGACGGCGCGCTGGTCGCGCTGCTCACCGAGGAGAGCGGGACGGCCCGGTCGCTGGCGGTATTCGCGGCCGGCCCGCCGGGCGGGAGCTGAGGTGCTCTGGCGCGCGCGGGCGTGGCAGGCTTGTTGCACCGCCCGACTGACCGGATGTGGGGGTTGACGAAGATGCAGCGGTGGCAGGGCCCGGCCGAGGTGCCCGACGCCTTCGGACCCTCGGTCGTCACCATCGGCGTGTTCGACGGCGTGCACCGCGGCCACCAGCAGGTCGTCTCCCGGGCCAGGGAGGCGGCCAGCGATCTCGGCCTGCCGGTCGTCGTCGTCACGTTCGACCCGCACCCCGACGAGGTAGTCCGGCCGGGGTCACACCCGCCGTTCCTGTGCACGCCCCGCCGGATGTCGGATCTGCTGGCGGGGCTCGGCGTCGACGCTGTGTGCGTGATCGCGTTCACGCTCGAGTTCTCCCGGCTGGATCCCGACGAGTTCGTGCGCGCGGTGCTCGTCGAGCGGCTGCACGCGTCGCGGGTCGTGGTGGGCGACGACTTCAGGTTCGGGCACAAGGCAGCGGGCGACGTGCCGCTGCTGGCCGAGCTCGGGGAGAAGTACGACTTCACCACCGAGGGCGTGCCCCTGGTGACCGACGACGGCGTGCGCATCTCCTCGACCGAGATCCGCGGCAAGCTGGCGCAGGGCGACGTCGCCGGCGCCGCGGTCGACCTGGGCCGGCCCCACCGGGTCGAGGGCGTCGTGGTGCGCGGCCATCAGCGCGGCCGGGCGCTCGGCTTCCCGACTGCCAACCTGGAGACGCCGCCGCACACCGCCATCCCGGCCGACGGCGTGTACGCGGGCTGGCTGGCCCTGCTGGATATTGACGGGCCCGGCACCGACGGCGCGGAGCTGGAGCGGTGGCCGGCCGCGATCTCGGTCGGCACGAACCCGACGTTCGACGGCCGGGACCGAACCGTGGAGGCATACGCGCTGGACCGCGACGACCTGGACCTGTACGGGGCGCACGTGGCGGTGGACTTCACCGAGCGGCTGCGGCCGACGGTGCGATTCGACTCGGTGCCCGAGCTGGTCGCGCAGATGCACCTCGACGTCGAGGCCGCCAGGCGGCTGCTCTAGCGACCCGAGGGCGGCCCGCGCCGCCCGGCCCGGGCGCACCTGGCCGACTATCGGCGCGTCCGCCGCCACGCTGCGTTACGGTACGTCCCAACGCCGGCGTAGATGCTGGCCGAGGTGGCGGAGGGGCACGGTGGCGAACACCAACGAAGAGCTGCTCAGGCGCGGTTACGCCGCGTTCGGCAGCGGCGACCTGTCGACGGTGCAGGCCCTGTTCGCCGACGACATCGTGCTGCACAGCAGCGGCGCGAACCGGTTCACCGGCGACTACAGCGGGCCACAGGAGGTGCTCGGCTACTTCGGCCGGATCATGGAGATAACCGGCGGCACCTTCCGGCTGGAGATCCACGACGTCCTGGCCAATGACACGCACGGGATCGTGCTCGTGACCGTGCACGGCGAGCGGGACGGGATCGTGATCGCCATGCGCGAGGTCAACATCTGGCACCTGGAGAACGGCAAGGCGAAGGAGTTCTGGGCGTTCCCGGAGAACGGCGCCGAGATGGACCGGTTCTTCGGCTGACCGTGACCAGCCGGGGAGCTCCCGGCGGCCGGGCGCAGATGGTAACGCTCGGGTAACGGCCAGGGCGGGCCCGTGGCCATCCCCTGACCGGCTGATGTAACGGCGGGGGCCTGCGCATGGTACCTTTAAGCATCGGCCGGAGCATCCGGCCTGGTTAGCTGCGCCCTCAGGCGGCTGACCTGCCCTTCTGGGCAGCAAACCCACTTAGTTCAAGGGAGCAACGTGCCGCTCGACACCACGGTGAAGAAGGAGATCATCGCCGGGCATGCGACCAATGAGGGTGACACCGGCTCGCCGGAAGTCCAGGTCGCGCTGCTGACGAAGCGGATCTCCGATCTGACGGAGCACCTCAAGGTGCACAAGCATGACCACCACAGCCGTCGCGGGCTGCTGCTGCTGGTCGGCCGCCGCAGGCGGCTGCTGCAGTATCTCGCCAAGAAGGACATCAACCGCTACCGGGCGCTGATCGAGAAGCTCGGTCTGCGCCGGTAGGTAAGCGCGCGGCACCGCCGCGCGCTTTTTGATAACAGAAGACCCGTCCCGCGACTCCGACCCGGAGCGCTGACAGCGCGCCCAAGGGGCCGGTCCTCGGTAGTGGTTCTCGGGTCACACGGTCACCGCCGCCCGGCTGGGTGGCGGTGGCGGTGGGGCCGAGGACTTCGATCGAAGACCGGCCGGCAGGCTTAGCAAGCCGGCCCTGGCGCTCCATGTTGCGGCGGACAGGAGCGGGACCTCAGTTCAAGGAGGTCACCCGTGGAGGGTGTCTACACCGCCGACGTCACGATTGACAACGGCACATTCGGCACGGTCTCGATCAGGTTCGAGACCGGCAGGCTCGCCAAGCTGGCGGGCGGCTCCGCCGTCGTATACATGGACGACGAGACGATGGTGCTGTCCACCACCACCGCCGGAAAGTCACCCCGCGAGGGCTATGATTTCTTCCCGCTCACCGTCGACGTCGAGGAGCGGATGTACGCCGCGGGCCGGATCCCCGGCTCGTTCTTCCGCCGTGAGGGCCGGCCGTCCGAGGACGCGATCCTCACCTGCCGGCTCATCGACCGGCCGCTGCGGCCCTCGTTCGTGAAGGGCCTGCGGAACGAGGTCCAGGTCGTGGAGACGATCCTGGCCCTGCACCCGGATCACCTGTACGACGTCGTCGCGATCAACGCCGCGTCGCTGTCGACCCAGCTCGCCGGGCTGCCGTTCTCCGGCCCGATCGGCGGCGTCCGGGTCGCGCTGATCAAGGGCCAGTGGGTCGCGTTCCCCAAGCACTCTCAGCTCGAGGAGGCCACCTTCGACATGGTCGTCGCCGGCCGCGTGCTGGACGACGGTGATGTCGCGATCATGATGGTCGAGGCCGAGTCCACCACGGGCACGCTGCGGCTGGTCGCGGACGCCGGGTCCGGCGCGGTGGCGCCGACCGAGGAGAGCGTGGCCCAGGGCCTGGACGCGGCCAAGCCGTTCATCCGGCAGCTGTGCGAGGCCCAGGTCGAGATCGCCGGGCACGCGGCCAAGGAGACCGCCGAGTTCCCGCTGTTCCCCGACTACGGGCAGGACGTATTCGCCGCGCTGGAGGCCGAGGTCGGCACCGACCTGGCCCAGGCGCTCACGATCGCGGGCAAGAACGAGCGCGGCACCGAGACCGACCGGATCAAGGCGCTGGCCACCGAGAAGCTCGCGGCCCAGTTCGAGGGCCGGGAGAAGGAGATCAGCGAGGCGTTCCGGGCGCTGAACAAGAAGCTCGTCCGGCAGCGGATCATCACCGAAGGGCTCCGCATCGACGGCCGCGGGCTGCAGGACATCCGGCAGCTGTCGGCCGAGGCCGGCGTCGTACCGCGGGTGCACGGCTCGGCCCTGTTCGAGCGCGGCGAGACCCAGGTGCTGGGGGTCACGACGCTGAACATGCTCCGGATGGAGCAGATGATCGACACGCTCAACCCCGAGCGCACCAAGCGCTACATGCACAACTACAACATGCCGCCGTACTCGACCGGCGAGACCGGCCGGGTGGGCTCGCCCAAGCGGCGCGAGATCGGCCACGGCGCGCTCGCCGAGCGCGCGCTGATCCCGGTGCTGCCGACGAGGGAAGAGTTCCCGTACGCGATCCGGCAGGTATCCGAGGCGATCGGCTCGAACGGCTCCACGTCGATGGGGTCGGTCTGCGCCTCCACGATGGCGCTGCTGGACGCCGGCGTGCCGCTGAAGGACATGGTGGCGGGCATAGCGATGGGCCTCATCAGCGAGGGCGGCAAGTTCGTCACGCTGACCGACATCCTCGGCGCCGAGGACGCGTTCGGCGACATGGACTTCAAGGTCGCAGGCACCAAGGACGTCATCACCGCTCTCCAGCTGGACACCAAGCTGGACGGGATCCCGGCCGACGTGCTCGCCGCCGCGCTGCTGCAGGCCAGGGGCGCGCGGCTGACCATCCTGGACGTGATGCGCGAGGCGATCGACGCGCCGGCCGAGATGAGCGAGTTCGCGCCGCGGATCATCACGATCAAGATCCCGGTGGACAAGATCGGCGAGGTCATCGGGCCCAAGGGCAAGATGATCAACTCGATCCAGGAGGACACCGGCGCCGACATCACGATCGAGGACGACGGCACGATCTACATCGGCGCCACCGACGGCACGTCGGCCGAGGCGGCCCGGGCGACGATCAACGCCATCGCGAACCCGCACATCCCGGAGGTCGGGGAGCGGTTCCTCGGCACCGTGGTGAAGACGACCACGTTCGGCGCGTTCGTCTCGCTGCTGCCGGGCAAGGACGGCCTCCTGCACATCACGCAGATCCGCAAGCTGCACGGCGGCGCCCGGATCGACAACGTCGACGACGTCGTCAAGGTCGGCGACAAGATCCAGGTCGAGATCCGCGAGGTCGACGACCGGGGCAAGCTCTCGCTCGTGCCGGTCGAGGTGGTCGAGCGGGAAGCGGCCGGCGAGGACCTTGGCGGTCACGACGAGCCCCGCTCCGACCGCGGTGACCGCGGCCACCGCGGCGACCGGGATCGCGGCGACCGGGACCGTGGCGGCGACCACCACCGCAGCAGGCAGCGCAGCCGCGGCGGGATGCGCGAGGGACGCGAGTCCGGGTCGGGCAATTCCTGACGGCGGCAGCGCACCGGTGACCGCTGATACGCATCGGCTGACCGGCAGCGACGGTGGCGTCCAGCGCACCGTCCTGCCGGGCGGCCTGCGGGTAATCACCGAATCGCTGCCGTCCGTCCGGTCGGCCGCGATCGGCATCTGGGCGGGCGTCGGCTCCAGGGACGAGGGTCCGCTGCACGCGGGCGCCACGCATTACCTGGAGCACCTGCTGTTCAAGGGCACGTCGCGGCGGAGCGCACTGGAGATCTCCGCGGCGATCGACGCGGTCGGCGGCGAGCTGAACGCGTTCACCGCCAAGGAGTACACCTGCTACTACGCGCGGGTGCTGGACGCCGACGTGCCGCTGGCCATCGACGTGCTCTCGGACATGGTGACCGGCTCGCTGATCGAGCCGAAGGACGTCGACGCGGAGCGCGGGGTCATCCTCGAAGAGATCGCGATGAACGAGGACGACCCGGCCGACCTGGTGCACGAGGAGTTCGCCGCGCAGCTGTTCGGGGACACGCCGCTCGGGCGGCCGATCCTCGGCACGGTGGACTCGATCAACGAAATCTCCAGGGACCGGATCGCCGAGCACTACCGTTCCAGGTACACCCCGGACGCGCTGGTGGTCGCCGCGGCCGGGAATCTCTCGCACGACACCGTCGTGCGCCTGGTGCAGTCGGCGTTCGGGCCGGTGCTCGCCGGCTCGGCCGCCCTGCCCGCTGCGGCCCGGCTCGGCGGCACGGAGGCAGGCAGCGCCACCGGCACCGGGGTGCGGCTGCTGTCGAGGCCGGTGGAGCAGGCCAACATCGTGCTCGGCTGCGCCGGCCTGGCCCGCACCGATACCCGCAGGTTCTCGCTCGGCGTGCTCAACGCGGCCCTGGGCGGCGGTATGTCATCGCGCCTGTTCCAGGAGGTCAGGGAGAAGCGCGGGCTGGCGTACTCGGTGTACAGCTTCAGCTCCCAGCACGCCGACTGCGGTCAGTGGGGCGTGTACGCGGGCTGCCTGCCAGCCAAGGCGGACGAGGTGCTCGCGATCTGCCAGGACGAGATCGCCAAGGTGATCGAGTCCGGACTGACCGACGAGGAGCTGGACCGCGGCAAGGGCCAGCTGCGCGGCTCGATCGTGCTCGGCCTGGAAGACCCATCGTCCCGGATGAGCCGGCTGGGCAAGTCGGAGCTGGTGTACCCGGCGCTCGAGCCGGTAGACGACATCCTGGCCGAGATCGAGGCCGTCACTCACGACGACGTGCGGTCGGTGGCCGCCGCGATACTCGGGCTGCCGAAGGCGCTCGCGGTCGTCGGACCGTTCGACGACGGCGATCAGTTCGACGCCGCCGTAGCCGGCTAGCGGCTCCGGGCCGAGTCCCGGGCGGCCGGCTCGTCGCGGTCGCAGGCATGGCCGAGCAGCCGTGCGGACAGCTCGGTCGCGCTGAGGTCAGCTGCCTCGGAGGCGGCGAACACGTGCCCGCACCGCGCGCAGCTGACGGTGCCAGCGACGGCGACCTTGCCCGACCCGACGTGCCGCAGCTCCAGGTACTTGCGGGCGCTGAACAGCGCGGCCTGGAATTCGGCGTGCGCAACGGGGGACAGCTCGACTCCGAGTTCCATCCGCTCCGCCCAGCGTTCCCAGATTCCGGCCGTGACCCGCCAGAATGAATACGCCGGCGAGCCTTTCCTATACCGCTCCCGCACGGTCCTGGCGGCTTGCCGCAGCTCGGCACTGGGATCCGCGGATCCGGTGTCACCTGGTATCTCGTCGGTCATGAGCTATGCCCCCCGCGCCGCCGACCCGTGGCCCTGCTGCGGCTAACGATATTCCCCGCCGGGCCGGTTAGAGGTCAGGCCGCAGGTTGTGGTCGATCTGCATCAGCTCGACGGGAGCGCCCTGGACCTCGATGAAGGCGACGAGCACGCCGCGGCTCGGGCTGTTCGGCTCGATGATGACGTGCTGGCCGCGCAGCGCCGCCCCGAGGTCGTCGACCTCGAACGCGACGTGCGCGACGGTCTTGACGAGGTCCGGGTACGGGGCGTCCGGCCAGTAGCGCTGCCACTGGATCCCGAACGGGTTGCTGAGGTGATCGCTGACGGTCACCTTCAGGTGCGGCAGCGGCAGCTCTCCGGCAAACGCGGAGCTGGTGGGAATGCCGATGTGATTGAACTTCATTGGCAGCGTATAGCCGGCCGCCCGCCCCGGCCGCTAGCCGTTACCGGCCAGGAACCGCCTTACCTCGTCGGCCAGTTCCTGCATCGGCGGCAGCCCTGGCACGTCCATCGCCGGCTGGGGGTCCGCCGCCGCGGCGACGCTCTGCCAGCGGCGCGCCGCGATGTCGACCATCGCCTGGTCGGTGAACACCCAGAACCGCCCGGCAGTGATCGCGTCGGCCACGAGGTCCGCGACGGCCGCGGGCGCCATGCCCTCGTCGATGACCCGCTCCACGTAGCGGGCGGTGATCTCGGTGGTGGCGGCGGGCGGCGGCTCCTCGCCCAGGCCGGCCGGCCAGTTCCGGCTTGCCCCGAGGATGCTCGTACGGACCCAGCCAGGGCACAGCACGCTGACGCCGACGGGCACGTCAGCGATCTTCATCGACCGGTACAGGTCCTCCGAGATGGCCACTACCGCGTGCTTGGTCGCGTCGTAGGACGGGCTGAAGCCGGGCAGCAGGCCGGCCATGCTGGCCGTGTTGACGATGTGCCCCGCACCCTGCATTGCGAGGAGCGGCATGAACGCGCGGATCCCGTGGATGACGCCCCAGAGGTTGACGCCGAGCACCCACTTCCAGGCCGAGATCGGCCCGAGCCACGGGTCGGCGTTGCTGACGACGCCGGCGTTGTTGCACACGACGTGCAGCGCCCCGAACCGGTCGAATGCCGTCTTCGCCAGGGCGTGCACCGCGGCCTCGTCGCTGACGTCGGTGGGCACGGCCAGCGTCGGCACGCCGTGGGCCCGGACCTTCGCCTCGGCGGCGGCCAGCGCGTCCGGCTCGATGTCCGCCAGCACGACGCTGAGGCCGGCCCTGGCGAACCGCTCCGCCAGCGCGAGGCCGATGCCGCTGGCTGCCCCGGTGACGACCGCGACCTTGCCCTGACTGAGTTCCATGGCCTTCCCCTGTCGGCTTGGCTGGCATGTCCACGATTATGATGTCGGGTCGGAGGCGGCTAGAAAAGGCCGCTGATGTCCCAATATTCAGGGCCTGATGACCGAGGACGGAGGCCGATGACCGAGCCACCCGGAGAACTCGTCGGCGTCGGGCGGGCTGCCGACGTCTTTGCGCTCGGTCCCGGCCGGGTGCTGCGGCGGGTGCGCCACCCGCGTTATGACTCGGAGCCAGAGGCCGTCATCATGCGGCACCTCGCCGCGAGCGGCTACCCGGTGCCCGCCGTCTACGACGCCGACGGTCCCGACCTGGTCATGGAGCGGCTCGACGGGCGCGACATGCTCGCCGACCTCAGCCGGCGGCCGTGGCTGGCACGCAGGCACGGGCGCCTGCTGGCCGAGCTGCATGACCGGCTGCACCAGGTCGAGGCGCCCGCGGGCCTGCGCAGGCTGTTCGAGCCGGGCAGCACGGTCATGCATCTCGACCTGCACCCGGCGAACGTCATGCTGACCTCGCGCGGTCCCGTCGTGATCGACTGGACCAACGCCACCGCCGGCCCGGGCGGCGCGGACGTCGCGATGGCGTACCTGATCATGGCCAGCTCCGATACCGACGGGGTGCCGGTCAGGCTCCGGCCGGCGGTCGGCACCGTGCGCGCGCAGCTGATCGGCGCGTTCCTGGCAGCCGTGCACGACGACCCGTGGCCGCACGTGCCCGCGGTCGCCGAGGAGCGCCTGACCGACCGCAACGTCCGGCCGTCCGAGGCCACCAGGCTGCGCCGGCTGGCCGCGGAGGCGGAGCAGCGCACTCGCTGATCAGCTGCCGCGCGGCGGCGGCAGCGGGCAGTTCGGGTCGGCCCTGAGCCACGCCCGGATCTCGTCGCCGTGCTCGTCCAGGGCCGGCGGCGGCAGGTCGTAGCGGGGCGCCGTCGCGGAGAAGCGCAGCGGGTTGCGGATGCCGGGCACGGCCGCCTCGCCCTCGCCCGCCAGCACGACCGGGTCCAGCCCGATCTGCTCGGCGAATGCCACCCCGCCCGCCACGCTGTTGATCGGGCCGCACGGCACGCCGGCCGCGATCAGGTCGCCGAACCAGTCGGCGGCGGTGCGCCGCTTCAGCTGCGCCACGAGCAGGAGCCGCAGCTGGTCCCGGTTCGCCGTCCGGCCGGAGTTCGCCGCGAAGCGCTCGTCGTCGGCGAGCTGCGGCGCGCCGAGGACCGCGCACAGGTTCCGGAACTGGGCGTCGTTCCCCGCCGCGATCACCAGGTCCCCGCCGGCCGTCGGCAGCGGCTCGTACGGGAACAGGCTCGGATGCGCGTTGCCCATCCGGTGCGGCACGACGCCGGCGGACGCGTACGCGCCCGTCTGATTGACCATGCCGGCCAGCGCGGCGGCCATCAGGTTGACCTCGACCAGCTGACCCTCGCCGGTGCGGCGGCGATGGTCGAGCGCGGCGAGGATGCCGATTGTTGCCTGCATGCCCGACATCACGTCGAAGATCGCTACGCCCGCGCGATAGGGCGGTCCGTCCGCGTCTCCCTGCAGGCTCATGAGGCCGGACATGGCCTCGACGATGAGGTCGTAGCCGGGCAGGTGCGCGCCGCCGCCGGAGCCGAAGCCGGTGATCGAGGCGTAGATGACGGCCGGGTTGACCGCGCGGATGCTCTCGTAGTCCAGGCCGTACTGGCGCAGGCCGCCGGGCTTGAAGTTCTCGACCAGGATGTCCGCGCGGCGGGCGAGCTCGACCGCGGCCGCGGCGTCTGACTCGGCCCGGAAGTCGAGCGCGACCGACCGCTTGTTCCGGTTGATCGACAGGTAGTAGGTGGAGACACCGTGCCGGACCGGCGGCATCCACCGCCGGGTGTCGTCCCCGGTCGGTCCCTCCACCTTGATGACCTCAGCGCCCAGGTCGGCCAGCATCATCGTGCAGTACGGCCCGGCCAGCACGCGGGAGAAGTCCGCGACCAGCAGGCCCGCTAGCGGCCCCGGCCGGGACTCTTCCGTGGCGTCCGCGGACTGGTTCATCGCCCGGTGCCCTGCCCTTCTCGTCAGCTCGGCGCCGGGCCTGGTCAGTGGCCCGCTGCGTCGCGGTCAGGCTACCAATCCGGCTCGCGCGGCAGGCTGGCCGAGGCGGGCGCGCCGAGGCGGGCGCGTCGAGGCGGGCGCGTCGAGGCTAGAGCTGGCCGACGGCCAGCACCCTGATCACGGCCTCGCCGGCCTCGTCGGATCCCCACAGGTCCACCGCGGCGGTAAACCCCCAGTCGTGATCGCCCGCCGGGTCGTCGAATATCTGCCTGACCAGCCACTCGTCCTGACGTTCCTCGATGAGCAGCATCGCAGGCCCGCGCGCGTCGGCACCCGTGCCGATCTCGTCGTGCTCGGCGAAGTAAGGCTCGAGCGCGCCGGCCCAGGCCCCGGCGTCCCAGCCGTCGTCGGCGTCCAGCTCCCCGAGGTCCGCCCAGCGCCGCAGCGCCGCGAGTTCCACGCGGCGGAACAGGGCATTGCGCACCAGCACCCGGAACGCGCGCTTGTTGCCGGTCAGGGCCGGCGGCCGGTCGGCCGCGAGGTGCTCGGCCTCCTCGACCGGGTTGCGGAGCTTCTCCCACTCGTCGATCAGGCTGTGGTCCACCTGGCGGACCATCTCGCCGAGCCACTCGATGAGGTCGGACAGCTCCTCGGTCCGCGCGTCTTCCGGCACCGTCTGCCGCATCGCCTTGTAGGCGTCCGCCAGGTACCGCAGGACCAGGCCCTCGGAGCGGGCGAGTCCGTAGAAGCCGACGTACTCCGCGAACGTCATCGCCCGCTCGAACATGTCCCGCGCGACCGACTTCGGGGACAGCTCGTAGTCGGCCACCCAGGGATGTCCCTGCTTGTAGATGTTGTAGGCGGACTCGAGCAGGTCCGCCTGCGGCATCGGGTAGGTGACCGCCTCCAGCAGGTTCATCCGCACGTCGTACTCGATGCCCTCGGCCTTCATCGCGGCCACCGCCTCGCCGCGCGCCCTGAACAGCTGCGCGGACAGCACCTGGCGCGGGTTGTCCAGGGTCGCCTCGATGACCGAGAGCACGTTCAGCGGGTACTCTGCCGAATCCCGGTCCAGCAGCTCGATCGCGGCCAGCGCGAGCGGCGACAGCGGCTGGTTGAGCGCGAAGTCCTCCTGCAGGTCCACCGTCAGCCGGGCGCAGCGGCCGTCGGCGTCGGGCTCGGATAGCCGCTCGACCACGCCGCCCGCCAGCAGCGCGCGGTAGATCGCGATCGCCTGATGCACGTGCCTGCGCTGCGCGGGCCTGTCCTCGTCGTTGTCTCGCAGCAGGTGCTTCATGGCGGCGAACGCGTTGCCGCGGCGGCTGATGACGTTCAGCAGCATCGCGTGGCTGACGGTGAAGCTGGACCGCAGCGGCTCGGGCTCCGCGGCCACCAGCCGGTCGAACGTCGGCTGGCCCCACGAGACCATGCCCTCGGGCGGCTTGCGGCGGACTACCTTGCGCCGCTTCTTCGGGTCGTCGCCGGCCTTGGCCAGTGCCTTCTCGTTCTCGATCACGTGCTCGGGCGCCTGCACGACCACCCGGCCGAGCGTGTCGAACCCGGCCCGCCCGGCGCGGCCCGCGATCTGGTGGAACTCGCGCGCGAGCAGCAGCCGCGTCCGCGACCCGTCGTACTTCGACAGCGCGGTGAACAGCACGGTCCTGATCGGCACGTTGATGCCGACGCCGAGCGTGTCCGTGCCGCAGATGACCTTGAGGAGGCCGGCCTGGGCCAGCGTCTCCACCAGCCGCCGGTACTTGGGCAGCATGCCCGCGTGATGCACGCCGATGCCGTGCCGCACCAGCCGGGACAGCGTCTTGCCGAACCCCGAGGCGAACCGGAACCGGCCGATCAGCTCCGCGATGGCGTCCTTCTCCGCCCGGCTGCACACGTTGACGCTCATCAGCGCCTGTGCCTGCTCGATGGCCGCGGCCTGCGTGAAGTGCACGATGTAGACCGGCGCCTCGCGGGTGTCCAGCAGTTCCTGCACGGTCTCGTGCAGCGGCGTCAGGACGAACGAGTAGCTCAGCGGGACCGGCCGCTCCGCGGACGCGACGACTGCCGTCGGCCTGCCGGTGCGGCGGGTCAGGTCCCGCTCGAACCGGCTGACGTCGCCGAGCGTCGCCGACATCAGCAGGAACTGCGCCTGCGGCAGCTCGATCAGCGGCACCTGCCAGGCCCAGCCGCGGTCCGGGTCGGAGTAGAAGTGGAACTCGTCCATCACGACCTGGCCGACGTCGGTCGCCGTTCCCTCGCGCAGGGCCAGGTTGGCGAGCACCTCGGCGGTGCAGCAGATGATCTGCGCGCCGCCGTTCACGGTGCCGTCGCCGGTCATCATCCCGACCTCGTCGGGACCGAAGATGTCGCACAGGGCGAAGAACTTCTCCGAGACCAGGGCCTTGATCGGCGCGGTGTAGAAGGTCCGGTCGTCGCGGGCCAGGGCGGTGAAGTGCGCCCCGGCGGCGACCAGGCTCTTGCCGGATCCTGTCGGCGTGGACAGGATGACGTTGCCGCCGGACACGACCTCGATCAGCGCCTCTTCCTGATGCGGGTACAGGCTGAAGCCCTGCCCGGCGGCCCAGCCGGCGAATGCCTCGAAGACCGCGTCGGGGTCGGCGTCGTAAGGCAGCCGGTCAGTCAGTGTCATGGCCTGTCTATCGTGCCAGGCGCCCGGACAAGGTCCGGAGCTAGCCGGGTTGTCCGGGCTGCACGATGCCGGTCTCGTAGGCGAGGATCACCGCCTGCACCCGGTCCCGCAGGCCGAGCTTGGCAAGCAGGCTCCCGACGTGAGACTTCACCGTCGCCTCGCTGACCACCACGTCGGCGGCTATCTCGGCGTTGGTCATGCCGCGGGCGAGCCGGAGCAGGATGTCGCGCTCCCTGGCGGTGAGCGACGCGAGCCGGGACGGGGCGGGCAGCGTCTGGGCCGGCCGCCGGGCGAACGCGTCGATCAGCCGCATGGTCACCGAGGGGGCGAGCAGCCCGTTGCCCTCGGCGGCGACCCGCACCGCCGCGATCAGGTCGTGCCGCGGCGCGTCCTTGAGCAGGAAGCCGCTGGCCCCGGCCCGCAGCGCCTCGTACACGTAGTCGTCGAAGTCGAACGTCGTCAGCATCACCACCTTCGGCCCGGACTCCCGGTCCCCGCCGGTGATCTGCCGGGTCGCCTCCAGGCCGTCCATCTCCGGCATCCGCACGTCCATGAGGATCACGTCCGGCCGATGGTCGGCCGCCGCCAGGACCGCCTGCGCGCCGTTGGCGGCCTCGGCGACCACGGTGATCCCCTCGGCCGCGTCGAGTATCACGCAGAAGCCGGTGCGGACCAGTTCCTGGTCGTCGACCACCAGCACGCGGATCGGGCCGGCTGGTGTCATGGCGCCGGCAGCCGGGCGGTCACCGCGAACCCGCCGGTATCTACCGGGCCGACGGTCAGGCTGCCGCCGCAGGACGCGACCCGCTCGGCGATGCCCGCGAGCCCGAGCCCGCCGGCGCCGGTGCCGAGCCCGCGGGCGGCGGTGCCGAGCCCGCCGACGGCGGTCCCGTTCCCGTCCCGGGGACGCGGCACGGCGCCGCCAGGCCCGGCGGCACCGGCCGCGGTGGCCCCCGCTGCGCCGCCCGCGGGATCGGCGCCGCCCGGCGCGGCGGTACCGGTGTCGGTGACGGTGACGGTGACGTAGCCCGGTTCGTAGCTGACGGTCACCGCCGCTGCCCCGGCACCGGAGTGCCGGACCGTGTTCGTGAGCGCCTCCTGGACGATCCGGTAGGCGGTCAGGTCCACGCCCGGTGCCAGCTTGGTCGGGCTGCCCTCGACTCGCATGTCGACCGCGATCCCGGCCTGGCGTACCTGCACCAGGACCTGATCAAGCTCGTTTACCGAGGGGGCCGGCGCGGTGCCCGCGCGTTCCGGCTGGGCGGCTGCCGGGCCGCGGAGCACGCCGAGCAGCCGCCGCAGCTCGGTCAGCGCCGCACGGGCCGTAGTGCCGATGATCTCGACGGAGCCAGCCGCCTCGACCGGGCGGTCCGGCAGCAGCGCGGCGGCGGCTTCCGACTGCACCGCGATCAGGCTGACGTGATGAGCCACGACGTCGTGCAGTTCCCTGGCGATCCTGGCTCGTTCCCCGGCGGCGGCGAGGCTGACCTGCCGGTCCCGCTCGGCCTCGGCCTGCTCGGCCCGCGCCTCGACCTCGCTCAGGTACGCCCGCCGGGTCCGGCCGAGCAGCCCGACCATCCCGGCGGCCGCGAAGACGAGCACGACGACGAAGAGGTCGTACGGCTCGGTGTGGCCGGGCAGCAGCTGCGAGCGGACGATCCCGGCCAGCAGGAGAGCGCTGATCACCAGCCGGGTCCGGGTCGAGCACCGGTCCATCACCGTGGCGTACGCGATCGCGGGCGCGAGCGGCAGCGGCGCGTAGCCGATGTTCAGCTGGTCGTAGATCGTGCGCGGGATGCCGACGGCGATGAAGACGAGGATCGGGTGGGACCGGCGCCACGTCAGCGGCAGTGCCTGCAGCACGACGAGCGCGTAAGCGACATAGACCGGGCTCAGCTGCCGGTGCTCCGGGATCAGCGAGCCGAGGTTGTACACGGCCAGCACGACCGCGAGCGCCAGGTCCTGCCTGGCCGGCGGCAGCGCGTCGGCCCAGGCCGCAAGCCTCTTCACGAGCCGATCGTACGGGCACGGCGCAGCAGCGGGCCATCCGCCGGACGGCTGAACCGCCGGCTCCTCCTCCGGGCGGAGTGACCGGCGGATAACCGCCGCCGGCTCGTGCTCGCGGACCGCGGGCAGTCCGGCACTGCGGCCGATGTGCCGCGGGCGGGCGCCGGCGGAGCATGGCTGCCATGAATACTGCACTGAAGGTGGAGGGTCCGGGCACCCAGAGCCCGGCACCCGGCGTCGCGCGGTTCGACCGGCGCGTGATCGTCGTCGGCGGAATCCTGTTCGCCATGCTGATGGCGCTGTCGGACCGGTACGGGTTCGACCGTGACGAGCTGTACTTCTTTGACTGCGCTCGGCACCTGCAGGCGAGCTACGTCGATCAGCCGGTGCTAACCCCCCTGCTTGCCCGGGTGTCCCTGGCGCTGTTCGGGGTGTCGGAGTCGGGGCTGCGCCTGTGGCCCGCCCTGGCCGGCTGGGGCACGGTGCTGGCGGGCGGCCTGACCGCGCGCGAGTTCGGCGGCGGCCGCCGCGCGCAGCTGATCGCGGCGATCGGCGTCGCGACGATGCCTGCCCTGCTCGGGATCGACCACCTGGCCGGGCCGACGGCGTTCGACATGCTGGCGTGGGCCGGGCTGGCACTGATCGTGGCCAGGATCGGGCGGACCGGGGACCGCCGGTGGTGGCTGGCGGCCGGGGCGGTGCTCGGCCTCGGCCTGGAGAACAAGCACAGCGTCGGCTTCCTCGGTCTGGCACTGCTGGCCGGCGCCCTGCTCAGCGGGCCCGGCGGCCGCCGGATGGTGCTGAACAGGTGGTTTGCCGCGGGTACCGCGATCGCCGTGGTGCTCACGATCCCCGACGTCTGGTGGCAGGCGCAGCACCAGTGGGCGACGATCGCGATGTCGCGGGAGCTCAGCAGCGAGAACGGCGGCGCCGCCAACATCGGCAACTGGGTCATCGGCCAGCTGATCATGACGGCCGTCGGCATGCTGTGGGTCTGGTTCGCGGGCCTGCGGTTCCTGTGGCGGTCGGACCGGCCGCTGTGGCGCGCGCTCGCGTGGGCGTACGGGCTGCTGTTCGTGTTCTTCATGCTGACGACCGGCGGCAAGATCTACTACGAGGCCGGCGCGTATATCTACCTGCTGGCAGCCGGCGCTGTGGTGATCGACCAGCGGCTGACCGCGCGCGGCCGGAGCATGCGCCGGCTCATGGTGGCCACGGCGGTGAGCTGCGCGGCGGCACTCCCGCTCGTGCTGCCCGTGCTGCCCGCCAGGCAGACCGGCTGGACCGCCAAGATCAACTCCGTCGCGGCCGAGTCGATCGGCTGGCCGCAGCTGGTGAGCACCGTACGCGGAGTGTGGACGTCGCTGCCGGCCGGCGAGCGCTCCCGTGCGGTGATCTTCACGGCGGACTACGGCGAGGCCGGGGCGATCGACGAACTCGGCCGCGGCACGGGCCTGCCGCAGGCGGTCAGCGGGCACAACACGTACTGGTGGTGGGGGCCGGGAGACCCGGACGCTACCACGGTAGTCGCGGTGGCGCCGGGGCCGATGGACACCACCGGCTACGGAGCGTACCTGCAGCGATTCTTCGTGCACGTCCGGGTCGCCGCCACGCTGACCAACCCGGACGGCATCCGCAACCAGGAATGGGGCGGCCACGTGTACGTGTGCACCGGCCCGCGGCAGCCCTGGGCGCAGATCTGGCCGCAGCTGCGGCACTACGACTAGCGAGAGCCGCGGGCCCGCAGCGGCGCTTGAGCCGTGCGGGGGTGGCCGGGGCGGTCCGCCGCCGCGTTCGGTTGGCGGCCGCCCCGTACCGGAACACTAGCCATCGCCGCGCGCTGGTGACGGTGATTGAAATCACGGCGCGATATCGATTGCAGTGGCCGGTTACAGCCGGATCCTGGCCGTCGCCGTGATCGTCTGCTCGTTGACCGCGGGGGTCGAGTTCGGACTGCACGAGCCGTGCGAGCGCGGAGCGATGAACAGCGCCCTGATCGTCGCGGAACCGCCGCCCCTGATGCCCTTGAAGCTCCCCTTGCCGCCGCCGACGGTGAATCTCGCCGTCGCCCTGAAGCTGCCGAAGCAGGTCTGCCTGCTGAAGTGCTCGCTGACAACGTGGATGGCGGTGCCGTGGTAGATCCGGAAAGATCCGCCCGGCACCACGATGTGGTCCGTCTGGCGGCCGGAGAAATCCACTCCGCCCGCCGTGAACAAGCCGGTCGCGATGACCGTGTACCTGGCCGCGTTCGGCAGCGTCGTCATCAGGTCGAAGTGCTCAGTTCCCTGCCACGCCGCGACGGCCGGGCTGGCGCCTGCGGTTGCCATCCCGACGCCGCTCAGCGTCGTCCCGGCCGCCAGCACCGCGATAGCGGCGGCTATCAGCCTGCTCCCGATCCCTCGTACTGCGCTGGGCGTCATCCGCCTGCCTCCGTTCGGTGTCATTGCCGCGAACGGCGCGGGTCACCGGCGCGGACCCGCACCGTGCCTGATATCGGCCGGGTGCCGGCAATGGTTACGGAGTACCGCGATAGCGTTGTGCATGCGATTGGTAACGGGCAGTGCTTGTCCTGTGCGATGATCTGCGCCTGCGGGCCGCTCGGGCCGGCCCGACCACGGCTAGCCGGGAGGGGACCATCATGAGCGCCGAGGCGAACATCGCGACCGTAAGACGGCTCTACGAGGCATTCGGCCGCGGCGACGTCGGCACGATTCTGACCGGGCTTGCCGAGGACGTGGACTGGGCAGCGGACACGGGCTCGATGGCGGCCCCGTGGTACGGGGCGCGCCGTGGCAAGGACGAGGTGACGGCGTTCTTCAGCGAGTTCGGCGCGGCCATGGAGGTGGAGGAGTTCACCCCGCTGGCGTTCGCCGGAAACGAGGACGACGAGGTCATGGCGATCGTGCTGTGCCGGGCCACCTCGCGCGAGACCGGCAGGTCACTGTCGATGAACCTGCATCACTACTTCAGGTTCAGGGACGGGAAGATCACCTTCTACCGCGGTACCGAGGACACACCGCAGACGGAGGCCGCGTTGCGGGGCTGACCAGTCAGTCACCCAGCCGGTCGCCGAAGAACGTGAACAGCTTGCCCCATGCGTCCATCGTCGCCTCCGGCCGGTACATCGGGGTGTGGTAGTAGAAGAACCCGTGCGACGCGCCGTCGTAGCGGTGGAACTCGTAGTCCTTGCCCAGCCGCCTGAGCTCCGCCTCGTGCTGGTCGACAAGCTCGGGGGTCGGGTACCGGTCGTCGTTTCCGAAGATGCCGAGCAGCGGCGTGTTCAGGCCCGCGGTGTAATCCAGCGGGGAGACCGGCCGGGCCGGGCTCAGCTCGTCCGGTCCCATCACGACCCCGCCGCCCCACAGGTCGGCCACCGCGTCGAAGCCGGGACTGGTGGAGGCCGTGAGCAGCGCGTGCCTGCCGCCCGAGCACGTGCCGAGGATGCCGGCCTTGCCGTTGCTCTCCGGCTGGGCCAGCAGCCACTCGCGGGCCGCCGCGCAGTCGGCTACCACGCTCTCGTCATGCACCCCGCCGTCGGCCCGCACCTTCGCTGCGACGTCGTCCGGAGTGCCGTGCCCGTACCTGCAGTACAGATCGGGACAGATGACGGTGTAACCATGACGGGCGAGCCGGTCGGAGAACTCCCGGTAGAACTCGTCCCAGCCGGGCATGTGGTGGACCGCCACGAGGCCGGCCCGCGTACCGCCGTCGGTCGGCCGAGCCACGTACGCGTGGATCTGATCACCGTTCCCGCCGGGGTAGGTGATCACCTCGGTGGCGATGCCCCCGGTGGCGTCTGTCGCGAACTCGTTCCACATGCTCGTGACCCTTCCGGTCGGCTGGCTTTAGTGACGCTGCTGCTTACCGTACTGATGGCCGGGACCGGCCGCTGCGGCGCGGCTAGGATCGACCCCGTTCCGGCAACCAGAGGAGCGGACATGACACGGGTTGGCGTGCTCGGCGCCAAGGGGCGGATGGGCAGCGAGGTTTGCCGGACGGTTGAGGCAGCGCCGGATCTCGAGCTGGCCGGCCGGGTCGACGCGGGTGATCCGCTCGAGCCGCTGGCAGGCGCCGACGTGGTCGTCGACTTCACGCACCCCGGGGTCGTCATGGGCAACCTGAACTGGTGCATCGACCGCGGGCTGACCGTCGTGGTGGGAACGTCGGGTTTCGACGACAGCCGGCTCGACGAGGTGCGCGGCATGCTCGCCGGGCAGCCGGGAGCACGGGCGCTGATCGTGCCGAACTTCTCCGTCGGGGCGGTGCTGATGATGCGGTTCGCCGCGCAGGCGGCGCCGTTCTTTGAGTCCGCCGAGGTGATCGAGCTGCACCACGCCGGCAAGATGGACGCGCCGTCCGGGACGTCGAGCCGGACGGCCACGATGATCAGCGCGGCGCGCGCGGCGGCGGGCCTGGGGGCGCCCCCGGACGCCACGACGTCTGCTGCCGCCGGCGCGCGCGGCACCGAGGTGGGCGGCGTGCACGTGCACTCGGTCCGGCTCGCCGGGCTGCTCGCGCACCAGGAGGTGCTGCTCGGCGGGCATGGCGAGCTGCTCACGATCCGGCATGACTCGCTGGACCGCTCGTCGTTCATGCCGGGCGTGCTCCTTGCCGTCCGCGGCGCCGCGGGCCTGCCGCCAGGGCTCACCGTCGGCCTGGACGGGCTGCTCGGGCTCGGCTGACCCCGCCGCCGGCTGCGCGCCCGGGCCGGGTGCGATCCGCGCTGGTCCGGTCAGCGGCGCAGCAGCCGCATCGGCAGCCTGCCCGGCCGAAGCGTGACCGCGGCCGTGGGCTTAGGGATGCCCGCGGGCGTGAGCTCAAGCCGGAACCGGCTCGCGATGGCCGCGAGCGCCAGCACGGTCTCCAGCTCCGCGAACGACTGTCCGACGCACGCGCGCTTGCCGCCGCCGAACGGGATGTAGGAATAACGGGGCCGGTCGCCGGCCCGGCGGTCACCGGCCCCGCGGCCGCCGTCCGCGCCGTCTGGCAGGAACCTGGCCGGATCGAAGCCGGCCGGGTCGGGCCAGAACTCCGGATGCCGGTGCACCAGGTAGGGCGGCACCGCGACCGTGCTCCCGGCGGGCACCGCCACCCCGGCCACGTCATCGTCGCGCACGGCGTCACGCTCGATGGTCCAGGCCGGCGGGTAGAGGCGCATCGTCTCCGCGACGACCGCGGTCGTCCACGGCAGCCTGTCGGCGTCGGCGGCTTCCGGCGCGCGCCCGCCGAGCACCGCGTCCGCCTCGGCCTCCAGCTGGTCGCGGGCCGCCGGGTATGCCGACAGCAGCGCGAGTGCCCAGGACAGCGCCACCGCGCTGGTTTCGTGCCCGGCAAGCATGAACGTGGCCAGCTCATCGGCGATCTCGGCGTCCGACAGCGGCGTCCCGTCCTCGGCCCGCGCCGTCATCAGTGCGTCGAGCAGGTCCCCGCGGCCGGCCGCGGGATCCGGGTCCCGGTGCCGCTCGGCGATCAGCCGGCCGACAGGAGCGTCGATGCCCTCGGTCCGGCCGGCCCGGCGAGCCACCGCTTTGAGGGCCCTGGTCTGCCGCGGACCCCACGACAGCGGCGCGAGCATCGCGAGCATCGCGATCTTCTGGCCGGCCGCCATGGCGCGGCCGAGCTGGGCGGCGTCGCCGGTCAGGTCGGCGCTGAACAGTGCGCGGCCGACGACGTCCAGCGCGAGCGCGCTCATCCGTGCGGCGACGTCGATTCGGGCGCCGTCCGGCACGCCGTCCCACTGCGTCAGCATCCGGGTGATCGCCCCGGTCATCGCCGGCCCGAACGCCCGGACATCCCGCCGGGAGAACATCGGCTGCACGATCCGTCGGTGCCGGCGCCAGTCCTCGCCCTCGCTCGTCAGCAGGCCGTTTCCGATCAGCGCCCGCAGCGGCCGGTAGGTGAAGGCCTTGACGTAGTTCTCCTGGTTCGCGGCCAGCACGTGCTCGGCGTGCTCGGGCCGGCTGAGGATGAACAGGCTGGCGGTGCGCGAGATCGGCACGCGGATGGCGTCGCCGTAGGCGGCCGACATGCTCAGATAGCCGGCGAGCGGGTCGCGCAGCAGGCTGGCCAGCCGGCCCGCCGCGGCAGCGCCGTTCGGGCCCTGGACGTCGGTGACTCGACTTGGTGTCGTGCTCATATCATCATCTTCCAGCCGGCCAGGACCGAACCGCTACCATCCGTCTTGCCGGACGGGCGGTGATTGCATCCCGGACACGCGGCGCTGCCGGTGTTGCGGTGTTCGGCGCTGCTGCGCACGGTCCAGTTCGCCGGCGTTGGTCACGGTGCGCGCGCCGCGCGAGGCGCCCCTGCTATCTCACCGCCGTTCCTTAACAGGCCTCTGACCTGCCCGCTCATAGGCTAACGCCGTCCTGGATGACGACTGCTCTGCCTGGAGGGGGCCGGTTGAGCGCGCGCAGCCCGAATAGTGTGCGGCGACGGTTCTTGCTGCCATCGCTCGCGCTGTCGGCCGCGCTTGGGTGCGTCGCGATCCTCGCTCAGGGCGCGCCGGCGGCGCGTCAGGGGGTGCACGGATACGTGCTGACTGCCGGCACCGACTTCGGCCTGACCGGCGGTGTCACCGGCCTGAGTCCTGGCCTGACGGCGAGCCTCGTGCTGACCGCGACCAATCCGCTCGGCGAGACGATCATCGTGCGAACCGTGACCGCCGCCGTCCCGGCCGCGCCGCCCGGCTGTCCGGCCGGTGACCTGACCCTCGGCGGCGTGGGCTTCGGCGGGAGCCCGCCGTCCGCGACGGTGACCGGGCTCGCGACGGCAGTACCTGCCGGAGGCAGCGCCCGGATCACGATCCCGCTGCTGCTGGCCCGCGGCACCGGCAATCAGTGCCAGGAGGTTACCTATGCCTTTACGTTCGTCGGCACGGCGACAGGCCCGGGTGTAAAGCGCCGGCACCGGCCGCGGTTCGGCCCGTATGCCGTCGTGGTGTCCTCGCGCCCGAATCCCTCTGTGCCCGGCCAGCGAGTCGCCATCTCGGCCGCGCTGCGAGGCGGGCCAGCGGCGCGCCCCCCCGCGGGATCGATCCGGTTCTACCGCTGCACCAGCCCGGCCGGACTGCCGGCGTACTCACCGCGCTTCGAGTGCAGGCGGTGGTCGCGGATCGGGCCAGTCGTCTGGCTGTCCGGCGGCTTCGAGGCAGGGGTCACCACCCGTGGCCTGCCGCTGGGTGCCAGCGCCCTGTTCGCCGTGTACAAGCCGCAGCCCGGCCCGCCCGGTTACTCGGTGACCAGCACGCACATCGTCAGGTGCCCGACGGGTTCCTGCCGCGCCCGGCGGAGACGCCGGTGACGTGCGGCCGGACGCTGCGGGCTCGGCGCTGGCGCCTGCTCTACTTCGCGATCGCCGCGGCGATCGCCGTGGTGCTGATCGTCGCGGCGGCGGCGGCGACAGAGAACCTCACCGGATCGGGCGCCGGCGCCGCGAGCACCGGCACGGTGTCGCTGACCACGAACGGTCCGGCGACCCATACCTGTGACTTCACCGCGCTGCTTCCGGGCGAGCCGATCGGGCCGCCGTGCACGTTCTCCGTCCGCTACACCGGCTCGATCAGCGCCTTCCTGGCGCTGACGGTCCTGGTCAGCAGCACTCCGGGCGCGGGCGGGCGGGCACTGTTTGACGGCTCGGGCAGTTCGGGGCTGATACTCGCGATCAGCGATGGCCGCGCCAGCTACGCCGTGCCTGCCGGGCCGGGCAGGACCGGGGGCACCTGCCCGGCCGGGTCGGCCTGCTGGGCACGGGCCGACGACCTGGCGGCATGGTACAGCGGATCCAGCCCGGAACTGACGTTCACTGCCGGCGACACCACGACCTTCGACATAACGCCCGTGTTCCCGGCTTCGGCAGGCGGGGCGTACCAGGGCGCATCGGTGAGCGTCACGCTCGCCGCCCAGGCAGTCCAGGCGCCGGCGAACCCGCTGCCGCCTGGCTGCACCGTCCTCACGATCGGCCAGCCGTGCCTGCCGGCCGGCGGCTTCTCCTGGAGCTGACATGACGACAAGCGCCACCACGTCACACCGTGCCCGCCGCCATGCCGGCCTGCCCGCAGGTAGCCGGCACCGGGCCGGCTGGCGCCGGCTGCTGCGTGTCCTGTCCGCGGCCTGCACGGCTGGTGTCTCGTCACTAGCTGCCCTGACCCTGGTGATCGCCGTAGCGACGCACCTGTCGCATCGCGACCAGGTGACCGCGTTCGGCCACCCGCTGCTCACGGTCCTGTCCGGCTCCATGTCACCGGTCATCAGGACCGGCGACCTCATCGTCGACGATCAGGTCCCGGCCGCGACCGCGCGGCACCTGTGGCCCGGGCAGATCATCAGCTTCCAGGCCGCGCCCGGCAGCACGGTCATCATCACGCACCGCATCGTCGCGCGGCTGGTCGTGCGCGGCCGCGTCGAGTACCGGACTAAGGGCGACGCCAACAACGCCCCGGATACCGCTCTTCGTCCGGCTGCGGACGTGGTGGGCCTGTTCGTCGCGTCGGTTCCGCGCGGCGGCTACATCCTGAGCGCGCTGCACCGGCCGCTGGTACCGATCCTGCTCCTCGCCTCGGCGCTGCTCTTCTTCCTCGCCGGCCCGCTGTTCCGGCTGGCCAGAGACCTCGATTCGGGTGAAGTAGGCAACAACCACTAGGGGGGACTAACAATGGCAAGGTCAGTCAGGAAACGCCTCGCGTTCGCCGGCGCGACCGTTACGACCGTCGGTGCGGTTGCGACTCTTGTCGCTGGCTTCACCTTCGGCCTGTTCAGCTCGTCGGAGTCCAGCGGTGCCAATACCTTCACCGCCGGCACCGTCACCGTCGGGCTCGGCACCGGCACGACGACGACGTGCACGATCACCAGCCTGATGCCCGGTGACTCGTCCACCGGCTACACCAGCTCCGGCAGCAAGGCGGACACGCAGTGCGCCTACAGCGTGGAGTACACCGGATCCGCGAATGCCTGGCTCGGCGTCGACATGACCGTTGCCGACGGCACGAGCGCCCTGTTCGGCAGCGGATCGTCCCAGGGCATCCAGTTCCTGCTCAAGGACGGCACGCCGACTACGTACGTCAGCAGCAACGCGACCGACACCGGGAACACCGGCTTCACCAGCTACACGCAGGAGGGCGGCACGTCTGCCGCGCTGCCCGCGACCGGCGCCAGCAACCTGCTGGTGAGCACCACCCCGGCTGCGACCGGCACGCAGGTCCAGTTCACCCTCGATTACGGCATGCCGCTGGACACCGGCAACGCGTTCAACCTCACCCCGGCGTCCAGCGTCACCGTGACGCTGACGTTCCACGCGGTGCAGGCGTCCAATAACGTACTTCCGGCGGACTGCCTGGCTGGCCAGCAGTGCAACGCGGGCGGTGACGGCTCCGCCTTCGCGTGGAGCTGACCTGAGTGCACGGCAGGCATGTGCAGAGGTCTGCCCGGCGCGGGCGGACCCGGGGTCTGCCCGCGCCGGGCAAGCGGCAGCCGGCCACCCGGCCGCGGCTGACCGGCTGGCTCCCGGCCGTGTGCGCCGCCGCCGTGACGGTGGCAGCCGGGCTCACTGTCGGCTTGCAGGGCAGCACGCAGGCCAGCACCGCGAGCTCCTTCACCGCGGGCACGGTCAGCGTCGGTCCCGGCAGCCCGGCGTCGGTCACGTGCGCCGCGACCGGGCTGCTGCCGGGGATGTCCTCGCAGGGCGCGTCCATCGGCTCGCGGAGCCTGGGCGCCTGCACCTTCAACGTCGCCTATACCGGCACGGGGACGGCGTGGCTCGGCGTGGACGTCTCGGTGGCCGGCGGCCCGGCGCTGTTCGCCAGCGGGTCGGCGACGGGCCTGCAGCTCTATCTGGCGGACGCGTCCTCGACCACGTACGTCAACAGCACCGCGACCGACAACGGCGGCACCGGGGACACCAGCTACACGCAGGAGGGCGGCGCGGCGGCCGCTCTGCCCGCGAGCGGGATCGCGGACCTGCTCGTCAGCACCACCCCGGCCGTGACCGGCTCGGTCGTCAGCCTCAGCCTGGACTACGCGCTGCCGCAGGACTCGGCGAACGTGTTCCAGAGCGGAACCGTGACCATCAAGCTGACCTTTCACGCCGTCCAGTCCTCCGGCAACGCACTGCCCGCCGACTGCGCAGCCGGTCAGCAGTGCAACGGCGGCGGCGACGGCTCGCCATTCGCCTGGAGCTGACCGATGAACGGCAGACACTCAGCGGGCCGTTGCGCGGCCCGGGCACGCGGCCCGCGAGCGCTCGCCGCGCTCGCCATCACGATCGCCGCGCTGCTGCTCGTCGCCTCCGGTACCACCGTGGCGCTCATGTCGGGCACCGAGAGCAGCGGCCCGAACTCGATAGCGGCGGCGACCCTGGCGAGCCCGGCGGCGTTCGCGGCGAACGCCACCACGGCCACGTCCGCGAATCTGAGCTGGACCGCGCCCGGCAGCCTGACCGGCTACACGCTGTCGCAGTCCGCCGGGTCCCTGGCCGGCTGCCCGGGTACGCCGGCCGCGGTCACGACCAGCTGCACGGCTACCGGGCTGAGTCCCGCGACCACCTACACCTGGACGCTCAGCACCGCCTATCACAACTGGCTCAGCACCGCCGTGCAGGCGACCGCCGAGACGCTGCTCGGCGCGACCGACGCGGGCAACGCCAGCTTTAGCTGCGGCGTCGCGCTGCTCGGTACCACCTGCAACGGTCCGGGAATCACCGTCCCGGCGGGCAGCAAGCTCGTGATCTTCGCGAATGTCGAGGCCACGGCGGCACTGACCGGACTCGCCGCGGCACCAGGCGGGCCCGTCACGGGCGTGACGACGCTGAACACGGCGGCCAACGGCGGGGGCCTGCTCAGCTCCGACAACCTTTACGCCTGGTCGGCGACGGCAACGGGGAGCGGCACCGTCACGATCAGGCTCAGCGGCCTGTTGATCTCGACCAGCGTGTGGCTGGAGGTAGTCCAGCTCGGCGTCGGCGAGAGCGCGCTGGCGTGCACGTCGACGTGCACGGCTGCGGGCACCGGCACGACGGTCACCGTGCGGTCCTCGGTTACGAGCGGCACCGACAGCGAGCTCGTCTTCCTGGGGTCGGCAAACGGCGCCAGTTTCACCCCGCCCGCGGCGTTCACCACGATCGCCGGCGGTGGCGCGAGCCCGTACGGCAGCTATTCACAGCTGGTCATCCAGTCCGCGGTGTCGCCGGCCTTCACCGCGTCCAGCGGCTCGGCGGCCTGGGCGAGCATCGCCGTGGAGATCGACCCCTAGCGGCCGAAGTCGACCGCGGTCGTGTTGGCGCCGCTCAGGACCACCGCGACGGGCTCGTCCGGCTGGGGCTGGTAGCGCCCCGAGAGCAGCGCCGCCAGCGCCGCGCAGCCGCCGGGCTCGGCCACCACGCGCAGCCGTTCCCACAACATGGCCTGCGCGGCAACGATCGCGTCGTCGGTGACCAGCGCGATCGAGTGGACATACCGGGCGGCCACGGCGTAGGTCAGCTCGCCGACGCGGCGCGGCGCGAGCGAGTCGACGGCGATGCTGCCGGCCGGGGCGTCGGCGGGGCCTCCGGCCGCGAGCGCGGCGGTCATCGTGGGCGCGCCCTCGGGCTCGGCGCCCACGACGCGCATCCCGGCGGCGGCGGGCCCGGTCAGCACCGCGGTGGCGATGCCGGACAGCAGGCCGCCGCCGCCCACCGCCGCGAGGATCGTGGTGACCCCGGGTGCCTGCCGCAGCAGCTCCAGCCCGGTCGTGCCGGCCCCGAGAATCGTCTGCCGCTGGTCGTAGGCGTGCACCGGCAGCGCCCCGCTGGCCGTCACCCAGTCCTGGCACACCGCCAGCGCGTCGGAGTAGGTCGCGCCCTGGATCACCAGGTCCGCCCCGTACCCCCGGATCCGGCTGATCTTGGCGGGGGAGGAGACCTCGGGCACGAAGATCCTGGCCGGGATGCCGAGCACGCAGGCCGCGTACGCGACCGCCGCGCCGTGGTTGCCACCGGAGGCGGCCGCGACGCCCGCGGCCGGGATCTCGCGCAGCAGCAGGTTCGCGAAGGCGCCGCGCACCTTGAACGAGCCCGAGTGCTGCATCAGCTCGAGCTTGAGCGTGAGCGGGCCCGGCGCCAGCCCGAGCTCGGCGCGGTCGATCGTGACGGCCGGGGTGAGCCGCACGTACTGCCTGATCCTCGTCTCGACGGCGCGAACCGACTGCTCAATGAGGGGAACGTCAGCCGCACCGGGCTGCTCGGGCACGTCAGCACGCCCCGGCGGGGTCGGGATGATCGAGCACGCAGCGGGTGCCGGTGTAGATGCTCGGCACGCACCTGTTGCAGTGGATGCAGGTGCCCTCGGTCGAGGTGCCGGCCTGCAGGCGCGCGACCAGGTCGGGCTCGCGCAGCAGCGCCCGGCCCATGGCGACGAAGTCGAAGCCCTCGGCCATCGCCTGCCGGATCGACGCGAGCGTGCTGATCCCGCCGAGCAGGATCAGCGGCAGCGCCAGGGCCGCGCGGAACTGGCGCGCCATCGGCAGGAAGTAGCACTCCTCGTAGGGATACCTGCGGAAGAGCACGGGGCCCGCGAGCCGGAAGCCGAGCCGCTGCGGGCCGTGCAGCGCGGCGGCGAACTCCCGGCGCGGCGGATCACCGCGGAACATGTACATCTGGTTGAGCTGGGAGCCGCCGCCGCTCAGCTCGAGCGCGTCGAGCGCCTGCTCTGCCTCGAGGATCCTGGCGATCTGCACGGATTCGGCCGGCTCGAGCCCGCCGCGCACGCCGTCGGCCATGTTCAGCTTCGCGGTCACCGCGATCGCGGCACCTACCTCGTCCCGGACCGCGCGCAGCACGCGCCGGGCGAGCCTGGCCCGGTGCTCCGTGCTGCCGCCGTAGTCGTCGGTGCGCTTGTTCCAGCGCGGGCTCAGGAACGCCGAGATCAGGTAGTGGTGACCGAAGTGCAGCTCCACCGCGTCGAAGCCGGCGCCGGCGAGCATCCGGGCGCCGGCAGCGAACTGGCCGACCACCTCGTCGATCTCGGCGACCGAGACGGGGTGCACCCTGGTGCCCGCGATCGTGCGGGCCGGTGACGGGCCCAGGTAGCGCTTGCGGATGGTGCCGACCGCGCCGGCGTGCCCTAGCTGAGCGGAGATCCCGGCGCCTTCCGCGTGCACCGCGGTCGCGATCCTGGCGAGACCGTCGGCGGCAGCGTCATGGATATGGATCTCGTTCGGCGCGCCGCGGCCGTCGCGCGACACCGCGATGTAGGACACCGTCGTCATCGCGGCGCCGCCTGCCGCGATCCGGCGGTGAAAGTCGATCAGGCTGTCCGATACCACGCCGCCCGGGCTCATGCCCTCGAACGTGGCCGCCTTGAGCACCCGGTTGCGCAGCAGGACCGGGCCGAGCCGGGCGGACCCGAACGGGTCGGGCGGGCGGGCACGTTCGTCCTGTGCATGCATGCAGCCGATGGTAGCGATCGCCCGGCCGCGGCTACGATTGCCCGATGTGCACCGATGACGGAGCTGTCGGCGCCCCGCCCGCGCTGCTGCACGACGTCGAGCTCAGGGTCACGATCGACCTGGAGCCCGTCGACTCGGTCGTGGTGACGACGCTCATCGACAACGTGACCGACGCCTTCATGCCAGACCAGGGCCCGGCCCGGCGGTTCGGCGGCGAGCTGCCCCCGGTTCCGGCCGCGCTCATGGCCGGGCGGCAGGCGCCCGACGCGCTGATCGCGGAGCACGGGTTCTCCGTCCTGGTCACGGTCACGAAGGGCGGCTCGACGCACCTGCTGCTGTTCGACGCGGGCACCAGCCCGGACGGCATGGTGGAGAACATGCGCCGCCTGCAGATCGACCCGCGGTCGATCGAGGCCGTCGTGTGCAGCCACGGCCACTTCGACCACACCACCGGGCTCGACGGCCTGGCCCGGGTGCTCGGTCAGGCCGGCCTGCCGGTGCTCATCCACCCGCACTTCTGGCGCCGGCGCCGGGTGCTGCTGCCAGGCCGCGAGCCGCGTGAGATACCGTCCACGAGCCGCCGCGGCCTGGCGGAGGCGGGCTTCGACGTGATCGAGGAGCAGCAGCCGAGCTTCCTGTTCGAGCGCTCGGTCCTGATCACCGGCGAGGTGCCGCGCGTGACCGGCTACGAGCCAGGTTTCCCGCCGCAGCAGGCCTGGCTGGACGGGGGCTGGGAGCCCGATCCGCTGGTCCTGGACGACCAGGCGATGATCATGCACGTCGCGGGCAAGGGCCTGGTGGTCATCACCGGCTGCGGGCACGCCGGGGTGGTCAACATCGCCAGGTACGCGAGCCGGCTGACCCGCGATCAGCCGCTGTACGCGCTGCTCGGCGGGTTTCACCTCAACGGGCCGCTGTTCGAGCCGCTGATACCGCGCGTGCTCCACGACCTGGCGCAGCTGCGGCCGGGCGTGCTCGTACCCGGGCACTGCACCGGGTGGCGGGCGCAGCACGCGATGTCCGCACGGTTCCCTGACGTGTTCGTGCCCAACACCGTCGGCACCAGCTTCGGCCTCTGACCGCGGGCGCCCGCGCGCCGTGGCAGTCTGACGTCAGACGTTTCGCGACGAAAGGCAGGCACCGATGCCCACCCGCACAGCGCGCACGACATGGTCCGGCAGCCTTCAGGAAGGGACCGGCACGGTCGTCCTGGCCAGTTCCGGCGCCGGCCGGTACGAGGTCAGCTTCCCGCGGCGCGCGGCCGACGACGCCGGCGGCGTGACCAGTCCCGAGGAGCTCATCGCCGCCGCGCACTCGGCCTGCTTCGCCATGCAGTTCTCCGCGCTGCTCGGCGCCGCGGGCGGCGCCGAGCCGTCGCTCGACGTCACCGCGGACGTGACGCTCGGTCCCGACCCGGCGGGCGGCTTCCGCATCAGCGGGATCACGCTGCGGGTCAGCGGCTCCGCGGCCGGCGTGGCGGCCGAGGACTTCGCGCGGATCGCGGGCGAGGCGAAGGCGGCGTGCCCGGTGAGCAAGGCGCTCGCCGGCGTCGAGATCGCCCTCGAGGTGACCTGACCGGCGCCGCCAGCCCCGTCACCCCTGCCGCGTTCGCGTCATTGGCCGGTTTGTTACTGTCGCGACAGGGAGCATCCGGCGCGCAGGGGAACGCGCCGCATACCTGATCCGCGACGAGATTTCGGGGGGTTAGCGGCAGATGTCCCATCATCTCGATACTCCGCTCGCGCGCCAGAACGGGCGGCTGTACATCGACGACCTGTACGTCTTTCCCGGCGACCACAGCACCGTGTTCGTCATGGACGTCAACTCCACCATCACCGGGCCCGACATCGAGCCGGGCTTCCATCCGGAGGCGCGGTACGAGGTCAAGGTGCACATCGACGGCGCCGACTTCGAGGCGCTGACGTGGCGGATGTCGTTCGGCGAGCGCGACGGCGGCGGGGTGCAGGCGGTACGGGTGCACGCACTGGACGGCGAGGAGGCGCGCGACGACGGCGCCGACGGTGACCTGGTGCTGGAGGGCAGGACCGGCGAGAGCGCGAGCGCCGATGGCGTCCGGCTGTGGGCTGGCCGCATCGCCGACCCGTTCTACATCGACCTGTCGCTGCTGAACATCGTGAACGCCGCGGTCAAGGACGGCACCGCGCCGGACCTGTCCGCCTGGCGGCCTGAGCAGGCCAGCAACAGCTTCGCCGATACCACCGTCGAGTCGATCGTGCTGGAGATGTCCCACCAGCACCGGCAGCTGCACGCCGGGGCCCGGGCCGGCGTCTGGTGCGTCACGAAGCTGGCCACCGACGCTGGCGGCTGGCACCCGGTGAACCGCGCCGGGCATCCCATGATGTGGCCGATCTTCTGGCCCGACGACACCGACTTCTCGAATCCGGCTAACCAGCGGCACCCTTCCGCCGACTTCGGTGCGGCAGGCAAGCACATAGGGGATCAGGTCGCCGCGGTCGTGTCGGCGGCCGGGACGTCGGCTGACCCGGACGTCTACGGGGAGGCCGTGGCGTGGGCGCTGTTCCCCGATGTCCTGCCCTACATGGTGGGAACGCCGGCTTCCTACGGGTTCGCGGTCCGCAACGGGCGCACGCTGGCCGACAACGCGCCGGAGGCGATGCTCTCCCTCGTGCTCAACGCCGGCGTGAACTCCGGGCTCCGGCCGTCGGTGGCCGGGCACCTGCGCAAGCCGCAGTTCCCGTACGTCGTCCCTGCATGACCGGCGCACCGCAGGCGCGCGAACAGCACGGCAGAACGGAGGAGAAATGCCGTACATCACTGTAGGCAACGAGAACTCGGGCCCGATCGAGCTGTACTACGAGGACCACGGGTCGGGTTCTCCGGTCGTGCTCATCCACGGTTACCCGCTCAGCGGCCGGGCCTGGGAAAAGCAGGTACCGGCGCTGCTGGAAGACGGGCACAGGGTGATCACCTATGACCGGCGCGGCTTCGGGAAGTCCAGCCAGCCGGCCGGCGGGTACGACTATGACACGTTCGCCGCCGACCTGAACGCGCTGATGGAGGCCCTGAACCTGCGCGACGCGGTGCTGGCCGGGCACTCGATGGGCACCGGCGAGGTCACGCGGTACATCAGCAAGTACGGGTCCGCGCGGGTCGCCAAGGGCGTGCTGATCTCGCCGATCCCGCCGTTCCTGCTGCAAACCGACGACAATCCCGAGGGCATCCCCGGCAACGTGTTCGACGGGTTCGTGCAGTCCGCGCGCGACGACTCGGCGGCGTGGATGAAGGGCTTCCTCGACCTGTTCTTCAACATCGACACGTTCCGCGGCACGCTGGTCAGCGACGAGTACTACCAGGCGTGCCTCAACATCGCACTGTCGGCGGCGGCCTTCGGGACCGTGGCATGCATCCCGACCTGGGAGACCGACTTCCGTGCCGACCTGCCCAAACTCGACGTGCCGATGCTCGTGGTCCAGGGTGACGCCGACCGGGTGCTGCCGTACCCCAAGACCGGCCAGCGGCTGCCGGGCATGATCGGCAACCTGCAGATGGACACGATCGAGGGAGGCCCGCACGCCATCTGCTGGACGCACGCCGACCAGGTCAACGCCGCCCTGCTGAAGTTCATGGCCTGATCACCGGGACCGCCGGCCGCGCGGCTGGGACACTATGTCCGTGCAGATGCGAGCGCGCGGCCGGCGGTCTCCCGGCTCGTCGGGGTCTATCCTCTCGATCGGCTCGACCGGGTCGATCCTGTCGGTCGGCTCCGCCGGGTCTATCCTCTCGGTCGGCTCCGCCGGGTCGATCCTGTCGGTCGGCTCCGTCGGCTGCGTCGCGTCGGTGTTCTCCGCGTTCTCGATGGCGAGCGCGGGATCGGTGCAGTCGGGCCTGTCCCGCTGGTCGGTGCGCGCCTGGCGCGGCCGGCCGGCCCGTCCCGGCTGATCAGGCGGTCTGGATCTGGCCGGCTTCCGCCAGCCCCAGTTCGAAGACGGACGTCTCGCGCATCCTGAACTTCTGCACCTTGCCGGTGACCGTCATCGGGAAATCGGCCGTGAACCGGACGTAGCGCGGCACCTTGTAGTGCGCGATCTTGCCCGTGCAGTATTCCCGCACCTGCACCTCGGTGAGCGTGCTGCCCGGCCGGAGGCGCACCCACGCGCACAGCTCCTCCCCGTACTTCGCGTCCGGCACGCCGATCACCTGGACGTCCTCGATCTCCGGGTGGGTGTAGAGGAACTCCTCGATCTCGCGCGGGTAGATGTTCTCGCCGCCGCGGATCACCATGTCCTTGATCCGCCCGACGATGTTGAGGTAGCCGGCCTCGTCCATGACCGCCAGGTCCCCGGTGTGCATCCAGCGGGCCGCGTCGATCGCCTCGGCCGTCTTGTCCGGCTCGTTCCAGTAGCCGAGCATGACCGAGTAGCCGCGCGTGCACAGCTCGCCGTGCTGACCGCGGGGCAGCACGATCCCGGTCTCCGGGTCGATGACCTTGACTTCGACGTGCGGGTGCACCCGGCCGACGGTCGACACCCGGCGCTCCATGTCGTCGTCGGCCCCGGTCTGGGTGGATACCGGCGACGTCTCGGTCATGCCGTAGCAGATCGTCACCTCCGCCATGTGCATCTCGCTGATGACGCGCTTCATGACCTCCACGGGGCAGGGCGACCCGGCCATGATGCCGGTCCGCAGCGACGACAGGTCGTAGCCGGCGAAGTCGGGCAGTGCCAGCTCCGCGATGAACATCGTCGGCACGCCGTACAGGGAGGTGCACCGCTCGGCCTGGACCGCCGCCAGCGTCAGCGCCGGGTCGAATCCGGGCGCCGGGATCACGATGCAGGCGCCGTGCGTCGTGCAGGCCAGGTTGCCCAGCACCATGCCGAAGCAGTGGTAGAAGGGCACCGGGATGCAGACCCTGTCCGTCGCGGTGTAGCGGCAGCCCGCGCCGATGAAGAGCCCGTTGTTGAGGATGTTGTGGTGCGACAGCGTCGCGCCCTTCGGGAAGCCTGTCGTGCCGCTGGTGTACTGGATGTTGATCGGGTCGTCGAAGGCCAGCGTGGCCTCCCGCTCGGCCAGCAGGCCGGAACCGGCCTCGCTGCCTGCCGCCACGAGCGCGTCCCACTCGCCGGTGCCGATGTAGATGACCTGCCGCAGATCGGCCAGCCCGCCGCGGACCTCCTCGATCATCGCGCGGTAGTCGCTGGTCTTGAAGCTCTCGGCGCTGACCAGCACGGAGATGCCCGCCTGGCCGAGCACGTAGCCAAGTTCGTGGCTGCGGTAGGCGGGGTTGATGTTGACCAGGATCGCGCCCATCTTCGCGGTGCCGTACTGGAGCAGCACCCACTCCGCGCAGTTCGGCGCCCAGATGCCGACCCGGTCGCCCTTGGCCACCCCGGCCGCGATCAGGCCGCGCGCGACGTCGTCGGTGTCTGCGTCGAGCTGCGCGTAGGTCCAGCGGCGGCCGGACGGCACGTCCACCAGGGCCTCGGCGCCGCCGTGCACGGCCGCCATCCGGCGCAGGTTCGCGCCGATCGTCTCGCCCAGCAGCGCGTCCGGGCTGGCTCCGTGGCTGTAGGACAGGTGGCTGACTGCCGGCATCGCTCGTTCCTCCCGGTCGCAGTGCTCGTCTTATCCTCCACGTTCCCACCTGAGCTGGGAAGCGGCGATAACGGGTGCTGCGAACCGGACCGGGAAGGTATAGCGTCGAACTTGACGGTAACTGGTAGGAGCGCGACGTGCAGACCTGGATCATCTGGGTGATCATCGCGGCAGTCCTCGGAACCGTCGAGATCGTCACGACGACCCTGGCGTTCGGGCTCGTTGCCCTGGCCGCCATCGTGGCCGCCGGCGCGGGCGCGGCCGGCGGTAACGCGGCGATTCAGTTCGGCGCATTCGTGCTCGCCTCGGCCCTCGGCCTCGGCGTGGCCCGCCCGTTCGCCCTGCGCCACGTCCGGCAGCCGCCGCTGCTCCGGACCGGCACCGCCGCCCTGGTGGGCCGGCCCGCCATCGTGCTCGAGGAAGTCACCGGGCACAGCGGGCGGGTCCGGATCGGGGGCGAGGTCTGGTCTGCGCGTTCCTATGACGACACCCAGGTCATTCCCGCCGGGTCGACGGTGGACGTCATGCACATCGAGGGCGTGACCGCCCTCGTTTACCCACGGGAGCTAGGAAATGCCCGCTGACTTTGCCGCGATCGCCGGGGCCGTCATCGTCTTGCTCGTCGCGATCGTCGCGCTCCGCTCGGTGCGGATCATCCCGCAGGCGCGGGCCCGCAACGTGGAGCGGCTCGGCCGCTACCGCAAGACGCTCGAGCCAGGCCTGAACATGATCGTGCCGTTCATCGACCGGGTGAAGCCGCTGATCGACCTGCGCGAGCAGGTGGTGTCGTTCGAGGGCCAGCGCGTGATCACCGAGGACAACCTGGTCGTGGTCATCAATACGGTGCTGTTCTTCCAGGTCACCGACCCGCGCGCGGCCGACTACGAGATCGTGAACTACATCCAGGCGATCGAGCAGCTCGCCGCCACGATGCTGCGCAGCGTCATCGGGTCGATGGACCTGGAGCAGACGCTGACGTCGCGGGAGAACATCAACACGATGCTGCGCGGCGTGCTGGACGACGCATCCGGCAAGTGGGGGATCCGGGTGACCCGGGTGGAGATCAAGACGATCGACCCGCCGCAGACCGTCAAGGACGCGATGGAGAAGCAGATGCGCGCCGAGCGGGAGAAGCGCGCCGCGATCCTGAACGCCGAGGGCATCCAGCAGGCCCAGATCCGCACCGCCGAGGGCGACAAGCAGGCGGTGATCCTGCGGGCCGAGGGTGACAAGCAGAGCGCGATCCTGCGGGCCGAGGGACAGGCCAGGGCCATCAAGACCGTGTTCCAGTCGATCCACGAGAACGACCCGGACCCGAAGCTGCTCGCCTACCAGTACCTGCAGGCGCTGCCCCAGATCGCCGCCAGCCCCGGCAACACCATGTGGATGATCCCGAGCGAGCTGACCAGTGCGCTGCGGGCGGTGAGCAAGGCGTTCGACGGGACCGGCGGGGACAGCGACGCGGGCGTGGCGACCGGGCCGGTTCCGGCCGGGGCAGTGCCAGCACAGACGGCGCCGGTCGATCTCGACGCAGTCCCGGACGCGGAGGCGCTGTCCGCGGTGACCGCGGCCCTGCTGCCCGGCACCACGACGGTGGATCTGGCCGGGACCGGCGAGGGCGCCGCTTCGGGGAACGGCACCGCGGTGCCCGACTCGGACGAGACGCCTGCGGCCGAGTGAGCTGATCGAGACGGCTGAGGCGGGCGGCTCTCGTGCCGCCCGCCTCAGCGGTCCGTGCCTGCGGGCTGGTTACTTCCGCAGCGGGGGGATGTCGTGCACGAGCATGCCCCGCTCGTCCAGCCAGCCGTAGAGCGGCGTCGTCTTGGGGTAGTGACCCCAGGCGTGGTCGCCCTCGAGCTCGCCGGGGATGCCCTTGCCGATGTGGCCGAGCAGCTGCCGGCGGACCGGGCTGAGTGACTCCACCCAGGCCGGGTCGTCCGCGCCGGCGATCTCGTCGCGGATCGCGATCCAGCGGGGACAGTAGGCGAAGAACATGCCCTTGCGGGTGATGTCGGAGTAGTTGTTCGTGCGCGTGTGCCAGAGCCGCCGGTCGAAGAAGACCGCGT
>Ga0335078_10001045_pt1 | contig 42198 bp, 32 predicted proteins | sample Lox_Sample_32_FD_206711 | JGI IMG/M metagenome (GOLD analysis project Ga0335078, IMG submission 206711) | Soil microbial communities from Loxahatchee National Wildlife Refuge, Florida, United States - Lox_Sample_3.2 | ecosystem: Environmental > Terrestrial > Soil > Wetlands | place: USA...
GCCGAACGTCGCGACTTGCCGCGAACACTAGCCCATGACCACCCTTGCGAGATAACTCCCGTCAGCTTATCGGGATACAGCAAATCCGGTCAATACAGTCTTTGCCCTAGGCAGGGCCCATTTTTTTTGTGTGCCGCGGAATTCTTGCCCACGAAGGGGAAAATACCAGACACAAAGGCGCCAGACCCCCGGAAACGGACCGCCCCACACCCTCAATCGCGGGTCAGTTCGCCCTCGTTCTTGCCCACAACGCTCACCAACCGCAAGACTCCCTTATCGTCTTCGAGCACCAGTGCCGTGCCCTGCGAGTTCACTACCGCGGTAACGACATGGCCATAAGATTTTGGCAGCCCTCCGTGGGTCGGGGTCTGATCGTAGCGCTGCAACTCGCCTTCTTTGCGTCCCGTCATGCTCACGAAGCGGATCGTGCCCTCGCTGTCCTCAAACACCAGGCCGGTGCCGATATTATCGGCAATCGCTGCCACCAGACGGCCGTAAGATTTGGGCACGCTTCCGTGGGTGGGTGGAGCATGTTCTCCGCTCTGATTTCCGGCGGCGTAGCCGCCCATCTGGCCGGTTGAATATCCGACCGCCAACAGCAGTGCGCTTCCCAAGAGCAACAGCACTCTTTTTCGCATTCTTTGAACCTCTCTCCAATGGGGATTTCATAACTCAGAAGGCTCGGGCGCTATTGTATCGCCACCGTCCCATCGGTCCATAGGCGGCCGCGACGCCGCCAGACCGCCGGCAAGATGCCGGCGCTGCACAACGCTCGCCGGATGGGCGTTTTCCCAGGCTCGGTTAACCGCGCAACTATTTCGGCAGCACCAGAATCTTGTGCATCATGCCCAAATCTTCGTGCAGCAGAATGTGGCAGTGGAAAACGAAGGTTCCTGCGATCGTCGGATCGCGGAAGTCCATACGTACTTTGATCTTGTGATACGGATGTCCCGGTCCCTCCCAGAAGGGAATTTCCATCGAGTCGCGCATGTCCTGATGCTTGGCCGGCTTCCCATCCACCTCCAACATGAGGAAGTGAATTTGGTGTATGTGGAAGTCATGCGTTTCCAAGGCACGGTTTTCGATCGTCCAATCTTCCACAGCGCCTACGTGCGTGGTGATTACGGGCTTCTCATCCGCCTCGAAAACCTTCGGCTTTTGCCCATCCACAGTGATGTAGAACTCGATGGGGCCGCCGGTGCCGCCGAACTTCTCCGAGAAATACAGCTTGCGTTGGGTCGTGGGCTTTTGCTGGGCGATGCCACCGAACCGGAGCCTGTCCCGGTCGCCTGTGCCCGCATCTTTGCTGGGCATAATGATGGCGTTGGGGTCGCGGTCTTTGCTGAGTTCAATGTCAGCCAGAACCTCCGCCAAATCCGGGTTGCCGGTGATTCCCGTGTCATAAGCGTTGGTCTGGAACTGGGCGACCGCTCCCTTCGGCGGAGCTTTCACGATGAACTCCGCTCGGCCGGCCGGAGGCAACAGAATCGTCGTCTGGGTGCGCGCCTTAGCCAGCGGATAGCCATCGAGAGCGATCAGTTGTAAGGGCTGCGGTTTTCCGTTGTAAACCACCTGCAACGGCATGAAATCCTGGTTGGTGGAATTGGAGACGCGCCAGAATTCCTTATCGCCTTCTTTCATCTTCACGATGGGAGCCGGGAACGGCGGATGAAAGGCCACCTGATAGTTGAAGGTCAGCTCATACGGACCTGGAATCCAGGGAACCAGGAACTGCTGGCGGATGACGAACACGCGCTCGAGCAGTCCGGCGACTTCGGGCCGGTATTTTTCCATGCCTCCAATCACCAGCGCTCCGGCGGCGCCGCCGTTCACCTGAAATTCGGTGAATCCATGCGGGTGCGGATGATACCAATACAGCCCGGGGGGCTGGTCGTTCGGCATCGTTATACGGAAGGGAAAGGCCGGCTTATCAGGTTGAATGATGGTAGTGAGAACGTCATCCTGATGGCATTTGGGCGGTACATTCATGCCGTGGAAGTGCACGTTGGTCGAGGTTATGGTCAACGTTCCACCGTCGCCGCAAACTTTCCCTGGCATCGTCATGCCATCCATTCCGGTCATCTCGGCGCCATCGTCCTCGTGAATGCGGTTGAGAATGTCGAGGTCCAGCTTGTCACCGGGATTGAGGCGCAAGGTTGGAGACTCGACCTCGCCTTTGGCGGTTTTATAGTTGTAGCAATAGTGCGTGTAACCCGCATCATCCACCGAATGCCGCATGGTGAACTCGGCGGACAGGGTCCCGTTGTTGCTTGTAAGACTCAACGCATCATGAACGATCGTACCCGTGTCAGGACGCTTTGGGCACTGGGCCGCGGCATTCAGTAGGGCGACACCACAGAGAAGGATGAGAGAGAATGCTTTAGAAACCGCGCGCATACGAGACTCCTTTTCGGCAAATCACAAACCCGATGAAGTTGCTAATCATGGTTGAAGTATCCAACGTTTCCTAAAAAGACCGCGGAGGATAAGTTGCAATCGAAAGCAGCCCCTGGCTGTCGTCGTCGGCCACCGGGGAGGCAGACGACTCCTTCAACGTGCACTTCTGCCCGTTTACCGTCAAATTTACGATTCCAATGGTGGAAGGAGCGCCGTACTCCGTTACGTAGACCGCACCGCCGGTTCCAGTGTTTGTCTGCGTGACGACGGAACCGAGATACGCCCAGCCATCCGCAAATCCCCTCAGAGCGGCCGAAGTGCAACCTTTGGAGATCTTGCCGGTTGTTTTGTCAAAGAAAGCCGCAGTCATTTGGCCGCTTTGCGTATTGGCAACATAGAGCATGGTTTCGTCCGGGGTAAGGAAGACGCTGGCGGAGCTGAGAGCATTGCCCAGATGATATAGAGTCGTCTTGGTCAACTTGCCGGAGGAAATGTCAGAAACCTCGACGATAGCTGCCGTGGCAACATCGCCGAAGATCGCGTAATGCCCGTCCGAGGTGATGTCCACGCCGCCGGGGTAGTTCTGCCCGCGAAACCCGGTGGAGTTCTGTTCATCGCCATTGGACACGGGCACGCCCGCCGAAATATCGAATGACTGAATCGAACCGTCGCCATAAGTTACGACCATCATGTTGCCGTGCACGGCCATGCCGTCCACCGCTCCACCCTGTAAACCGATGGTGTTGACGTCGCTCACGAATTGCAGCTTGCAGCCAGACTGGAGCTGGAAAGTACCGATGTTGTTGGCATCGGTGAAACTGGCGTAAACATAACTCGCGTTGATCGTCAGGCCGATACCGAATGCAGCCCCTGTATCTCCGTCGGCGCCGTTGAAGATGCCGGCGATCTTGAGGGAAGGGATCACCATTCCCGCAATCTGTCCTGAAGCCGAGGAGGTGAAAAACAGACACTTCTCCGTCGCAGTTTTCAGTACCACTGCTTTGTTTAAACCGAAGTAGCCGCCAGCGATGCCGTCGCTTCCCCCTACGATGTCGGTCTTCTCCTTCAAATTGCCGTTGGATTGAATTGTATAAATCGTGGTTGTGTTGGTGCGCTTTCCAGCGATGTCATCGTCGGTAAAAAGGTAATGAGGAGCCGGTTTGCCGGCTGCGAAGGCGTTAAGAGCGGACACCACGGACAAGAGCAGAACAGGGAAACTTCTCACCAGGATATTCATATTGTTCCTTAATAATTCACCAGCGGGCGGGGAGCACCGTGTGGGGGAAGGCTATCACGCAGGTCGGTGAAGTTCAACAGGATTTCGGAAAAAACCGTTGCAAGTAGTTGCATCTACTAGGGGGTTCGTCGGTTGTGCAAAGTTATTGTGAATTATGGCATCGGCCTGCCGCGCGGTGACACGCGAGGCAACAGAGATTGCAATCTGTTGCATGTATTACCGAAGATTTCTTGACATCTTGAGCGCCCGCGCACCACTGCGTTCACCGCCAGGCGATGAAAGAGCGGCATCTTTGAAACGCGGAGCAAACGGGCCTACTAGCGAGATTCGTTTTCGTTGAAGCAGGTTTGGCTGCGTGCTAGACTTGCCGAACTTGGCCCAATGGTGCCACGGCTGTGAAGAAATCTTCCTTCTTATCTTTCCTCTTGATCATATTGCCCCTCGTGCCCCAGTGCGCCTTTGCGGCGAACAAGCCTGGCGCGCATTTCGTGTTCACCAATGATGACGTCACCAGTGAGGGCAACACCGCCACCTTTTACAACGTCGCCAATAATGGCGCACTGAGCAAGAAGAAATCCGTGCGCACCAGGTGGGATGGAATCGCCGGCGGGCTGTTCGGAATGAACCGCGTGGTCGCCCTGCAAAACGGCAAGCAGGGCTGCGCGTATCTTTCCGAAGCGCAGACTGGGCAGATCGTGAGCATTTCTCTTCCATCTCTGAAAACGGCGGGAAGCGGAAAAGGATCCAAGACGGATGGCGGCATGTCCAACGGCATCGGGTTGGCAGTGAACAGCAGCAATTTGTACGCGAGTTTTTCCGATTCCAGCACGATCGGAACCTTTCAGCTCGCGGCAGGCTGTAAGTTCAAATTCCTGGGGGATACCACGGCTGTAGGACTGCAGGGCGGAGTGGTGGATGGAATGGCTCTGCATGGTTCCATAATGGTTGTCACGTACGGCGACGGCTCGATTGAGTCGTTCAATATCGCGAGCGGAGTGCCGGTGTCCAATAACGACGAGCAGAACTCGAGCGGATCCAAGGGTGACACTGCGTATCCGAACGGCGTTGACATCACCGCGGATGGTCATTTTGCGATCTTCGGCGACACGGCGAATTCGACCATCGTTGAGGTTTCCGATATTTCTTCCGGCCAGCTTAGTAAGACGGTGGTGTATCACCTGGGAAAGGCGATCAGTTCGAGCACCGTGGTGCTGAGTCCCGATGAGAGTCTTCTTTTTATCGGCAACACGCAGGGCGGCAGTGTGAGCGCCGCATTTTTCGATAAGACTACGGGCACACTCTCCTCAGGCTGTGCGTCGAAGCGGCTCAAGCAGTGGGGGAACTGGACCTATCTCGGCGGCCTGGCGCAACAGAATACAACGGGAGCGGGCGGGGATTTGTACGCGGCGGAATACAGCTCTCCATCTTCGATCGCGGTGATTCACGTCGAGAGCAGCGGTGGAAAATGCACGCTGCAGGAATCGTCGAAATCTCCGGTGCTGGATAAGGCGAGCCCAGGGCTGCTGTCCATCGGGAGTTATCCGCCGAGAGGATTCTAACGGGAGTGGTTATTCGAATCGTGCAGAAGGACGTGGCTGAGGGAGAACTTGTATGGCACAGCTGAAAGTACTGCGACGCGTTCTGACCATTGCCCACATCTCGAGAATCGCGAGATGTGGGGCACCCCGCTCTCTGTTCAGCGCGTTTGCTCTCCTGCTGCTCGCCGGAAGTTCGCTGGCGCAGTGCCCGAAGCGGCCTGATCCCGGAAGCCTGGTCCATAATCCTCTGGAACTAATCAGCCGCAACGGAGTGCTCAAGGCCGAGCTCTCCATGCGGCACTCGGTGGATGATCAAGGCTACAACCATTATTGCTACGACTATAAAACCGCCAAGGGCGAAGTGGAGGAACCGACCCTGCGGCTCAAGCAGGGCGACACTCTGCAACTGGACATCAAGGACCGCATCGAGGACATGGACGACGCCGGTTTGGAAGACATGTCCATGGCAGGCATGCCGGGCAAAGTCTGCGGCGACACAGGAAAGATGACCCTGCGCTCGACCAACGTTCATTTCCACGGCCTCAATGTTCCTCCCGTTTGCCACCAGGACGACGTGCTGACCACCCTGATTCAGCCCAACAGCCGTCCTTTCCCATTCAAACTGCAAATCCCGAAAGATGAGCCTCCGGGCCTCTATTGGTACCATCCGCATGTGCACGGATTCACTGAGTTCCAGGTAAACGGCGGCGCGGCCGGGGCAATCGTCGTTGATGGCATGGAAAAGTTTCGGCCGGAGGTCGCGGGCTTGGCGGAGCGGATTTTTGTGATCCGGCAGCAGTTCCTGGTGCCGTGGGTGCCGGGACCGTATCAGTTGACGATCAACAATCAGGTCGCAGATTACCCGCATATGAGATCGCCGATCATCCAGATGAAGACCGGGGAAAAGCAGTTCTGGAGGGTGGTGAATGCGACGCTGCAGGACTTCTTGCAGTTGCAGGTTCTAGCTGGCGGAAAGCCGGAAAAGCTGCAGTTGATCGCCTTAGATGGTTACCCGCTGGGCAAGCCACGGGATGAAGATGTGATTTTGCTGCCGCCGGCTGGGCGCGCCGAGTTTATTGTCGAGGCGCCGCCGAAGGGAGACTATTCCATCTTCCAAACCCAGGCGTATTCGACTGGGCCGACCGGCAACCCGGACCTGGAGCAGACATTAGCTCAGATCGAAGTAAAGGATGTTCCCGCGGACGGCGCGCCCGTCCCGGTGCGACCGCTGACAGCCGGCAAGATCAAGTTCGCGGATTTGGCTTCGCAGAAGGTTACGGCGAACCGGAAGCTTTATTTCTCCGAGCAATTCGGCGGCACCAATGGGCCGATTCAGTTCTACATCACAGTGGACGGACAAAAGGAGAAAGTTTTTGAGCCGAATGAAAAACCCGCGATCACGACGAAAGTAGGAGCGGTGGAGGACTGGACCGTGGAGAATCGTGCCTTCGAGACCCACGCCTTCCACATTCACCAGATCCATTTCAAGATTCTGGAAGTGGATGGCAAACCGGTGCAGAATCAGGACATGCGCGATACGATCGAGATTCCCTACTGGGAAGGCCCCGGGCATCCCTACCACAGCGTGAAGATGCGCATGGATTTTCGCGATCCCACGATTGCAGGTATGTTTGTGTTTCACTGCCACATCCTGCTGCACGAGGACCTGGGAATGATGCACAAGATACTGGTCAAGCGTTGAAGCCAGGCATTTTTAGGGAAACTCCTCTACCCGAGAGAACGATTACCTACTGCGAGCACGGATCCAAGACTGGGCAGCCTTCGCTTTGCGCGGCTGACAGCAGCACCTTGTCTGCACAAACGAAAGTCGGCTCCTCGACCCCGGAGACCGAGCGCAGCATTAGGTACCCTGCCAGTTGCATGGCATCGTAACCCTTGAGAGCGTAATTATCGACCACAGCCAACGCTACGTCTAATACGGAATCTGAACATGGCTGTATGAGAAACTTACCTTCCGAATGCCGCTGGAAGGATTCAATCACTTCGTCAGCTGCTGAAGCGGGAATCTCGCCACTACGCTGCCGCCGTCGGATTGCCGCCCGGAACTCGACCTGGGCAAGAGACAGAATGGCAAATCGATGACCAGCGCCGCTGGTAGCGAGGGCGAGCAACCGTTCCGTGCCAAGCTCATACACATACAGCTTGACGAGTGCGCTCGTTTCTAAGAAGTAGAGCGCCAATATCAGCGTCTCTCGCGCAGAATTGTGGCGGACAGGGGCTCACCTTTGATGTGGATCGGGTGGAAGTCCAAATCCTTCTTCGAGAGCCCCAGCAGTTCCTGCACCTCGGGCATCAATCGGTTTAGCCGGATGCTGGTGACGGGAAACTGAGGGGATTTCGGGTTTGGCACTGGTTTCTTCAGAATCAGCCTCTTATCAATCGCCGAGCGAAGCACACTCTGACGCTCGACATCGGAGCGAATGGAGGGGACGTCAGCGGAGGGAAGGATCTCATCACGAAATTTTTTCAGGGAAACAAAGCTCCATCCCGGGGTGGATTCGGCATGATCCAAGGCTTTTAGTAGCTCCGCCTCGGCGGGATGAATGTAAATTTTTTGGCCAGCGGTGCCTGGAGAAGCATCTTCGTTGGTCGCGCCTCGGATAGGCGGGACCTGAGCCCGGTGGGAAAGCTCTGCGGAAGGCACTGCTTCCTCCCGCCTGAGGGGTTCCAGCGAGAATTGCATGGGCTCAGATTCGGGAACCCAAGTATAGGCGCCTGCAGTGCTGCGTTTCTTGCGTCCGTCGGTCCGCAATAGAGAGACATGCAACCGAAAACTCTCGGGGATGGAATAGCCAAGTTTCTTCAGGGCCGCTTTGAAGGGTATTTCCAGTTCCTCGGCAAAACGCGGTTCAACTTCCTGAATCTTAAGCTTCTCCATATTGTCCTCGACCGCTAGTTTTAGAATAGGATGCTACTCTAACGCATATATAATATAAATGGAAAATAATTGGTTGTCAAGCGAAATCCTTGGTTTTCGCCCCGTTAGCTCACAACCTGCTCCCGAACTTTGGGCGGCACGGCCCAAGGGCGTGCGACGTACCGCGTCCGACCTCACACGCCCGTGTGATCTATCTCACTGATCGGGAGTTCATTCCATCCTAGGCTGGTCTTGGAAACCAGCGCCAGGCCCATTCTGTCCACGCCGGCGCGGAAGGATGAGGCCATGGCCATCGAGAATTCCATTACCGGTAAAGTCGTTCGGGAATATTCCATCGAAGCTCTTCAAGACGCCGCCACCCTGATGCGCGGCTATGACTTGGTGGCGCTGTGCGCGGCGGGCTCCGGCCACGCGGGCGGAACCCTTTCCATCATGGACATCACGGCGGCTCTCTATCTGCGCGTGGCGGACCACGATCCCGAAAATCCGGCATGGCCCGACCGCGACCGCATTATCTGGTCCACCGGGCACAAGGCTCCTAGCCTGTATCTCGGACTGGCGTTCGCCGGCTTCTGCCCGCCTGAGGATGTTGCGCTATTGCGCAAGCTGTGGTCGCCATATCAGGGGCATCCGCATTGGCTCAAATTGGCTGGCATCGAAGTTTCCACCGGGTCGCTGGGGCAAGGGCTGAGTATCGCTGTGGGCATCGCGCTGGCGGGCAGGCTGGACGGCAAATCATATAAAACGTTTTGCCTCATGGGTGATGGCGAGCAGCAGGAAGGCCAGATCTGGGAAGCCGCCATGGAGGCTGGACACTATAAGCTCGACAACCTGATTGGCATCGTGGACTGCAATCGGCTGCAAATCGACGGCAAAGTGTCCGACGTCATGAATGTTGAACCTCTGGACGAAAAATACCGCAGCTTCGGCTGGGATGTTCTGCGCATTAGCGGTCATGACATGGCGCAGGTCGTCGAGGCCTTGGAAAAGGCCAAAGCTGCATCCGGAAAGCCAACGGTCATCTTGGCCGATACAGTCAAAGGCAAGGGCGTGAGCTTCATGGAGGACCTGGCGGGATGGCATGGGAGGTCCCCGAATCGCGAAGAGTTGTTGAAGGCTCTGGCGGAACTGAAACTCACAGACAGAATTCCCTATCAGCAGATGTTGGACACCGCGAAGTACTACCAGGCGGAAGTTGATCGCCGCCTGGATGCGAAAATGCCGAAATTCCACCGCGATTACTGGTGGAACGCCAACAGCGACATGAAAGTGAAGATGGAACCGACCCGCAAGGGCTTCGGCCAGTCGCTGGCAGAAAATGGAGACGATGAGCGCGTAGTGTGCCTGGGGCTGGATATTTCCGGCTCGATCACCATCAGCGATTTCTATGCTTCGAAACCAGAACGCAAGCGGCGCTGGCTGAGCATGGGCATCGCGGAGCAGTCAGCCACGTCCGCGGCAGCGGGCCTGGCCAAGGAGGGCAAACTGCCGGTGCTGGGCACGTACGCTACGTTTGCCGCTGCGCGAAACCTGGACCAGATCCGTACGTCGGTGTGCTACGGCGATTTCAATGTCCTGATTGCCGGCGCTCATGGCGGCGTGTCGGTCGGTCCGGACGGAGCCACCCATCAGGCGCTGGAAGACTTGTTTGCGATGTGTGGCCTGCCCAATATGTCCGTGGTTGTGCCCTGCGACGCGGTCGAGACGCGCAAGGCCACCAACTACCTGCTACTCAAGCATCAGGGACCAAAGTACATCCGCTTTGCGCGTGAAGCTACGCCGATTGTCACCGATGAGCACACTCCCTTCCTCTTCGGCCGTGCTAACGTCATCCGCTTCCGCAAAGAGAGCGTCAATTTTGCCGACGCCTTTGAGACCGTGCTGGCTTCTGAGTACGAAGACGAACAAGAAGACTTGAGCATCATTGCTTGTGGACCCATGGTGCCAGAGGCCATGCGCGCCGCCTGGATTCTGAAGACTGAATTCGGCTACGAAAGCCGCGTCATCAATCTGCACACGCTCAAGCCCATTGATGTAGCCGCCATTCTGCGAGCGGCGCGGGAAACCGGCGTGATCGTAACTGCGGAAGAGCACCAGATCGGCGCGCTGGCCTGGCGGGTCAGCGGCGTGATTACAGAGACTCCGCTGCTCTACGGTGTGCCAGTCATCACCGGCGCCATCGGAGTGAAAGATCGCTTCGGCGACTCTGGTGCGCCTTGGGAACTGATCAAGGAATTCGAAGTCAGCGCCGAGCACATCGCGAAAAAGGCAGTCGAGTTGATGGAAGTGAAGCGCGCCGGCGTGGAGAAAGAAGAGCATTCGTTCGCCGGACTCGGAGAACGCTAACAGTGCGCTGATTCAGCTTGAGTGGAGTGTCCGGGCAATATTTAGGAAAGATTGTGTGTAACGCGGACATTCCTGCCCACAAGGAAAATCCCGAAAGCCGCGAACCAGGAGTTCATCCTGCATCTCCTTTCGGATTAGTGTCGTCCCCTTGGGTTAATATTGTGATTCGCCGAAGCGTACCCGCAGGGTAGCGTGTCGGCATAATCTGCACGAAATTCAATCCGAGAGAACGATGAGCCAGAAATTTCGCGTATTTGCTACCTGCGATATTGGAGAATCGATTGATCTGCTGCGCAAGCGAGGGTATGAGGTGGAGGTCTATCCCAAGCCGGAAGCGCCGTCCAAAAGCCTGATTATCGAAAAAGTGAAGTCCGGCATTGATGGGCTGATTACCACGCTGCGCGATCCCATTGATGCGGAGATTTTCGAAGCGGGAAAAGGACATTTGAAAGTTGTGGCGCAGATTGCCGTCGGCTTCGACAACATCAACCGCGCCGATGCCAACCGCTACAAGATCCCCTTCACGCACACCGCTGACGTTCTGACCGAAGCCACGGCCGAGTTCGCTTTCTTCATGATGGGCGCCCTGGCGCGAAAAATGTGGACAGCGGAACACCTGACGCGGAACAACAAATGGGGGTACTGGCACCCGTATCTGCCATTCCTCGGCGATGAGGTCACCGGCAAGACCATCGCGGTGATCGGCACGGGGCGCATCGGGCTGGCGATGATGAAGAAGTGCAGCGGCTTCGATATGAACATGCTGTGCTATGACCCGGCGTATGAAAATCACGAATATATTAAGGCGATTCAGGAGATCAATGACTTGCGCTACGCGCACGGGGTTACGCGGGAAAGAGCATGGATCCGGTACACAACATTCGAGCAGGCGCTCGGCGGGGCGGATTTCGTCAGCGTCCATGTGCCCTTGCTGCGCGAAGGGGAGAGTTCGACGCCGACGTATCATCTATTCAACGAACGAACTTTGCGGATGATGAAGCCGACGGCATTCCTGGTGAACACTTCGCGCGGTCCGGTAGTGGAAGAGGCCGCGCTGGCGAAGGCGCTGCGGGAAAACTGGATCGCCGGGGCCGCGCTCGATGTGTACGAACAGGAACCGCTGCCCGCGGATTCGCCGCTACGCGATCCGGCGATTGAGGACCGCTGCCGGCTGATGCCGCATTTCGCCAGCGCAGCGCGGATCACGCGACTTTCTACCGACCCCAACAAGGGCATGGCGGGGCGCACCGCGCAGGGACTCATTGACGTTCTAGAAAACAACTACGGCGGCGACATCACCAAGATGCCGTATGTAGTGAACAAAGAGGTATTCGGGAAATAGGCAATGCTGGTTTCGCGATAACTCCCGAGGAAAGAAGAGTAGCTCGACCTATACGGCTCCGATCCAGTGACAGTCTGGTTGACTCTCACGGACATTCCCGGCGACGGAATGCCGTTGGTCGCTACGCCGCCCAAGGCCGGTTTTCTGCAAGCTCTGAAGTCGTGCGCAAAAGCCCACCATTCGCCGTGAACGTTGGGCGCGCGCCGACATTGGCTTATTGTGGAACTTTTGCCGCGCGAGTGTCCGCGCCAAACAACAAGAATCATTCTGGGATGGTGTGCTCTTCGCTCTGCGCCCGAAGCAGGCGGTCCACATAGTAAGGGGCGCGATGCACAGGTTCGTGATAATGGCGCACCTGCATTTCACCAAGCAGCCCTACGGCCAGCATGTTCAATCCTGCCAGCAACAAGACCGCAGCAAAAATCATAAGCGGGCCGTGCTGCGTCATGGTGTCGGAGTGTTTGAGCAGTTTGTCGAGCATCAGCCAGCCGGCGATGCCGCCGCCGCCGAAGATGCTCAGCATCCCGACCGTGCCGAAAAAATGCAGCGGGCGCGAGAGATAACGCAGCAGGAAGCGGATCGTGATGAGATCGAAGAACACGCGAAACGTGCGCGAGATTCCGTAATGCGAGTTGCCGCGCTCGCGATTTACGTTTCGGATAGGAACTTCACAGATCGAGGCTCCGTACCACGAGGCCAGCGCGGGAATGAAGCGATGCAATTCGCCGTAAAGCGGAACCTGCTCCAGCAGTTCCCGCCGATAAGCTTTGAACGTGGTGCCAAAGTCGTGAATCCGAACGCCGCTGAGCTTCGCCATCAGCCAGTTGGCGCAGCGTGAAGGAATGCGGCGAAGCCAGAGATTGTCAATGCGCTGCTTGCGCCAGCCACTGACGATGTCGTAGCCGTCGGAAATCTTCTCTAGGAAGAGCGGGATGTCAGCGGGATCGTGCTGCAGGTCGCCATCCATGGCGATGATGTATTCGCCGCGCGCATGGTCAAAGCCAGCAGCCAGGGCTGACGTCTGCCCGAAATTGCGGCGCAGTTTGACCACGGTAACGCGGCTGTCCACGGCGGCGATTTCACGCAGCAGGTGGAAGGTTCGGTCGCGCGAACCGTCATCCACCAGCACCATCTCGAAGCTCTGCCCGTGAATTTCCATAACCGCCTTCAGCCGGTCGTAGAGGTCGGTGACGTTTTCCTGCTCGTTATGGAGCGGGACAACGATGGAATACTTGGGCATGAAGGGACATTATAACGGCAGAGCAGGAGATTTGTGTCTTGTCATTTTCAGTTCCAGGGCACTGGTTGCGCAGGCCGGCAAGGTACGCAGATGCGGGAAAGGCTTTTCAAACGGCGAATCTGGTTGATCCGAATTGCGGAGAGATTCTTCGCACCCGTTGGCGCATCACCTATGAAACTAATATGCTAACAATGGACACGGCGTTCTGATATATTCTCTCGAACAGTGCAGTCCGGTTTGGGTGTACTACTTCTGGTTGCGACCAGCGGGAGAGGAGCCCGCCAAAATGGACACAAAGGTAATGATCATGTTTGGTTGCGTTCTGTGCACGATGTCGGGTTTGATTTTCATGGAGATTCGGCGCATCCGGAAGAAACTGGATGCACGAGCTGCCAGTTCCAACGCGTAAACCTGCCAGAGCTCTCCTGGCACACCCTCTGTTAAACACCAGTCCACTTCCGTTCGGAAGTGCGTGTGCCTGCTCGGTTCTTTTCCAGGCGTCCTCAAAAGTCCGGCGTTCATTGCGCTTCACCCCGGCAATCGAAGCGGAAACAGGCGGGGAGAAACGCTGCAGTCATTTACTTACTGGGCGTAGATTGTGGCAATCAGCGCTTTTCGGTCAAGGCTTCGACGCCGGGGAGTTTCTTGCCTTCCAGGAATTCGAGTGAGGCGCCGCCGCCGGTTGAGATGTGAGTGATCTTATCGGCGACCCCGGCGGCGTGAACCGCAGCCACGGAATCGCCTCCGCCGACGATCGAAATCGCACCGGCGTTATCCGCTACGGCTCGCGCAATCTTGAACGTTCCCTTGCTGAAAGGCGAAACTTCAAACACACCCATCGGTCCGTTCCAAACCAGCGTGCGCGCCCGGGAAATTTCTTCGGAAAACAGTTCGACGGTCTGCGGGCCGATATCGAGTCCCATCATGTTGGCGGGAATCGGCTTGCCGGCGTTGATGGTGTGCACCACGGCGTTGGCTTCAATACGATCGGCGACAACGTGATCCACGGGCAGAAGGAATTTCAGCTTGCGTTTCTCCGCTTGCTTTAGAAGATCAGCCGCCAGTTCGACTTTGTCGGCCTCAACCCGCGACTTGCCGACCTCCTGCCCCATAGCTTTGAGAAAAGTGTAAGCCATGGCGCCGCCGATAATCAGGCTGTCCACTTTGGTCATGAGATTCTGAATGACCGCAATCTTGTCGCTGACCTTCGCCCCCCCGAGAATGGCAATGAACGGGTGCTCGGGATGTTGCAGAGCCTTGCCCAGATACTGGAGTTCTTTCTCCATCAGCAAGCCGGCGGCGGACTTCTGAACGAACTTCGTGATACCGACGGTCGAAGCATGGGCGCGATGCGCTGTGCCAAATGCGTCGTTGACATAGTATTCGGCCAGGCTGGCGAGCTGCTTCGAGAATTTTTCATCGTTAGCTTCTTCCTCGGCGTGGAAACGAAGGTTTTCGAGCAACAGCGTCTGGCCTTTTTCCAGCTTGCCCGCCATCTCTTCGGCGTCGGCGCCAATACACTCAGGGCAGAAGCCGACATTTTCGCCGCGGGCCAGTTCCTTATCCAGCATCATGCGCAGGCGTTCGGCCACCGGCTTCAGGCTCATCTTTGGATTCGGTTTGCCTTTGGGACGCCCGAGATGAGACGCGAGAATGAGCCGCGCACCGTGACGCAGCGCGTATTCAATCGTGGGCAGAGTTTCGCGGATGCGGGTATCGTCCATGACCCGGCCGTCTTCCAGCGGGACATTGAAATCCACGCGCATGAAAACGCGATGATCGTTCAGTTGAAGATCGCGGATGGAAAGCTTTGACATTACTGGCGTCCTTGGGAATCCGGATCCCCCCGGTGCACCGTGTCCTTCGCCTTGCGAAGCACACGGCTTACTCGGGATGACAAGCGCTAAGAAACCCGATTCACAATCCTTTCTTGCCGATGAAATCGATGAGGTCGCGAACGCGGCTGGAATAGCCCCATTCGTTGTCGTACCAGGAGATGACCTTCACCAGGTTTCCGCCCACGACCATGGTGCAGAGCGAATCCACGATCGAAGAGCGCGGGTCGCCGCGGAAGTCCGCCGAAACCAGTTCATGTTCTTCGTATCCGAGATAGCCCTTCAGCGGGCCTTCTTCGGAGGCCTTTTTCAACGCGGCGTTGACTTCCTCCTTGCTGGTTTTCTTTTCGACCCAAGCCACCAGGTCCACGACCGAAACGTTGGGCGTGGGAACGCGCATGGCGAAGCCGTCGAGCTTGCCGGCCATTTCCGGAATCACTAGCTTCAATGCCTTGGCTGCGCCAGTGGAAGTCGGGATCATGGAAAGCGCGGCCGCGCGGGCGCGGCGCAAGTCTTTGTGCGGGAAATCGAGGATCACCTGGTCATTCGTATAGGAGTGAATCGTCGTCATGCTGCCGCTGACAATCTTGAAATTATCGTGGATGACTTTGGCAATCGGCGCCAGACAGTTGGTCGTGCAGGATGCGTTCGAGATGATGTGATGCTTCGCCGGATCGTAAACCTGATGATTCACGCCCAGCACGAGCGTGACGTCTTCATTCTTGGCGGGGGCGGAGATGATCACTTTCTTCACCGGCCCGCGCAAGTGCTTCTTGGCATCTTCGGCGTTGGTAAAGCGGCCCGTAGATTCGATCACAATCTGGGCCCCGACCGACTCCCACGGCAGCTTGGCCGGATCTTTTTCGGCGAAAACCTTGAAGCTCTTGTTGTCCACGGAAATGCTGTCCGCGGATGCTGAGACGTTATTGCGCAGGTTGCCGAGAATCGAATCGTATTTCAGCAGGTGAGCCAGAGTTTTCGTGTCGGTCAAATCGTTGACCGCCACGAACTCGATATTGGAATCGTTCAGCGACGCGCGCAGCACATTGCGCCCGATGCGTCCGAAACCGTTGATGCCTACTTTAATAGCCATTTCGCCTCCGAGATGATCGTGAGAAACAGACGTAAGAATGCGGGTCGAAGAGAGAAATGGTAACAGGGATAGCAGGAAAGCGGCAAATGGCAGTTGCCCGAAATGGGACGTCGGATCAGCGCGCGGGGGTGATCTCGAGGAAAATATTCTTCTTACTCCAGATGGGAAGGCGCGCCAGCCAATATTTGTTTGTAACCGCCTTGCGGGCGCGAGGCCAATCCGCTTCGGGGAGAATGCGCGCCGTGGCGTCAAACTCCGGGCCTGTGACTTTTCCGCGTACGGTGCAGGGAGCAATCCGGACTTGGGGATTGTTGCGAACGCGCTTGAATTTCCCGGAGTCGCTGCGGGTCTGGATGTAAAGCTTGTCGCCGTCCTCGCCGAACCACACCGGGGTTGGCACCTCGACGCCGTTCCTGCGAAAAGTGGTGAGGCTCACATACTTCTGACCTCTAATTTCCTGCGGGATCCCCATAGGCGAATTGTATAGGTACCCGACTGCAGATTGCCTGCGACCCCGCGCTTATGTTACAAGCCAGAGATGCGGAAATGGATGCGCGAGCGCATAAAGCGCCGCAAAAAGACCTCAGCAGAAGGCAAGGCAGAACCTGCGCCGGCTCCGCTGCAACCGGCATTTTACGATACCAGTCCGGCGAACGTGGTTGCTCCAGTTCAGGCGGAGACGACTCCCCCGCCGCCCCCGGCGGAAATGGCGACGGAGGCTGGGTCCGAAGAAATTCCCAGCCAGTCGCCGCCGCAACGCGAAGAGGGCGATGCACGCCAGCGTCGTCGCCGCCGCAGCCGCGGTGGCCGTGGTCGAAGCCGAAAGCCCGGCGGGAAAGGGGTAGCGGCAAGCCCCGGCTCAGGTCGTCCCGTGCACATGCCTCCGGCGGAAGCGCACGAGCAGCCAGGTTCTTTCGCTGCGGAGCCACCTGGGGCCGACACTCCGGCTGCTCCGCACCGGCCTTCCAAAGGCGTCGTCGTCCTTGCAATCGGATTGCCCGGTTCGGGCAAGAGTTCCTGGTTTAAGCGGCACAACATCACACCGCTTTCGAGCGATCTGTTACGCGCGCTCCTGTTTGACGATCCCACCGAGCAGCGTTTTCAGGATCTGATTTTTTCTAACCTGCGCTCCCTGCTGAAGGCGCGGTTGATCGCTCGGCGTCCGCTGAATTACGTAGATGCCACCAACCTCACGCCCCACGAGCGTCAAGGCTGGATCAAACTGGCGAAAGACTACGGTTATGAAGTGCAGGCGGTGTTTTTCGATGTGCCGGTGGAAACCTGCCTGGAGCGCAACCGGAGGCGTGAGCGTGTGGTGCCCGATGACGTGATGCACCGCATGGCGGGGAAGTTGAAACCGCCGACGTTCGAAGAGGGATTTTCGAAGATCACAATGGTGCGGGTGAAGGCCAAAGAGGGGTAAGCCGGCGCCGTTACCGTCCTGCTGCTGCCGAATGCGCCAGTGACGTGTCGGCTGAATTCCCCTCTGCTTCTGCGCCCAGCCGGAATCGGCCGACCAGTTGCCGCAGATTGGACGCCAGGCCGGAGAGAGCCTGCAGCGCAGCTGTGGTCTGTTGCGCGCTTTGCGCAGAGGAGGCGGTGATTTTGGCCATCTGCTCGACGTTCCCGTCAATCTCTGCGGTGGCGGCGGATTGTTGGGTCGCCGCGGTAGCGATGTGCGTGATCATGTCACCGACCTGTTCCGACATCTGAATGATGTCGTGCAGCGAAGATCCCGCCTGGCTAGTCAGTTCCACGCCTTGTTCGACGTCTTTGGTGCCGGTTTCCATGGCTGTGACCGCGCTCCTGGTCTCGGCTTGGATACTGCGTATCATCGCTGTGGTTTCCTTGGTGGCGCTGCTGGTGCGCTCCGCCAGCTTGCGAACTTCGTCAGCCACCACAGCGAATCCTCGGCCTTGTTCGCCAGCCCGGGCCGCTTCGATGGCGGCATTTAGCGCCAACAGGTTGGTCTGGTCGGCAATGTCATCGATCACTCCGATGATTTTGCCGATCTCGTCCGATTTCTTCCCCAGCTCCCTGACCTTCTTGGCGGTATCGCCCACCGACTGGGTGATGGCGCGCATACGGGAGAGCGTTTCCTCTACCACCTTGCCGCCCTGGCGCGCGATCTCAGCAGCTTTCCGCGAGGCAGTCGCAGCCTGATTGGAATTCTCCGAAACCTGCTGGACAGTCGAGGCCATCTGCTGCATGGCTGTGACCACCTGGTCCGTTCGCTCTTTTTGCGACTCGGCGTCTTCCGCCTGTTGCCGCGCGGTCCCTGAGATTTGCTGCCCGGCCGCAGCCAGGCTTTGACTATTGCTGTCTACTTTGAGCAGGATGTCGCGCAGTTTGTCCATGAAGACGTTAAACCACCTGCCCAATTCGGCGACCTCGTCGTCGGCACCGGCCTCGATTCGTTTGGTTAAATCGCCTTCGCCTTGAGCGACGTCTTTGATCCGCTCGACCATGTCGTGCAGCCTGCCAAAAATGGACCGGTAGACGCTGGCGGAGACGATGAGGAGCCCGAGCAGGCAGGCCGTGGTGAGTCCTGCCGCGATCATCGCGCTGCGGCGCCAGATCGCGTCCACGTCATCAATGTAGATTCCTGTCCCCAGAATCCAGCCCCAGGGCTCGAAACCTTTCACGTAAGAGAGCTTGGGCACAGGCTGGGCGAATCCCGGTTTCGGCCATCGATAAGCGACGAAGCCAGCTCCGCCGGCCTTCACCGTGTCCGCCATGGCGACAAACAGGGCCTTGCCGTCAGGATCACGGGTCTCGCTGAGATCCTTGCCGTCCAATTCCGGTTTTGTCGGATGCATCACCATCGTGGGATGGTAGTCGTTGATCCAGAGATAGTTTCCGCCTTCATAGCGGACGGTTTTGATGATCTCGATGGCCCGGCGCTGTGCCTGGGCGTGGCTCATATGGCCGCTTTGTTCCATCTGATGGCTCTGCAGGATGATCGAATAAGAGGCTTCCACCAGGCTGCGAGCCATTTCTTGTTTTTCCGCCAGCAGGCGGTTGCGCTCGCTGCTCAACCAGAATGCTGCCAGGATGAGCAGTCCAGCCGCGGCCAGGGCGATGATCATGCGAAACTTGTTCTTCAGCTTCATAGGCGCGCGCGAGATCGGAAGACTCCGCTAGGGTCATCATCGGCACCCCTGGGGCGAGCGTGAGGATTACGAAGGTGAGGTGGAGATTGCCCGGGTGGCAAACAATGCAGGCGGCTCGGCCTCGCGCCATGGCTTATGAAATGCCACCGCGCTTCGCCCGAAATCAAAGCCGTATCTTAGTTCTTCAAATAGGGCAGCAGTTCGCGAAACGCGGGTGCGCTTGAAGAGCGCAGCAGTTCGTAAATCATCATTTCCGTGGAAGAGATGACTGCACCCGCCGCCCGCATCCGTTGCAGGCCGATTTTCCAGTTCCACTCGGTGCGCGAACTGACCGCGTCTGATGCCACATGCACGATGTAACCATCGCGCAGTGCGCCGAGCGCGGTCTGCATAACGCAGATGTGGCTTTCCATGCCGCACAGCAGAACCGTATTGAGGTTGCCGGGCTGGTGTTTCAGGGCGGAACAGAAGGCCTCGCTGCCGAAGCAGGAGAACATGTGTTTATCCAGCGGTTCAATTTCGGGCAGCAGGGAAGCGATCTCAGGAACTGTCTTGCCCAGGCCCTTGGCATATTGGGTGGTCAGGAGCGTCGGGATCTTCAGAATGCCGGCCAGGCGGATGAGCAGTTGCGAATTCTTCACCATCTGTTCTTTTTGAAAGATGGGCGGCAGCAGCTTTTCCTGGATATCCACGACCACCAGCGCGCACTGCGCGGGATCCAGCGGGCGGCGGGCGATCTCAACGTAGTCGCAGTCGAGTGCCGCGATGTTGCCAAGGCCTGTGACCATGACTTCTCCTGCATGAATCTTAAACCGTGAGCGGGCGGAAGGACAGGGGGCGAAGCGTGACAAGCTGCGGTTGACCCGGTTTCCTCCAGCCCATAAAATCGAAGCACGGTTTCTGCGAGACCGTTTTGCTGCCCCCTCGTTCAACGGCAGGACAGCTGACTCTGGATCAGCATATCGGGGTTCGAATCCCTGGGGGGCAGCCAGTCTCTATTCGCATCCCAATAATTCCGCGCATCATCCGTCTAAATCAATGCGAACAGTGAGAAGTTGCGTCCCGAAAAAGCGCACCGCTTCGGCATTCGCTTTGCTGCCCGGCAAGTGCCTTGCCAACCAGCGTTGGCGCTCACGCGGATCGTCGTCAGGAAGCAGATGCGCGGTGCCTGTGTGCCAGCGAGCCCTTAACCCGTCGCGTATTTTCAGTCGCACGCGCGGAGTGCGGCCAATATTGAGGACATAACCGGCTTTCATGCCATGCTCCGCCACCAGCCAGAACTGCTCGCCGACCCGCCCGTCACCCACTGGCGTGCGGCGTGGCGCTCCCGTCTTGCGACCAATGGTTTCGAGAAGCGCGTAGCCCGGCAGCGCCAGACCTATGGCAAACGCAAGCTTGATGGGCAGGTTAAGGAGGTATTTCTGTAGCGCATGAACGATCCGATGTTTCATTTGTTTCGTCCGCAAGGGGCCAATGCTATGCTCTCTCGCTGTTATTTCCCATTCGCTGGAAAGGGCAGGTTCCTCGTCGGAGTGTTATATCCACACCAGCGACTCGCGAAGTCTGATCCTCACGGTCAGTTCCCCCGCATGAAAACATGCTGTCAGATGTTTCGAACTGCCGCAATCCTGCTAAAAAAGAAACTTCGCCCCCAACTGCAGAATGCGCGCCGGATGCGCCGCGCCGATGTGCAGAAAGTTGCTGCTCGTCAGGCAACTCGGGTCTCCGGCTGAATTGTTCGCGCCGCCGTAACAACTGGCCATATTTGTCCCCGAGGAAGGCCCGCCGTTATAAGACGCCGAGCCGGCGTCTCCGTTGATGGGGGCAAATTCTGTGTGGTTGAAGATATTGAACGCCTCGGCGCGGAACTCAAACGCCTTGCTCTCGGTGATGGCGAAGTGCTTGAACAGCGCCATATCGAAATTCGTCCGGCCAGGATTGCTCAGGAAATTTCTGCCGGAATCGCCAAACGTCAAGCCACGCGGCGCGACAAAGGCCGCCGGGTTATACAGCAGTCCAGCGTACCCGGCGATGGCAGAGTCGGCCGGACCCGGAATATTTGCCTTCGGATCTCCCACCACATCGGCAAACGACCCGGCGCTGATGTTGGGGTTGGTGCCAACGCCGGCATTGTCGGAATAGTTCGCCGTGTTGACCACGCTGAATGGCGTGCCCGTTTGCCAGCTCGCAATTCCGGAATACTGCCATCCCCCAAGAAATGTGTGCATGTGACCGGGCTTTCGGAAGAACGGTAGATCGTAAACATAACCGACATTCAGCATATGCCGAATATCGAAGGAAGAGCTGGAGCGCGCGGAGCTGGGATCGTAGGAATTTACGAATCCGGCATCGTAGCGGCTGGAAGCGTCGTCGATGGAGTGGCTGTAGGTGTAGGAGGCGTTGATCAGCAGCGAGCCGACGTTCCTGCGCAGAGAAGCCTGTAACGCATGGTAGGTAGACGAGGCTTGATTCTCAAGGCGCGTGATGCTGCCGAGCCCGGAATACGGCCGATACGGATCGGGATCGTTGCCGCAGGCGACAGCCAGGTTGTTCGCCCAGCTTCCGGTGCTCTGGATGCCATTCACCATCGCGCTTGTTTGCCCTGTGGGGGAGATCGTAACCGTATTGCAATCGTCCGCGCTGATGGGCTGTCCAGGAGCGTAGGGATTCAGCGAAAGTGGAACCGGCAGGATCTGATTCAGATCAAGCTGTCGCCCCAGGTGAGTCCCTTTGCTGCCGACGTAGGAAACGGTGGCCACGGTGTTTCGGGTGACATCGCGCTGCACATCCAGGTGCCACTGCTGCACATAGGGCCAAATCGCGTGAGTAGGAATGGAATAAAACGCCAAGGGAAAATCAACCGGCGCGCCGCCGATGCCTGTGCCAAGATTCTGGTAGCCGCTGACGTTGTACTGCGTGGGAGACTTCAACAGCGGCGAAGACTGTCCCTCCATGCCTTCGGTATCGGCCTCATTGCCGTTCGTGTGCTCGAAGAAAATTCCGTAACCGCCGCGGATGGCCATCTTGCCGTTGCCCTTCGGATCCCAGGCGAAGCCGATGCGCGGCGCGGGATTGAACAAGTGTCCGGTCATGCAACCGGCGGGAACCCCGTTGACTCCGCATTGCACCAGGCCGTCAAAGATATCGCCCGAACCGGGGATCAACGCTCCCGGATTGCCCGTGATCGAGCCATCAACATCAATCTTGGGCGCGGTCGCGGGATTGTAGAGCGAAGGAACCCAGTTGTAAGCCTGGTGATAGCGATCGCGATAGGTGCCGAATAAGCTGACCCTCAATCCCAGGTTTAGAGTAAGGCGGTCAGTCACGCGCCAATCATCCTGCAGGTAAGGTTCGAGAATCTTGTAGCGGTTGTAGAAGGTGATCTGGTTGCTGCCTTGCGAGTAGCTGGCAACTTGTCCCATCAGCAGGTCGGCGAAGGCATTGCCGGTAGAGACAGTGGAAGAAACGTCAAAGCCCAGCGCGCCATCAATGAACAAACCGCTCATTTCATTTTTCTGCGCGGCGACGAAGTACGCGCCGAACTGCAGGTTGTGGCGGCCGATGATTTTGCTCACGTTGTCGCGATAGGTGTAAGTCGGATTGGCATTGTACTTCCCCTCAGGCCACTCGCCGTTCACGTCCTGATAGAATCCGCCGCCATACGCCGCATTGCCGGTGAGCGAGATGGTGGGCAGCTTGCCGCCGAAGCCGTTTTCAAAAAACGAGCCCATCGGCAGCCCGCCCGGACGCTTCCATGCATTGGGATCGGGATAACCCGTCGAGGTCGTAAAGATGTGATCGGTGGTGTAGGAAAACGTGAATTCGTTCAAAAGCGTTGGCGAAATCGTGGCCGCCAAACGAGCCACGATGCTCACCGCGGGGCCGTTGAAGTTGGTTTGCACGGTGGGGAAATTCGCGCCAGAGAAAAGCGGCGTGGGCGTGACAGTGTCCCAGGAATCGTGGGTGTAGCGGAACATCGCCTGCAGCCGGGAGCTGAAATTGTGATCCACGCGCAGAAGTTCTTCCCGCCAGTTCGTCGGCTGTACAGGCGAGGCCGAGTACACGGCGGCGCCGGGCACGCCCCCGTTCGGTGGAGGGATCAGAGCGAGGAGAGCTTCCCCGGCGGGATCAACCGGCACCTGGTTACCCGGAAATGGCAATCCCGCATTCGGATTCGGCGCTCCGTTGATCAATGCGGGCTGCACCGGACAGTCCGGCCCTGGACAAACATCGTTGAAATTGCCCGCCCGCTCGGCATCGGATGGCACCAGAGTATTGAACACCTGTCCGGGAACGCGGTCGCGCCGCCACTCCTGCGACCAGAAGAAAAACGTCTTTTCCTTGTCCGTGTTGTAAGCGTTCGGAATGTAGATTGGTCCGCCCAGCGTGTATCCGAAGTCGTTCTTCTTATAAGGAGGGACAGATGACTGGAAGTAATTGCGCGCATTGAAGGCGTCGTTGCGTACAAATTCATAGGCATCGCCATGGAAACTGCTGGTGCCGGACCTGGTCTCGACTTCGACTGTGCCGGATCCGTTGCGGCCATACTGTGCCCCATAGTTGGAAGTCAGCACACGAAATTCAGCGATAGCGTCAATGCTGGGATAGACGTTTAGGGAAGTGTTGCTGCCATTGTCCATGTTGTCGCCGCCATCGAGTTCCCAATTGTTGTATTCGGTGCGTCCGCCGTTTATGCTGAACGCCACGTTGCCATAGATGCCAACCGTGCCTTCATCCTGGCCCGACTGATTGCTGACCCCGGGCACCAGGGTGGCCAGTTGCGTGAAATTCCGCCCATTGAGTTGCAGTTGGGTGATCTCCTTGCCGGTGACCACGCCGGACAAATCCGAGCTTTGTGTCTCTACTTCCGCCACCGCTGCCCCGACAACGACGACTTCTTCTTTGGCTGCGCCCACCTGCAAATTCACGTCGAGGCGCGCTTTCTGCGCCACCCGAACGATGATGTCCTTGGCCTCATATCCCTTGAAGCCGGGTGCGCTCACTGTCAGGTTGTACGATCCGATGGGCAAGGCACTGAATAGATACTCTCCGGTGCTGTTGGTAGCAGCGGTGCGATGGAGGCCGTGTTCCGCGCTAGTGATGGTCACCTGCGCGCCCGCAATCGCCGCGCCGCTGGGATCGGCGACCGTGCCGGTTATCGAGGAGGTGTCTTGCGCCAGCGACAGGGAAGAGCAGAACAGAAAACAGAATGCAAGGAGGCGGAATTTCATGGGGGAGGCTCCTTCCCATGGCGGCGAGCGCGCTTGCTGCAGGCTCTCCGCCGGTACGCTAACAATTACGGCGTAACGTTTTATTAAAACGTATGAATATTGCTACTTCTGGCAATTGCAAGTCAAGCCTGAAATCACAAAATGTCTCAGTCTGGGCTTCGCGTAGAACCGCGCACCGCCAACTCCGGCGCCAGGCGGCGGTGGATGGCGGGTTGGGCCCGTTTCTCATGCATGGCATTGATTCCTTCGAGCACAATGCCCGCGGCCATTGAGCCCATCGCCTCCATCGGCTGGCGAATGGTGGTCAGCGGCGGCGTGCAGAGGCTCGACGCGGCGACGTCGTCGAAGCCGATTACCGAACACTGTTCCGGCACTCGCAATCCCGCTTTGGTCAACGAGCGGATCGCCCCCAAAGCCGTCACATCGTCGAAGGCCATCAGCGCAGTGAAAGGACGTTTGGTCTTGAGCATGTCTTCAGTCAGAGCATAACCGGCCTGGAAGCTGGAAATCGGGTTGCGTGATTCGGGCAAGTCCACGATCAGGCGCGGATCAAGATCCAGCTTACGGCTCTTGGCAAACGCCCGTACTCCTTTCCATCGGGGAGCGCTGTCGGCTAGAGCCTTGGGGCCGCGAATGAACGCGATCCTGCGATGCCCAAGCGCATAAAGATGTTCCAGCGCGGTGTAAGCCCCCAGTTCGTTGTCCACGATCACCGAGCTGATGGAATCATTTTTCAGTTCGCGCCCGATCATCACCGTGGGAATATTGCTTTTTTCCAGGTCGCCGAGAACTTCGATATTCACAAAAAGCCAATTGGCCACCACGATGAGCGCCTCGATTCGTCGGTCGAGCAGCATCTCGAGATAGCGCTCGAAACGGGAGCGCTCGTTGACCACGTCGGTGAGAATCGGAAGATAGGAAGCCTGGTAAAGGGAATTCTCGATGCCTCGCAACACCAAAGTGCAGAAGGGATCAGTCATGTCGAACACCATGACGCCCACGGTATGGCTGCGCCGACTGCGCAGGGAGCGGGCAAACAGATTCGGGCGATATCCCAGCCGCTTGGCGGCGCTTTCAATGCGCTTCTTCGTGGTGCCGGGAATGTAGCGCGCCAGAGGCGCGTTGTTGAGCACGATTGACACCGTGGTGGAAGAAAACCCGCTCGCCTTCGCCACATCGCGAATTGTCACCATAGCGGAGTCTCCTAGTGGGCAGTGTCCAAGGGGTGCTTTGTTTTCTCGAAAAACTCGTTCTGCAGACGCAGGCTCTCCTGGTCTGCCTTCACGGCACGAATTGCATTTTGCACGGCTGAAATCCAGGTATTCATCTCGTATTCGCCTCGCTCTTTGGTTGCCGCGGAACCGTCTCCGGAGTAATGATTCGGAAAGCTGGCATACCACCAGATGGCGGTGTAAAGTGTGTCGGGCAGATGCAGGCGGGCCTGGTCCGCGCCCGACTCCCGATTCGCCCGCTCGAGGTGGACCACATCGGGCCTCGCGATCAGCATCCTCGAAGTCTCGGTCTCACCGGCGTGCGGATCAGTTGTGGTTTTCTCGGGCGGGCCTCCCGGCGGCGCATCAAACACCGGCATCACATAGACCACATAATCGTGTGGCTTCTCCAGTTGCGTCTGTGCGAAGTATGGCAGCAAGTGTTCATTGCCGCCGTGGCCGTTCACAATAATTACTTTCTTGCAGCCGTTGCGCGCCATCTCGTTGGTAGTCTCCTGCAGAAGTTGCAGCTGCACCGGCGTGCTGTAGGCGATGGTGCCCGGTTCATGCTCAGCCTCGAAAATCTGGCCAAAGTAATACTCGGGAAACACCACGGCAAACTCGCTCTCTGCCGCCGCTAAAACTACATGACGAACGTTAATCAAATCCGTTCCCAGCGGCAGATGCGGCCCGTGTTTTTCGAGGATGCCGAAGGGCAGCACGCACGTTCCCTGCGATTGCTGGATCGCCGCGCGGAAGTCGTCTGCCGTTAACTCTTCCCAGCGCGGAGAAAGTTTGGCTTGCGGCCACGCAAGCACGCTGAAGAAGATCAGCAAAGCAAGCCCCGTGAGTTTGCGCGGCATCTTCAATGGCCTCCGTGAGCGGAAAGGACAGTGCGGCCGGCGCGGACGTTCCACCCGTCAACCGTAAGCACAAGATTGCTGGGCGCCTTCGCACCCTCAAACTCGGCGCTGAGCGTGCGTTTTTCTCCCGGCAGCAAAGAGATGTAATTGTCGCTCCAGAAGATGGGCACCATGTCGGCTCCGCTTTTTGCATCGGCAACCCGCAGGTGCACCAGGAATGCCAGAGTTGAGCTTCGATTGTCCACGGTGGCCCGAACTGTATCTTGCTTCCCGCCGTGCGACCGTATCCCACGAACTGTCAGCTTGACCGCAGGCAGTTTGTTCAATCCGCTGAGATCGGCGTAAGCGCTCTGCGGCGTGTAGACAGTGTCGTCTTTCTTTGGCCAGTCGAGCACATCGGGTTGGGTGGAAAGCCAGTAGAAATTGTCGCTCATCAGTTTGCCCGCGGCATCGTGCAGCTCGAGTTTGAGAAAGTAAGTTGTCGAGGTATCCTCGATCGGCGTCAGTTGCAACGCGCGGACGCTGCTGTCCGCCGCAATGTCGAGCGTGACCGTCTGCGAGCCCTTTTCTTTCGCGTCGATGTCATAGGTAGTCGCCTTGACGCTCAGGCCCGTAAAAGCCCGCTCGAAGCCATTCACCACAGCGACCGAGTTGTCATCATAGGAATACTGAACGTGCAGCGGCTCACACGCTTTCTTCGATCCGAAATACGCGCCTGAGGGCACCAGATAATAGTCATATAAGTGCCAGATGATCGAAGGCCAGGCATTGTTCAGCATCCACTGGATGACGCCCGTGGACGAATATTTATTGCGTCCGTAGGCTTCGAACATGGCGCGCTGGGCTTCGTAATTCATGGCTTGCGCCTTACGCAGAAAGTCATCAAGGCTGGCGGCTTTGCCGTAACGGTGGTCAAGCGCGTTGGTGAACTTGCCGATGTCGGTGAAGCGTTCCAGGCCGGCGTGATAATTCCAGTAATCATCCACCGGCCACAGGTGATCGGTGGGAATGAATCGCTTGAGACTTGGCAGCGTCGGGATCACAGGACCGGGACTGGTTTCGGTGTTAAACCCGAAGGCTCCGCCGGCATCTTTATCGGTGAGCCAGTAATCCGGCGGCACGTAGTCGTAGGGCCCGGACATCTTGACGCCCGAAGCGCCGGTGACCGTGGTCGGGTCAGCGGACGCCGACGAGAGCGAAGGATTCGGCCAGTCGTCCTTCTTCAGAACCTGCAGATACAAATTCTCGACATTCGGCGGCGGCGGGTTGTCGCTGCCATAGAGCCAGACGAAAACGCTGGGATGGTTCCGCAAGCGCAAGATCTGATCCGAAAGGGAAGCACTCGCAATCCGCGCCGTCTCCGGCGTCCACTCATCCCACTGTTCCCAGAAGTCGCAGCAAGTCCACCCCGCCATGATCAGGATGCCGAGGCGATCCGCCATATCGAAGAATTCATCGCGCTCCATCCGACCTTCAAGCCGGATAGCATTCAGATTCATTCCCCGGGTGTAGTCCATCGCCGCCTGCGCTCGTTGCTGCGACCAGCGCAACAACATGTCCGGCGCCCACGCCGCGCCCCGGATCAACACTCTCCGACCGTTCACCTTGAACAAACGAGAGCCGGGCTCGGTCAACTCGGAGGTCACTTCACGAATGCCGAACGGCACAACCGCAGAATCGGACATCCCGGCGCGCGTTTCAACCCGAAATTTCGCCGTGTACATCGTCGGTTCGCCCATCCGATACGGCCACCAAAGCCGAAAATGGGTAAGCCGCAGCCGCGGATACTGCTCGGGCGCGAAAACAACCGTCTTGGATTCCGAGGCCGCCAACTCGATCTTCTGGCTCACTCGAATGCCTGCAACCTCGGCTTGAATGACGCACGCACGAGCGTGGGACGCCGTATTCTGCAGCTCTGTGCTAAGGGTGAGAGACGCGACTTTGTAATCGTCTTGCAGTTTGACGGCAACAAACGGACGGCGCATGGCAATCTCACCCGTGCTCGTGAGATAGACGTCTTTCCAGAGGCCCATGTCTTTGTCCGGCGGCGTCGGATTCCAGTCCACCCACGTCATGCCCAGGTCTGTTTTATCGGGTGCGTAGACTTCTACCGCAAGAACATTGGGCTTTCTCTCGGCGAGCATGTCGCTCACGTCAAACTCGAAGGCGCGCATCATGCCGGCAATATCCTTGCTGTCTCCAATCTTCCTGCCGTTGAGCCAAATATTGGCGCGGTAATTGATCCCGTCGAAATGCAACCACTTTCTTTGCCCACCCCCCGCCGCGCGAAACTCGCTCCGGAACCACCACGAGCAGCGAAACGGACTGCCCCCCGGCATAGACTGCTTGGCGAAGAAAGAATCAGGGGAGTAATTCATCCCGGGAAGCGATTTCAGATTCATCCCGTAATAAGGGTCTTGATAAGTCCCATCGGCGACGAGCGCGGCAACCACTGTGGCAGGTACGCTCGTTTTATGCCAACCGATCGTGCGAAAACCCGGAGCGGAGATTTCTTCACCGCCCGATTTCACCTCGCACGACGATTGAATCCGCCAGTCTCTAGCGATGGGAATTTTGGTGGATGGAGGCTCGGGCAAGGGAACAGCCAGACTCACGGCAGAAAGCAGAAGCGCAACGGCAGAAAGAATCCGGAGATGCCGGCGAAGTTCGGCCGCTGGAGCCCGCTCTACGATATTCAAACTCGAACTCCCATGGATCGAACCATGCCGGAACCCAAAAATCATTTATTAAAACGTATGAATATTGATGTATAAATACATCCGATGTCAAGACCCGGAGCATGATGCGCGATTCCAACTCACCGCTGGAAACCAGCGCGCCGAGCCTGAAGCGAGTTCTATCGCTATGGGATCTGGTCTTCTACGGCATCGTCCTGATTCAGCCTATCGCTCCGGTGCCGCTATACGGCGTGGCGCAGAAGCTTTCCGACGGCCACTTTGCGACTACTATTCTGATCGCCATGTTCGCCATGCTTATCACCGCCGTCAGCTACGGCCGCATGGCGGCACTTTATCCGGCGGCGGGTTCTGCCTACACTTACGTGGGGAAGGGGCTGAATCCGCATCTGGGCTTCCTGGCTGGCTGGGCGATGTTTCTGGACTACGTCCTGCAGCCGCTGATCAATACCGTCTGGATCGCCACAGCTCTCCATGCCCGATATCTCCCCAGTGTGCCGTTCGTCGCCTGGGCCGGTATTATCGCCGCTATCATCACGCTGCTGAACCTTCGCGGCGTCCGCTCTTCCGCCCGCGCTAACAAGGTGCTTCTATTCTCGATGTTCGTGGTGGTTGCCGCATTTCTGGTGCTGGCGATTCGCTTCCTGTTCCGCGCCGATGGGTTGTCGGGTTTATTTTCGATCAAGCCCTTCTACGATCCGGCGACGTTCAATTCGCATCGCGTATGGACGGCGACGTCCTTCGCGGCGCTGACTTACATCGGCTTCGACGGTGTCACCACGCTTGCCGAAGAGGTGAAAAATCCGAAGCGCAACCTCCTGCTCGCAACCGTGCTGGTCTGTCTGTTCACGGGCGTGTTCGGCGGTCTGGAGGTCTATCTTGGCCATCTGGTCTGGCCAAACTGGCACACTTTTCCTAACCTCGAGACGGCATTCATGGATATCTGCCGGCGCGTCGGCGGCACCATGCTGTTCAACGCCATGGGCGTCATTCTGATTCTGGCGGCGTTCGGCAGCGGACTGGCCGGCACCCTGGGCGCGGCGCGGTTGCTTTTCGGCATGGGGCGCGACAATGTGTTGCCGCGCAAAATCTTCGGCCATCTCAGCCCGGGCAGCAGCACGCCGTCTTATAACATCCTGATTATCGGCGCGGTCACATTTGTCGGCGCCGTGTTGCTCAACTTGATCGGCAATGCCTACGAACATGCCGGTGAGTTGCTCAACTTTGGCGCGTTCCTCGCGTTCATGGGAGTGAACCTGGCGACCCTCTGGCAATTCGGCCTTACTCTTCGGCCCGGCCATAGGCGGCGCATCGTTGCCGACATTTTGCTTCCCGCTGTCGGATTCTTGTTTTGCTCGCTGATCTGGTGGAACTTGAACGGCCTCGCCAAGATGATCGGCGGCCTCTGGTTCGCCATCGGCCTGCTTTATCTCGCGATCACGACGAGCGGATTCCGCCGCTCGCCGGCCATGATTGATTTCAAGGATTCGTGAGGCTGGGACTCACTCTGTGGTTGTGACTTTGGAGACGCGCGCAAGCCGGCCGGCCTCGATGCCTAATCCGCCCGCCAGTGCCAGCGTCATCATTTGCACAGGCAGGATTTCGAGGATCGGACGTGTGCTCGACGCAGCAGAAGGCAACTTCCACGCATCAGCTGCACTGTCCTCCGCGATCCATGCAGTTCGGCACCCGGCATGTTGCAGGTCGTCCCGCAGCGAAGCCTGCAACGTCCGCGTGTTTTCCGCGCCGGCAAAAATCACGACGAACGTTTCCGTGTTTGCCATCTCCAGGGGGCCGTGCCGATATGCTGCGCCACTCATCCCCTCAGCATGAAGCCGGACCGATTCCTTGATGATCAACGCACCCGCGCCGCTCGCCGCCAATGAAGCGCCGCGTCCCAGCAAAAACAAATTCCGGCTTCCCGCTAGTTCAGCTGGCATCTGGGAAACGTGGCTTTTCCATGCGCTCAGATACGATGCGACCGCGGGAACAGCCTGCTCCATCTCTTCGCGCGTCCGGCCTGCGTCGCGTTGGGACAGAAAATCTCCCAGCCATTGCAACGCCATCAGAGCCGTCACGTAGGTCTTACAGGAAACCGAAAACTCGGTCCCGGCCGTCGTAACAAGAGCAGCATTGGCCTGTAGCGCGAGAGGACTGTCAGTAAAGTTGGTTACGCCGATGATGGCGGCCCTTCCGCGATTGTCTTCCAGCAGGCGAACCACTTCCGCGCTGCGCCCGGACTGCGAAACCACAACAATCAACGTCCCCGGCTCGAACCAGCGCTGCATGTTGTGCACCAGTTCAGAGGTTTCGATATGCAGGGCGGTATGACCGCAGGCGTTGAGTTGCAGAAAAAGAGGGTGGAGCGCATAATACGACGCCCCCATTCCCGTGAGGACGATGCGTTGGATTCGTCCCCCGCGCAACCGCTCTGCCAACGCAGTTAGCTCTCCGGAGATCCGCAGTTCCCGCAAGGTAGCGGCCAAAGCGGTCGGCTGGTCCAGTACATCTCGCAAGTAGGGGCCTTCGATGATGGGATGTGTGGTGGTGGCCAAGATCATTGCCTCACAACTGTAGCGAGCAGGTTTATTAAATCGAATTAATACTGGCAAAGTGCGCGGCTTGTCAAGCGCGGTGTTGTGCGAGCGGCCTCTCCGTATCGTCGAGGCCTGCGGCGGCACGATCTGCCAATGCGACCGCGTAATCCGCGCGAACACGCCCGGCGGGAATCGAATGATCTCCAGCTTGCAGGCGAGCGAACATTCCAGCCTTCTCGCCACCGGTCACAAGCCACAGCACGCGCCGAGCGCGATTGAGAATCGGATACGTCAGGGTCATGCGGCGCCTTCCCTGATAGATACTGGTGAGCGCAACATCGGAGTCGGAGATTTCAAGAACAGCATCTCCGGGGACGAGCGACGCCGTGTGCCCGTCGGGGCCGAGTCCCAGATGAACAAGGTCGAGCATCGGCGGCGTGCCGGCAATTGTCTGCAGAGTTTGTGCGTATTGCCCAACAGCTGCGTCCAAGTCGGGCGAATCCACCGGCATGGGATGGATCTGCTCGTCGCGCAACGGTGCGGACTCCAAAAGGCTGGCCCGCAGATGGGTGAGATTTCTGTCGGGATCTCCCGGCGGCGCGACTCTCTCATCCACTTGCACCACTTGCACCGCGCTCCACGGAACCTTTTCGCGCGCGAGGTCGCGAAGCATAATCCACGGCGTGTGTCCGCCGCTCACGGCCATGACGAATGAGCCGTGATCGGCTACCGCAGCGCGAGCCTCCGCGGCGATGAAAATGGCGGCCTGCTGCGCCGCCGAGTCGGCATCACCGAATACTTGAATCTTCATGACAAGCCCTGACTGTTCTCCCAAGCTCCTGCCGGCGCTACGCGGCCGATGATTTTTCTCCAGACTTCTCCAAGTGTCCGCCGAATTGGTAGCGCATCGCGGAAAGAATTTTGTTGGCAAAATCAGCTTCGCCACGTGAACTGAATCGCTCCTGCAACGCGGCGGTCAACACCGGCGTCGGCACTGCCTCGTCAATCGAGGCCTTGATAGTCCAGCGGCCCTCGCCGGAATCCGATACGCGCCCGGCAAACTTCGACAAGGCCGGGTCCTGAAGCAGGGCAGTTGCCGTGAGATCCAGCAGCCACGATGCAATCACGCTGCCGCGCCGCCAGACTTCGGCGATGTCGCGCAAATTCAGGTCGTACTGATAGTGCTCTGGATTTCGCAGCGGAGTCGTTTCGGCGTCCGCCGCGCTTTCCTTTTTCCCAATATTGGCGGAGCGCAGCACCGACAATCCTTCGGCATAGGCCGCCATGATTCCATATTCAATGCCGTTGTGAACCATCTTCACGAAATGCCCGGCGCCATTCGGGCCACAGTGCAAGTACCCCTGTTCAGCCGTGCCATCTACGCTCTCGCGTCCCGGCGTGCGCGAAATATCGCCGCGGCCAGGCGCGAGGGCGGAGAAGATCGGATCAAGATGATGCACCACATCTTTTTCCCCGCCAATCATCATGCAGTAACCGCGCTCCAGCCCCCACACGCCGCCGCTCGTGCCCACATCAACATAGTGGATATCCTTCGGGGTAAGCTGCTTTGCCCGCTGGATGTCGTCAATATAGTAGGAATTTCCACCGTCAATCAGGATGTCGCCGGACTCCAGATGCGGAAGCAGATCGGCAATCGTATTATCAACAACGGCCGCAGGTACCATCAACCACACCGCTCGCGGTTTCGCGAGTTTTTTCGCGAGTTCTGCCAGCGAATTGGCTCCGTTGGCCTTGTCTTTCACCAGGTCGCTGATCGCCTGCGGCGAGCGGTCGAACACCACGCACTCATGGCCCTTCCTGATCAACCGGCGCACCATGTTTGCGCCCATTCTTCCCAGCCCTACCATTCCCAGTTGCATGAGGTCTCCTTACAGGTGAAGCGAATCTTTAGAACTTAGCAGGCCGCTCTTTTCTTGCCTGAGCGAACGGATGCTGTCATTTTATCTTCTTGGGTTTCATCGTGCGCCGCGATGCCTCCGATTATGAAGTGCTACGCGTGCGCCTGAATCAGCTACCCTTGTTGATGCCTGTAACACGTAACCGGTCGCCGCTACGCGCATTTCCGACAAAAGGAGGAGAACTTCATGGCAGCCGAAAGCAGCAATGGAATCGTCAATACGCCGAGTCATCACACAGTTGATGAAACCGTAGCTCGGCTCACGAATATTCTGCAATCGAAGGGCGTCACCCTGTTCGCCGTGGTGGATCACAGCGGAGAGGCGGAAAAAGTGGGGATGAAGATGCCTCCGACGAAACTGCTGATCTTCGGCAATCCTAAAGCCGGTACTCCTTTAATGCTGGCCGCGCCCAGCACCGCCATTGATCTTCCCCTGAAGATTCTGGTTTCGGAGGATGCCCAGGGGGAAGTCTGGCTTTCCTACAACAGCGCCGAGTATTTGCAAAAGCGGCATGGTTTTCCGGCGGAATTGGTGCAGAATATTGCTGTGGTTGCGGCGCTGGCTACGAACTCCGCGCAATGATGCGGCTACGCTCGAAGCGCGGAATCGTCACGGCGTTATCTGTACTTGAGCGCGGGCTATATCGAGTAGTTGCGTGAGCGCCCAAAGCCGGTTCTTGCCTAGGTGGCCCAATTGTTTGCGGTGAACCTGTTCGACGGGTTGGTCCAGGCGAGCCAAAATCCTCAAGCCCTCTGCGGTGATTCGCCCCATGACCATGCGCCGGTCCTTCGCCTCACGGAAACGCTCAATCAGTCGGCGTTTTTCCAGGCGGTCGAGCAGACGGGTGACGTCGGGATCGCGTGTAATCATGCGGCTCGCAATCTCCCCGCAAGGCAACCCCTCGGGGGTGCCGCGCAGGATGCGCAACGCGTTGTACTGTGTCGCCGACAAATCTTCCTGCTTCAATACCTGGGCCGGGCCGCGAGACAGTAAATCGCAGGTATGCAGCAGATCCAGAAACGCTGATTCCTCGCGGCAGGCTCTCCACCGCTTGTTCTCACGGGAAAACTGTTCTTTCATTATGAGCAAGGCTCCTGGCGGTAACACTGTATGGATGCGGAATGCCGGCGAAAGGAGTTATTTCGTCTTCAATTCCGACTCCCAATTTTGCACCAGAGTCAGCGACTGCGAATTACCCTCACTGGGAGTAATGGCAATGAACCTTTGTCCATCGCGAGTGGGAGCATACTCCCGGCCGAGCCCGCGCACCGGCAACCGAAACAGCAACTGGCTGTTGCCAACATGAAATGCCGATCCTGTGCCGTTGACTTCGACGGCAACAATGCCGGTAAAGTCGAAGTAGTAGAGTTCCTTGCCATCCGCCCGCCAGCGCGGATCTGCGCCGCCACCGTTGGAAATCTGCCACTTTGCGCCGGTCCAGGGAAACGGCGCCACAAACACCTCCGGCCGCCCGGTTTCGTTGGACAGATACGCCACCCAGCGCCCGTCAGGAGAGAACACACCATTGCGCTCCTGCGTCGTGGAGTTCGTGTAGGCGAATGGTTTGCGGTCACCTGATAACGGCTTGACCCAAAGCTGCACGTTGACTCCCGGCCCCTGTTCGTACATCAAGTAACGGCCATCGTGCGACCAGTCTGTGATTCCCTGATACATCGGTCCGGGCGAGGACAGCAAAGTACGTTCGGGAGCGCTTCCGCCAATCGTCTTGATCGAGATGGCAGCCTGCTGGTTGGAGGTGAAGGCCACCTGCTGCGAGTCCGGTGACCAGATCGGACTGATGTGCGAGCCGCCGCTGAAAGTGAGCCGGGTTTTCCGCTTACTGGCCAGGTCATAAATCCAAATCGTCGCCGTGGAAGTGTTCTGGTCGGTTACGGCAAGTGTCTTTTCATCCGGCGAAAGGTCCAGATCAAAAAATCCACCCTGTTCACCCACCGTGCCCAGCGCTTTTCCGGCCCGATCGAACCAGGTGAGGATCTCGGTTCCCGAAGCCGGGCCGGAAGCGTAAACCAGCAAGCCGTTGGTGGAAGCGCTCAGATTCGCCCGCCAGATTCCGGCGTCATATTGGACGATTTCACTCAGCGTCTGCGGTTCTCCGGTGAACTTTCCTGCCGACGGATCGAAGGACTGTGCCATCAGTGAATTTTCGCGCTGGAAGAGCAAATATCCGGCGGCGTAAATCGCGCTGGAGAAGGTGTGAAATAGAAGCCGGTTTTCCTTGCCGTCGAGCGAAGCGAGGAAAACGCCGGTTTCGGGGCTCGCCGGAGAATTGTGATTCACGGCCACATACAGGAAGTGCTGCCCATCGGGCAGAAACCACGGCCAGCGATGAGAAGAGTAAGTGACGTTATCCACTTTGGTGATGGGCGAAGGAACACCACCGCTGGCCGAAACGCGGTAGATGCCGGCATTGTACGAAAGCGCCGCTATGATCGTGCCGTCCCGGTTCCAACTGCCACCGCGCGGCAAAGTGGCATCGCAAATCGTGATGGGAGCGCCTCCGCCGACCTCGATGCGCTTTAACTTTTCTCCGGTGAAAAAGGCGATGGAGCGGCTGTCGGGCGACCAGAAGGGGAAAATTCCGCCTTCCGTGCCGGGCATGGGCTGTGCGGAAAGCGCATCCAGCGGGCGGAGATAGAGTTGGGTCCCGTTGGGGCCATTCGCTGAAAACACCAGGTATCGTCCGTCCGGCGAAATCATCGCCGGGCCGGCATTGTCGCCCGCCAGATTAAACTGCATTCTCCCCGGCGGATTGATCTCCAGCCGTAAGAGCGGCGGCTCTCTCTGGTTTACAAAGTAAGCCGTGAGCAACCCCGACGCCGCAAGCACAGCCAGAATTGCCGCCACACTCCAGGGCCAGACGTTGCTCCGCCGGCGCGGGCTTTGCGCGATGCTTGTGCCGGCCTGCGATCCTCCTTCCGCGATCTGCTTCAGCTGCAGCTTCACATCGTGCGCGGTTTGCCAGCGCTCATCGGGATCTTTCGCAAGACAGGTGCTGACCAGACGGTCAAGAGCCAAAGGCGTCATGCGCTGTAGCGAAGAAAGCGGGACCGGGTCGCGCTCCAACACCGCCGCCATGGCGCTGGCCGCGGTCTTGCCCTCGAAGGCCCGTTTGCCGGTTACCATTTCGTACAGCACGGCGCCCAGCGCGAAGATATCAGAACGGGCGTCGGCGTCTTTGCCCTCCACCTGCTCCGGCGACATGTACTGGAACGTTCCCACAACCGCGCCTTGTGCCGTCAGGGGGTGGCTCCCCGCTGGCGTGGTTACGGTCGCCGTGAGGCCGGAATCCGCGGCTGCGCTGGTCGCCGACGCCTTCGCCAAACCGAAGTCCATCAACTTCGCCCCGTTCTTGGTCAGCATGATGTTGCCCGGTTTCAGATCGCGGTGAACCACTCCGCTGCGATGCGCCTTCTCCAGCCCCTCGCAGATTTCGATCCCATATCTGAGAACCTGCTCCACCGGCAGCGGTCCTTTCCGCAAGCGGTCCGCCAGGGTGTCGCCGACCAGGTATTCCATCACGAGGTAGTCGATCCCCTCGTGGTGGCCGACATCGTGAAGGGTGCAGATGTTGGGATGGTTCACCGACGAGATTGTGCGCGCCTCGCGATCGAAGCGTTGCCGGGCCTCAGAGTTTTCTGAAAGGTGCGAGGGCAGAATCTTGATTGCGACGGCGCGGTCCAGGCGGGAATCGCGCGCGCGATAGACCTCTCCCATCCCGCCCGCGCCCAGCGGTGTTTGGATTTCATAGGGACCTAGCCTGGTGCCAGAGGTAAGGGCCATCGGTGCGTGCCATTATATGGCATGGCAACATTTTTTCAGGGGATCTCGATATTGGCCTCAACCGCTCTCATCTCCAATGGCAGCGCGGTTCAGCCGCCCGATTGGTCTCCAAAGGCAGGACTCGCGGGAGAACTTCGTCAATGAGCCTGATTCGCGCAGTTCTCTGGGATATGGATGGCACGTTGGTGGATTCGGAGGAGTTCCATTGGGAGTCGTGGCGCAGGGCGATGGCGAGCGAAGGTGTCGTCATTTCGCACCAGCAGTTTCTCGCCTCGTTCGGTCAGCGCAACGATTCGATCCTCTCTCGATGGCTCGGTCCGGCGGCAACGCCGGAGCGCGTCGAACAAATCGCAGAGGCGAAAGAAGAGTTGTATCGCCAGCTCATTCGCCGCCATGGCATCTCGCCTCTGCCGGGCGTCGAGTATTGGCTGCACCGGCTGCAGCGGGAAGGTTGGCGTCAGGCAATCGCTTCGTCGGCGCCGCGCGCAAACATTGACGTAGTTCTGGCGGCTCTGTCAGCGACGGACATTTTTCAGGGCATCATCTCCGCCGAAGAGGTGAAGCACGGGAAGCCGGATCCTGAGGTGTATTTGGCCGCGGCGTCTCGCGTCGGAGCGCCTCCCGAAAGATGCGTCGTGGTGGAAGATGTCGCCGCCGGCGTGGAAGGAGCGCGGCGCGCGGGGATGAAAAGCATCGGGGTGAGCCGCATCGGCGCGCCCTTGCCCGCCGATGTCGCTGTGCGCTCTCTTGAGCTGCTCGATGCGGACGCGTTTGCCCAGTTGCTGGAGGGCCGCTCGACGGCAATGTGAAATCTGGCGGCACCTATGTGGGCGGGCGCAGCGAGAAAAAGCCACTCCTCCCTGATGAACGAGGGAAGAGTGGCTCCTAACCCAACATGCTTCCTGCCAGACTACTGGACGGTTACCTTCATCGCGGCTGACGGAATCCCGTTGGCCACGACGTAGAGAGAGCTGGCCCCCTTTTCCGCCGTTTTGGGCAGAAAGAAATTCGTCGAAACCGTTGCGCTGCCGGTTTGAATTCCCATCGTGCTGGGGTTGGTCGTGGTCGCGTAGAAGACGTGCTTGGTCTTGTTGTTGACGATGCGTACCAGCGGATAGTTCGTAGCCGCCTGATAGTCGTCGCCGTAGAAGCCAGCCTGGGAATAGCCATTGAACTGCGTGCCCTGGATCACGTACGACTTGCCGCGTGTGATCTTAGAGGGCGCCGAGCTGATGGTGGGCTGCCAGGCAGATTGGTAAGTTCCGCTGGGTGCGAAGATTTCGACGTCGTTGGTGAAATCGGTGAACATGATTTGTCCGCTCGGCAGCGTGAGAAAGTGTCCGAAGTACGAGGAATCGTTGCTCGCATTCGGCGGGCCGGAAACCTGGTTCAGGTTGTTGCCATCCCATTCAAAAAATGTCGCCGGTACATCGCCAACTCCGGGGCTGGCCATCACCAGGGCGTTCCCGTTGACTTCCAACGCTCCCGGCCCATCGGAAATATCCAGATTGTCTGGGAAGTCAGGGCCCAGGGACCACTTTCCAGTCTTGGAGTTGTAGATGGCCGTGTGCCCAGCGCCGCTGTCGTTGGCTCCGGTACAGAAAACGGTTCCATCGGTCATCATGATGTCGGGGCCTTGTCCATGCGTGGACTCTCCCCAAAGCTGTACCAGGGTGCTTCCGGCGCTCGACCACTTGCCGGTCTTGGGATTGTAGATTTCGGAGTTCATCTTGCCCTTGCCGGGGCTGACGTAGGAATCCACGGTGAGCACGCTGCCGTTGGGAAGCAGCGTCCAGCCTTCTTCGTCGTTCCAATCCGCTTTTCCTTTTCCGGTCGTAAGCCAAGTCAGCTTCTTGGCTTTGAGCAACGCCTGGGCATAGTCGCAGCAATCGGCCAGCAGCAGCGTGCCATCATTGAGAATCGCCGTCTGGGCGTCGCCGATATTGGCCCAGGCGTTGGGAGGCTTCACGGCGGTCCAGGCATTCTTCGCAGGGTCATAGATGGCCCCCAGGTTCGTCCACACAGCGTTGCCGTTGTTGTATTCACCGCCTTCAATCAACAAGCGGCCATCGGGCAGCACCGCGATGCCGAAGTACAGAGGCAGATACGGTGTTCCATTAATCGTTGGCAAGGAAGCCGCTTTCTTCCAGTTCCCATTGATGTAGCTGCCGCGATTGTCGGGCGTGAGCTTATACCAGACCGCGGAATTATCCTGCTCGGAGTGCACCATGACCGTGCCATCGGTAAGCAACGCCATCGCGCCGGCGTTAATCGGGGATTTGTGCTTCAGAGCCTGCCATGACTGCGCCTGCGCCAGACTGGCCGAAGCCAGTAAGGCGGCGAGCGTGACTGTGAGCTTGCCGAACATCTTCATGTCTCGTCCTCTCAAATGAGCGTGGGTTTAATTTCCTGGTCGCGGTCCGGATGCACCCTTCAGCATCGGCCGCCGAGACGGGACATGCTTTTTACAGCGGTGTTGCAGAATCTACTTGGAAACAGAGTGGAAGTCAATACGCCGTTTGTTCACAGGTGGGAATCGAGTTGAGGGAGCGCCGCCTCATTTTTGCGTCCGGCTCTCGCTTGTTTTGCGACCGTCATCATTTGCTTCTTCATTATTCTTGTCTTTGTGGCCAAAGTCCGGACCGAAGTGCGGCTCGGATTTTGTTCCCGTGATCTTCACCGGAATTTCCGTTCCCGCGCCATGCTTGCTGAAAAACGGATCGACGGGTTTCAGCACGACGGATTTCCATCCCGTGACCATGTGCGAAAGCTTCGCATCCATGCGGGCTTTGCCATGAAAATCGAATTGATTGCCGTCCAGGCTGTAGGTGCCGGTGAGATTCACCTGCGTGCCGGGGACCTGAAATTGCAGTTGCGAAAAGGAGATCAGTCCGGACGCCAGCTTGAACGTGCCCGCCACGTCGGATTGCACGTTGTCAGGAATGTTGTCGGTGGCGAGTTTGGGCTTGCCTTGGCTTCTCAGGCTGAGCGAATCAACTTTACCCTGGACTTTCTCGTTGTTGAAGTGCGCGCCGGAAACCTGAAACGCGCCGTCCAGTTTCAGGCGATTGGCCACGTCCGGCTCGCCCGGAGGCAAGTCGAAGTGGGTTTTCAGCCGCACCGAGCCGGTCATAATGGGGGGATCGGTTCGCACCGCGAGTTTCAGCAAGTCGTCAATCTTTCCTTTCTCGATGACAACATCGAGCCTCACCTCATGCCCTTTGGGATTCTTGGTTCGGACAACCGATCCCTTTGCCGTCAGCCACGAATCCAGGATCCTCGCCTTGACCGGTTGTAAATAGGTGTCGCCGCTGGTCCCGTCCACAATGGCGTGAAAGTCGGTGTGGAGCGGTACCGGCCGGCCGCTCACCGCGATCCGGAAATCCGGCGTGTCGGTCGCGCCATCCACCACAATGTTGTCGAGGACGCCGGAATATTTCCCGGTGGATGACAGAATCCCGCCAATTCCCTTGATGCTCCCAAGGTCGGCGTGATTAAAAGCATAAGTTCCGCTTACCGGCGTGTCGCGCGGGCTGTCGGCCTCCCACGGGCCAAACGATCCCCGCGACAGGATATTGCCGACTGGTTTGGGATTGGTCAGATTGGCGTCGAAGTGCATGGGTTGATTGGGGCCGACCCGCGTCATCTTCAGGCTCTCGATGTCGAATTCCAATGGCAGCTTGCCCGGTTTCAGGGTGTTGATAATCAGTACCGCCCGATCACAGGCGAGTTTGTCCACGATGATCTTGATCTTCCCGCCTTTGGGCGCCATGCGCTTCATCTCGCCACGCTGTTCACGCGGAGGCAAATTCAATTGCAGACCGCCAATATGAACCGTATCTACGTGCATGGGCGAGCGGAACAGGTCCGCGATCCCGGTGCGAAACTGGAAATCCGCAACGGCGATGATCGGCTGGATACCGGGTTCGTGATTATTCGGATCGGTTTCGCCATAAATCCGGAGCCCGGAGCCGGACACCTGAAACCCGTTGAGGGGAGAAACGTGAAACTCATCCAGCTCGACTCTGCTCTTGAATTTCGTGGATAAAGTTTCGATCACACGCGCTCGCAGGATGGGTTCGGCGTGTGAGATTTCAATGCCGGCCACGATCGTCAGCGCGGCCAGCAGCAAGGTGATACCACCCAGCCAGTACCAGAGGGCACGAACTTTTCTGCGCCGCGATTGTTCGCCTTGTGGCATCACGAGTTACTTGCCAGATGCTTAAACCGAGTCGCTGTTACGATACAAGGCGGCACGCCCCCGTGCCCATCAGTGCGGGCCTTAGTTTGTCGGCTGAAGTCATGTAGAGGCCCGGCGCCGATTCTCTGCGGCCTTCGCGCCGTCTGCCATGAGCTGAGCACAATAAATCACAACTCCAGATCTAGTGCGGCAAGCCGATGCGTCTGACCAGTTCGCGAAATCGTGGATCGGGGCGCAGGAACTGCGAAAAGATATGCCTTGGGAACTGAATTACGCCCGGCTCTTATGCTGTTTTGACCGCTTGCGATAAACCTTCGAGTCCGGACCGCCGGATTCAGCTTTTTGCTTCGGCTCTTTGCGCTTCTCTTCCATATCCACCGAAAAGAGCATGAAGTGATCGAAGCTGTGGCGCCGGAAGTAGCGGTGACGGCGGAAATCGAAATAAAGATCCGCGTTCTTGGGCAACCAGAGTTCCAGATTTTTCCTGGGGAAGGGTACCGAGGCGTATTCCACAATCTGATGCTCGCTTTGCAGTTGAATCTCCGGGATAGGGTTCACAAGTTCAGCTTCGAGGCGCACGATCTGGAAACTATCGGCCGCGATCCACGCGCGTCCCTTCATGCTGATGGGGTAGATACGGTTCCCGACGATGTAGTCCTGAACCCGATGAGGCCGGTCTTCGCGCTGCCGGAAGTGTAC
>Ga0335078_10001046_pt1 | contig 42190 bp, 35 predicted proteins | sample Lox_Sample_32_FD_206711 | JGI IMG/M metagenome (GOLD analysis project Ga0335078, IMG submission 206711) | Soil microbial communities from Loxahatchee National Wildlife Refuge, Florida, United States - Lox_Sample_3.2 | ecosystem: Environmental > Terrestrial > Soil > Wetlands | place: USA...
CCTTGATCTTCTCCCATTGCAAATCACTCAGTTCATATCGGCTAGGTGACATACTCCCACTTCAACACCTAGAAACCAAACTGCAAAGTGTATATGTCGATACCGCCTAGCTCTGCTGGCCCCGCAACCTCTATCGGCTCCGCTCTCTCTATAATGATCCCGACTATGAACAACACCGTCTCCCGTCGCAGCTTTCTGCAGTCGTCCGCGCTGGTCACCGCCTCATGCGTCGGCTCCGCGCTCGTCAACGCCGCGCCCGCACAAGCTCAGGCCCTTCCCGCAGCGGGTAAGCCGTCGCCCATCAAGCTCGGTCTCGCCAGTTACACGTTCCGCAACTTCACACGCGCCCAGCTCATCGGCTTCATGAAGCAGCTCAACGTCTGCGACCTGAACTGCAAGGACGTGAAGGACCATCTGCCTATGGACCCTGCGCTCGAAACCCAGGCGCTGGCTGACTACGCAGCCGCCGGCATCAAGCTGCACGCCGCCGGCGCCATCTACTTTCCCAAGGACGACGAAGCCGACATCCGCTCCAAGTTCGAGTACTGCAAACGGGCGAGCATCGGCGTCATAGTCGCCGGCGATCCGACACCCGAATCTCTCAAGTGGATCGAGCGGTTCGTTAAGGAGTACGACATCCGCATTGCCATCCACAATCACGGCCCTGAGGACAAGTTCTTCCCTTCGCCCTTCGACGTGCTTAAGGTTGTGAAGGATATGGACCCGCGCATCGGTCTCTGCATCGACGTTGGCCACGCCGCCCGCGCCAACGCCAACCTCGTCGAAGCCATCCACGCCACCGGTTCGCGCCTTTACGACATGCACGTGAAGGATCTGGCCAACCTCAAAGAAAAGACCAGCCAGGTTCCGGTCGGCGAAGGCCTCCTGCCCTTCCGCGAAATGTTCCAGGCGCTCATTGATATCGGCTACCAAGGCTTCGTCGATCTCGAATACGAGATTCATCCCGACGATCCCATGCCCGGCGTCATCGAAAGCCTCGCCTTCATGCGCGGCGTTCTCGATGGCATGGGCTATTTGACAAAGACGGCAAGTTAGCAAGTCCGGGGGCTGTTCTCCACCGGCAGAGGCTCAGCCATGCTTCTGCCTTTCAGCCCCTCAAATTGGCTGCTCTCCGGTTCCCGCCCAAAAATCCGCTCCCCACGCGCTTTTTGCATCCTCTTTTGCCTCTTTGCCCGTATAAGTAAAACAAGAGCGCAATGCCGATGGATCTCGACCAGTTCCGCAAATTGATCGATACCCACAAGCGCATGGTTTTTTCGCTGGCCCTGCGAATAACGGGCGACTACGCCACCGCGGAAGAGGTCGCGCAGGATGTGTTTCTTGAATTGCATCGCAGCGGCGAGCGCCTGGCCGGCGAAGATCACACGCGCTACTGGCTTCGCCGCGTGACGGTGCACAGGGCTACCGACGCGTCGCGCTCCAATGCGCTGCGGCCCGAAAGCCTGGCCGAAGAGTGGATGGAGAATGTTTGCGCGCAGCCGCCGCAGGCATCGAGCCTGGCCATCGAGGCCCGCATTGAAGATTTGCTTCGTGGATTGCCCGATACCCTGCGCGTGCCCATCGTTCTTCGCTACCAGGAAGAGATGCTGCCCGAAGAGATTGCGGAATTCCTCGGCCAGCCGGTCGCCACGGTCAAGAGTCATTTGCAGCGAGGACTCAAGCTTCTCCGCCGCAAGGCGGTTGTCACCATGAAGGAGTATGTACGTGAACCCCAACGACGAATTGAACCGGCCCACGGAACCGTCTCCTGCTGACGAAGCAATTCTTGCTCACGAGCAGCCGCCTGCAGGCGAGCATCTCTCCGAGCTTGAAGCTTATCTGGCGCAGGCACTGCGGCCTGCCGATCCTCCGGCGAACTTTACCGAGAGCATTCTGGCGCGGGCTGCTTCTGCCCCGCAAGTGAGAGCGAAGATTCTCAGAATGCCCTCCCGTACGCGTATCTGGACCGGCAGCGCGGTTGCGGCATCGCTCGTCGCAGGTATTCTCATCGCCGGCGCAGTGCGCGCGCGGCATGAACGGCAAAAGATTGAGCGCGCCGAGCATCAGTTCAATACCGCGCTCCAGATTACCAACGAAGCTCTCGATCAGACTCGCGAAGAACTGCGGCAGGCGGGCATCGAGACGGACAACCGATCGAGCGAATAGGAAGCGAGGGAACAAGCCATGATGTTGAGCAAGAAAACGATCCTAGTTCTGGCAATTGTGCTGTTTGGCGCTGCTCAAATCAACGCGCAGGGCGATCCCGTCAAGGCGCCGGTTAGTGTCGTACGCGCCGTGCACGTAACCGGCACCTGGATGCAAGTTGAAAACGTCTCGATGGGCCAGCAGGTGAAGGACGATCTCTTCAATGGAATAGAGAAGTTTGCCCAGGGAGCCAGTTCGGTCACCGAAATCACTCTCGATCCCAACACCATGAGCATGCTGGGCGATCGCCGGGGCCCCGACGCGGATCTCGCACGCAAGTTGAATTTCATGGTGGTGCGTTCATACAGCTATCCCAAGCCCGGCATGTACAACGCAGGCGATGTGGAGGCCTTTCGCAAGAAGCTTGAAAACGGCAATTGGAGCTGCCCCATTCATGTCAACAATGAGCGCGGCTCGAACGATATCTGCATACGCACCGGCGCCGATCGTGAAACCAACGAAATGGTCATACTGAGCGTAAATCTGCTGAAACTAGAGTTCATTCATATAGCGGGGAAAATGTCGCTTGGCGAGCTCAACGAGATGACCGGCCGCGCCGGCGGTCTTATGCCGCATGTCTTCGAGGTGCCGCACCCAGTTCCATATCCTAATCCTTTAATCGACGCGGAGCGCAAGTCCCGCGAGAGGGAACGCGAAAGGGATTTGAGCAAGAAACCAACTTCACCGGAATCGCCTCAAGCGCCGCAACCTCCGCAACCAGCTCAGCCACCGCAATAATGTAAGTCGCTGCCGTCGTCCTTTGAACGCATGGGGGCGCGGCAGCGTGCAACTAATTTCCGAACGCCCCGCGCAAGCGCGCCCTCTTAGGGCGTGTACGAACGGCAAAAATCTGAACGCTGCAAGCATCGATTCGCCCGCGGGTTTCGCAATCCCGCGAGTCGGGAAACCTCTGTCTTATCTGACCACACAAAACATTCTCCGCAACCAAGCGGCTCAGGCTTTCTGTATCTTTTCCGCTTTGGCTTTGCCGACAAATCGGCAGAGACCTGTTAACGTTCGCCATCCCGAATACGTTCTGTAAGCAAACAATGCAACGAGATCGCAAGGAGATTACCGATGATTCGCTCTCACATTCGCGGCCAAGTTCGCCCATTCGTTTATTTACTGTTAGCGGCGCTCACAATCGCTTTTGCCTGTATCGCCTCGGCAGCTCAGGCCGCGCCAAAAGACGGCGCGGGATCGGCGGCGGGCGCTTCGCAAACTCTCCCGGAACACCTCGACAGGCAGGAAGTCTTTCGACGCATCGCCATCTACGAAGATATGGCTCGCCGCGCCGATTCTCTGCGCCTCGACCATCGGACAATGACCAAGATTTACAGGAACCTCGGAGTCCTGTACGAAGTGGCGGGCATGATTCCCAAAGCAGAAGCTGCCACGCGGCGGGCGATCGAATTGATGAAGGATGGCCCGCAGAATGACCTTGCCGAAGAGTTCAACAATCTCTCCTCGATTCATGGTTTGATGGGGGACCTCCGGCAATCGGAGAAAGATCAGATGCAGGCTCTCGCAATCCGCGAGAAAATCGGCGATTCGCTGGGCCTCGCTCTCACTTGGACCGATTTGGCTGGTCTTTACTATCAGGAGCGGCAATTCAAGAAGGCCTTGGAATACGCGCAAAAATCCTACGATGTGCTGGCCGCTCGCACCGGCATGATGCCCTCCGACCACATCGCCGTGCTGCAAACCATGGCCTTTGCTCTCTGCGGCGCGCGGCAGTGCGGCCAAGCGGTCCCCATCATGAAGCAAGCCGTTGAGGAGTCCAAGAGCGCGTTCGGAGCAGATAGCCTTTCCGCTGCGGCCGAGGGATTTGGGCTGGGATATGTCTACTGGCAGAGCGGCGACGCTGCGCAGGCGGCCGAATGGATGCAGCGATCGCTCGCGCGCATGAAGATCGATCTCGGATGGGGTGCGCCACTCTATGTGAAGTCCGTCGAGCAATACGCGCAGCTCTTGCGCAATACCGGCAGGCGTGAAGAGGCCGACAACGCAGAAAACGAAGTGCGCAGAATCGAATCTGTGGTCGATGCACGCACCCTGAACACCCCGAGTGGACGGTTCCTGGCGCGGGGCTTGCACTAGCTCTCTGATCGGCATAAAAAGTTCCATTAGTAGTGCCGGCCTCCTGCCCGGCTCAACCGGCAGAGCCTATCCTGCGCGAGGTCGAAGGGTCCACGCCGCCAGACGCAGTGTGGCGGCTGGACTCTTCGACTTCGCTCGGAGCGGGTCCCACGCAACAGCCAGGCCGGCGCTCGGCGTTACTTTCCACGCTGATTGGACATTCTTATCCTGTCAAAGCGTTCTGGCTCGACCGATGCCTCAACCTTGCGCTGCTTTTGCCGATGAAGAATCACGTGGGAGCGACCGAATTCATCCATGCAGGTCGATCGGGTTAGACAACGAAAGGAAAAGATCGACGGTCATGAGGCTGCGCGTCTCGCGGCCCTAGATGCCACGGGAATCCTCGACACGCCGCCGGAACGCGCCTTCGATACCATCTCTCGGCTGGCGTGCGAATATCTGCACGCGGATACGGCGGCAATTTGCTTTGTCGACGAGAGCCGCGTCTGGACCAAGTCGTTCTTCGGAGACAGTATGCGCGAACTGCCGCGGCACAACTCACTCTCCGAGGCGGTAATCGAAGAAGATAATCCGGTGGTCGTGCCGGATGCTTCGCAGTGCAGCGAAGGCCTCGAGTTGCCGTTCGCCGCCAAAGCCGTCAACGCTTCCTTCTTTGCCGGAATTCCGGTGCGCGCAGTCACGGGCGAAATCGTCGGTACCCTGGTTCTGTTCTCCCGCCGAGCCCGAACCGGCCTCGAGGCAAGCGAATTGGCGATTCTTGAAGGTCTCGCGGAATTGACATCGAATCTGCTGGAATTGCGGAGACTTCGCCGTACCGCGACGAAACGGGAGTTGCGGCGTCAGCGCGCTCAAGCCAGGGCAAACCCCAGCTGGCCCCATGCCTCCGACCTGCGCCAGGCTTTGGAACGACGACAATTTGTGCTTCATTACCAGCCGGAGGTCGATCTGTCCACGCGGCGCATCGTGGGGTTGGAAGCGTTGATTCGCTGGGACCATCCCCTGCGAGGACGGCTATCTCCGGCGCAGTTCATCCCTCAGGCGGAGGAGAGCGGACTAATTCTCCCCATCGGCGATTGGGTGCTTTCCGAAGCTTGCAGTCAGATCCAGAGATGGTGCAGGCAATTCCCCTGCGAAGAAGCTCTGCGCGTAAGTGTCAACCTCTCGGCTCGTCAGTTCTGCCGCGTCGGTCTCGCCGATCACATCAGGGCGCTGATGATTCAGTCGGGCGTCACCGGCCGGCAACTCTGTCTGGAAATGACAGAGGCCGCCTTGATCCCCAACGTGAATACGGCGGCGGAGGTGCTCGCCAGCCTCCGCGGCCTGGGAGTCGCCCTGCACTTGGACGATTTTGGGACCGGCTACAGTTCGTTGAGTCATTTGCATTCTTTTCCTTTCGACTCTCTGAAGATCGACCGCTCATTCATCGCCCGCCTGGACAAAGGCGACCAACCCAGGCAGATCGTGCGCACCATCGTCGAACTGGCCCGGGCACTGGGAATGAACGTTGTGGCCGAAGGGATTGAGACCTGTGAACAATATGCTCAACTTCGCGAGATGCATTGCCCGTACGGCCAGGGCTATCTGTTTTCAAAGCCAATGCCCGTCGAAGATGTCGCCCCCCTGTTGGCACTGCCCGGAAGAATACTCCCAGCTCACGAAGAATGCAGCCTTTGAGCTGGTTGCGCAGAGTTGTGCATGAGCGGGCATCTTAACGATGAAATGCGGAAGTGCCCAGGTAAGGAGACGCCGATAACAGCCGAAGGTCAGATAGTGAAAGCGCCCGGTTTACCGAAGAATCGGTATCCCCACAATCCGCTGCTGCCACTCGGCGGGGCCGGTTTGGTGGACACTCGTGCCTTTGGCGTCCACCGCCACGGTCACGGGCATGTCTCTAACCTCGAACTCGTAAATGGCCTCCATGCCGAGGTCCGCAAAGGCCAGCAGCCGCGAGCTGCGGACGGCCTTTGAAACCAAGTACGCCGCGCCGCCCACCGCCATCAGGTAGACCGCGCCAAACTCGCGGATCGCTTCGATGGCTTCCGGCCCGCGCTCGGCCTTGCCCACCATGCCCAGCAATCCGGTTTCAGAGAGCATCCGCCGCGTGAACTTGTCCATGCGCGTGGCCGTGGTTGGTCCCGCAGGGCCAACCACTTCGTCCCCCACCGGATCGACCGGACCCACGTAGTAGATAAAGCGGTTGCGGAAATCGACGGGCAGCTTTTCGCCGCGATTGAGCATGTCGCTCATGCGCTTGTGCGCGGCATCGCGGCCCGTGAGCAGCTTTCCGCTCAGCAGCAGCACTTCGCCCGGCTTCCAGGAAGCAACTTCTTCGCGCGTCACCGTATCGAGGTTTACGCGCCGCGCGCCGCTCACGTCGTAGGTCAGTTTCGGCCAGTCGTCGAGCGACGGCGGATCGAGAAACACCGGACCCGTGCCGTCGAGCACGAAATGCGCGTGGCGCATGGCGGCGCAGTTGGGAATCATGGCAACGGGCAGGTTGGCCGCGTGCGTCGGATAGTCGAGCACCTTCACATCCAGCACTGTTGTCAACCCGCCCAGTCCCTGCGCGCCGATGCCGAGGCGATTCACCCTGTCGTAGAGTTCGAGGCGCAGCTCCTCGGCGCGTGTCTTGGCGCCGCGCGCCTGGAGGTCTTGAATATCGATCGGGTCCATGAGCGAGAGCTTGGCCAAAAGCATCGCCTTCTCTGACGTGCCGCCGATGCCGATGCCGAGAATCCCCGGCGGGCACCAGCCTGCGCCCATCGTGGGCACCGTCTTCAGCACCCAATCCACCACCGAGTCCGAGGGGTCGAGCATGATGAACTTCGACTTGGCCTCCGAGCCGCCGCCTTTGGCCGCAAGCGTCACTTCCACGGTGTTGCCGGGCACCAGATCGACGGTCACACAGGCGGGCGTGTTGTCCCGAGTGTTCTTGCGCGCGCCCGCGGGGTCGGCCAGCACCGAGGCGCGCAGCTTGTTGCCGGGATCGAGGTAGGCGCGGCGGACCCCTTCGTCCACCATTTCTTGAAGTCCAACCAGAGGGCCGCCGTCCGCAGGACCCGCGAAGCGCACGTCCATGCCCAGCTTCACAAAGGCGTTCACGATGCCCGTGTCCTGGCAGATGGGCCGGTGGCCCTCGGCGCACATGCGGCTGTTGATAAGGATCTGCGCCATGGCGTCGCGCGCCGCCGGCGACTGCTCGCGCTCGTAGGCCTTGGCCAACGCGGTGATGTAATCCACCGGGTGGTAGTAGCTGATGTACTGCAGCGCGCCCGCGACGCTCGCGATGAAATCTTCCTGGCGGATGACGGTCATCTGGGGAATACTCCTTGCGATCAACTCTTCAGGTTAACCGAGAGCGCGAGTGCCTGTCCCGGCGGTCGCAGCAGGCACTCTAAGCCTGTTCGACCTACTGCAACTGGCCCGATCGGTAATGGAAACATCACCCTCTGCCATTAATTGGAACCGGTCCGGTAAAAGCCGAAGGGGCTGTCGCCAAATGGCGATTTCCTCGAAGAAATCGCCACGGACCTCCAATCTCACAAGGGCTGTACCTGAATGAAAGATGCTTGATGGGATTGGTCGCGGTCCTTGACTGCTTGCAATGTCTGGTGCGAATGACCGGCGCGCATTGCCTCGTCCCGCAACTGAATCCGGCGCCAGGCCACGCCGCTAGCGGGCCAGGTAGTCAGATGGAAGTCCTGCGCAAGGCCATCGCAAGCGTCGTCCGCCATCACGCGTGCGACTCGCGCCGCGTTTCGAGCGGCGCGCTCAACTGCTGGCGCAGGCTGCCGGCGAGATCGGCCACCACACGCAGGCGATCGGCCACGGCAGCAGGCACACCGCCCCCGCTCAAGGCCAGCTGCGAGTGCAGCAGCAGGCCCGCGACGGTGGACTTCAATTCAGTCTCAATCGCTGCTGCGGCGGCGCGGCGAGCCAGCGTCTGCTCGCGCTCGCGGCGGTTGAGGGCCGCGCGAATCTCGCGCACCAGGCGAGCCGCTCCCGAGACGGCGAAGTTGATCTGCATGGGAATCGCCAGGCCGGCCTGTTCGCAGATCTTCTCCGCGGCCGCCGGATCGCATTCGGCCAGGGAATCGTCGATTACCACGGCCAAATACTCGCGGCGCCGCAATGCAGCCAGCGCCGCCTTGCGGCCCTCGGCCACATCAACCTCCACGCCCAGTTGCGTTCCCACCACGGCGGCGCAGTTGCTGGCGCCTTCGATTCCCGTCACCATCAGAATGCTCATGTCCGTTCCCCAATCCCAAAAGCCGGTTGTCAGTTCTCAGTTGTCGGTTGTCAGTGAACCGTGGTTCGCAATAGTGAGGAAGTGACCAGGAAAGAAGTGAAAAGCCGCCGTTGACGCTGAGGTGTCCCTAGTCCCTTAGCCCCTGTCCCCAGTCCCTAGTCTCTGCTTCACTCGTCGTGCAGCGGATCGGCAATGCCATACTCCTTCAGCTTGCGATAGAGCGTGGTTTTGCCGATACCCAGAAGTTTCGCAGCCTGCAGCTTGTCGCCGTTCAAAGTGCGGATGGCGCTCAGAATCGCCTCGCGCTCCAACTCGGCTAGGGTTTTCAGCTCCGGCGCGGCGGACGCCGGAGTTCCCTCTGCCGCGGATGCCGCCGTGCGCCGCGCTTCAAGACCCTTCTGCTGCAATTGCGTGGGCAGGTCGCCCAGGTGCAGCACCGGCCCGGAGGAGAGGGCGCAGGCACGTTCGATGGAGTTCTCGAGCTCGCGCACATTGCCCGGCCAGTCGTGGCGCATCATGGTACGCAGCGCCTCGTCGGAGAGCGTAAACTTGCGTCCGTGCTCGCGGCTGATGCGGTCGAGAAAGTGCGCAGCCAAGAGCGGAATGTCCTCACGGCGGTCGCGCAGGGCCGGCAAACGAAGGTTGACTACGTTTAGCCGATAGAAGAGATCCTTGCGGAAGCTGCCCGTCTCGACCATGGCGGCCAGATCCCGATTGGTGGCGGCCACGATGCGCGCCTTGATGGGCACGCGATGGGTTGCGCCCACCGGCCGCACTTCTTTCTCCTGCAGGGCGCGCAGGAGCTTCGCCTGCAGGTCGAGCGAAAGCTCGCCGATCTCGTCGAGAAACACCGTTCCTCCCTCGGCCGAGACCAGCAAGCCGTCTTTGGAATGGTTGGCTCCGGTGAATGCACCCCGGACGTAGCCGAAGAGCTCGCTTTCGATGAGCGTGGGCACCAGCGAACCGCAGTCGACGGGCAGAAACGGCTTTTCGGCGTTAGGGCCGTAAGCGTGGATGGTCCGCGCTACCAGCTCCTTGCCGGTTCCGCTCTCGCCAAGAATCAGAACCGGATGCGTGCTCTGGGCGACTTTGGAAAGAATGCGGTAGATCTTCTCCATCTCCGGCGAACGGCCAATCATGGCGCCAAGCCCCTCGGAGAGACGCAGCCGCTCGCGCAGCTGGCGGGTCACGGTATCGGTGGTGTGATTTTGCGCGGCACGGTCCAAAACCGTCGACAGCTCGTCCATGGCGAAGGGCTTGGTCAGGTAGTCAGAGGCGCCGCAGCGCATGGCCTCGACGGCCGCGTTCACCGAGCTGGTGGCGGTCATGGCAACGACCGAGGTCTCGGGGTAGAGCAGCTTGACCTCGGAGACCAGTTCCAGGCCTTCGTTTGATCCTGCAGGCAGGTTTACCAGCAGAATGTCCGCAGTGTGGCCGCGCAGCAGGCTGCGTGCCTGGGCAAGTTCGCCCGTGCTTTCCACTGCGTAGCCGAGGCTGGCCGCGATCTCGGCGCAGGCCGAGCGAACCGCCGCATCGGCGTCCACCACCAGCAGGTGCAACCGAACCGCCGGCTCGGCGAGTTGTGGCATGAACTCCATGGTCCGAGTGTTGAATACTGTATCCAGCATTGTAGTCGCCTCACGCGTGTTGGAACATCGTTAAATTGCAGGTGTCAGGTTTCGGCGGTCGGTGGTCGGCTCCAACAATTCCTGGCCTCAGTCTCTTAGTCCCAGGTCCCTGTCTTCCTCACCGGGAGTTCGATGGTGAAGCAGGCTCCGCCCTGCGCCCGGTTTGCCGCGCTGACCCGCCCGCCTGCACCCTCGACAATGGAGCGCACGATGGCCAGGCCCAAGCCGCGATGGTTCTGCGGCCAGCTGCCGGCGGTGGCTTCCCTGCCCCGCGAGGTGTACCCGGACAGAAAGATATCTTCGAGAGCTTCTTCGGGGATACCCGGCCCGTTGTCCTCGACCGTGAGCGCGAGCGAGGACGCCGCGCCCCTGGAGTTCTCGCGTTCGTGCAGCCCAATGTGAATACGTCCGCCCTGGGGCATGGCCTCGGCTGCGTTTTTCACCAGATTCACCATGAGCCTCGTCAGATCCTCGCCTGTGAGGCACACAGCTTGCGCGCCGCCGTCGGCTTCCACGGTCAACGCGATGGTAGGCCCGGCCAGTGCCGCAAGCAGGTTGCGGTTGGCCAGCAACTCGGCGGCTAGGTTGGAGACAGGCAGTGCAGGCAGCAGGTCCCAGCGCCGGTTTCTGTTCTGTGCGGCCGTGAGGTTCGCTGCCGGGTTTTTCCCCGAACCTTCCGACGTGCTGTTGCCGCCGTTTGCGCCGGCCCGCGTCCCGCCACTGGCGGCTGAGACGCTGCACGGGGCCGCGGCGGCCCTCGCGGCATCGCCGCCTATCGAAGGCGTCATGCGGCTGGCGTTGGCCTCTAGCAGGGCCTGCATTGTGCCGTCCGGGACCGCATTAGCATCGAGCGCTACCAACTTCTCGACCAGGCGGCGGCTGGCCGCTGCCATCAGGCGCAGCTCCTGAGCGTAATGCGCGAAGGAAGCCGTAAGCACCCCCGGTTCTTCCAACAGATCGCAGTAAAGTCCCAGCGCCGTGACCATATTGCGTGCATCGTGGGCCACCTCGGAGATGCTCTCGCCCCGGCTGCGCAAGGTGGCCAGGGTTTCGACGACCTTTTCCACCCGCCTGCGCTCGACGCCGTTCCAGTTGCTCTTTGTCTTGGCCGTGGTTTTGACCTGTTCTGTTTGCTGCATACGCCCGTTCCTTTCATAGGCAGTGGTCAGTTCCCAGTGATCAGTGGTCATTGGTGAGTGGTCAGCGGCGAACATTGCCTCTGTTCCCTAGTCCCCAGTCCCTAGTTCCTAGTCCATGGCCCTTGGTCCCTAGTCGCCGCTCACCGATCCAATTCACTACTGCCTGTTCCTGTTTTTCGCTTCCCAATTCCGTCGCAGACCTGGGGGTTTTGTCCTGTTTCTATACACGCCGCGTGCCAAACCAGAACTCAAAAGCTAAGTCCCTGATAAGGGAAGGGATGACAATCCCGATAACGGCGGAGCAAGGCCCACGCGGAACCGCGCAGAAGTCCCGGAATGGAACGAACGCTGGGGATCTTTGATGTAGGTCTATTAATTTCATCAACTTAATATCTCTTCCCCTTCCTGCACTTGAGGTCCGCAGTTCCCATTCTGGAATCAATGCCCTTCTCGCACGTCCCACACCGGGCTTCTCTCCCTTAGAATCCCCTTATGAACGCCGCTCCTCCCTCTCTGCGTCCCAGCAGCCGGGGCCCTGGCCAGCTTCGCCCCCTCGCCCTCACACCCGGTTTTGTCCAAACTGCCGAGGGCTCGGTCCTGGTTTCGCTCGGCAACACGCGCGTCCTTACTTGCGCGACCATCGAGCAGGGTGTCCCCGGCTGGCTGCGCAGCTCGGGCCGCGGTTGGGTCACGGCCGAGTACGCCATGCTCCCCCGTTCCACCGTCACCCGCACTCCACGAGAAGCGGAGAAGGGCAAGATCGGCGGGCGGACGCATGAGATCCAGAGATTGATCGGGCGCAGCCTGCGGGCTGTCGTCGACATGCATGCCCTCGGCGAGCGCACCGTCATCCTCGACTGCGATGTGATCCAAGCCGACGGCGGCACGCGCACCGCAGCCATCACCGGCGCGGCCGTGGCCCTTGCACTCGCGCTCGACGCGCTGGTGAGGGCGGGAACCCTCAAGGCTTCGCCCATGAAGCAACTGGTGGCGGCCACCTCGGTCGGCATCGTGGACGGCACGGCGCTCCTCGACCTCTGCTACGAGGAGGACGCACAGGCCGAGGTGGACATGAATGTTGTCATGACCGCCGACGGCGGCCTGGTGGAGACGCAGGCCACGGCGGAGCGCGGCTCTTTTTCACGCGCACAACTGAACGGCCTGATCGATCTGGCCGAGGCGGGGCTCAAGGGGATTTTTGCTGCGCAGCGGGCAGCGCTGGCAGCACAGAAGGGATGAGCGTTCCATGAGCGCACAGACCCGAAGCGACGCGCGGCATCACTCGCGGCGGCTCGCAATCGGGCTTGCGGTCGGCTATCTGCTCCTGGCAGCCCTGGTGTTTGCGCTCATCGCCTCGCAGCCGCCGGACGAAGGCCTCGAGTGGATGCCGCTGGTCTGGCTGGCCAGCCCCTGGTTCGGACTCAGCCCGTCTCTGTTGCTGCCCGGCATCCTTCTCAACGCCGGGCTTCTCTATGTGGCCGGCCTGGGCATCCAGGCCCTGCTGCGGCCCCGCGACCGCTGACGGCGGTTGCACAAAGCTTCTGCCGGATTTCCTCCAGCCGTCCGAATATTTACGCACCATTCCTCGCCTCCGCGAATCAGACCGAGAGACATCCGCCGGTGAAGCCGGCAATTCAGGAGGAAGTATGGCCGGCGAAGACGCATCCCTGCGCGAACACCTGCTCGACCTGCTCACCGGCGTCCACGCGCACGTCAGCTTCGACGCCGCCGTCAAGAACCTGCCAGTCGGCCTGCGCGGCAAACGGCCCAAACGCGGCGAGCACTCCCCGTGGGAGGTGCTGGAGCACATGAGAATTGCCCAATGGGACATTCTAGAATTCTCGCGCAACGCCGCGCACCGGTCCCCGGACTGGCCCGGCGGCTACTGGCCGGCCAAGCCTGCGCCACCCGACGAGAAGGCGTGGGACAAGAGTCTGCGCGCCTTTCGCCGCGACCTGAAGGCTATGCGCGATCTGGTCGCGAACCCTTCCACCGATCTCTACGCGCGCATTTCCCACGGCGACGGACAGACCATCCTCAGAGAGGCGCTCCTCGCCGCCGACCACAACGCCTACCATCTCGGCGAAATCGTACTGCTGCGCCGCCTGCTCGGCGCCTGGAAGTGAAGGAATAGCCAGCGGCCGTGAGCTGTTTGTTTTCAGTTTCCCGCCGTGAGCCATCGGCGGCCGCCGATCACAAGGCTCTTGCGGACCTGCGCCTGGCCCATAGGCTGGGAAACGGTTTCGACCTTTTCCCCCGGTGGTTCGTCTAGAAATTGGGGGCCTCAGAGCCCGCCGCTCATCGAGCAACCTCGCGACCGCGGAGCATAACATCGCATGAGAAATGAATGCAATACGCGCAGCTTTGCCTGGCTAGGACTCGTCGCCCTTGCCGCATTTCAGCTGTCGGCAGCAACCGCCGTACGCGCACAAGCCACGCGCTATCTCGGCAGCATCGCAGCCGTTAACGGCGACACGCTGACGGTGAAGACCGACGCCGGCGATGTGCATCAGGTCCAGGTCCCCGCGACCGCCATTCTCAAGCGCATCGCGCCGGGCGAGAAGGACCTGAGCAAGGCCGAGCCCCTCGAATACAGCAGCCTGGCCGTTGGCGATCGCGTGCTGATCACGCTTGATCCTAGTTCGACCGGCGCCACGCCGCAGGCGGCGCGCATTATCGCCATCAAGCAGGCCGACGTCGCCAAGAAAAAGGAAACGGAGAATGCCGCCTGGAGTCAGGGCGTGCATGGGCTGGTGAAAAGCATCGACACTGCGGCGGGCGTGATTACGGTTACCACGCGGATGGGCCCGGCCACCAAAGATGTCGCCGTCAACACGTCCTCGGCGACGGTTCTCAAGCGTTACGCGCCCGGTTCGGTGCGTTTCGACGACGCCCAGCCCGCACCCATCGCTGCCATTCAACCTGGCGATCAATTGTGGGCGCGCGGCACTAAGAATGCCGACGGCAGCGCCATCGCCGCCGACGGCGTAGTTTCGGGCAGCTTCCGCAGCATTCCCGGACAGGTAATCTCCACGGACACGGCAGCCTCCACGGTGACGGTCAAAGATCTCGCTACCAAAAAGCCGGTAACGGTCCGCGTCACCACCGACGCGCAGTTGCGGCGGCTCGACGGCAATATGGCGACGATGCTTGCAGCCCGACTCAAGGGTAACCCGGCAGGCGGCGGCCGTGGAGCATACGGCGGGGGCGGAGGTAGCGGCGGGCAGCGCAACATGAGCCAGGGCGGAGGTCCAAGCAGCGGTCCTGGCGGCGGACGGATGGACCTTGAAACCATTTTGGAACGCGCGCCGCAGATTCAGCTCAGCGCCCTCAAGAAGGGCGACGCGGTGATGATCGTGGCCGCCGAGGATGCCTCGGGTCTGAGCGTCATCAAGCTGCTTGCCGGGGTCGAGCCGCTGCTCGAAGCTCCAGAGGCGCAGGATCTGCTTGCCAGTTGGAGCCTGAGCTCAGGCGAGGGCGAGGGGGCGCAGTAACACAATTCGTGCTTTTCATTCGGGCAGCGCACCTGTCCGTTGGGTTTTCACATTCTTCTTCATAGACACAAGCGAGGAAATCGTGTACTTTAAGCCGCACTTGACCACATCTTTGCTTTTTACTGCGTTGGTTGCCGTAGCGGCCGCTGCACAAACCGCGCCGGATGCCGCCCCTCAGACTGCGCCCGCCGTCTCTACGCCCGCTACGCCGGCTCCCGCTCAAGCTGCTCCGGCCACAACGGGCGTTTTGCGGGGCCATGTTCTCGATCCTACCGGTGCTTTGATCCCCGGCGCGCAGATCACTGTGACCACCACTAAGGGCGCGTCCGCGGGAACCGCGACGGCAAGCGCGTCGGGAACCTATGCGGTGCGGGGCTTGCCGGCGGGAAGCTACATTGTCGAGGTGACATTCACCGGCTTCGCGCCGTTTGTCTCTGCGCCCATCGATCTGGCCGCGGGACAGTCGAAAAGCGTCGATGTCAAAATGGCGGTGGAAGCCACGCAGCAGCAAGTTGTCGTCACCGACGAGGGCGGGCCAACTGTAAGCACCGACGCCGGCGCTAATACCAGCGCCATGGTGCTCAAGGACCACGATCTCGACGCGCTCTCCGACGATCCGGACGAGCTTTCGAGCGAACTGACAGCTCTCGCCGGCCCCTCGGCAGGCCCAAACGGCGGACAGATTTACATCGACGGCTTCACGGGCGGCCAGTTGCCCCCGAAGTCGGCGATCCGCGAAATCCGCATCAACCAAAATCCGTTTTCGGCCGAGTTCGACCGCATCGGCTACGGACGCATCGAGATTCTCACCAAACCGGGCAGCGACATGCTGCACGGGCGTTTTTTCGGCCAGGCCAATGACGACGCGTTCAATACCGAGAACCCGTTCACCAGCGAGCTGCCCTCGTACTACAGCTATCAGTACAACGCCACCGTCAGCGGACCGCTTTCCAAGTGGGCGTCGTACTTCATGAGCGTCGAAGACCGCGAGACGCAGACCGACGATGTGTACTCGATTCCCGGTGGAGCGGTCTACAACGCAAGCAACAACACCTGGTCCATCAGCTCCTCGTCGGTTTCAGGCAGCCTCTTCAGCCCGGCCAATCACCTTGAGGTTTCGCCGCGCATCGACTTGCAATTGGGTCCGAAGAACACGCTTACTTTGCGCTATCAGTTCGAGCGCAACAATGTCACCAACAGCCTGAGCGGTTCCACCGCGCTTCCGAGTCTTGCCGGTTCGACCGATTCTATTGAGCACGCAGCGCAGTTCGACGATACGCAAATCATCACAGATCGCATCGTGAACGAAACGCGGTTTCAGTACCGCCGCGCCAACTCCAGTTCGTCGCCCATCGGCGCGCAGCCTGAATTTGGCGTGTTCGCCAGCAACGCGCCGAGCTTCAGCGTGCAGGGCGCCTTTTCAGGCGGCGGCAACGGGAACCAGTTCTCGAGCTCGCACAACGACCATTTCGAGCTGCAGAATTTCACGACCATGACCAAGGGCGCGCAAGCCATCAAGTTCGGAACCTGGATCAGGGACGACCGCGAAGCTACCTGGACGAATAGCAATTTCAACGGCACTTTTACTTTCCCGTCGGTCGCGGACTTCGTCAACACCTGGAACGGCGCCGGATTCTACGCCACCAAGCTCGTCTACACCACCGGCCCCAACGCGTTCCAGGGAAATGTCTTCAACGGCGCGCTCTTCATTCAGGACGATTGGAAGGTCAACAAGAACCTGACGCTCTCCGGCGGCCTGCGCTGGGAGACGCAGAACCACATCGCCGATCATAACGATTGGGCCCCGCGCGTGGCCTTTGCCTACGCCCTCGACGGGCACAAGAAAGGTACTGTCTCCAAGACCGTTCTGCGCGGCGGCTTCGGTTTCTTCTACGAGCGCTTCGGGATCGACAATCTGATGAACCTCGAGGAGTTGAGCGGCAATCAGGCAAAGAGCCAGGCGCAGACCGTCGTCACCAACCCAACCTGCTTCAGCCCGACCCTTCTCGCCACTGCGCTCAAACAGGGCTGCTCCTCTGGGACGGCATCGCCCTCGACACCGCAGAGTTATGCCATCTCGCCCACTTACCGCTCGCCCTACACGGAACAGCTCGGCGTGAGCGTCGAGCGCCAGTTGACCAAAGCCTCCACACTCACGCTCACTTATATGCATTCCTCGGGATTTCACCAGCTCGTGGTGCGCGACTCTAACGCTTATCTGCCCGGCGTCTACCAAATCGATCCGAGTAATCCCACTGGCCCGCCGATTCTCACGCCTCCCAACGCCACGCGCCCCGATACCAACGCCACGTGTCTGGCCAATAACAACTGCCCCGGCATCGTGGACCAGTACTTTCCCGAGGCAGTCTTCAACGAAAACCAGGTGATCGTGAACCTGAACGCTCGTTTTTCGCAAAACCTCGGCCTCTCCGGCTTCTACACGGCAAGCTGGGCCAACTCCGACGGCGGAGGCGGATCGAGTCCCTCGAATTCCTACAACTTGCGTCAGGATTACGGCCGCGCCGCCTTCGTGCGGCCGCAGTGGGTTTTCCTGATGGGAAATTACACGGGTCCGTGGGCCATCACATTCAATCCCTTCCTCATCGCCCAGGCCGGCCGCTTTTATAGCGTCACCTCGCCTTACGATCTGACGGGCGACAACTTCTTCAACGACCGCCCGAGCGTCGCTGACGCAACAACTCTCAAGAACTATCCAACTAACGTGGCGCAGACCGGCTTTGGTCAGCTCGACGTGGTCCCGCAAAGCGACGAGCCACTGGTTCCCGTTTCCAGCGGCACAGGCCCCGCAGCCGTCGCCGTAAACCTGCGCATCGGCCGCTCCTTCGGCGTTGGACCAAAGGTTGAAACATCCGGCGGCCCGGGCGGCGGGGGTCCTCCTCCAGGGGGCGGTGGTGGTGGTCGAGGCGACGGAGGTGGAGGCGGAGGCCGCGGCGGTGGAGGCTTTGGCGGCGGCTTCGGGGGAGGCCCGTTCGGTGGTGGAGGCGGAGGGCGCGGAGGCATGGGCAACACCGGCCACAAATATTCGCTGAACTTCAACGTGCAGGCGCTGAATCTGTTCAACGACATCGACCTGGACACGCCTCATGGTGGAATTCAGCGGCCTTCCAAGAACCCGCTCGGCGGCGGCCTCTATGGTCCGGGCGCCGAGTTCGGCGAATCGACGAAGCTGGCCGGCGGCATCTATTCCACCAGTTCTGCGGCGCGCCGCGTCTTTGTGCAGGTGGCGTTCCAGTTCTAAACGCAGTGGTCAGGTTTCAGGGGTCAGGGATCAGAGCAACCAACGCGGCGTTAGCAACCGATCTCAGATCCCTGATCCCTGATCCCTATTTCCTGCTTGTATAGCGCCTCCCACCAATCGGCGGCGGCATCGATGCTGAATTGGTTTACGACGCGCTCCCGCGCCGCGCGTCCTAGTTGCGCGCGTTCTTCCCCGCTGCGACGCATCGTCGCCTTCATGGCCTCGGCGAGCGCCTCCGGATCTTTTGCCGGAACCACGCTGCCCGCGCTGCCCACCAACTCGCGCACGCCGCCCACGTCCGTTGCTACCACCGGCTTCTCCATCGCCATGGCCTCGCCCACCACCAAAGGCATGCCCTCCCACGCCGACCCCAGCACAAACCCATCGACGGCGTCGAGCAGCGCCGGCATGTCGCGCCGCAAGCCGAGCCGGCGCACATTTTCCTGAAAGCCTCGCTCGCCGGTCAGTACAAAGGCTTGGCGAGCAGCGCCATCCGCAGAAATGACCGCCTTCGCGTCCGCCCGAGCTCCGGCAATCCAAAGTTCCGTATTGGGTTCCTCCTTGCGCACCAATTGAAACGCACGGAGAAGATTGGGAAAGTCCTTCGCCGGGGTGATGCGCCCCGCACTCAGCCACACGAAGGAGGGATCAGCGCCCATCGCGGCGCGCGTGGCGGCGCGGCGCGCGGCATCCGGCGTAAACTCTTCGGCATCGATTCCGTTGGTGCGCACCATGCATTTGCGCTTCGGAATCGCCTTTAGCCGGACAAATCTCTCCGCCGCCGCCGCGCTCACCGCCACCGTTCCCTCGCTCCAACGATCCGTCAGCCGGTACGCCAGCATCCGCAGCCGGCCGCCTTCATATACGTTGTGCACGGTCGAGACAACCATCGCACCGGGCACACCCATCCCAAGCAGACGCGCCAGCAGATTCGAGTGAAAGCTATGACTGTGCACCACGTCCGGCCGGAAATCGCGTAAGAATCGCCGCCCGCGCCGAAATCCCGTCGCCAAGCTCGCCGCATTCTTGCGGATGTCGAGGTGGACAACGGTCAGTGTTGTCGGCCACTCTTCCGGCAGACGCGGCATGAGCAAAAGTAGCGCCACGTCGTGGCCGCGCTTCGCCATGCGCTCCGCCACAGCCAGCGCCTGCTTCTCTGCTCCGGCCACAGCGAGCGAGTTGAGAACAGTGACGATGCGCATCGGGTGCACACCTTGCCTCAAGGTTGCGTGCAACGATCATATCGCCTCCTCAACCGCTCTCGACTGTCGTTTTTGAGCGGCGGATGTCGATCCTGCGCGGCTACAGCGGATCAGCAGTGGCGCATCCAGGCGCAGAGACTCAAAGTCTATGCGAACATCGGGGAGCGACGACCTTGCTTCGTCCTTTTCGGACCGTGCATTTTCTTACACGCCGTAAGCAGTCAGTTGTCAGACGTTTTCCCTGCACTTATCCGCCTCGCGAAGCAGCCACCCGCGCCTGGCCGGTTGTGGGAATCGGCGGCAAAGAAGACGCCGATTTTAACTAAGTTTTTCAATTTCAAAAGAATCCTTGCGAATCTCTACCGGTTGGGCTGTACAATTCCCCCCAGGAGTCCCCAAGGAGAAATATGGCCGGAGACATGCAAATTACGTGCAGCGACTGCGGGCAGGAATTTACCTTCACCGCTGCTGATCAAGCGTTCTTTCAGGAGCGCGGTTACTCGACACCGAAGCGTTGCAGAAATTGCCGTCAGGCGAGAAAGAACGACCAGGGGGGATCCGGCTACCGATCGGCTTCTTCGCAGGGAACTCCTGTGATTTGTTCTGGTTGCGGTCAGCCCACTACAGTTCCTTTCGAGCCGAAAGGTGATCGGCCAGTTTACTGCCGCGATTGCTTCTCGGCGCGTAAGGGAAGCGGAGGCGGTTCAAGAGGACGCGACCGCGGATAAGGCGATGGCCCGCCCCGGAATTCTCTTCCGGGGCAGGGCGCAGCACCAACAAGATTTCGTGTTTGGGTATCTTACGGCAAGGCTGCGCGGCGGTTGACATTCGACCGCGCATCGAGCGGGGATGTTGCCGATGCCGAACGTCTGCCTTTCTTCTCAATCGCGTTCGCAAGCCGGCTTCGCACATACGCAAGTGTCTTTGCTCGAAATCGCAAAACCTCGCCGGCCCACTTTGAAATATGCTTGCATTCTGAGAAAATTCCACGCTGGACTGTGGCGCCCCCGCCCGGTACACTATGGCTCGCAATCCCTCCCTAAGAACCGCAGCAAAGGAAACGTCCTGATTCCATGGCGTGCAAACTCTCCTTAACGGGATTCGCGTGGAAGAATCTCTGGCGCAGACGGCTCAGGACATTGTTGACACTGGTCGGAATCACCATGGGCATCGGCGCCTTTGTGGCCCTGGTGGGTTTCTCGCGCGCCTTCGAGCACGAGTGGCTGCGCATGTATACGAGCTCCGGCATTGACATCGCTGTGGTCCAAAGCAATCTCCTCGCCAGCTCGCTCGATGAATCCCTCACTGCGAAAATCGGCGCTGTTCCAGAGGTCGCGCAGGTTGCTCCCATGATCTTCAACATCATGGACCTGACGCCGGAAGTGAATGCATTGGTTTATGGCTGGCGCGCCGATTCCTACGAATTCGATTCGCTTACCATCCTCTCCGGCCGCCGCTTTCGTGCTGGGATGCCCGAAATCCTCCTTGGCGATCTTCTCGCCGGCAACCTCCAGAAGAAGCCCGGCGACATCGTGCCCATTCAGGGCACAAACTTTACCGTGTCGGGTATCTTCCATGCGGGCACAGCCCTTGAAGCCGGCGCCGTCATCATGCCGCTCGATCAGGCTCAGAGCATCGCCAGCATGGAGGGGAAGGTCACCGCGTTCCACGTCAAGCTGCACCCCGTGCCTGCCGGCGAAACGTACGAGCAGTACATGAAGCGCGCCTCGGCGAGAATTGAAGCCGCATTGCCGGGCGCTCGCGCCGTACCCGCCGCCGAACGCGCCGCCAATAACCAGATTGTCGATCTGGCGCACTCCGTGGCCTGGGGCACATCGGCCATCGCGCTCCTCATCGGTATTCTCGGCATCGCCAACACCATGGCCATGTCCGTGTTCGAGCGCACCCGCGAGATCGGCATCCTGCGCGCCCTGGGTTGGAAGGGACGCCACGTGATTCTCCTCATCCTTGCCGAGGCGGCCGCTCTCGGATGCGTCGGCGGCCTGCTCGGCATTGCCGTGGGATGGGGTGCATTGCGGGTGCTCTCTACGCTTCCGCAAACCGCCGCTGTGGTTTCAGCATCGGTCTCACCGTTGCATTTGCTGGAATCGCTCGTCATCGCCATCGTCTCCGGCCTGCTCGCCGGAGCCTATCCCGCCTGGCGCGGCGCCCGGCTCTCGCCGGTTGAGGCGCTGCGCTATGAGTAGTCCTATCGGCGCCGGTGGCTCTATTCTCGAGGCGCGCGGACTTGTAAAGAGCTATGACGAAGGGCGCGTGGAAGCCTTGCGCGGCGTCGATGTGCGTATTGACGCAGGCGAATACGTCGCCATCAGCGGCCCCAGCGGCAGCGGCAAATCGACGCTGCTTCATCTGCTGGGCGGCCTCGACACCGCAACTCAAGGCCAGGTCTTATTTAAAGGTTCCGAGCTGGGCGAATCCGTCGATCTAGATTCTTACCGCTCGCGCCAAGTGGGATTCATCTTCCAGGCCTTTCACCTGCTGCCCACTCTTCGCGCCGTTGAAAACGTGCAGGTGGCCATGATGGCGCTGAATTATAAGCCCAATCATCGTGCCGAGCGCGCTGCGGCTCTGCTTGAAGAGTTGGGCCTTGGTCATCGCATGAAGCACTTCCCCAGCGAACTCTCCGCGGGCGAACGGCAACGCGTGGCCATCGCGCGCGCATTGGCCAACGATCCAGCCATTTTGCTGGCCGACGAGCCCACCGGCAACCTCGACAGCGCCAATTCGGCTCACATCATGGAAATTCTTCGCGGCATTCGCGAGCAACGCGGCACGACCCTCATTATCGTCACACACGAAAGCGGCATCGCGCACGACGCGCCGCGTCACATTCGCATTCGCGACGGAAGGATCGAGGCATGAGGGCCGGCCCTTTGACGCCAACCTGCCAACCTGCCAGCGCCGCGAACGCGGCGCGAACCCGCCGATTTGTCCAATCCGTCGCTTCGTTGCAGTTCTATTTATTTGTCTTCCTGGCCGTTCCGGCGCAGCCCCTCCGCGCGCAGACAACAAACCTCAACGACCTTCTCGCGTCCATGCGCAAGCGCATCGAGACCGCCGACTTTCGCGCCACCGGGCATCTCGTTTGGGTTCAGCCGAGCGGAGTGCGCCTCAGCTATCCCATCACCGTCAAGGCACATTGGTTTCCCGGCGTGCTGCGCGAATGGATAGAAGTCGCTAACCCTCCGAAAACCGCCCCCGGCTCGGACGTGAGAGCACGCCTCGTCACACACGCGCTGATCGAGCTGCGGCCCAATGGCCAAAGCTCCATCTCGATCGCTCATCCCGGAGATAAATCCCCCGCTGCCTTGTCCGTCGAGAAATGGAGCGACGGTCCACTCGGCCCAGGATTCAGCTATGAGGATCTCCTCGAGCAGCAGTACTTCTGGCCCCGACAATCTTCGGACGGCAATGCAAAATTCGGCGCCCGCAACTGCCTCATCGTCAAAAGCACGCCCGGTTCGGCTGACCGCACCCAATACGCGCAGGTGAAAACCTGGCTCGATCCCAACATTGCATTCCCCGTCTACGTCGAAAAAACTATCAAGGCAACTGGAACGGTAAAGCAGTTCACCTACTACGGCATCCGTCACGAAGAAGGGGTTTGGTCGGCCCACCAGGTCGAGGTAAAGGTGCGCGGCCAATCCGGTTCAACGCTGCTCATCATCGACCGCGGCAGCGCAAAAGCAAAACTCACTCTCGCGGACTTCAACCCCGCGGAGCTCACAAAGTTCTAGGGGCCCAATGCAGGTTGCTCTTTGGTTTCTCTCGTCCGTTGCAGTTCTGGTTTTTGCCGGAACCGTCTATCAGCGCCTCGGCAGCCGCCGCGACCGCCGCATCCACACCCGTCATGGCCGCTGAGCCGACATCGGCCAGGGCTGCAGCCTCTAATTCTTTGAGCAGGGCGAAGGCCGGCCGTGCGCTGCGGATTGGCGCGCCTGCTGGTCACATCGCTCTTCGGGCGTCGCGGCAATCTCTCCGACCGGCGCGCCCGTCATTGCCGTCGCCGCGATCGGCGAAACCGCAAATGCCTTCTTGGCCGAGCCTGCGATTTCCGATGACGCTGCGCTTCTCCCCGTTCCTCGCTCCGCCCCTTGAAGGCATCGTCGCTGTCTTTTGAACACACTTCCGCTTTATTATCGAGGGATAGAAACGAGGGCCCCTATGGAAGTAAGAGTCTCGCAACTGGGAGGCGTCAAATTTGCTATTCAGGCGCGTTCGCACGTCATAACCTGCGATCAGCCGTTGGATAACCACGGAGAAGACTCCGGCATGACGCCGCCCGAGCTCCTGCTGGCGTCGCTCGGCTCCTGCGCGGCGTTCTACGCTGCTGAGTATCTGCGAACGCGCCAACTCGCTCAAACCGGCGTGGAAGTTTCCGTGACTGCGGAGAAGCTGCTCAAGCCCGCGCGCCTGGGCAACTTTCGCATTCAGGTCCTGTGCCCTGTGCCTCTCACGACCGAACAAACCGAAGGCCTGATGCGCTCTGTGCATCATTGCCTTGTGCACAATACGCTGCTTTCGCCTCCGGAGATCGGAATCGATTTGACCGTTGCCGGCACACAGTGAGCCTTGCGGCCGCGATCCTCGGCAAGCGAACAAAGAGTAGCCAGTAGCAAACATCAGGCGGCCCGCAGTCCCGTCTTCCTATTTCCTATTGCCTATTCCCTATTGCCTGTCTTTCCCGTCTTTACGAAATTCGCACGCTCTTCCCGCGCGAAAGCACCGCGGCCTTGCGCCGGTCTTTCGAGGCATGGTCGATCTTGCGCCAGAAGCCGATGAAATAGTCCACCGCCGAGATCACCGCGACCAACACGGCGAAATAAATTGCCGCAACTGCGTACCACTTCACCGGGACCGTCAGGAAACCAAATTGCCACTGGTCCCAGCGATGCGCCAGAATCGCCGACGTTACGGAAACGATCTGGACTACAGTTTTCAATTTGCCTAGCTCGCTTGCCGTGACGGTGAATCCCTCCGAGGACGCAATCGACCGCAGTCCGGAGATGAGGAACTCGCGGCCGATGATCACCACCACGATCCACACCTTGACCACTTCCGGGTTGTAGGCCACTAGCGCCACAAATGCTGCGGTGACCATGATCTTGTCGGCCAGCGGATCGAGCAGCATGCCCATGGTCGTGATCAGGCCGTGCTTGCGCGCCAGGTAGCCATCCAGGCCGTCGGTGATCGACGCCAGCACGAACAGCACCGATGCAGCGATCTCCTGCTCGCCGTGCGGCCCAGCCCAAGGAAAGTGCGGCGAGAGAATCCAAAGAAAGAGCGGAATCATAACGATCCGCGTCATGGTGATGGAGTTGGGAAGGTTCATCAGTAGCACACTGCACTTTCCCATTTCTGGCGGCGTGTTTCCATTATTGCACCGCCGATGGGCAACCGTGCAGGACGGCCGTCACAGATATGGCAGGACTGACAGGGAGACGCCTACTTCCGTGCATGGGCCGTGGCCAGCGGGTACGACGCAACCAAATACTCACCTTCGTCGCTGTCCACCGGAAGCAGGCTGAAGTATTCAGCCGCCCCCTCCGCGAAGAAGATCCTTGTTCTGAAGTAGTAGACCTTTCCCGCTTCGGCCGTCAGGTGCGCGAATTCGGGTCCGCTGTTTACGAAGGAGGATTGAATCGCCGCGCAGAGATGATGCTCGCCCGGTTCAACGGCGACGGGGAAATAGGAATCTTTCTTGTTCGCCCCCACCCATTTTCCGTCGATCCCGATCTTTGTGGTCGGATAGACGAGTGTGCCGCCCTGCCCGGTGTCCTGGATGAAATAGACTAGCGCCTTTCCCGGCTCGGGTTGCGGTCGGGGTTGCAGCGAGTCGTCGAGCTTGACCGCCATGCTCACGTTTCCATCGCCACAAGCCGAATCCCTCGCAGATTGGACCGCTTCCTGAGCGAAACTCGTTTTCCCCTGCGCCAATGCGCAGACGCCCAGGCATAAGAAAACCAAGACGGCTTTCATGTCCTTGCTCCTTTTTGGATTTGATGCCTGCTTACAGGGATGCGTCCGCGCCGCAAAGGGTTGTGCCGCAAAAGAAATGGCGGAAGAAATCCCTCTTCTCCCGCCTCCGTTGTCTCAGCCGCGTGTCGCCGTTACGCGTAAATCCCGCGCTGTTTGAGGGTAAACGCTACGCGATCGATGGCCAGCATGTACGCCGCAATGCGGTTGTTCACGCCGTGAGCCTCGGCATAGCGAATCACGTCGTCGAAGCTCTGGCGCAGGATGCTTTCGAGCTGCTCGTTGACCTGAGACTCTTTCCAAAAGTAGCCTTGGCGGTCTTGCACCCACTCAAAGTAGCTGGCCGTTACGCCGCCGGCATTGGCCAGAATGTCGGGCACGATGAAGATGCGCTTTTCGGCCAGGATCTCGTCGGCCACGGCAGTGGTAGGCCCATTGGCGCCCTCCACCACAATCTTCGCCTTGATCCTGTCGGCGTTGCGGCTGGTGATCACGTTCTCGGTCGCCGCCGGAATTAGAATCTCGCATTCTGAAACCAGCAGCTCTTCGCTGGGCATGGGCTCGGCGCCGCGAAAACCGAGAATCGTGTTGTTCCGGTACTGGTACTCGAGCAGTTGGCGAATATCGATGCCCGCGGGGTTGAAGAGGCCGCCCGCGCGCTCGGCAATGCCTACGATCGAGTAGCCGCGCTCGTGCAACAGCCGCGCGGAGTTCGATCCCACGTTGCCGAATCCCTGGATCACTACGCGGCAGCCCTCGACCGGCATGTTCAGGTAGCGCAGGCTTTCGTCGCACACCACCATTACGCCGCGTCCCGTGGCCTCAATGCGTCCGCGCGAGCCCCCGATATCCAGCGGCTTGCCCGTCACTACGCTGGTCACGGTCTGCCGCATGTGCATGGAATAGGTGTCCATGATCCAGGCCATGGTCTGCTCGTTGGTGTTCACGTCGGGCGCGGGCACGTCCTTCTCCGGCCCCAGAAACTCGATGATCTCCGCAGTGTAGCGGCGCGTCATGCGCTCCAGTTCGCCGCGGCTCATCGCCTTGGGATCGCAAATAACCCCGCCCTTCGCGCCGCCGAAGGGAATATTCACTACCGCGCACTTCCACGTCATCCAACTGGCCAGCGCCCGCACTTCGTCCAGCGTCACATCCAGCGCGTAGCGGATGCCGCCCTTACAGGGGCCGCGAGCGATGTTGTGCTGCACGCGAAAACCCGTGAAGATGTCGATCATGCCGTTGTCGAGCGTCACCGGAAAGTGCACGATGATCTCCCGCGACGGCGAGCGCAACACCTTCCACAATCCTTCATCCAGGTTCAACTTGCGCGCGGCAAAATCGAAGCGCGCGTGTTGCGCCTCCCAGGGATTGATCTCCTGGTCGAGCGTCACTTGGGGGGATCCACTTGCCATAACAATCTCCATCTCCTGCCGCGCTATGATTCTCACCGAGCCGGAATTGTATCCATTCACTTAGCTTATCGGCGCAGCCGCCAATCCGCCAGAGGTTGCGTGTCTTCTCAGCTATTACACCACTGTGAAAGGGCGCGGCTCTGGCCGTGCCGAGATTGAGGCAATTTGAAAATGGGGCTTTGGCCCATGAGAGACGTTTCTACTGAGCCACTGTGCGAGCCTGTTGCTTTCTCGAACCGTTGCGTATTTTCCATGGCACGCGTGGCGGGCAGTCAAAGCCGCCCGCAAACCAAGCCTCAGTGAGTTTAGGCCCGGTGCAGGTCTGCGTCAAGCCGCGCGGAATCTTGTTGAGAAACCGCTTCCCGTTGCGCCATGAAGGTACTGAATTGGGCTCCAAGGCAGCGAAACCGCGCAGCGCCCGACTCCTTCGAACAGTTACACTTAACCTGTGAACGCCCCATCCCGCACAGCTCATCCCTCGCCGAAGGAGTTCCTGGCTTTGGCGCGGGCGCACACCCTCATCCCCGTCCACCGCACGCTCATGGCCGACCTCGAAACCCCGGTTTCGGCCTTCCTGCGCGCCGCTTGGGGCCAGCCCGAGTGCTTTCTCCTCGAATCCGTCGAGGGCGGCGAGCAGGTGGGCCGCTACACTTTCATCGGCTTCACACCCTTCAAGCGCATCGTGGCGCGCGGCCGCGAAATCGCCATCACCCAAGGCCGCAAAACCACCCGCATTCAGGGCGACATCTTCGCCGTACTGCGCGACGCGCTCACCGGCCACAAACCCGCGCGCCTCCCCGGCCTGCCGCCCTTCACCGCCGGTGCCGTAGGTTACTTCGCCTACGACGCCGTGCGCCAAATCGAGCGGCTGCCCGCCCGCGCCAAGGACGAGCTTGGAATTCCCGACGTCTGCCTGCTCTTTTTCGACGAGGTGTTGGCCTTCGACCATGTGCGCAAGGAAATCCGGCTCATCGTCACCGCCGACGTCTCGCGCGGCAACCCATCGGCCGCCTATGACCGTGCTGTAAAGCGTCTCAATACGCTCGAAAGAAGTCTCGCCTTACCCCTGCCTAGTCCAATACCGGGGAAAAACGGCAAGCTCAAAGTCAGATACCGCGCGCAAAAGAGCGATTTCCTTGCCGGAGTCAAGCGGATCAAGGAGTACATCCGGGCAGGCGACGCCTTTCAAGTCGTTCTTTCCCAACGCTTCGATGTCGATCCCGGTGTCGACAGCTTTCAGGTCTATCGCGCCCTGCGCACCGTCAACCCCAGCCCGTACATGTTCTTCTTGCGCTTTGCGCCCGATGCCCCGCTGGGAGCGGCCGGTAAACCGGCCAGTTCATCCAAAAAGCCGATCGTTTCGAAGAGTCTCGAGTTGGCAGGCTCCTCGCCCGAACTCCTGGTCCGCGTGCATCAGGGCAAAGTCGAGTACCGCCCCATCGCAGGCACTCGGCCGCGCGGCGCCACCGAAGCCGACGACAACGCGCTCGCCGAAGAGATGATGCACGACGAAAAAGAGCGCGCCGAGCACGTGATGCTGGTCGATCTCGGCCGCAACGACGTGGGCCGCGTCAGCCGCTTCGGCAGCGTCAAGGTCGACAAGCTCATGTTCGTCGAGCGCTACTCGCACGTCATGCATATCGTCAGCTCCATCGAAGGCCAGCTCCGCCCCGGCCTCACCGCGGTCGACGCCTTCCGCGCATGCTTCCCCGCCGGCACGCTCTCCGGCGCGCCCAAGGTTCGCGCCATGGAGATTATCGAGGAGCTTGAGCCTGCGCGCCGCGGCACTTACGGCGGCGCCGTCTTCTACGCCGACTTCTCCGGCAACCTCGACTCCTGCATCGCTATCCGCTCCATGCTTTCTATCGGCGGCAAAGGCTTCCTGCAGGCCGGCGCGGGCATTGTCGCCGACTCCGTTCCCGAGCTCGAACACCAGGAGTCCATCAACAAAGCCCAGGCCGTCATCCGCGCCATCGAGCGCGCGCGCCAAATGTGACATGCAGCAAACGCGGGGCCGAAGAAGCGGGATTCATCGTCTCTTCCGGGTTCAATCCCCCGGCACATGGCTTCAGACTGGCTCGGCGGCGGCGAGGGGCGCGACCTTCCGCCTCTTGCCGTTCGAGCGCATGCGCATTCACCTTGTCTGCGATGCGAAGGTGTTCTCCACAGTCACAGCGAAGAAGGCGTGGCCAAACTCGGTGGGATGCTCGATGTCCCAAAAGAAAGTGTGGTCCGGGTCGGCGCAAACGGGCGGCACAGGATTAAGCGCCGAAGGAAGGCTCGTACAGGGCGTGGTGAGGTTGGTAAATCCGAAGTGGGTCGAATCGGTTACGACCGCGTTTTCCAGGCTGAAAACATCCAGGCGGACGATGTGAATGCCTTCAAGAAAGTCTTCTAAGCCCAGCAGATCGTTGAGCGATCGATTGGTGGCATTAGTCGCCGCAGTAGCAAAGATGGAGTTGCCGGCCGCAGCGGGAAGTATGCCTACGTTGAACAAATCTGGGATAAGAAAGTAGCGGGCGCCGGCATGGCGGAGCAAGAGCTCGCTCTCGGAGATTCCAAGCGCAATTTGAAATCCCAACTGCTGGGGCGAGCCGGACACTGCGTTGAGAATGTCGTTGCCGCCGCCTTCGATGATGTAGAGCGCGTTGGGATCGGCTTTGCCTCCGACGCTCTGGAGAAAGAGCGCAACTTGCTGCGGCACGCTGGGGATCGCGCCATACGCGGTTGTTACCGGTGCAGTGACTTCGGCTCCGCCAAACGCAAAGTCCGTTCCGCCTGCTAAAGAAGGCTTGAGCGCGCCAAGTCCCAGAAATCCAGCGACGTGGTCGACCCAGATGGGACCGTTGGAAAAGCGTCCCGCATAGTATGGAGCGGCGGGTTCTGCGCCGCCGGTGGCTATGAAATCATTGCCTACATCGCAGTAACTGTCGCCGAAAACGTAGAGGTGGGTGAAGGTTGGGGTCGCGGCCTTGCTAGTCCAAGGCATCGCGCCGAGCAAGACGCCCATCGTCACAGTCCAAAGGATTCTGCGCACGGTGTTTCTCCATTCTCCTGATTCAGGTGTGATTGTAATTAGCGCTTTCGGGAAGTCTGAGTGTCCTCGGCGGGGCCGGATGAAAAGCGCTGCGATTCGCGTATCCGAAGACGACTATGTTTTACTCCCGCTGCGCCGCAAAGGGCAAGAGAATTTTCAAAAACTTGGTCACCGAGAGCGGAAGGGGCCCCGTAACAACAGATCCCAGCTAAAGTAATATGGTTTGCAACTGCCCAAGCAAGGGTTCGAGACCTCCGTTTGTGCTGAGAACCCTCTGCACCACCAGGCGCCTTGACTTGAGCCGTGGGCCATTTTTCCATCAACCGAAACTTCAGTATTGAAAGGCCGTCCCATGGACCGAAAGACGTTCCTCAAGAGCCTTGCAGCCGCCGGCTTCTCGCTCCCTTGCTTGTCCCGCGCCGCGATGGCAGAAACCGGAAAATGCCGCGACGCAAAGTGTATGTCTGACTCTGGCGCCGTGCGCCAGTTCCTCTCCGACTTTCTGGAGAAGGAAGAAACCAACCTGAGCGCCGATACTCTGCTCAAACTGATGCAAGAGAGAGGGCAGGCGTGCTGCCGCGCATTGGATTTCCGGCAGAAGCTCATCGACGACAGCCAGGGCAGCATCGACAAGCTCGTCGAGTTGATGGGAAAGATCGTCGGCCCCGAGAACTGCCGGCGCGAGGGCAACAAAATCACTCTCATCTACCCCACCGCGAAATGCGTCTGTGGTTGGAGCCCGGTTCGCTCGCCGTCGCCCAACGATCCGTACTGCAACTGTTCTGCCGCAAACAACCAGTTGCTCTTTGCGACAGTCGCTGGAAAGCCGGTTACAGTCAAAGTGACGGAGTCTCCGCGCCGCGGCGGACAGCACTGCAAGTTTGAAATTCAACTCGCGTAGGATGCTGGTTGTTTTCCAACGGGCATTTCGGCGTCTCACTGAAGCGCCTTTAGCTTCTCGCGCACGTCCGGCGCGCTTTTGCCATTCGGCGACAACGCAAGGAACTTTTCATACGCGTCGCGCGCTTCTGCATTCTTGTGCAAATTGACGAAAGCATCGCCGAGGTTCAGCCAGGCAACGGCCCGTTTAGGATCGAGGGTAACCGTCTGCTGAAACCACTTCACGGCATCGTCGTACTGGCCCATGCGATAGAACGCGAAGCCGGTATTGTTGGCATAGAGCGCCATATTGGATTGCAGATTGGAAGCCGCCATGAACTTGGCGGCGGCATCCGCGTAGCGTTTCTCCTGGTAGAGGCGCATGCCTTCGTCATTGGCCGCGGCAGCGATCTCTGAAGGCGTTTTTGCAGGCGGCACAATTTGGGCTTCAGGCGTCGTAGACGTGGGCGTCAATCCGCCCGAAGGGGCAGAAGCAACGGCAGGCCCGGATGCGACCGTCGACGCAGGCGTCGCGCCGGCGACGGGGCCGGCACTAGCGGGCGCCGAAGCAGTCGCCGGCGCCGCATTTCCAGTTTGCCCGCCCTGCTTCAACTGCGCCTCGGCGCTTGCCAGTTGCTTGCGCAGCTCTTCGTTCGCGAGTTCCTCCTGGCGCATCTGTTTGCGGAGCTTGTCGAGTTCGGCGTTGACCTGGATAGCCTGATCGTCCAACTGTGCCGAATCTTCGTTCAGAAACTCGGTATCGTGCTTGAGGTTGAAGATGAAGTCGCCGCCTTCGGTTCCGGGCAGGTTGCCGAATGCCGGAGTCTGATGCGACAGCGCCGAAACCGCCGGAGCCACATACGCCGCCAGCTCCGTCGCCGTAATCACGCCATCGTTATTCAGATCGGCGCGGCCGTCGAGCCCCTGCAGCAGCGTCCAGGTAAAGACGGAGTGCCCGTTGGGGCCGTTGTCCGCCACCTGCTGGTCGGCACCGCCGGCGGTAAACATCTCGCGGGCTTCGCGGCGCGCGATCTCGTTGAGATAGTTCTGCGAGAACTGAGGCATGCCGCCGCGCGTGAGCGCCAAGCCGCTGTAGCAGGAGTCCATCACAAACAGCACGTGCTTGGCGGGGATGGCCTCCGAGATGTCCTGGAAGTTGGTCATCGAGATGGCGCTGCCTTCAAGCTCCGTGAGGTCGGCGTCGACCGGGACGATGTAGCCAAGTTCCCGTCCGGAAGCGAGCTTGCGCGTGGCGCCGTGCCCGGCAAAAAAAACGAAGACGCGATCCTCGTGCTGCACCATGGCGCCGCCCAGCTTGTCGCCGAGCAGGGAGAGAATGTTCTGGCGCGTGGCCTGCGCGTCGAGGAGTGTAAATACGTGGTCCGGTTTGAAGCTGTACTTCTGGATCAGCAGATCCTTCACCCCCATGGCATCATGCACCGCATATTGCAGCTTCTGCCAGTTCGCGTAGTCGTCGATGCCGATGATTGCCGCCCAGCTTTCGCGATACGGCTGCGCGGCAGGCGGGGGCGCGGGCGCCTGCGGCTGGTCGCCGCGCGTTTCCGGCACGCCAAACGCCGTGCCGTTCCAAGTAACAAAGCTATACCCATCGGCTTCAAGGGTCTCGATCACCACGGGAAGCGCGTCGAGACCCACCTTGTGAATGTCGTGAAACAGAATGATGCCGCGCTGCTGCTTCTCGACCTCGGTGATCACGCGCTGCGCGACGGAATTGGGCACCGGGTCGGCCCAATCTTCAGAGTCGACGTTCCAGATTACGGTCTTCATCTTGTCCGATTGCACTTCGGTGAGAATATCCGCATTCGCCGCGCCGTAAGGCGGCCGAAACAGCACCGGCGGCGCTTTAAGAACCTTAGTCAGGATCGCGCTGGTCCAATCGATCTCTCGCGACTGCTCCGCCGCGTCGAGCTTGGGCAGAACGGGATGCGTGTACGTGTGATTGCCGATGTAATTGCCCGCGGCGAGAATGCGATTGCTGACGGCGGCGTTGGGGCCCAGCGACACTTCGTTCTTGTCGTTGACCGTTCCCACATTCTTGCCGATCTCAAAGAAGACCGCGTGGAGGTTGTACTTCTTAAGAATGGCCAGCACCTGGTCGGTATAGCGGGGATGAGGACCGTCGTCGAAGGTGAGGGCGACGGTCTTCGGAGGCATTTCCAACCCCGATATTTCCAGCTTGCTCCTAGCTGCCGCGCCGCCGCGCGACTCGGCGGGAGGAAGCTCGGAATCCATCTCCTTCAAAATCGCCTCACGCGTGTACTTCGTCTTCAGAAAAGCTACGTAATCCTCCCATGCCTCGCGGTGCATGGCCATGCCGCGCGTCTGCAGCCCAGAGAAAATTTGAGAGATTTCCGATTGGTAGAGCGCCTGTATCTTCTCGAGAGCGGCCGCGTCGTCGGCGACGCGTTTGCGAAGTGCAGGGTTGGGGGCTTCCGTTGCGGAAATCGCAGCCAGGCCGTCGAGAACATCGCGGAAGTCGAGTTTGTCGGCATCGCGAAGACCGGCGCTGCTCTCCAGCCGATCGAGAAAAGCTGCCACGAGCGATGAGTCTTTCGTGGCGGCGTCCGCGCACAGGCTCTGTTCCAGGTGGTCGAGACGGTCGCGATTCCGTTCGAAAAGAATCCAGGCGGCAATGCGCACCCGCTCGCGGTTTCCCTCGTCCAGAGCCGAGGCGCCGTCCATGAGCACAATGATTTTGCGGTAGGCAACGACGCTAGCATCTATGTCGGCGGCTACTTGAGCGGGAGTGCCGGCCTCAGATGCAGGTATCGACAAAGACTGCGTGGTCGAAGGCTGTTGCGACATAGCGAAAATCGCGCCGAGCGCAAGCCCGGCAATAGTGGCCAATATTGGCAGATGAGAAGTGCGCATTGAAATACCTGAAACCGAAACTTAGGATAAGGGTACTCCATGGCGCGGGGTAGTGTTGGCCGCACGGGCGTCGTGGCGGGCTCCTTGCTCGAGTCGGAGCACCAGGGAGTCCATCAACAAGGCCCGGTTCCTGATTCGCGCCATGGGGCGCGCGGGGGGATGGAATCCGCCGAGCCCATATGCGCGCAACCGTTTACAATTCTAGCCATGACCGCAACGCCAAAGGCTGATCCCGCAAATTATCGGAAATTGCGCGATCACATGCTGCGATCAAAACAGCCGGGCTTCGAACCTGACGCGGTTGAGGCCGTTTTAATGGACTGGAATCTCGGCAACGGTACGGCAACGGTGCTTGCCGCAGCGGACGGATCGGCCAGTGTCGATCTCAGCAGCGGAGGCGGCTACATTGGTGGGGGCCAGAAGTACCGTGCCATTCGCAACGCGGCACTCCACGCCGTTCAAATCGCGGCAAGTTTGCTTTCACAATTCAAATCGACAGAGACGATTGATTTGCCGTCCTCGGGCGCTGTTTTCTTTTACCTGAAGACAAACAGCGAACTGCGGCTCGCGGCAACGAAGGAAGCCAATCTCAGTGCTGGGACGGATCCTCTTGCTGCCCTTGCCGCAATGATGCAGGAGATCATCACACAATATCGGCTGAATTTCCCGCGCCCGCCCACCAAGTAGATTTCGCTTTACTCCGCTCCAAAAAGCCACCGGAAGAAATGTCCGACCTGATCGAACAAATCCTGCAATTTCCCATGCTTGTGCGCTCGATGCCCGTGAGCCTTTTTCGCGCCTTGAGCAGCCGGCCCATTCGTGTCGGTTGCGGCGGCTTGCTCCGCTTCACTGGCGCCGTTGTAGCTCAACGCGCCCGTTGTGTCGACGCCATCCGGCGAAGCGGAGACCACGGGAACCTGCGATCCTGGCGCAAGACCTTCGCTCTGCGCCAGTGGGAACTCGTTGCTGCTCGTCCCATTGGGCGGCGGGGGACACCCGCAAGATTCCCTTTCCTGATCAACGACCGATTGCAGGCTGCCCTGCTCAAACATCGCGCGCTGGCCCGGCTGCACGCGATATACGCCGTTCTGGAACGTGCTGCTCACAAGCACATAGCTCGCCTCAGCTCCGGAATTATCGATGCAGGTGTCGCCGCGTTCGCCCATCCGTACCTTCACAACTACCGCATCCGGCCCGCCGACGAGAATGCGGAAGTATGGCGTTAGAAGCGTGTCGGCGTTTTTGGCTCGCGCCTGGCTCGGGGCAAAACTCATTTCCACCGCGCCGCGATTGAGCGAGATGAGCAACCCCGGAACCTCACCAGCCGGTGCGCGCGTGTCGGCGGTCAGCCCCACCGTGCTCGATGCGCAAACGCGCAGCGTTCCCCGCGACGGCAGCGTTACATCGGCCGTCGCCGTCCCCGCGGTAATGCTGCCGCTGCCGGTTAGATATGCTCGGCCGTTCCATGCCTGCATCGGGCCGTCGACCGCAAGAGCCGCGCCCGGAATCGATTTGTCCAAAGGAACAACGGCCAGGGGAGGCTTCGCGAATACCGGTGTCTCGCCGGATGGCAGCGGCGCGTTTTGCGCCGGCGCGCCTTGAGGAACACCTGATGGATTTGCCGCTGGCGTCGACTGTCCGTTGAGCGCCGCCGCTGCAAGCAAAAACGCGCACACTGCGAATGCGCAGCCCCGTTTCCAGGCGCACTTGAACTTCCACACGCGCAACGGGCTCGTTTGCAGAATTCCGGCCTTTCGCGCATCCTCCATAACTTACATGTCCAGAAAGTTGCGGATCATCTGGTGGCCGCCCTCGGTTAAGACGCTCTCGGGATGAAACTGCACGCCCTCAACGGGCAACGTGCGATGCCGCAGACCCATAATCACCGTGCCCGCTCCATTGGCCTCCGCGGTCCGCGCTGTCACGGCCAGTTCCGCGGGCAGTGACTCTTCGTCCACAATCAACGAGTGGTACCGCGTGCAGGTGAGCGGCGTAGGCAACCCACGAAATACGCCCGTCCCATCGTGATCGACCGCGCTGGTCTTGCCATGCATCAGGGTTTTGGCGCGGACAACCTCGCCGCCAAAAGCTTCGCCGATGGCCTGGTGGCCCAGGCATACACCGAGAATCGGCGCTTTGCCTGCCATGTGGCGGATGAGCGGCACCAGGATGCCGGCCTCGCCAGGCGTGCACGGCCCCGGCGAGAGCAGTATCCGCTCCGGCTTCATCGCCTCCACTTCCACAGGTGTCACCTCGTCGTTGCGGCGCACCACTACCTCGGCGCCCAGCTCCCCCAGGTACTGGACAAGGTTATAGGTGAACGAATCGTAGTTGTCGAGTACGAAGACCATCCTGATTTCCAGTGTAGCGCGAGAGCGGTCGCTATCCGTATCCCAAGGCCCATCCTGACGTGCGCGCCCTTGCGCCCTCTCGCGCCATCTGCAAAACTGGCGATTGGCCATGATCCTTCACTTTCTCATTCAGGGTCGCGTGCAGGGGGTCGGTTTCCGCTGGTTCGTGCAGCGCGAGGCCAGCGAGCTCGACCTGCGCGGCTGGGTGCGCAACACCGAGGATGGCGAGGTCGAAGTCGTCGCCGCCGGCGAACCTGCCGATCTCGACGGCCTCCGCGCCAGCCTTAAGCGCGGCCCGCGCGGCAGCCGCGTGGATCGCGTCATTGAACACCATCTCAACGACAGCGAAGCCCGCAACCTTTCCTCGTTCCGCATCGATGGCGCGTGGTAAAAAGGCATGGGCCTAGGGGACTGAGGGACTCAGGGAGCCTAGAGCTGCGAATGCGCGCGACACGACAAAGCGGTTCGAAAAGAAACGGGATTCCACTGTTCCTTTTTGCGGTCGCTAATTGCGGTTTCTTAGTCCCTTGGTCCCTACGTGCCTGTTCCTTGCCTTTAGTAGACTGGGAACGGCTCACCGACAACCCATCTTTGACCTAGGAGCAAGTCACTGCCATGCCGGAAACCAGCAAGCCTGTAAACATAGAGGACCTGAAGAAACTGGTCCGCACCGTGCCCGATTTCCCCAAACCGGGGATTCTCTTTTACGACATCACCACGCTCCTCAAAGACAAGACGGGCTTTGCGCAGCTCATCGACGCCCTGGCCGCGCACTACATCGAGCGCAAGGTCGATCTGGTGCTGGGCATTGAGGCGCGCGGCTTCATCTTCGGCCCGGCGCTAGCCTATCGTCTCAACGCCGGCTTTGTGCCCGTCCGCAAACCAAGAAAACTGCCCGCCCCGGTCGCCCGCGTCAGCTATGACTTGGAATACGGCACCGATACTTTGGAGATACACATGGACGCCATCGCGCCCGGCCAGAATGTCGTGCTGGTCGACGATCTGCTCGCCACCGGCGGCACCATGGAAGCCACCGTCAAGCTGGTGAAGCAGCTAGGCGGCAAGATTGCGGGACTCGGCTTCGCCGTGGAACTCGATTTCCTCAAGGGCCGCGAGCGCTTCAAGGAATACGACGTCTTCAGCCTGCTGCACTATGACGAGTAGTTCGCCCTCCGCACGCGTCTGCCCCGCGCCGATGGTCTACTCCTGCTCCGCCCGCTCTTCCTGTGGCTCCAGGCTGCCGCCGCCTGGCGCGGTTTCCTGCTGGAACATCATCGCGTCGGTAAAGCGGTAGCCCACGTAGACATCAGTGAGCAGGTAAAGAGGGTTTGCCGGGTCGTCCTCGATCTTCTTGCGCAGTTGGCGCACGAAGGTGCGCAGGTATTCGACCTCCTCGCGGCATTCCGCGCCCCACACCGCGGTCAGCAACTTGGCGTAGGTCACCACACGCCCCGCGCGGCTCATCAGGCAATACAGAATGTCGAACTCCTTGCGCGTGAGCTTGATGGTCTCGCCGCGCTTGGTCACGCGGCGCTTCACCGGATCGAGGCGGATCTCGCCGATCTCCATGGGCGCGTCTTCGGGCCGCGCCGGGGCGCGCACACGCCGCACTGCGCTGCGCACGCGGGCAATCAGCTCCCGCGTACTGAAGGGCTTGGTCACGTAGTCGTCGGCGCCCAGGTCTAGCGCCTCCACCTTGTCCTCCTCCTCGTCGCGCACGGTCAGCATCAACACCGGCAGGCGCGGCGCAAAGGCGCGAATGCGCTTGAGCGTCTCGATGCCGCCGATGCCCGGCATGTTGATGTCGAGCAGCACCGCATCGAAATTGCCGCTGCTGCGCAGCGCCTGCAGCGCCTCCTCGCCGCGCGAGGCTTCGGCCACCTGGAAACCAAGCTCCATCAGCGGCGGGCGCAGCGCTCTGCGGATCGCCGTCTCGTCATCCACCACCAACACGCGGATCGCCGGATGCGTCATTGCGAAGTCTCCTTCTCCGCGGTCAGCGGAATCGCTGCGTAGAACGTTGTGCCTTCCTGCTCGTCGCTCGTCACCCACACGTAACCGCCGTGGACTTGCGCCGCGCGCCTGGCCACGGATAGTCCTATCCCAGTGCCGGGTGCGCGGTTCGCGTAGCTCGAAGAGCGGTAGTAGCGATCAAAGATGCGCTCGCGGTCGGCCATGGGAATGACCGGCCCATAACTGTGCACGGAAAAGATCGCCTCTGCCCTTGCGGCATGAACCCGGATCGCGATTGTGGTGCCGAAGTTCGAATACTTGCATGCGTTGTCAATGTACTGGGTCAGCAGCATCGCGATCAACTGCCGGTCGCAACTGAGCAGCAGGTTCTCGTCCTCGACCTCGATCGCTACCTTCATGCTGGCCAGCCGGTCTTTGAGGCTGCTCATGACCTCCTCGACGAGCGTTCCCACGCTTATGCGCTCCACGTGAATAGCGACATCGCCTGCATCGAGGCGCGCCGTGGTCAGCAGGCGCGTGGTCAGGTCGCCCAGCAGCCGTGTTTGCTCATCGATCAGCGACACGAGTTCCGTCTGCCCCGGCCCAAGACGCCCCATCTCATTGAGGCCCGTCGAAGCCGCGCGAATTGCGGTCAGCGGCGTCTTGTAAGCGTGCGCCAGGCTGTCCAGAACGGTGGCGCGCAACTGCTCGGTGCGCCGCTCGGTTTCGATCCGGCTCTCGTTGGCGAAGGCGCGGTAACGGTCGAAGGTGATCGCGATCAGCGAGGCGATGGCATTATTCGTCAGCGGGCTGGTGCCGCCGCGTAACACCAGGCTGCCGATAGGCGCTGCTCCCAGGCGCACCACGCGCCGCCCGATTCCCGTCTCCGCATCGTCGTCCGAAGTCTCAAAGTAGTAAACGTTTTGCACCATCTCCTGTGGATCGACGTTCCAATAGCCCGCCTGGTACACCTCGTGCAAATCGGCGTCAAAGACTGCGACCGCTTCAAGGTCGAATATCTCGTGCACCAGTTCGGCCAGTTGCGGCCCGGGCTCCATGTGCAGGTTCATCTCCAGGGTGCTGCGCGTGAGTTCGTAGAGTGCTTCCATCTGTCCGCCGCGCGATTCGGCCTGGCGCGCATGCTCGGTGATCCGCGAAGAGAGCCAGCTCACGGTGAGGGCGGCCAGTACGAATACCACCAGCGTGATCCAGCTTGCTGGATTGGCGGCCAATGCCAATTCCGGTTGCCGCGCCGAGAGCCAGCTTTGCGCCACCACTGCCGTAAGCGAGACAATAGCCGCCTGCCAAAAACCGCAAAGCAGCGCCGTGGGAATGACGACCAGCAGATAAAGCAGTGCCGCCACCGGAAGCAGCCAGTTGAACCAATGCGCCAGCGCCGCAATAAGCACCACGCTCACTGCGCCGAGAGCGGATTCGAGCGTGAACAAGAGAACGCGCGTGCTCGCACCACGGGAGCGCCACGGCCCGTAGAACGAACGCGAGAGATAGCTTTGAGTCAATCCGGCACTCACCTTCTGTTTTCGTGTCCACTGCCACTGGGCTGGGCAAGCTCGTGGAGACCCGGGACTTCTGCACGAATCCCGCCCTGTTTGCGGAAACCGCTGCCGTTTGCAGCGCGGAGTTTTTTCCTCGGGTAGGTGCGCTACACAGGAGATATCAAAGTTTATCAGGTTCTTTAGACCATTTTCATGCTCGTCCTGCTCGGCTTGCCGCCATCGGCAAAGACCATAAGTATCTTCCCGTAGAAGAACATACCGGCTCAATCAAGCGTCCGGAACCACCCCGCAACTCTCTTTTTGCTTTCCTCATGTAATCTTTATGCTTCGTTTGCATTACTATTGCTAGACAGTTTCGCTTCCTACGGCCCTCGAACACTGGCTGATTGCCGAACAAGCACCGGCGATCTCAACCGCAACCGTGTGGATCTCCCTGCAACCTCGAATGGCCCGCACATGGGGCTTGAGAGGACATGCGCAGACGTGTCTGAACGATCTCGCCGTATCTTGCGCTATACCCAAATTCTTTTCTGGAGGATTCGTGTCGATGCATTTGAAACCTATAGTCACACTTCGATCGGTTACGTTGAGATTTGCAGTTGGAACCGCGATAACATTCTCTGTCGCTGCTGGCGCGCAGGATTCCACCCCTCCACCGGCGTCAGCACCGGCCGCGCAAACCCCTGCGCCTGCCGCCGCTGCCCCGGCGGATGCGGCGCCCGCCCCTCTTTCCACCTTCGTTCTCTCCGGCCCGCTTGCGTGGCTGCCGCCTGAGACCTTTGACGCCGGTCCCTTCGGCAACCTCTCGGTCAATGGCATTCTTACTGGTTACGCCCAGGGACAAAACAATCCCGCTCCAGGTGACGGCACCAAGCAGGCCACACTGACAAACGGCTTCGTTTTCATTCAGAAGCCTGACGGCAAGCTCCAGTGGTACGTGCAGGCCGGCATCTACGACCTGCCTGCTCTGGGCGCTCCGTTCGCGAATGCCCAGAACACCACGAATAATCTGTTCGGCCCAGTTCCAGTGGCGTATGTCAAGCTGGCCACAGGAAAGACGACCACCTGGCAGCTCGGCGAACTGCCCACGCTCATGGGCGCTGAAGGCATCTTCAGCTACCAGAACATGAATATATCGCGCGGCCTGCTCTGGTTTCAGGAGAACATCGTCAACCGCGGCGTCCAGGTGAACCAGGCGCTCGGCAAGTACTTCTCCGCTTCTCTTAGCTGGAATGACGGCTACTACTCCGGCCGCTATAACTGGCTCTCCGGTTCGCTAACCTATACCAAGGGCGCAAACACCATCATCTACGCGGGCATGGGCAATGCCGGCCAAACCGGCTATTCAACCGCGGCGACCCCGCTGCCACAGAACAACAGCGTGATGCACGCGGTTGTTTATACGTACAGCAAGGGCGCGTGGGTTGGCACGGCCACATACCAGTACAGCAACATTCCTGCGAATGCCAAAATCGGTATCCCGGTGGGCGCTAACACCAATGGCTTCGGGCTCTACCTCAGCAAAACCATGAAGCACGGCTTCTCGCTGCCCGGCCGCTTTGAGTACATCGAGCAGTCCGGCACCGTCAGCGGCGGGAACGTCAATCTGCTGTACGGGCCGGGTAGTTCGGCCGTGAGCTTCACTGTCACGCCAACCTACCAAAAGGGCGGCTTCTACTTCCGTTCCGATCTCGGCGTGGTCGATACCAACAACTCGAACGGTTACGCTTTCGGTCCGACTGGAAAAGACGCTAGCCAGGTCCGTGGCGTGGGTGAGTTCGGTTTCATCTTCGGCAAGACCTCTGTCGAAAAATAGCCGCGATAGGCGCGGGCTCCGCAAGGTGGCACCGCGCCTATCTTTCCCGAGAACACTTTGCATTTGCAGCGGTCGGCACACATTTAGCAAGCGCGACGCTCGTGTTGTCTTTAGCGCAAGAACACTCTTTCTTGGTTCTTTATTTGGTCCTCACGGACCGGGCAGTAGACTCGCAACACAGTGAAATACCGGGCTCGGGCAATTTCGCTCTTGACCGGCTTGCTTCAGGCAACGCCGCATCGAGAGCTCGGCGTACCCGGTAGAGGATGCGCCACAACCAGTTGTTTTCGCAGCTTCCCGGGACCTTCGGCCGGGAACCGCCAGACCAATTTCAAATCTCAGGAGAATGCTCATGGCAGATACGAAAGCACCTCAAATGCAGGCCACGCTCGGCCTTACCGGCTTGACTGCGAATGCGATGGCGCTGATCGCTCCCGGCGCCTTCCTGTGGCTCACCTTCTTCATCCAGGCGACGACGGGCGTCGCCAATCAGCCCTCGACTGCGCCCTCCATGTGGCTCGGCATCTTCGTATCCTTGCTGCTGTGCCTCGCTACTGCAGTTTCGTATGCAGAGATCTCCAAGCTCTTTCCCGGTACCGGCTCCAGCTACTACTACGCCGAACAGGCCATGCTCTCCAAAGACAAGGCCTTCAAATACGCCCGCATTTCCAAGTTCATCGTGGGATGGGGCTCGCATCTCTACTACTGGGTCTATCCCGGCGTCATGGTCGCCGTCACGGGTTTGTTCGTGGGCTACGTGGTTGGCTTCCTCTATCCCAGCTTCCTCAGCGGCTCCAACCCCGGTCCCATTTTTACAAGTCTCGTGGCGATCGTCTTTTCCTTCTTCGTCGCCTGGATCGCAACTCGGGGCGCCGGCGCGTCCACAGCCGTCAACATTGCCGTCAATATTGTGCAGATCTCGGCCCTCGTTGTCTTCAGTGTGCTGGCGCTCGGCTATCGCGCCAACCACCCCACGGGCAGCGCCGCCTTTCAGTACGATGGACAGACCCTAGCTACCTACAGCTATCAGTTCGCGACTGACAAGACCGGTGCGACCATG
>Ga0335078_10001047_pt1 | contig 42151 bp, 43 predicted proteins | sample Lox_Sample_32_FD_206711 | JGI IMG/M metagenome (GOLD analysis project Ga0335078, IMG submission 206711) | Soil microbial communities from Loxahatchee National Wildlife Refuge, Florida, United States - Lox_Sample_3.2 | ecosystem: Environmental > Terrestrial > Soil > Wetlands | place: USA...
GGATCCAGTATGTGACGCATAAGTTCCAGCTCGAGGACGTGCGCTTTTCGGATTCGCGACGGTTGGTGACGTTCGATCGCTTGACGGAAGACTTGAGCAAAGTGCAAGGGCTGTTGTTTGTGCAGGCCGCTCCGCCGCAATAGCGGACTTTCAGCGGGGGCGGGAGGAAAGCTAGCGAGCGCCCGTCCAGATCTGATAGATCACAACGCCGAACATGAAGACGAGATAAAGGCGGAGCACCCAGAAGAGGACCATTTCCATAGGTGTGAGCCGGCGGCGTGGGCAGTGGTGCTTTTCCTTGGCGGAGATGAGCTGATCGGGCTCGAGCGAGGCGACGACGGAGACGAGGTCGGCGGCACTGACATCGTCGTCGGGCGGGAGCACGGAATTGAGTTGCGGGTCCATGTTGTCGATTATTTCCCTCCAATGAGCGCCAGAGCGTGAGGAGCGACGACGCTGACTCCGAAAAGGATACCGGCGGCGATCAACAGGGTGACGACGCCGAGAGCGAGAATATTGGCCCACCAGGGACTGATGAGATCGCCCATGATTTCGCGATCGTTGACGAGCATGTAAAGGAAAAGTAACGCGGGAGGCATGGCGAGAACGGCGATGACGTTGACGACGAGCACGATGTAGACGAGGGGGATGGAGGGGATGAGGACGAGGCCGGCGGCGGCGGCGGCTTCGAGAATCAGAACGAGATAGAAAGATTTTCCCTGATTGAAGGGGAGATTGAGGCTGTGGGGGCGGTGAGCGACTTCTCCGAAGGCGTAGGCGGAAGAGGTTGATATGGTGACGGCGGCAACCATGCCGGCTTCGAACATGCCGAGCGCGAACAGGGCGGAGCCCCAGTGGCCGACGAAAGGCTGGAGGGCCTGGGCGAACTCGGCGGCCTCGAAGTTTCCGGCGGTCATGCCGTGAGCGAAGAGGGGAGCGGTAGCGACGATGGTGGCGAGAGCGGCGAGGGCAGCGAGGGCGGCGCCAACGACGGTATCAGCGCGGCCGAAGCGGATGTCGCGGGTGGTCAGACCCTTGTCGGCGATGGCGCTCTGCTGGAAGAAGAGCATCCAGGGAGTGACGGTGGCGCCGATATCGGCGAGGAGGATCAAAATCGTTTCTTGGGTGATGCCGCCGGGAAGGGGCTTCCAGGTGAAAAGTGCCGTGCCGATGGCGTGCCAGTGGGGATGAGTCAGCAGGGCGACGGGAACGAAGATCAGGTTGAACATCGCGGCGGTGAGGGTGACGCGCTCCCAGGTCCAATAGCGGTGGGCCATGAGGGCGGCGAAAAGAACGAGCCATGCGGCGGTCACGGAGATGGCCGGGCGGACGCCGAAGAAACCGAGGCCGGCGCGGATGGCGATGAATTCGGTGACGAGAGTGAGGAAGTTGCCGACCATGAGATCGATCATGGAGAACCATCCCCAGAAGGGACCGAAGCGATCGAAGATGAGTTCGGCATGGCCGCGATGGGTGGCGGCACCGAGGCGGACGGTCATCTCCTGAACGACGCAGGCCATAAGAAAGGTGAGGACGACGAAGGGAAGAAAGAAGCCGATGCCGAAGCGGGCTCCGGTGGCGGCGTAGGAGAGCATGCTGGGGCCGTCGTTTTCGCCGAGCATGACGAGAATGCCGGGGCCGATGAGCAGCCACAGCAGGCGGGTGCGGGACCAGAGGCCGCGCTGGGCACGGGTTTCCCAGACGCGCTCACGATCGTGGGCGCGGTCGACGTCTTCGTGAGTGATAACGACGCCGCCGGGAACGGTGACTGGACGGGTGAGGACGTTCGACGACAAGTCCCGGTGCGGCTTCGATCCTGTCTTGGGCTCGTTCATCTTCCAACTGGCATGCGGTACGGAGTTCCGGCGATGCCCCGCATCGCGGGTCCCAGTGTTAGCGGAAGTATATAACAAACGATAAACTATAGTTAACTGTTTTGTGGAGAGCGAGAGGTCCCTGCTTCTGGAAAAGAGCGCGCGAGAAATGGCGCAGGCGGCAGGAAGAGTGGAGCAGCCGGAGAATCTGGAAACGGAATCAGAGCGTCACTGCGACGTTCTACAGGTGAATCCAGTTGAAGAGGATGAGGGCGAGGGTGGCGGAGCCGACGATGATCCAGAGAGTGAGTCCCTGCAGAAGAGGGCGAAGGCCGACCTTGCGCAGGGTTTGGCGGTTGAGACCGGTGCCGATCAGGAACAGGGTTACGGTGAGGCCGATTCGACCGAGCCGGCTGAGGAGCGAGAACTCCGGGTTGAAGACGGGTGCGATGGTGTTGAAAAGAGCTGCAAGACAGAAGAGAAGGATGAACCAGGGCCACTGGATGCGAGCTTTGCTCTTGAGGCTGACCGCCGTGACGATGGACAGAGGAACGATCCAGAGAGCGCGGGCAAGCTTCACGGTGGTGCCGATGGCGAGAGCAGTCGGTCCATATCTGGCGGTGGCGCCGACGACGGAGCTGGTGTCGTGAATCGCCAGAGCGGACCAGAGGCCGAACTGCGATTGGGTCATGTGGAGAGCGAATCCGATCAGCGGAAACAGAAAGAGGGCGACGGAATTGAGAATGAAGACGGCGCCCAGAGAGACGGCCATTTCCTCTTCACTGGCATCGGCGATGGGACCGACGGCCGCGATGGCGCTGCCGCCGCAGATGGCGGTGCCGGCGGCGATGAGGAATGAGGATTTCTGGCCAACGCGGATGAGATAGCCGAGGCCAAGGCCTAACAGCATGACGGTCGTGATGCTGATCGAGGTGTACATGAAGCCGGAGCGACCGGCATGAACGACCTGGTGGAGATTCATGCCAAAGCCGAGTCCGACGACGGAAGCCTGAAGAAGAAACTTGGCGAGCCGTTTGCTTTCGAGGTGAAACGGATGCGCCAGGAGCAGGCCGTAAACGAGACCACCAAGAAGAGCGATGGGCGGCGAGACGAGGCCGCTGGCCGCCAGGATGAGTCCCACCAGGAATAACGCTTTATTCATCATAAGAGTGTGGGGGGTGGGGCCGGGCTTCGTCCAAGCAGGAATATCAATGAGCGATGAGGAGGACTTATCGGCTCGAAACGAGCGGTTTTCGAAGTGGAGTGGAAAGCAGGCGTCCGCGAGCAAGGGCAAAGATGCGGAAGGCAGCGGGCGGACCGGGCTGCTCCGGGCCACTGGGAGTGATGAGGGAGAAGTGACGGGCGATCTTCAGGCCGCGGACTTGACCGACTCTCAGAGAACCCAGCTCCAGTTCCTTGGTAATGGCCCAGCGGGAGACGAAGCCAATTCCGAGCCCGGCTTCCACGGCAGACTTGATGGCTTCGGTCGAATCGAGGTTCATCACGCTCTTGAAGGCCTTCAGCTTGCAGCCAGCGCGTTGGAGAGCAGCTTCGACGACACGGCGGGAACCGGAGCCCTGCTCGCGCATCAACAGGCTCGAGGCCAGCAGTTGCGGAACGGAGAAGTGAACGGAGTCGGCGTCCGGCGGAAGGATCAAGATCAACTCGTCTTGCATGAAGGGCGCGGTGTGGATGCCGCGATCGCGCGCCGGACCCTCGATTAGGCCAATGGAGACGGCGCCATTGAGAAGCAACTGCACGACCTGCTCCGTGTTGCCGCTGTGCAAGGAAAGCTGGACGCGGGGATGTTCCTGGAGAAAAGCACCGATGAGGCGCGGGAGAACGTATTGCGCGATGGTGGTTGAAACGCCGAGGGAGAGGCCGCCGGAGAAACTGCCGTCTTCGGTGCCGAGCTCGCGCTCAGCTTTCGAAGCCAGGGCCGCCATCTTCCTGGCGTAGCGCAGGAGGGCGGAGCCCTGCGGAGTCAAAGCGACCCGGTTGCCGGTACGATCGAAAAGACGCACGCCGACATCGTTTTCGAGGGCCTTGATTTGAAGCGTGATGGCGGGCTGAGTGAGAAAAAGATGTTCGGCAGCCTTGCGAAAGTTGAAGTGCTCGGCGACGGCGCGAAAAACCTTCAGCCGGAAATTTTCCAGTTGGGCCACGGAACGATTATGCGCGGAAAGGATGATTATACGGAGTGATTAAGTTGGGCTGGGGGAAGGAACGCGATCGGGTTAGTGTTTTGGACGCGAGGCGGGAGCGAGCCAGACGCGTTCGGAGGCGGCCGGGCCGAGAGAAACGGTACCGGCGGGAGTCGAGAGCGTAAGAGTCTGGTCGTAGTTGCGTTCGAGCAAACGTAGCCTGGCTCCGGGACGGACGCCGCGATGCTCGAGGAATTCGAGGAGGCCGCGATCGCGCTCGTAAATTCCGCTGACCGTGTACGAGTTGTCGAGTTCGGCGTCGGCGAGCAGGACGAGGCCACGACGGCGGCGGCTGGCGGGACCCTCGAGTTCGCTGAGATTGCCGTGGGGACAGGCGCCGCCAGAACCGAGTTTCGCGAGGAGCTTGGCTTCGAAGTCGGGAGAGACGGCATGCTCGAGGCGCTCGGCCTCGTCGTGAACTTTCCACCACTCCATGCCGAAAAGCTCGGAGAGCATGCGCTCGATGAGATGGTGACGCAGGATCAGCTTGCGGGCGATTTTGCGGCCGGCGGCAGTGAGGCGAACCTCACCCTTGGATTCGACGCGAACCAAGCCATCTTTCTTGAGGCGGCGCAGCGCCATGGTGACGGCAGGCGGAGAGACTCGCAGGAGGTCGGCCAGGCGCGCGGAAATGACGACTTCGCCGTCGGTTTCGGCTTCGAGGATCGACTTAAGGTAATCCTCTTTTGAAACGGTGATCATTTTGATCGTGATTATACGACTGAGGAGTTAATTGTGGTTAATGAGGGATGGCTGCGGCTGATAAGGAAGCGAGCGGGAAAAGCAAAAAGGACAGCCCGGAGCCCCCGAGACTGTCCCTCAAACCCTCCCGGTTAGAAGGGCAACTTGATGAGTGTTACGGTACCGGGGGCATGTTGCAAAGGGATTGCAGAAGCGTGAATATCTGATGAATTCGGGCGTGCCGGCGCTGCTATAGTAATCGTTTGTCCCACGGAATTTGGTTGACGTCTTTTTTCTCTTACTTTTTTCGACCCGGTCGAGGGGATCTTGATGCCTTCCACAACGTCGCGTAAAACCGAGCAATCCAAGCGCCTGCAGCAGCGGGCAGAGAGCATGATTCCGGGAGGAGTGAACTCGCCGGTGCGGGCATTTCGCTCGGTGGGCGGGGAGGCTCCGTTCATCGTGCGGGGCAAGGGGTCGCACACCTGGGATGCCGACGAAAACGAGTACATCGACTACATCGGATCGTGGGGGCCGCTGATTCTGGGGCACGCCGAACCCAATGTATTGGATGCGATTGTGGGCGCGGCGTGCAACGGAACGAGTTTCGGAGCGTCGACGCCGTCAGAGGCGGACCTGGCGGAGCTGGTGTTGAGCGCGTTTCCGAACATGCAGAAAGTGCGGTTCGTGAGCTCAGGGACGGAAGCGACGATGTCGGCGATCCGGCTGGCGCGCGCTTATACAAAACGGAAATACATTGTGAAGTTTGAAGGCTGCTATCACGGGCACGCGGATGCGTTGCTGGTGAAGGCGGGGTCGGGAGTCGCGACGCTGGGAATTCCTGGATCGGCGGGGGTTCCGGAGGAGTTCACGCAGTTCACGCTGGCGCTACCGTTCAATAATCTTTCGGTGGTGGAGCACGCGTTTCAGAAGTTCAAACATCAGATTGCGTGCGTGATCGTGGAGCCAGTGGTGGGGAATATGGGATGCGTGCCGGCGGCGGATGATTATCTGGTGGGATTGCGGCTGCTGACAGAGCGGGAGCGAGCGGTGCTGATTTTTGACGAAGTGATGACGGGACTTCGCGTGGCGTTTGGAGGGGCGCAGGAACTTTACAACATCAAGCCGGACTTGACGACGATGGGGAAAATCATTGGTGGAGGGTTGCCGGTGGGCGCGTACGGCGGACCGAAAGAGATCATGGATCTGGTGGCGCCGCTGGGCCCGATGTATCAGGCGGGAACTTTGTCGGGAAATCCGCTGGCGATGGCGGCGGGATGCGCGATGCTGAAACAGTTGCGCGACCGCAAGGCGGAAATTTATCCGCGGCTGGACAAGATGAGCGGAGAGCTGGTGGCGGGAGTGGCGGCGGCGGCGAAGGATGCGGGAGTGACGGTGTGCCACAATCGCGTGGGGTCGATGTTCACGTGGTTCTTCCAGGCGGGGCCGGTGACGGATTGGGATTCGGCGGCGAAGTCGAATACGGACGCGTTTGGAAAATTCTTTCGCAGCATGCTGGACCGCGGAGTGTATCTTCCTCCTTCGCAATATGAGGCGGCGTTTCTGGGAGCAGCGCACAGCGAGGAGGATATTCAGAAAACCATTGCGGCGGCGAAGGAAGCGTTTGCGGCGGTGAAAGGGTAGGTGCGTCCTCAAGGGCAAGAGCCTCATCGCAGCGCTAAAGTGCTGCGCCGCCCGGAAGCGGAGTGCGGGCGGTTTTCGACTTCGACGATTGCAGACCAAGAATTCCCACGCCTCAAAATCGAGACGGGAGGGACCCCGTCCATGACTAAAGCCGCACCCTGTCAAACACCTTATTTGCGGGATGGGAGGAGAGACCAGATCTCCGGATCTTCGGCGCCGAGAACCCAAGAACAAAAACCCTGGAGGGCGCGGTCGCGGACGAGATTCAGACGCTCTTGAAATCCGCGCTTGTCGGTATAGAAAACCCACTCACGAAAATCTTCCTTGTAGAAATAAAACCAGGCGGTGCGATCGGCGGGGTCCCACTCGAGGTGCGGGTGGTAGGCGGCGATGTACTGATCGATATCCTGCTGGCCGATATATTCGGCAGTGGGATTGGGTCTGTCGTCTTTTGCCGGGTCGAGTTTGAAGGGCTCGCCGGCGAACCAGTGATACCCATAGAGCGGGATGCCGAGTGACAACTTTTCTTTGGGAACGAACTGGAGGGCGTAGTCGAGGTTGTCGACGGTCCAGGGATAGCCCGCAACCGGCCCCGGGGTGGTCCAGCGGGTATTTTGATCGTAGGTCATGAGGCAGATCAGGTCGACGGATTGAGAGAGCGCCTTCAGATCATAGGCTCCGCGCCAGTTCGCGTAGAGCCAGTGAGCGTAATTGCTCTTGCCGGGAAAACCGGGGGCGTTGGGAACGGTGGCGATGGAGAGTAGCAGATTTTCCCGGTGAAGAGACGCGGCGGTTTCGGCAACGAAGGTTGAGAGGAGATCGCGGTCGGTCCAGTTCACGTTCTCGAAATCAATCTGGAAACCGGTGAATCCGTTTTTCCTGCATTCGCTGAGGAGCGAGGCGATGAAGGCAGCTTTGGCTGCGGGAGTGGTGAAGAGTCTATGCAGATCCGGTTGCGTCATCAGAGCGACGATGGGCATGACCGGAATGTGATGGGCTGCCGCGGTTTTGAGGACTTCGGGATTGGGACCTCCCCACACCAGGCCGTTGCCGTCGACCGAATACCAAGCGGGGACGAGAATGTCGATTTTGTCGGCGTGGCCGATGAAAGACTTCACGGAATTCGGGGTGTCGATCAAGTAGAAGAGAGCTTTGGGCTGAGCGGCGGCGAAGATTGCCGAGCAGAAGAAGAATAGAAGAGCGCGTTTCATTGATGATGCCTCGTGTTCAGAAATTCTCCGCGGGTTGTTTTACCTTGCGGTCGAGCATTCGCGGAATGGTAACGAATTCGTAAGCTTCGGATTTGTAGCGCGCGATCAGATGGTCGGTTGCGATGACGGTGTTGGAGCGATCGGCGCCCATTTGCCGGTGGCCGCCATCGTGAAGGAGGATGACGTCGCCGCCTTGAACCTGTTGGGAAACTTTCCGTTCGATGACGGAGGAGGGCGGGGCGTTCCAGTCGTAGCCCGTGACGTTCCACATGATCGGATCGAGAGCCAGTTCCCGGGCGATGCGCAGAACGGCGGGGCGGCGACCGCCGAAGGGCGGACGGAAAAGATTGGAGTGGCGGCCGATGGCGGCTTCGAGAGCGGCGCGGCAGTCGGAGAGTTGCTGGCGAATTTCATCTTCCCTTTTGAGGGTGAGACGCGGGTGGGTGAAAGTGTGGTTGCCGACGACGTGGCCGGCGGTGACGATTTCACGGGCGATGTTGGGACGCTGCTCGACGTAACGGCCGATCAGAAAGAATGTGGCAGACACGTTGTGCTTGGCGAGAACTTCGAGCAAGCGGAGCGTGTGCGGGTCGTTGGGTCCGTCGTCATAAGTGAGGGCGAGTTGCCTGGTTCCGCGGGTAAGTCCGGTGAAAGTGGGGCCATACCACTGTCCCGTGGGCGACACGGTCTGGTAGCCGGCGGCGGCGGCGGCAGCAACCGCGGCGGTTCCGGCAAGAGCAACTGCGAGCATGAGAGGGATTGTAGCGGATTGGGGAATAGAGTCGTTGTGGGATTGAAAGGCCGAGCATTCATCTCGCAATGACTCGACCACCCGACGACCCAAAGATTCAACAGGTGTTAACTCTTCGCGCAATTGCCACTCGACGGCATCCGAGATATCCTGCCATTTCCGGAAAATTGGGCGACGTCTCACGAAAACATGGCCAACCTTTTTGAACTGCCCCGGTACATTGCAGTGGAGGGTCCGATTCGAGTCGGGAAAAGCACGCTGGCGCGCATTCTGGCGGAGCGGTTGAATGCGCAGCGGGTGATGGAACCGGATGGGAATCCGTTTCTCGATTCGTTTTATGAAGGGGAGCGCGGGGCGGCGTTTCAGGCGCAGTTTGCGTTTCTGGTGCGGCGCTACGAGCAGTTGCAGGGACTGGATCTGGGAGCGCGGTCGCAGAAGATCGTGGTGGCAGATTTTATTTTTGAGAAGGACAAGCTGTTTGCCTGCCTGAACCTGACGGATCAGGAACTGGATACCTATAACCGCTACTACAACCATTTTCGCGAACAGTTGCCGACGCCGGACCTGGTGATTTATCTGCAGGCCACGCCCGACGTTCTGAAAAAACGGCTGAAGAAGAAAAATGTGCCGGGCGAGCGGGCGGTAAGCGACGAATATCTGGAGGAAGTGATCAAAGCGTACGAACACTTCTTTTTTCACTACACGTCGTCGGATCTATTGATCGTGAATACGTCGGAGATCGATTTCGTCGACCGCAATGAAGATTTACAGGAATTGCTGCGGAAAGTAACGGAACCGATCAAGGGGACGCAATATTTCCTGCCGTTGGGCGGGCAGGAAGCGGTGGGGGCGTGAAAGCGGTGGGATTCTGGAATGACCCGTGTTTGCCGAAGTAGGATGCAATGCTGTACGCCTTACCTTGGTAACCGGTTCCACGGGGTACCGGCAAGTGTCTTGAAAGACGGCCCTTAAAGCATTGGCGAGGCGAAATCTTTTAGCGTGGTCCGTTCCCTTGTTTCGGGCTACAATATTTCAGCGTCATTCGATGTTAGCGCCAGGACGCGCACAGGCTCTATCCGCCAGAGGCGGAGGGGCACTGGAGGACAACATGAGTTTGACCCCGATCAGCGGGCGTCGTCTGGACGAAACCCGCGCGAAAATCACCACCGCGACTCTGCGGGAACAGAAGCTCCGACACGAACCCATCACCTGCCTGACAGCCTATGACTACGCCAGCGCTCGGCTGGTGGACGAGGCGGGCATCGACATGGTGCTGGTGGGCGATTCGCTGGCCCAGGCGATGCTTGGCTACGAGAACACGCTCTCGGTCACGATGGACGAGATGCTGCACCACGTGAAGGCGGTGCGGCGCGGCGTGAAGAACGCGCTGCTGATCGCGGACATGCCGTACGGGGCGTATCAAATCAATCCTCAAACCGCCGTGAGCAACGCCATGCGCTTTGTGAAGGAAGGCGGCGCCGAGGTGGTGAAGATAGAAGGCGGCGAGAAGCGAGCGGAGTTGATCCGGCAAATGATTGATGCGGAGATTCCGGTGGCCGGGCACATTGGGTTGACGCCGCAGTCGGTCAATGTGATGGGCGGATACAAGGTGCAGGGACGGAGCCTGAGCAGCATTGAGCAACTGATGCGCGATGCGGTAGCGCTCGATCGCGCGGGCGTGGCGTGCCTTTATCTGGAAGGGATCCCGCGGGAAGTGGCGGCGATGATTACGGCGGAGGTCAGCGCACCGACGATCGGAATTGGCGCCGGTCCGGAATGCGACGGGCAGGTGCTGGTGTTTCACGACATTTTGAACCTGACGTTCGGGCCTCCGGCAAAATTTGTGCGGCGCTATGGCGACGCGGCGGCAGTGATTACGCAGGCGGTGCAGGCCTTTCGCGCGGATGTGAAATCGCACCAATATCCGGCGGACGAGGAGTCGTATCATCTGCCGAAGGAGACCAAGGCCGGGCTCGACACGGTGCTGGAGCGGAAGCGAGCGATGCGGCGGTAGGCGGTTGCTCAGCCAAGGATTCGGGCGGATTCTGCGGGAACAAGAGCGCCGCGCTTTACGTATTTCCAGGTGCGGGCAGCCATGGCCCGCGTTCTGGCGGAGACGGTCCGGCGGGACTATGATCAAGGGTCAGCCTCACGCTGGTTTGTGTTGGCGCTAGGCAATTGAAGGGAGGACATCGATGATTCTCTCAGCATTTTTCTTCCCGTTTTTCTTCGGCTTGCCGATCGTGATGTATTTCCTGCCGTCGATTATTGCGCTGGCCCGCAGCAAGCGCGATACTCTCGCCATCTTCCTGCTGAACCTGTTCCTGGGCTGGACCCTTATCGGATGGATCGTGGCGCTGGTGTGGGCGGCGAAGCACGACGTGCCCGTGGTGGTGAGGTGAGTTCGTTCCAGTGATTTCGCGGCGCGCGCGGGCGATGTTGCTTCTGTGTCTGAGTGCGAGCGCAGTTTCCTGCTCGCAGCAGACTGCGCCGAAGCCCCCCGATCCTGAGTCTGTGCTGCAGGCCATTGCTCCGGCCGATGCGGCGCAATACGAGCATATCCAGGACATGAAGAAGTGGCGGAATCCGTACTTGATTGTGCGCGCCGATGGTGTGGCGTTGTACGATTCGGCGGACAGTGCGGAAATTATTCTAAAGCCGGAAGAGTTGTTGCCGGCGCTGGCGCGGCTTCCCGCTTCGAACTGGCCATACGGGCGTGTGGTAGCGGCGGCCGAGACCGGCGTGAGGGCGACGGAACAGGACGGCGTGGATATCCGGCGAAATAAAGGGATTGTGGGTGGATTGCTGGAAGGGGCGCACATCGCGATCAAGTGGGTGCCTGCGGCGTGAGAAGAATCCCGGCATTTCGCGCAACAGGCGCGAGAGTTGAGACGTTTCGCGTTGGGGCTCGGGCTGGCTCGATTCAGCGGAAGCATTCTTGAAGATCTGCACGACGATTCGCGAAATGCGGGAGGCTTCGCGCGGGGCGCGGCACGCGAGCCAGCGGCTGGGACTGGTTCCGACCATGGGCGCGCTGCATGAGGGGCACGTTTCGCTGGTGCGGGCGGCGAAGGCGGCGTGCGATGTGGTGGCGGCGTCGATTTTTGTGAATCCAACGCAATTTGGACCGAATGAAGATTTCGCGAAGTATCCGCGGTCGTTTGAGCGCGACCGGGAACTGCTGGAGCGCGAGGGAGTCGAGTTGCTGTTTGCCCCAACGGTGGAAGAGATGTATCCAGCTCCGGCGGACAGGAATGTCGGCCCCCCACCGGCGACGTGGGTGACGGTGGAAGAACTGAGCGGCAAGCTGGACGGGCGGTCGCGGCCGGGACATTTTCGTGGAGTGACAACGGTGGTGGCGAAGTTGTTCCACATCGTGGAACCGGATGCAGCGTTCTTCGGGCAGAAAGATGCGGCGCAGGTGGCTGTGATCCGGAGGATGGTGGGCGATTTGAATTTTCCGGTAGAGATTGTGGCTTGTCCGATCGTGCGCGAAGCGGACGGCCTGGCGATGAGTTCGCGGAATGCGTATCTTGACGGCGTGCAGCGAAAACAGGCACTGGTGCTGCATCGGTCGCTGATGAGCGTGCGGAAGATGGTGGAGGCGGGTGAGCGAAGCGCAGCGAGGCTGGCGGCGGTGGGACGCGAAGAATTGGCCGGGGAAAAACTGGTGCGGCTTGATTACTTCGAGATTGTGAATGCGGAGACGCTTGATCCGGTAGAAGATGTTTCCGGCGGCGCACTGGTCGCGGTGGCGGCGTTCGTGGGGACGACGCGGCTGATCGACAACATTCTGATTGGAAAAACGAACAACCAGGAGGATCGACATGGATAAGCGCCAGGCTCTGGGAGAGGGATACGTCTTCCGCTGCCACGCTTCGTTTGGCGCGATCCATTCCCTGCTCGCGCTGTGGGTGATCGCGATGATCGCACCCCTGACGCTGCAAGCGCAATCTGCCTTTCCGGTGGCGTTCGACGAATTTGTGCATGGGGATGGAACGGTGGGAGCGTCGTATGTGGTGCTGGATGAGGGACGGATCGCGGACTCGCACAGCTTCGGCATGGCAGACGCGAGCTTGAAGCAGGCGGTGGACCGAAACACCGTGTTTCACTGGGCGTCGATCACGAAGACTCTGACGGCTGTGGCGATCATGCAGCTGCGCGATCGGGGCAAGCTCTCGCTAGACGATCCCATTCTGAAGTACGTGCCAGAACTGGCGCGCGTGCACAGCGAGAACAATGGGATCGCGCGGGTAACGTTGCGGCATCTGCTTTCGCATAGTGCGGGTTTTCAGTCGCCGACTTGGCCTTACACGGAAGGCAAGCCGTGGGAGCCGTTTGAGCCGACGGAGTGGTCGCAGCTGGTGGCGATGATGCCGTATCAGGAGCTGGCGTTCGCGCCGGGAACGAAGTTTCAGTATTCCAATCCGGGGTTCATCTATCTGGCGCGGGTGATTGAGGCGGTCACAGGAGATCCCTACGAAGTCTACGTGCAGAAGAACATACTTACGCCGCTGGGGATGACGCGCACGTTTTACAATGTGAGTCCGTATCAACTGGCAGCGGATCGTTCGAACAGCTATGCCATTTCGGTTGACGAGGGGGAACACCAGACGGTTCAGCCCTTCGGGCGCGAGTTCAACACAGGCATCACGACGGCGAATGGTGGCCTGAATGCGCCTCTGGACGATCTGGCGAAATGGATAAGCTTTCTTGCCGGAACAAGTCCGACGAGTGCGTCGAACCTGATCCTCGATCGGAAGTCGCTGGAGGAGATGTGGCGTCCGGTGGTAGCGGTTCCCGAGGAACCGGGCGCGCCACCGGCGTCGGTGGGGCTTTCATTTTTTCTTTATCCCCGTGGGTCAGGGGAGAACGCGATTACGATCGTCGGGCACACCGGGCATCAGGCGGGGTTCGCAGCGTTCTTTGTTTTGAATCCGCGAAACGGGAAGGCAATCATCGCCGACTTCAACACGGTCCACTCCTGGGGCGATGCACCAGCCGCAAAGAGTCAGTACACCGAATCTTCGAAACGATTCAGTTCCCTGATGGAGCGGGCGATGGACGCAGTCCGTTAGCGGGGCCCTATGGTTGCGGAGCCGCTACGGCGACGGCGGCTTGGGGCTGCATGCGCTGGCGGACCAGCGACTCGACCCGCGTCCAGAGATGGGGATCGCATTCGCTCTGCATGTGACTGGGAGTGAAGGTGCGGTCGAACCAGGAAGCTCCTTCACACTGGACGGGCGACTCCCTGTAATCGTAGCGATAGTTGCCGAGAATCTGGGTGCGGGCGGGGTCGGCGGCAACAATCTCAGGGCGGCCGTGAATAAGGCCGTGCGGCTGATAGAAGTTTACGGCGGCAGCGACATTGTCGGGGATGGTGCCGTCTTTTTGCCAGAGCTTGGCGACGCTATCAACTTGGACCGTGAGCAGGACGGGAATTCCACTGCGATTCAACTCACGAGCAAGCAGGACAACGGCAGAGGCGCCCCAGCTGTGGCCGTAAAGAATGATGTGAGCCTGCGCTTTTTCGGCGTCGGAAAGAGCGCCGTCGTGATCGCGATCGAGCAGGTGAAGGATGGTTTGATACGCCAACTTTCGATGACGGTTCTCGAAAACGCGAATGTAGGCGCCTTTCGGAGCGGTGCGCTCGATGCGTTGCGCGATTTGGACTGCCCCGTGGTGAGGGTTATCGTGACGAACAAAGCCGCCCACAAAGCCGACGATGATGTAGGAGGGCTGAGGTTGCACTCTGCCGATCGCGCCATCCGCTGCCCCGAGGAGCGGAGCAGTCGCTGCGGACAGGACGAGTGCCGCGAGAAGAGAACGAAATCGCGCCGGGCGAGGCACGCAGGCTCCTAGTGGGTTGGATGACGGACATCACCGGCGGGATGCGGTAAAACCGATTCGCAGATGACCGGCCAAATGCCTTGTCCCGCAAGGACTTTGGCTGCTTGAACCCCGGCAAACAGTCTACACCGCGTGTCAAGCCGGGCGGTGTGCCTCTGGAAGCGACGTCCCTGGCAGAGCGAGAGAGCCCGGTACGCGCGTTCATTACCTGGTTTTCGTTTTCCCAGAGACGAAAGGGTTTCCCGCGAGGATGTAGCGGAGGGGCTTGTCGGCGGCTTTGGTGATTCCGATGCGAGGAGTTCGGCGGATGCCGCGGGCGCGATAACCGTCGTCGCCGATCCACAGGCTGCTGGAGGAGGAAGTGAGATCGCATCCGTTGTCGCGAGTGCGAGTAATACGGAAGGCTTGGGCGAGGCGGCCGGGGCCGCTGGTAAGTTTGGGCAGATCGGCGGGGCGGTGGATTTCGATGTCGCGAGCCTGGGCCATTTCATCGATGCCGGAGAGAGGTTCGGCAGCCCGGAAGAGGACGCCTCCGGCTTTGCCCTCGGGTTCGCAGGAAACGTTGAGGCAATAGTGGTTGCCGTAGATGAAGTAGACGTAAGCGTAGCCGGGAGGTCCGAACAGCACGGAATTGCGGAGGGTTTGGCCGGAGGCGGAGTGTGCCGCCGGGTCTTTTGCGCCGAGATAGGCTTCGACCTCAACGATGCGAGCGGTGAGAAGCGTGGGGTCGCGGCGGACGAGAATCTTGCCGAGCAGTTCGCGGGCGACGCGGCGGGGATCGCGGGAGAAGAAGGCGCGGGATAGCGGACGGACTCCAGGGCCGGGGGAGTTGAGCATGCGGAGAAATGTTAAACGCAGGGGCGGTGAATTGTCCGCAGTAAGGTGCTAGTGGATTCAGGAGCGTGCTGAGAAAGGCCGGCTTTCGACGCGCCAAAGGGCCGAGGTCCTCCCGAACAGGAGAGCTTTGATCGCGGCGCTGAAGGCGCTGCACCCTCCAAGGGCCGGCACTTTGCTCCTAGGCCGCGCCCTTCACCGATTCCTTCAGATAAGCCAGCACTTCCTCGGAGTGGCCCTCAGGTTTCACCTTTTCGAAGATGTGCTGAATGCGGCCGTCGGGACCGATGATGAAGGTAGTGCGGGCAACGCCCCAGACCTTCTTGCCGTACATATTTTTCTCTTTCATGACGCCGAAGGCTTCGGCGACTTTCTTGTCGGCGTCGGCGAGGAGGGTGAAGGGCAGGCTGAACTTGTCCTGAAATTTCTTTTGCGCTTTTGGGGTATCGGGGGAGATGCCGAGCAGCACGGCGCCGGTCTTCTGCATCTTCTTGTATGAGTCGCGAAATTCGCAGGCCTCGATGGTGCATCCGGGCGTATCGGCCCGGGGATAGAAGTAAAGAACGACGGTTTTGCCGCGCAGATCCTTCAGCGCGATTTCTTTTCCGTTCTCGTCCTGCAAAGTGAAGTCGGGAGCCTTATCATTGACATTCATGGGAATCTCTCTCGGGAAGTCGAAGCCGGGCAGCGCGGCACGCGGCCGGCCGGCTTTCGTCAAAATTTCGTACAAGGAGATTTTATACCTCGGCCCGGTTGTAGTCGCGCTGCTAGTGTGTATGGCGGCGATGGAGGCAGTCGCGGCCGCGCAAGAAGAACTGCCCCAGATTTCAATGGGGGAGCGCAAGATCCCAAGCAAGAAAGATACTGGACCGCGGGCGGTGGGCGTGCTGCAGATGATGGCAAACGGCAAGTCGTCGCTGGTGCCGATCGCGATCATGATCAATGGGAAGTTCTGGGACGCGTCGGCATACAAGGCGGATCCGGTTCCGATGGCGCTGGAGCCGGGGACGGTTTATGAGGCGGAGCGCACCGGCAATTCGCTGGGGCTTTTTACGGTGAATACGGCGTTGCACAGCAATGCGGTGAACGCTCCGAATCCGTGGATCGCCACGGGCGCGTGGGTTCCGGAGGGAACGGAAACGGCGAAGCCGCAACTGAAAGCGGAGGCGGCGCCGGTGGGAATCGATAATAGCGACGCACCTCCGCGGCTGACGCGCAATCCGTCGAAAGAGACGGCGGGCAGCGCCCCGGCAGGTGGGGGATCTTCCGCGCCTGCTTCCAACGCGCCAAGTTCCGGAGCGCCGAAGTTAAATGCGCCAACCTCGTCGTCTTCTCCGCCCTCCCCAACTCAACCCAATTCGTCTCAACCTTCCTCAACTCAAACCAGTGGGACCTCCTCTTCGGGATCGAGCGACGAACCACCGCGGTTGACCAAGAGCGCGTCGACGACGCCAGCTCCGGCGGGAGGGTCGACGCAGACGAACCCGAGCAGTTCAGGGCAGAACGGCGGGAATCAGGCTCCGGCGAATTCGGGACCTTCGAATCAATCGAAGAGCGCAAGCGCGAAGACGAGCGAACAGGAGAACGTGCCTGTTTCCGACAGCGGCGCGGACGAAGCGAACCGGCCGCGACTGCGTCACGGAAAGCCGGCCGAACCGTTTGGGGACGATGATGTGCCGGGTTACAGCAAGCCTGGAGCCGCTCCTATGCTGGCGGCGAAGGCCGTGAAGAGTAGCGAGGCGGCGAGCAATACTCCGGTGCAGATGGTTCCGGCGATTTCTGATGCGGGAGGTCCGTCTCCCCACTCCTATGGGTTCGAATGGCTGAAGGACGAAGAAGGAGACCGCCGCAAGCAGATGATCGATGCGGCCAAGCAGAGGCTTCGCGCTTACCTGTCGGCTGCGGCGAAGCGAACGATCACGCCGACGGCGAGTAAGGCGTCTGTGCGGCGTGCGGCGGCGGTGAAGCCACCGGAGCCCATTCTCGAAAATGTGCAAATGCACGCCTACGACCTGTGGACGAACAACCAGCCGGTGATCGTTCTGAGTGCCGAGGCGCACTTGCCGCCGACCGGAAGCAGCGCTGCCGGGGCGGGCGGTTCCGATCTGCGTTATTCGATTCTGATCGTGGCTTATCCGGACATCTACAACAATCTGCATATGCTCTATGCCGGAGTGACGGACAAATATCATCTCGACGTGACGCCGCGCCTCGAATTGGTGGACGCGGTGGATGCCGACGGGGACGGCCGCGGCGAATTGCTATTCCGTGAGACGTCTGACGCAGGACAGGGGTGGGTGATTTATCGCGCGACCGTCGACACGCTGTGGAAGATGTTCGACAGTCTGAATGCGGAATAAGAACCGTCATGACCCTGGTTCCGGTTGGGTCATGAATTCTGTCTTTCCCTTGCAAATTTTTCGCTAGAATGAGTTCCCGACCTCCAGAAAGGAAACGGGAATGACGCGCACCATTTCGACTTTTCTCGCTGTTCTAGGGCTGGCGGTGGGTCTGGCGGCAGGCCAGGACCGGGATTTCAGCAAGGTGGAAATCAAGGTCAGCAAAGTGGCCGGGACCGTCTACATGCTACAGGGCGCAGGCGGAAATATTGGCGCGTCGGTGGGCGACGACGGGATCGTGATTGTGGACGATCAATATGCCCCGTTGGCCGACAAGATTCAGGCCGCGCTGAAAGGCATTACCGACAAGCCAGTTCGGTTCATCATCAACACGCACTATCATCCGGACCACACGGGCGGAAATGCGTATTTTCAGAAGCAGGCGCCGATCATTGCGCAGGACAACGTGCGCAAGCGGCTGGAGAGCGGCGGAGCGGGCGGGAACGGCGGCTCGATCCACATGGACATGAAAGCTGCTCCGACGGAGGCGCTGCCGATCATCACGTTCGATCACGACGTGACGGTGCACCTGAACGGAGAAGACATTCGGGCGCTGTACTTCCCCGCGGGGCATACGGACGGCGATTCAATCATCTTCTTCCCCAAGTCGAACGTGGTACACATGGGCGACGATTTCGTGACGTACGGCTTCCCGTTTATCGATGTCGAAGCCGGCGGGAGCATTAACGGCATGATTGACGGGGTCGAGAAAGTGATGGCGCAGGTGCCGCCGGATGTGAAGATCATTCCGGGTCACGGGCAAGTGTCGACGGTAGACGACGTGCGCGTTTACCTGACGATGCTGAAGGCGACGCGCGACGTCGTGGCGCAGGCTTTGAAAGAAGGGAAGACGCTGGATGAGATGAAGCAGGCGAAGATTCTCGATCCCTGGAAGAAGTTTGCGGGAGACTTCATCAATCAAGACGCTTACCTGGAAACGCTATACAACTCGCTGACTGGGCAGAAGACGGGGAAGTTCATCAAGCACAATTGACGGCCCGCACAGTTACTGAAAGGGGATCAAGTCTGGTTTGCATCTGACGCGCCGGAAGTTTGTCCAATCGATTCTGGGAGCGGGCGCCCTGGCCGGGTTGCCGGCGAGTGTGCTTACAGGATGCAGCGTCTCGTCGAAGGCGGGGACGGCAGCCGTGAGGAGCGCGCCGTTTCACCAGTTTGACACTTCCGCGGAGGTTTCCTTTCCGAAGGGATTTTTCTGGGGCGCGGCGACGGCGGCGTATCAGATCGAAGGGGCATGGAACGAAGACGGGAAGGGCGAATCGATCTGGGATCGTTTCGCACATACTCCGGGCAAAATCAAGAATGACGACACGGGAGACGTGGCTTGCGATTCGTACCACCGCTGGCGGGAGGATATCGCGCTCGCGCGCGCGATGAATCTGACGAGCTATCGATTTTCGATTTCGTGGCCGCGGATTCAGCCATCGGGCGGCGGGGCCGCGAACTCCAAGGGAGTCGACTATTACAGTCGTCTGATCGATGGTCTCCTCGAGGCGCATATCCGGCCATTTGTGACGCTCTATCACTGGGATTTACCGCAAGTCCTCGACGATTCCGGCGGATGGACGAATCGCGACACGGCCGCTCGATTCGCCGATTATGTGCAGATCACGGCGCAGGCGCTGGGTGATCGAGTGACGGACTGGATGATTTTCAACGAGCCGTCTGTGTTCACGTACAGCGGATACCTTGAAGGCAGGCATGCTCCCGGGCACAAGAGCTTGCTCGATTTCCTGCGGGCGACGCATGTCGTAAACCTGGCGCAGGGCGCGGCGTTTCATGCGCTCAAGGGGGTTCGACCGGCCGCGCGCGTGGGAACAGCGCTCAATATGTCGGCATGCGAACCGGCGAGCGCTTCCGAAGAAGACAAGCAGGCGGCGGAGCGCGCTCACGCCATCACGAATGTGTGGTTTCTCGAGCCGGCGCTGCACGGGCGTTATCCCGAGGCGCTGGCGTTCCTGCCGGAAACGGCCATGGGCATCAAGCCAGGCGACATGGAGAAAACGCGTGCGGCGCTGGACTTTATCGGAATCAATCTTTATTACCGGACTGTGGCTGCGGCGGTGAGCGGGATGGAGCGTGCGGGTCACACGCAGGAGTGGCTGTTTCCCGTGAAGATGGAAGCCGGTCACGAGGGCCCGACGACCGACATCGGATGGGAGGTCTGGCCGAAAGCGCTGTATGACGTGGTCACTCGCATCACACGCGACTATAACCGCCCGGCGATTGAAATTACCGAGAGTGGATGCGCCTACAACGAGGGGCCAGAGGCGAACGGCGTGATTCACGACGAGCGCCGCATCGCTTACCACCGCGAGTATCTGGCGGCGCTTTCACGCGCGATGGCCGACGGCGCCGATGTTCGCGGATATCACGCCTGGAGCCTACTCGACAATTTTGAATGGGCGGAGGGTTTCAGCCAGCGCTTTGGACTGGCTTACGTGGACTTCAAGACTCAGAAGCGAAGGATCAAGGAATCGGGCCAGTGGTATGCGAGAGTGGCTGCGGAGAACCGGCTGCGCTGAGGATACCGCTCAGTCGCGCGGCATGCGGGGTCACTTTTGCTGGTCACCGTCAGGGACCTTGAGGCGGTCGCGCTCTTGGGCAAGCTTTCTCTGCAGGGCGGGATTGACGAGCGAGACTGGAACGTCCATGTCGCCCACCTTGAATTCCGTGGGATCGAACGTGGCATAGCCGTCCTTCTGCCCCATGTGGCCGGAGATGGTGACCCAGACGTCCTTGCCGGCGATCTCGGTGAGGAAACGGCCGTGTACGATGTCGCCGTCGACGCTGACCTGCTGATCCTTGATAACGGGAGCGCCGTTGCCGACATTGGTATCGGGAGTGAGGTTCGCCGCTCCTCCTGCACTGCCCAGCGATTGCGCCAGCATGGCGCTGATTGCGTCGGAATTAATGTTGGCTTGGGCTTCTGCTTTTGGGGCTTGAGAAGTCGGGGCCGCGGCCGGCGGCGAGGGCTGACCGGGATCGGGCTTAGGATTTGCAGACGATGTGCTCGGCGGGGGCAACTGTACCGCCTGACCGGATTGGGCCGCTTGCTGAGTGACCGGTTCAGGGTGGGACGCGATGGCAGCGGGCGCCTGCGGCTGCGGGACTGTCGCGGGCCGCTTCAAGACCAAGATGATGGCCACGAGAGAGGCCACGAGCGTCGCGACGCTGATGATGCGGTCGAGCTTGAATTTCATGGCATCCCTCATTTCATGGCATGGCTCGAGCGATCAGCCGGGACGAACAGCCCCGTTAGTATGGTAACGGGCATCCGGAGAGGGGATGAGATGACCTAAGTCATGTGCAGCGATGGTACCTGAGTGCGAATCGGGAATTTCCGGGATTTTTTGCCAGAACGAACTTCTCTTCATCAAGCGAATCGCGGGGAGATCACAGATAATCATTGAAAGCTGAAATACGATGGCGCTGGTCGAAATCCGCAATCTGACGAAAGTTTTTTCGCACGGCGAATCGCCGTTTGGCGGGAAGCCTCGCGGGGAAGTTCTCGCGGTCGACGACGTTTCGCTGGACATTGCTTCCGGGGAAACGCTGGGGCTGGTCGGAGAATCGGGCTCGGGCAAGAGCACATTGGGACGACTGATTCTGCGTCTCATTGAGCCGACTGGGGGTAGTGTCTGTTTCGAAGGGCGCGATCTGCTGGCGGTCGACCGCGGGGAGATGCAGCGACTACGCCGCGATTTGCAGATCATTTTTCAGGATCCGTTTGCGTCGCTGGATCCGCGCTTTCGGGTCGAAGACGTGATTGCCGAGCCGCTGATCATTCATCGGAACCGGGAAAGAACTTCGTCAGGGCGTAAGTCGGGAACCGATGGCGTGCGCGGGCGCGTGGCCGAACTGTTGCGAGCGGTGGGATTGGACGAATCGGCCCGGCTTCGGTATCCGCACGAATTCTCGGGAGGACAGCGGCAGCGCATTGGCATAGCGCGGGCCCTGGCGCTGCGGCCAAGATTTATTGTGTGCGACGAACCAGTTTCGGCGCTGGACGTCAGCGTCGGAGCGCAGATCGTTAACCTGCTGGCGCAACTGCAGCGTGACTTCGGACTGACGTACCTGTTCATCTCGCACTCGATGCCGGTGGTGCGATATCTTTCCACACGCATCGCGGTGATGTATCGGGGCAAGATTGTCGAAGTAGGCGACGCGGAGCAGATTGTCAATCGGCCGGCGCACAGCTACACGCGCAGCTTGTTGGAAGCCACTCCGCAGCTGGCTGGATGACTGGCCGAAATGGGCTGATTTGCGGCCCAGATGCTTGCAACCAATTTTGAGTGCGGTCACTCCTATAGGGTCTGGAGGCGTAGTTTCTTGGCGACAACGAATTCAAATTCTTTTCCCATGACGCTTCAGCCGGAGCGGAGTTCCTTTCGCGATCGGACGGAGGTGATCTTTGGCTTTGGCATCATCATGCTGGTGCTTTGGCTTCCCCAGCGCGAGCAGTTGATTATGGGGCCGCTGGCGTTAGCAGCTACCGTGACGGTGATCCTGTGGCGACGGCCCACGCGGGATGAGCTTGGCCTCGGCTGGCGAGGATTCGTTGGTGCAATATGGATTATGCCGGCCGCGGTTGCGTTGACGGTCGCCAGCATCGTTGTGGCCCGAGGCATTGGGACGTTTCATGCGCTTTACAATCCGGATTTTGCGCATGTCGGCGGCTACGTGTTGTGGACGGTCTACCAGCAGATTCTGTTGCAGGATTACTTCATGCCGCGCCTCACGCGCATGCTGACGAGCGATGGCGCGATCGCGACGGCGGCTGTATTGTTCGCCGTGGCCCACTTGCCAAATCTCCCGCTGACTCTGGTGACGCTGGTGTGGGGCGCGGTGTCATGCATGCTGTTCCGCCGCTATCACAACATTTATGCGCTTGGCCTGGCGCAAGGACTGCTGGGACTCTGCTTTGCCGTTTGCGTGCCGGACGCGCTGCATCATCATATGCATGTGGGATTGGGATACTGGCATTACCATCCTTAGACTGGTTCCATCCCCAGAGGGTCAGAACCACCACGACCAGATCCAATCCACGAACGTGTGGGTGATCGTGGAGGCAGGCAGGCGATGTCGCTCGCGCCAGGCTCGGCCGTAGAAGATTCCAGCGATCGTGGCCAGCAAAACATATCGCCAGTTGAAGTGCACGCCGACGGCATTTCTTTTATTGAAGTGCGATAGACCGAACAGCAGGGAGGCCAAGAGCAGTGCAGCCGTCCTTCCCATGCGGCGCTGAAGAAAGTTCTGCAGCCAGCCGCGAAAGAAAAGCTCCTCCGGAATGGCGACAAAGAAGAAAATTTCGAGCCAGCGCAGAAAGGCGTTGCCCAACGACGGCAGATTGGCGTGGGGCTTGATGAAGCCGAGCACGATGCCCAGCACGACAACCGGAGGCGTGAAGAATGCGAGCTCGCGCAGACCGGTTTTCCAATCCGTCCATTGCAAACGAAAATCGAATCCAGTTCGGCTGAGCTGGCGGATGGCGAGAAAGCCGTACAGTCCTGCATCGACGAGCAGGATTTTACCTAAGGCCTCCTGACTGGCCGGCCATGCGGATTCAAACCAGCGGAGATCGACGGCGAGCCCGAGCGTGAGCAGGATTAGCGCATCGCGCCAGGTTCCCCGCTGCTCGGGGTCAGCGGCCGCGGCCTGGGTGAGCAGCCAGGCAATTGCGACTGGAAGAATCGCGTAGAGCGCGAACCACAGCCAGCGGAACGTATGCAGCGATGCAGCGATCGCGACATAAGGCAACACCAGGACCGCTGGAAGCAAAACGCGCAAGGCGGCAGGCCAGCGCGACACGGCTCGCAGCATGGGCTCGGAGGCGAATCCGAAAGCGGCAGCGGGCACCAACTGGGCGACGAGGACCGCAATCACCACCGGCGTTGTATGGGACATCGCACCCTATGATATCCGGATGAGATGCGGGCAAACGTGGCCAAGAGCGGGTTGCCGTGTAACGCCGGATTGTTTCAGCCGTTGGACAGAAAGGGGGATTTCGTTACGTGGACGCGGCTGACTTGTGAAAGCTTTCGCTCCCGGCTAGAATTCGGTCGACTCATTCCTGTCGCAGGAGGCATTCATGGCCGCTGCTCCGGTCGTACCCGCATCGCCTGCCCCCACTCCGCAACCCGCGCCCCTTTCGCAAGGTGCGCGCATCATCGACACATTCATTGCTCCTTCGAAGACGTTCACAGATTTGCGGCGTAGCGCCGCGTGGTGGGCGCCCTGGCTGCTGATATCAATCTTCTCGATGCTGCTGATCTGGTCCATCGGACAGAAGGTTGGATTTGATCAGGTCAGCAAGAATCAGATCGCGCACTCGTCTCGCGCGGATCAGTTCGACAAACTCCCTGCGGATCAGCAGGCTCGCCAACTGCAGGTTTCGAGCAAGATCATTGCCGGTTTCGGCTACGGCAGCGCGGTGCTACTTCTGTTCTATGCCGTGGTTGGAACCGTCGTATTGTGGCTGACTTTCAAGCTGGTGTTCGGGGCGGGCACCACGTTTGGGCAGGCATACGCGATCACGATGTATGCCTGGCTTCCGGGAATTTTCGGCGCGATCCTGGGCTCGATTTCACTGTTTGCGGGAGCCAATCCCGAAGGCTTCGACATCAACAATGCCGTCGGCACCAACCTTGGCTACTATCTCGACCCTGATACAACTGGCAAGTTTCTGCGCGGGATGGCCTCGTCGCTCGATGTGTTGAGCATTTGGACGATTGTGCTGATGGGTATCGGCTATGCCTGCACCAGCAAGGTGAAAACGTCGACCGCCATCATTGTGGTCGCCGTCTGGTACCTGATATTCAAGTTGGCGACGTCGGCCATCGGCGCGATGTAGTTTTGGCTCTCGAGACGGGCGAGTCAACCCGCCATCGACTCAATATCCTGCACGGCTTCTGCGGGGATCGTCAGCGCAAGGCTGGCGAGATCCTGCCGCATATGAGCCGCGTCCGAGGTGCCGGTCAGCGGCAAGATTCGGACCGCCCGGGCGAAGCTGAAGACGAGTTGCGCCGGAGTGGCGTTCAGGTGCGTCGCGAGCGCGACAAACGGGGCGTGTTGCAGCACTTCAGGATTCGCCGTCAGCAGCGAGAAGCCCTGATAAACGATTTTGTGCTCGACGCAAAAGAGCCGTATATCGCGATCCCAGCCGAGGCGGGCATAGCAACGATTCTGCACGAATGCGGGAAGCTCAGAGCGGGCGGACTGCATCTGCTCCAGGTGCCGCAGCGAAACGTTGCTTACACCCAGCAAGCGCGCGCGGCCGGCGTCGCGCTCGCGCCGCATCGCTTCCCAGACTTCAGTATCGGCCTCGGTCCAGTCGTAGGCGGAAGCAGGTCCGTGCAGAACGAAGCTGTCGACGCGATCGGTACCGAGATGTTCCAGGGAACTGGACAATGAGTGTTCGACCTGAACTGCCAGAGCGGCGGAGGGATCGTAGGGCAGGCGATGGTCCTGGCCGCGGCGGTAGGTGAACTTGGTCTGGAGAAAGAGATCGTCGCGCGTGACGATTCCGGCACGGTAAGCGGCAGCGAGGCCCTGGCCGACTCCGGCCTCAAAGTAATGGCGGCGCTGATTGGCGGTGTCGATGGCGCGAAAGCCCGTGCGGAGCGCGAGTTCCGTAAGGGCGGCGGTGCGATCCTCCTTCCACGCGGTGCCGTAGAGAAAATCGGGAACAGTCGCGGCGGGCATTCGTTATTGTGGCATGAAAATCCTTCCCCACAGAGGACACCGAGGAAGCTGGATCGCATTCCCCTTGGGTGCAGATGACCTGGCAAGCGCCGCCGTTATATGCTGGGGACCCTAGGAGGACTTCCGTGAACCGTACTTATGTCGTTGCTTGTTTGGTGGTGTGCGCCACGCTTGCTGTTTCCCAATCTGCGACTTCGGCCCCGGCAGCTCAGGGACCAGCCAAAGATCCGGTCGCAACTTCGCTGCGGCTTTTGCTGCAGCGCTCGCAGAACAATACCGTGGGAGCCATGGAGGCGATGCCCGCGGATAAATTCATGTACAAGCCCACCTCCGAGCAAATGCCATTTGCGCACCTGGCCGTGCACATCGTCGAGTTCAACAATTCCTTTTGCTCCAAAGCCGCTGACGTTCCAGCGCCCAAAATAGATGGACCAAAAGAGAGCGAGTCGAAAGATCAGCTGGTGGCTGCGGTCAAAGCGTCCTACAGCTTCTGCACCGACGCCTTGGGCAAAATGGACGATTCGAAGCTGAGCGACAACATTGAGCTGTTCGGTGGACGGCAGGCTCCGCGCGCAATGGCGGCGTTGATCCTGGCCAGCGGATGGTCCGATCATTACAGTACGGCTGCGATGTATCTGCGGCTGAACGGCATTCTGCCGCCGTCGGCGCAACCGAAGAAGTAGCTGCAGAGCGATTCCGACGGGTCGTTCTCTCCCGGCAGGCGGGGGTTGGGCGGGTGTGTCTTTTCCACGAGTAGAATGAGAGCGGAACAGATTTCTCATCTTTCAGTACGAATCTTCGATACGAATGCGGGAGGACATCATGCAACGTATGCTCTGCATTCTTCTGGTTTTTTCAGGGACAGTAGTTCTGGCGCAAGAAAAGAATCCGGTGACCACGGTGGCAAGGGAGATCCTGCCGCGGCAGCAGAACAACCTGGTTGCGGCCGTGGAAGAAATGCCGGCCGATAAATTTGGGTACAAGCCCACGGAACAGCAAATGACGTTTGGCCATCTCGTCCTGCACATCATCGGATCGAACAACCACCTGTGTTCGACGATTGGCGACATCCCCGAGGTAAAGGCAGCGGTTCCGCTGAAGGAAACCGACGGGAAAGAAAAGCTCGTCGAGGCGCTGAAGGCCAGCTTTGAGTTCTGCACGACCGCGCTTGGCAAAGTGGACGACTCGAAGCTTGGGGATGAGGTCGAGTTGTTCGGCGGCCACAAGGGACCGCGGGCGTTCGCGCTGATCGCACTGACGAACGACTGGGCGGACCACTACAGTTCGGCGGCGATGTATCTGCGACTGAATGGGATGTTACCGCCGACGGCGCAGCCGAAGAAATAGCGGGCCGCGGCAGGAAGTCGGACACCTCGAAGTGCCGGGACGAGGTTTTGGGCCATGCGGAGCCAACGCTACCTGATCTGCACCAGCTCGTCTTCGGGCGCGGGAATCGCCGGAGCAGGATGCTGCGGGGCACGCCAGGAATCGAAAATCGAAACCTGATGGACGCATGAAACGGTGCAGTGCGGAGCACAGGATTTTTCGCTGAGATATTCGCGGCGCAGGTCGTCACGGGTGTAGCTGGCGAGCGGGACGCCGGGATATCCGCGCTGCTGCGAGCAATAGTGCACAAGCCCGTCTTCGCAGATATAGAGATAGCGCGCGCCGGCGCGGCAGCGCCAGTCGTTGGGAAGGCCGCGGGCAATATTGTCCTGAAAGGCGTTGACGCGGGTGAAGCTGCCTTTTTCGAGCGCCTGCATTTCGTGATAGATGCGGCGTTCTTCCTCGCCGAGCGGCTGGAGCTGGCCGCTGCCGTCGTGAATAATCCCGATCGTCGAAGTGAATCCTAATTCGACCGCACGCTTGCCGATCACGAGCGCATCCTGCGGATGCGAAATGCCGCCGCCGACGACGGAATTAATATTCACGTGAAAGTCGGCGTGCTCAGCGAGCAACTGCAGCTTCCTGTCGAGAACCTTCAGACTCTTTTTCGATACTTCATCAGGATTCACGTTGTCGATGGAAATCTGCAGCCATTCCAGGCCGGCGTGATTCAGGCGGTGAATGCGTTCGGCCACGAGCAGGTAGCCGTTGGTGATGAGGCCGGCGATCATGCCATTGGCGCGGATGCGGCGGATGACATCATCGAGTTCGGGATGCATGAGCGGCTCGCCGCCAGAGATGGTGACGACGGAAGTTCCAAGCGAACCCAGCTTGTCGATGCGGCGGTACATTTCCTCGATCGGCACAGGCCTGGAGAAATCGTCGAACTCGTTGCAATAGGTGCACGCCAGATTGCAGCGTCGCATGGGAATGATGTGCGCGAGCAGGGGATGGTCCGTCGAGGCCAGAGCACGCACGGCCATGTTGGCGCCGCGCAGGTTGCGATGCAGGGCTTTAGCGCGGCGGCGCAGGGTTGTAAGGACGCTGGACATGAGCTGAATGTATTTCTATTACAGCACAGCGGGAGCTTCGAATGCACTGCAGCGAGGGCATTCTGACGATTTCGGGCATTAAATGGCCGGTATTGCCAGTGAAGCGGAGCGGACGCGCATCCATCAAGAGAGCAGTTCGTGTCCGGCTTGTCGCAGCCGGACCAGGGCGGCATCCGCGAATTCGTTTTGAATCAGCACGTAGTCGGTATCGAAGGTCGAGATCGCGAAGATTGGGATGCGGTGGCTCGAGAGCGGTTCGAGGAACGAGAGCAGGACGCCGGTCAGGGAAAAAGGGAATGGACCTTCGAGCTTCAGGCAAGACCAGCGATGCGGGGAGTGCACGTTCGGCGGAAGATTCACCGCAGGGCAGACGATGGAAAGTTCGTCGGCGGTGCGGGTGATCGAAGTGAACTCGCCTTTCGTGGCCCAGTCAGGAAGGGGTGCATCGCGGGTGACACGCACGATGGCGAACTCGCCGGCGAGCCGACGGAATTTGAGATGGCGGCGCTCAGGGTAGGGTTCTTCGTTCGTGACAGTCATAAGTTTGGTGAACAGCAGGTTTCTCGAATCGCTGTCCCGTTCGCTCCGGGTCATTCGAAATGTCTTCCAGATTTGCGAAAGACAGCCGAGCTCACTCGGCGTGACCGGGGCCGAGACCTGGCCCAACACACGCGAAGTTAAGTTTCCATTGCCTTTCTCACCGCGGCCTGCGCCAAAAGGCGCGTCGAATCAAGCACGGGCAGCGGAGAGGATTCCGCCGTGACGAGCAAGGGAATTTCAGTACAACCGAGGATAACAGCGTCGCAACCTTCATCCTTGAGCGCGCGGATGATTTCGACGTGGTACGCCAGCGAGCGCGGCAGGAACTGACCGTCGACCAATTCATCGAAAATGATATGGTTGATGCGTTCGCGCTGCTCGGGACCGGGGATGCGGTGCTCAATGCTCGCCGCGTTCAGTGTTTCCCGATAGACAGGACCCTCCATCAGATAACGTGTGCCGAGAACGCCAAGACGCTTGAACTGGCGGCGCCGCGCTTCGCGAGCGACCTCGCGTGCGATATGCAGCCAGGGACGCGGCGAACGGTGCTCGACCAGATCGAACGCCTGGTGAATCGTGTTGTCGGGGCAGATCAGGAAGTCGGCTCCGGCGCGAGCCAGTTTCTCCGCCGACGAAAGCATGAGTTCCGCCACACCCGCCCAATCGCCAGCGTCAATGCACTTCATGTATCGAGCCAGGGAGTGCGAATGCAGCGAGACCTCGGGATGATCGTGGCGGCCGAGCCTCTGCGTGCCTTCGAGCGAGATGGTGCGATAGCAGAGCGCAGCTCCTTCGGTGCTGCAGGCGACGATGCCGATGTGCAACATCAGTTGTCGGTTGCCAGTTTTGGCCTTTTGGTCCTGATTTCTGGCACGGCACGCAGGACCTGACCTTTTCAGCTTTTGATTGTAGCCGGAGCGACGGCGTACGGGCTGGAAGAACGGTAGCGCTTTTCGAATTCCTCGCGAGTACAGATTGTCTTGAGATCGGTGACGCGATCGATCGCGAGAATACCATCGAGGTGATCGATTTCGTGCTGCAGGAGTTCTGAGAGATTGCGATCGTCGCCGGCTGCGACTTCGAGCGTCTCGCCGCGCAAATCCCGGTAGCGAACTGAGATCTCCCGGTGGCGCTCGACTTGCATGAAGATCGAGAGAAAACTCAGGCATGCGTCCCAGACAACAATCTTTTCATCGCTGCGCTCGATGATCTCCGGGTTGATGAGCGGCCAGGGCTTTTCGCCGGGCAATTGCAGAAAGATCACGCGCTGGAGCAGGCCGAGCTGTGGAGCGGCGATGCCGCGTCCGTAGCCGGTCGTGGAGCGCCAATGGGCGAGCGTGTCGGCCAAATCGCCGATCAGACGGCGAATCTCATCCGCGGTGGGATCCGCGATGCGGGCTGCCTTCTGCCGCAAGAGCGGGTCACCGAGCTGCAGGATGGGACGGACAGGCATGTGCAGTTTCGCTCCTGTTTTCAGATCTCAGACTTCAGTCTCGGACTTTTCACTTCGCCTTTACCTTTTCTTTCACCTTCGGTTTTGGATCGGGCCACGTGACCTGAAGCACGGTACACATGACCAGGGCCATCAAGAAATCTGCGATCTGGGGATGAGCGGGCCAGATTTTGTGCGGGAAGCGAAGGCGCCAGGCCAGAATCGCCGCCACAGTCGCCACGAAGCTGACTTTCAGAGTCTTCATAAGACTTCATCAGGCTGAGAATTCAAGCCTGTCATCTCGCGGCGGCGGCGTCGAACAGGCTCAGCAATTCGAGTTTCTTTTCGGCGGGCAGAAACGATGCCTCGAACGAGTTGCGGGCGAGCTCGCGGAGGTGCTCATCCGTGAATCCGAAGGCATCCTGCGCGAGCTGGTATTCCCGCGAGAGTGTGGTGCCGAACAGCGCTGGGTCGTCGGTGTTGAGCGTGATCATCACGCCCTGATCGAAGTAGGCCTTCGCCGGGTGCTCGGAAATCGTGGCGCAGACACCGGTGCGGATGTTGCTGGTCAGACAGATCTCCACGGGAATCTGGCGATAGGCCAGCTCTTCGATGAGATCCGGGTCTTGCGCGGCTGTAAGACCGTGGCCGATGCGCTCGGCGCGCAGGTTGAGCGCGCCCCAGATTGACTCCGGGGGAGCGGTCTCACCGGCGTGGGCGGTGAGGCGCATGCCATGGTCGGCAGCGTAGTTGTAGACGCCGCGGAAAAGTTCGGGCGGAGCTTTCACTTCGTCGCCGCCAATGCCGACTCCGACCACGTGGCGATCGCGGTAATGGATGGCCAGTTCGAAAACTTTCTGCGCCTCCTCGACGCCGAAGTGGCGAGTGGCATCGAAGATCCAGAGCAGCGAGACGCCGAAATCGCGCACGCCGCGGGCGCGGCCGCGCTCCAGGCCCTCGAAGATAGCGGTGAAATCCTGTTTGCGGAAGAGGCAGACACCGACTGCAACATAGACTTCGGCATGCAGAACATTTTCCTGTTTCAGCCTCTGCATGAGCCGATAGGTAATGAACTCGTAATCGTCCGGGCCACGCAGGTGCGCGCTCACGTCTTTAAATGCCATCAGAAAGCTCTGGAAATCGGCGTAACGGTAGAGCGCTTCGGTTTCTGCAAGAGTCGCGTGCTCACCGTGGCGCTGGCGAAGTTCGGCGAGCGTTGCCGGCGCGACTGCTCCCTCCAGATGCAGATGGAGCTCTGCCTTGGGCAGCTGACGGATGAAGGCGCTGGGGACGGGTTCCGCAACAACGGTCATGATTTCAGATTGTAGATTCTTAGCGCGGGATTTGCGAGGGACCTCATCCCGCTTCATTCCCTCCCTCGCTTCCTTTAGAATTCGCTGTTCATTGCTTAGCCGGAGGGAGCCCACATGAAGAAATTCACATTTCACAGACTGATAAGAATAGGAATCGCGCTGGCGATGTCGCATCTGATATTGGCGTTGTCTTCGGCGGCCTCCTCCGGCCCGAGGGTAAAAACGCGCACCGGCGAAGTTGCGGGCAAAGTCGACGGATCAGTGCATGCCTTTCTCGGCATTCCCTACGCGATGTCCCCGGTCGGCGATATGCGCTGGAAGGCGCCCATGCCCGCGCAGAAATGGAGCGGGGTGCGCCAAGCCACCGACTTTGGCCCGCGCTGCATGCAAGGCCCGGTCTTTGGTGACATGAAGTTTCGCGATTCCGGCGGCAGCGAAGATTGCCTGACGCTGAATGTGTGGGTGCCTGCGAGTCATGGCGTAAAACTGCCGGTGATGGTGTGGATTTACGGCGGCGGCTTTGCCGCGGGCGGAACATCGGAGGCGCGGCAGGACGGCACCAACCTGGCCAAACGCGGCGTCATCGTGGTCTCGATGAATTACCGCCTGGGAGTCTTCGGGTTCTTCGTGCATCCGGAACTTGCTAAGGAGTCCGGCCACAACTCCGCCGGGAACTACGGCCTGCTCGATCAGTTGGCAGCGCTGAAGTGGGTGCACGAGAATATTGCGGCGTTCGGAGGCAACCCGAATAACGTAACGATCTTCGGCGAGAGCGCCGGATCGTTTTCCGTCAGCGCGCAGATGGCCTCGCCACTGGCCAAGGGGCTCTTCCAGAAAGCGATCGGCGAGAGTGGAGCCGCATTCTATAGCCGCGGACTCCCGTTTGAGCCGCTCTCGGTCCGCGAAGAAAGAGACGTGAAGCTGGTCAGCGACAAGCTGGGCATATCTGCACTGGCCGAGTTGCGCGCACTGCCGGCGCAGAAACTGCTCGAGGCTTTCTCTCCGCCGCAGTCGCACGGATTCGATTTTCGACCGGACATAGACGGCTATTTTCTGCCGGAATCGGTGCCCGCCATCTTCGCCGCGGGCAAGCAGAACGACATGCCGCTGCTCGCGGGATGGAATCACGATGAGAGCAGCCCCGATGTGATTCTCAATCCGCAGAAGCCAACCGCCGAGAGCATGAGGGCCAATGCACAAAAAGATTTCGACGACAAGGCCGACGAATTTCTCAAGCTCTATCCCACCGACGATCAGCACGTGCTGCGCTCCGCGATCGATTTCGCCAGCGACCGCTTCATCGCGTTTTCAACCTGGGCATGGATGGAAGGGCAGAGCAAAACCGGCAGGAAGCCGATCTATCGGTACCGTTTCGATCTTGGCCCGCCGACGGCTCCGGACGCGCCCAAGTTGGGCGCGTATCATTCGGCGGAGATCGAATATGTTTTTGGACAGCTGGATTCGAAGAAGGACGTCGCATGGGTCGAAGCGAGTCGCGCGCTCAGCGAATTGATGCAGCAGTATTGGACGAACTTCGCGCGTAACGGGGATCCCAATGGCCCCGGGCTGCCGCGCTGGCCGATGTATACGCCGGGTGGGGGATGGCAGGTAATGTATCTCGATGAACCGCCTGCCGCGCACAAGGACGATTTGCGGGATCGATATCTGTTCCTGGCGACGCAGTGGGCGAAGTAGCTACTTCTTCGCGAACTCGCTGCGGTGGCGGCTGTATGTGAAATAGATGAGCAGGCCGAGGCCGAGCCATACCACGAAGCGCACCCAGGTAATCAGGGTGAGCCCGAACATGAGGCCGCCGCACAGCACAACAGAAAGCAGCGGGAACCACGGCACAAACGGGACTCGGAAGGCACGCTTGCGATCCGGTTGCCGGCGGCGGAGCAGGATCACCCCCAGCGAAACCAGAACGAAGGCGAACAATGTCCCGATGTTGGCGAGATCGGCGGCATCTCCAATGTCCACGAGGCCGGCGGGAATCCCTACGGCGAAGCAGGCGATCCAGGTGGACCAGTGCGGCGTCTTGAATTTCGGGTGCACCGCAGAGAACAGTTTTGGCAACAAGCCGTCGCGGGACATGGCGTACCAGATGCGCGCCTGGCCGTATTGAAAGACAAGCAGCGACGAGATCATGCCGGTGAGCGCGCCGATCACGATGACCGAGCGGAAGAACGGGTGAACGCCGAGATACTTCATCGCGTAGGCCACGGGCGCTTCGGCGGCGGCACCCGATACAAAGGTTGTGTACTTCATCATGCCGAGCAGTACGACGGCAACGCCAACATAGAGCAGGGTGCAAACCACCAGCGACATGATGATGCCGAAGGGCAAGTCTTTTTGCGGATTGCGCGATTCCTCGGCCGCGGTCGAGACCGAATCGAATCCGATGTAAGTAAAAAAGACGATGGCGCCTCCGGTGACGATTCCGGCAAAGCCAGAGGGCGCAAAGGGCACCCAGTTCGCAGGCTTCACCAGCATTCCGCCGACGACCAGGAAGGTCAGGATGGCGCCGATCTTGACCGTTACCATGATGTTGTTGGTCTCCGCCGACTCTTTGACCCCGCGCACCAGCAGCAGCGTGAGAATGAAAACGATGAGGAAGCCCGGGAGGTTGAAATAGGCGCCCGTCCACTGGCCGCCGGCCCAGACCGGACTCGCCCACTTGTCCGGCAGGTTGAGGCCGAAGACGGCCAATTGCGCTTTGGTATAACCAGCAAAACCGACCGCGACCGCAACGTTGGAGACGACGTATTCGAGGATCAGGTCCCAGCCGATGATCCAGGCGAAAATTTCTCCGAGCGTGGCGTAGGAGTACGTATAGGCGCTGCCGGCAATCGGAATCATCGACGCCAGCTCGGCATAGCACAATCCGGCAAAGCTGCAAGCGATCGCGACCAGGAAAAACGAAATCGCGATCGATGGTCCGGCGGGCGGTCGTCCGTGCATGAGGGCTCCCGCCGTGGTGCCGGTGCGCAGGAAATTGACGATCACGTCGAGCGCTTGCGCATGCAGGATGGAGGGAGCCTGAAAATATTCTCCTGCCGCGGCCGTGCCGGTAAGCACGAAGATGCCCGAGCCGATGATGGCGCCGATGCCCAGTGCGGTCAACGACCAGGGCCCCAGCGATTTGCTGAGCCGGTGTTCGGGGTCTTCGGATTCCGTGATCAGCTTGTCGATCGACTTGCAGCAGAAAAGCTGGTTGTCGGAGGTGCGGACGGTGTTTTTGGTTTCCGTGATGGGTTCTGACAAGCGGTTGTGGTCTCCTGAAATCAGCGATCAGCCGTGGGCTGTCAGCCGGGTGCCCCACCCCACATGGTTTCGTGGGGTGGGATCGGACATCCGGCAAGCGGGGGTGTCAGCGTGCTTTACCGCTTCGCCTGGCCGCGGGCCATCTTTTTGACCTTAGGCTTTTTCGATCCACGAGGATAGTCGCGGGGCTTGAGCGGCTTCTCTGCTTTGCGTTTCTTCCGCGCGGTGCGTTTGGCTTTCTTGCGTTCTTCTCGACTTAGTTTTGTTGTATTGGCCATGATTCCTTTAATTGAGAGATTTCGTGATGAGTCATTGCGTGATTGAAAGCCAGTGGACTCGATCGCTCAATGACTTGATTTCTTCAGGCCCGTTCCAGCTGGGCATACTTCTCCACCAGCTTCTTCAAGCCGAAGCGAGGGAATTGTACCGTAATCTTGGCTTCTTCGCCTTCTCCTTCGCGTTGGTAGACGGTTCCCTCGCCATATTTTGGATGGCGGACTTTCTGGCCGGGGCGGAATCCGCGCTTACCGGTGGGTTCCTCAACCGGCGTTTTGGGGAGGGAAAACTTTTTGCCGCGGCTGGCGAAGAACTCGGCAATGTTCTCGATGGAATTGTAAGGCTTGGCCGATACAGAAGCGCGAGGCTGGACCCCGCCGGACGGCCGAGGGCGGCTGTCGCCACGCGTTCCCTGCTGCCACGCTGCGCTTTGGTCCTCGTCTTCGTAGGAGTAGTGGGTAGAGGTATGGTCGTCGTGGCGCGACGGGGTGGAGGGAAGGGTGCGTCCCGCCGGGCCCGCTCCCGTGCGCACTCGAGTTGTTCCTAATTCTTCGATCAGCGGCGCGGGCACTTCCTCCAGAAAGCGCGAGGGAACGCTGGCTTCCGGCAAGTCGGTACCGTAGCGGCGACGGTAGACGGCCCGCGTGAGCACCAACTGGTCCATGGCACGGGTCATACCGACGTAGCACAGGCGGCGTTCTTCCTCAATGTCATCGGGCACAAGCATGGTGCGCGAGTGTGGGAAGAGTCCTTCTTCAAGGCCGCTAAGAAAGACCAGCGGGAACTCCAGGCCCTTGGCAGCGTGCAGGCTCATCAGCGTGATCTGCGCGCGCGCATCATAGTCGTCGGCGTCGGCGACGAGCGCAGCATGGTCGAGGAACTGGTCGAGGGTTTCGGCGCGGTCGCGGGAGTCCATGGCGGCGTTGACCAGTTCGCGCAGGTTCTCGATGCGGGAAAAGGCCTCGGGCGTGTCCTCGTCTTCAAGCAGCTTGATGTAGCCGGTGCGGTCGATGAGGAATTTCAGGATGTTGGCAGTGCTGATGGCAGGTTCCGGGAAAGCGGCCGCCTCGGTCGTGGAGTCGCCAGCCGGCGGGGGGGCCTCCGCAGCAGGGCGTTCGGCCGCCGGAGCAACGCTGTTCGCACCGAAGTCGAATGAGAAGTTTTCGAATTCATCCGGATCGAAGGCGGTCGTGTCGTCGGTGTCGCCGGTTGCGCGACTCGTTCTATCTACGCTCTCTTCCCCGGACTCCCGTCCCGGGGCTTGATATTCGGCCCCTACGGGGCCCTTGCTGGAGGAATTGCCGGCTCCAGGTGGCTCCGCGGGCGAGGGCGCCGGCGCTACATCCTCCGCGAGTTGCTCAACGAAGGTTCCCGCCATCATGGCGCGCGCGTCTTCGATCAGCTGCTGAAAAGTTTTCAGGGAAGATAAAGCGCGCTGCGGCAAGAGCTGTCGGCGGATCGCCTCGCCAATCGCACCCCAGAGCGACAATCCGGTCTCTAGAGCTAAGTGTTCCAGGGTGTCGATCGTCCCTTTGCCGATGCCGCGGGCGGGCGTGTTGATGACGCGGAGCAGGGAGATTGAGTCGTCTGGATTCTGAATCACCTTGAGGTACGAGATCATGTCTTTGATCTCGGCGCGCTCGTAGAACGAAAATCCGCCGACGACGTGGTACTTGAGGCCATAGCGGCGCATGGCTTCTTCAAACAATCGTGACTGCGAGTTGGTGCGATAGAGCACGGCGGCGCGCGGAGTCTCCCCATGCTCAGTCGCTTCGCGCAGATAGCGGGCGATCCGGTCAGCGGCGAAGAGCGCTTCGTTTTCGCCGTCGGGTGCTTCGTAGTAGCCAATCTTCGTGCCGCCCTGGCGGGAGGTCCACAGGTTTTTGCCTTTGCGCCGGATGTTGTTCGCAACGACGGCAGACGCGGCCTGCAGAATGTTTTGCGTGGAGCGGTAATTCTGTTCGAGGCGGATGATTTTGGCTTCGGGAAAATCCTGCTCAAATTCGAGAATATTGCGGATATCGGCTCCGCGCCAGGAATAGATCGACTGATCTTCGTCGCCGACGGCGCAAACGTTGTGGCGCTCGCCGGCCAGCATACGCATGAGCTCGTACTGCGGACGATTCGTATCTTGATATTCGTCGATGAGCAAGTACTGGAAGCGGCGGTTATAGTAGTCGCGAACGTGCGCCGCCGATTTCAACAGGCGAACCGCTTCGAGCAGCAGATCATCGAAATCGAGGGCGTTGGCCTTGCGCAGTTCCTTGCGATATTCCTCGTACAAGTGGGCAATGCGCTCGGTCTTGGGATCGGCCGATTGCAGGTAGAGTTCCTGCGGATCGAGCATGTGATTCTTCGCCCACGAAATGCGGCCCAGTACGATGCGCGGGGTAAGTTGTTTGTCGTCGAGGCCGAGGCGACGCATGATCGACTTGACGAGCGATTGCTGGTCGGCATCGTCGTAGATGACGAAGTTTTTCGTGTGGCCGATTGGCGGCTGGCCGGGCACGGTCGACGGAATGCGCAGCGCTTCAATGTCGCGGCGCAGGATGCGCACGCAGAAAGAATGAAACGTGGAGATGACCGGCTTGGCGATGCTCAGCCCGCCGACTAGCTTTTCGACGCGCTCGCCCATTTCGGCGGCGGCCTTGTTGGTAAAGGTCATCGCGAGGATGGATTCCGGCATCACGCCCTTGTGCTCGATCAGATACGCGATGCGGTAGGTGATGACGCGCGTTTTGCCGCTGCCTGCGCCAGCGAGGATCAACACCGGGCCTTCGGTAGTTTCGACGGCCTCACGCTGCTGCGGGTTGAGTTGATCGAGAAAAGACAATGCGGAAGCGGCTCCGGTGGTGATGAATCGATTTTACAGGGGAACGGAGGCACGTGCGGAATTGAGGATCTCCGCGGCGTCCCATTTCGGTGCGGTCATCGCCGCGAGATGTGAGATCCCTACATCCCTGCAGCCCGACACTCCGCGCACGGGCAGATTTCACGCAGGAACTTCCAGGAGTAAATGCCGAGGTCGTGGTTGTCGTTCCAGCTGAACTTGATGGCGTACTTGCCTACACCTTCGGCAGAGAGTGGCTTGGCAGTAGGCTTGAACATGGGAAGGGTGCCGGGCGCGGGTTTCGGTGGATCTCCAGGACGGCGTCGGGCCTTGCCGCGTTCTTCTTCACACATGGCGCAAGGGCAGGCGTCGCGGAGATAGACAAAGTTGTAGTGGGAAACGTGGCCGTCGTTCCACTCGATGTCGACTCCGGTGCCGGTGGTGAGATTGACCTTCACCGACCTGGGATCGGTGGCCGCAGTGGGCGACTGAAGCGGGGACTGCATGCGTTCAGTATCGCATAGTCCGCCGGAATGACCGGGGCGCTACGCAACCTAATCCCCCGCGTGGGAGCCTTTGCGCTCGCGCTGATGCAAACTCGCTAGTGAGGGGCCGTGGCTGTGGTTGCAGCGGACGAGCTTGAACGGGAGGAAATGATACCCACTCCGAGGCCTCCGAGCGCTCCTGCCAAGATGCCGATCAAGGTCAACACGCCAACGCTATCGAGCAGTGAACTTCTGCGGCTCATCGTGAGATCTCCTATTTCGCGGTGTGAGATTGGACTGGATTCTAGCCTTGGCGCGGACCCGGGAAGGTTACGCCGGGGTAAATTTCACGAAGGTTAATTTCAGGCCGGGAACCGGTGGTGCAGTTGGCCGAGACCTGTCAATTTCAAGCTGAGCCAATACCGGTCGCAGGCGCGGATTGTGGGAAAGCAGGGTTGTCCTGTAAAATAGTGGTTTCGCATCAAGCCCTTAAGGAATCTGGAGCAGTCATGGCACAACAATGTGATATCTGCGGCAAGAAGCCGCAAGCGGGAAACCGCATCAGCCACGCCCACAACGTGACCAAGCGGCGGTGGAACATCAACCTGCGCCCCGTGCACGCCAAAGTGGCCGGCCAAGGCAAGCGCATCCGCGTTTGTACGTCCTGCCTGCGCAGCGGGAAAGTCGTCAAAGCGTAGAGCTCTTCAATCACAACGGGCACAGATTTTCACAGAGGCTTGAAGTTCCCCTGTGCCTGCGGCTGCGTGTGCTCGCGGTTGACTGGCTACTTCACGCCGAGCAACTGGATGTCGAAAATCAGGGTGGCGTTCGCCGGAATGACGCCAGGGTAGCCACTCTGGCCATAGGCCAGATCCGGGGGGATGCGAAGTTGCCGCTTGCCTCCGACTTTCATTCCCGTCACGCCCTCCTCCCACCCCTTGATGACATCGCCCTTGCCGATCGTGAAATCGAAGGGTTGATTGGCGTCGACCGAACTGTCGAACTTCTTGCCGGAGGTGAGCCAGCCGGTGTAATGAACCTTCACGTGGCTGCCGTTCTTGGCCTCGTCGCCGGTGCCGACTCTAATGTCCCAATATTGCAGGCCCGAGGCGGTTTTGGTGCCGTCGCCGGTGACCTTGGTGGGAGCGCTCGTGTTAGGACGCGCCGCGGGCTTCTTGGCAACCGTCTGAGCGAAAAGAATGGCAGCTGCAAGAACGACAACCAGGGCTATGATGAGATGCTTTGTCATGCTTGGATCCTCCAAATAAAACTTAGTCAACGCGAACTGGAACACAGGAGGGCTTTGACTCTCTTTCTGTGCTCCTTTGGGTCCAGTGCATTGTTTTCACGCCAGAGCGATCATATCGATCTCGACGAGGACGTCTTTGGGCAGACGTGCGACTTCGACGGTGGTGCGCGCGGGCGGCGCAGTGCTGAAGTACTTGCCGTAGGCAGCATTCATGGCGGCGAAGTCGTCCATGTTCTTGAGGAACACACCCGAGCGGACAACTTTGCCCAAGCCGCTTCCCGCAGCCTCCAGAATCTCCGATAGATTACGCAGGATGCGGTCCGTCTGAGCGCTGACGTCGCCGGTGATCACTTGTTGAGTCGCGGGATCAATGGCGACCTGTCCGGAGACGAAAATGAATCCGTTGGCTTTGATGGCCTGCGAGTACGGGCCGGCCGCTTGAGGGGCGTGTTTGGTAGAGATGACTTCGCGCATAAGAACCTGTACCCAGAAAGACTACACCACCGAGGGCACGGAGTTCAGGGTAACACCGGTTCCCTCAGGGGCTAAAGCCCATTTGTTTTTTTCAGGCCTGGACGGCGGGATCCTATTCTTGCTGGTCACCGATCACTGGCTAGTGTTCTCTAGATCTTCTGCAGCCTTTGCACTTCGTGAACGCCGGGAATTTTGCGCAGACCGGCGATGATGGTCTCGAGATGCTTCAGGTCTGAGATGTCGAGGACGACTTCGACGCTGGCCTGGCTGTTGGCGGTGTGAGCGGCGATGTTGCGGATATTGCTTTTGGCGTCGCCGATCACGCCGGTGATGTTCTTCAGCATGCCGAAGCGGTCGTCGCAGAAAACGGTGAGTTTGACGGGATAAGCGGTGGGCGTGCTGTCGTCGCGGGCCCACTCGACGTCGATGCGGCGCTCCGGCTCGTAGAGAAGATTGGTGACGTTGGGGCAGTGGATGGAGTGAACGGCGACGCCCTTTCCACGCGTGATGTAGCCGACGATGCCTTCGCCGCGGATGGGATTACAACATCGCGCACGGTAGACGAGCATGTCTCCCTGGCCGCGGACGGTAATGGCGTTATGATCGCCGAAGACGCGGCGGACCACGCTGGCGATCCCGCCAGGCTCGGAAGTTAAGCCTTCGGACTCGATGTCGCCGGCGATGGAAGGGGTGGCACCGGCGGGGAGCAGGCGGGCCAGCACCTGGCGGGCGGAATATTTTCCGTACCCGATGCCCGACATGAGGTCATCGGCCTTGCCCAAGCCGTAGCCGGAGGCAACCCGCTGCAGGTCTTCGTCCTTGATCTCCTTGAGGGCGATGCGGTATTTGCGCGCTTCTTTTTCGATCAGCTTGCGGCCGATTTCGATGGCGCGCTCGCGCTGGTGAACGTTGAGCCAGTGCTTGATCTTGTTGCGTGAACGCGACGACTTGACCAGGCCGAGCCAATCGCGGCTGGGCTTGTGACCGGGCTGAGTCAGAATCTCGACGATATCGCCGGAGTGAAGTTTGTGGCGGAGAGGAACCATGCGTCCATTGACCTTCGCACCGATGCAGGTGTGGCCGACTTCGGTATGAATGGTGTACGCGAAATCGATGGGCGTGGCGTCGCGGGGCAGAACAACGACTTTACCTTTGGGCGTGAAAGTGTAGACCTCTTCGGGATAGAGATCGACCTTGAGCGTAGAGAGAAATTCGTTGGGATCGCTGACATCGCGCTGCCATTCGACGACCTGCCGCAGCCAGGCCAGGCGCTGCTCGTCCTGGGCCGAAACTGGGCCGTCTTTGTATTTCCAGTGGGCGGCGATGCCTTCCTCCGCCATCTTGTGCATTTCCTCGGTGCGAATCTGGATTTCAAACGGCGTGCCGTCTTCGGTGATGACCGAAGTGTGGAGCGACTGGTAAAAATTCGGCCGCGGCATGGCGATGAAGTCCTTAATACGGCCAGGAACTGGCCGCCACAGGTTGTGGATGATGCCGAGAACGGCGTAGCAGTCTTGTAAAGACCGCGTGATGACGCGCATTGCGCAAAGGTCATAGACCTGGTCGGCGGAGATGCGCTGGCGCTGCAGCTTTTTATGAATGCTGAACAGGCGTTTGATGCGGCTTTCCACGCGCGCCTGGATGCCGGCCTCTTTCAGCTTGTCGGTGATAATCTGCTGCATCTTGGCGAGAAAAGCTTCCCCTTGCTTGCGGCGGGCGTTGACGGCCTTTTCGACCTGCTCGTAGCCGACGGGATCGAGAAAGCGGAAGCCAAGGTCTTCGAGTTCGCCGCGTATCTTGCCCATGCCGAGACGATGAGCGATGGGAGCATAGATTTCGAGTGTTTCTTCCGCGATCTTGTGCTGGCGATCGGGCTGCAGATGCTCGAGAGTCCGCATGTTGTGCAGGCGGTCGGCGAGTTTGATGAGGATGACCCGGATATCGTCGACCATGGCCAGCATCATTTTGCGCAGGTTTTCGGCTTGCTGCTCTTCGCGCGTAGCAAAGTCGATTTTGCTGATCTTGGTAACGCCCTCAACGATATGAGCGACCTGCTCGCCGAATTCCTTGCGAATATCGACGATGGTAACGGACGTGTCTTCGACCGAGTCGTGCAGCAGCCCGGCGGCGATGGCGATCGGATCCATCTTCATTTCGGCGAGGACGAGGGCAACTTCCAGAGGATGGACAAGATACGGCTCGCCGGAGGCGCGAGTCTGTCCTTCATGGTGCTTCAGGGAGTAGTCGTAGGCTTTTTTGACGATGGAGAGATCGTCTTGCGGGCGGCTCTCCTGCAGGTGCCGCATCAAGTCGCGAAACTTGGTGAGGCTGAGTGCAGTAGTAGCGATCTGTTGGCGCAAGCTCGCCATGATGGATTATACCCGCCGTGGATGGGGCTCCGGGCAGAAGGTAAAACGAGACGCTGCAATCATTATAGCGTCAGAGGCGCAGAGAACCGGCCTTGGCCGCGGCGGCTACTAGTAGACCTGAAGGCACATCGACTTATGACTGCGGTAATTTGCCGCGGGTCGCATGTGCTGCCTCTGGGGTCCAATTCATCTGCGTTGAATCGTTCGAAATGTGCGGAGTTTTGGCGGCTCAGGCATCGAGCTGGTAGAGTGGCAGCTTGCCAGCCATGATCTCGAAAATTCTTGTCAGCGGAGTTTCCGGGCCGATCGGTACGGTACTTCTTCCATCCTTCAAAGCTCGTGAATTCGACGTAGTGCGCCTGATGCGCGGG
>Ga0335078_10001048_pt1 | contig 42140 bp, 28 predicted proteins | sample Lox_Sample_32_FD_206711 | JGI IMG/M metagenome (GOLD analysis project Ga0335078, IMG submission 206711) | Soil microbial communities from Loxahatchee National Wildlife Refuge, Florida, United States - Lox_Sample_3.2 | ecosystem: Environmental > Terrestrial > Soil > Wetlands | place: USA...
CTTCGGGAGCGTGACCGAGGCGGACCAGCGGAAGAACTTTGTTGCGCAACTGCAAGACCTCCGAACCGTCGACTTGATGCACGTCGGACTCGCGCGCTCGCGTAATTTCCGCGACTGCGTTCAACGGGATTGCATACAAGCGCTGCTGCACGCGGAACAGGAGCGCCTTGATGATGGCCAGGGTCAAGGGCAGCTTTAAGCGGAACGTTGTACCCTGCCCGGGCCTGTTTTCAATATCCACCGAGCCTTTCAAGCGGTGCAGCACCGCCTGCACCACATCTAGACCGACGCCCCGGCCAGAAACTTCGGTGACTTCGTCCGCCGTGCTGAAGCCGGGACGGAAGATTAGCTCGAGAACGTCACTTTCACTCAAACGAGCTGCCGCTTCCGATGAAATCAGTCCGTTGGCTAGCGCTTTGGCTCTAACTTTGCCCGCGTCGATGCCGCTCCCATCATCACTGACCTCGACGATCACCTGGTTGCCGTGATGATAAGACTTCAACAGAATTGCCCCCCGCGCTGACTTGCCGTTTTTCGTGCGTTCTTCCGCGCTTTCGATGCCATGGCTTATGGCATTGCGGACCAGGTGCGTGAGCGGCTCCGCCATGGCATCGAGGAGGCTCTTATCGAGATCCGTGTCCTGACCGCTGATGGTTAATTCCACATCTTTCCCGCACGACTTAGCGGTGTCGCGCACCATCCGCGGGAAGCGGCGGAAAAGCTGTTCCACCGGAACCATGCGGATTTTCATGACCGAGCGTTGCAGGTCGCTCAGCACGCGTGCTTGAAAAGCCATGGCGTCGCCAAAGCGGGCGTGCGGAGCCTCGCGGGGAAGGTAGCGCGCCACTTCACTGAATGCCTGCTGCAACATCGACTTGCCGATAATCAGCTCGCCCACCAGGTTGAGCACGCTGTCGATGCGTTCGGCATCCACTCGCAGAATGTTTTCTGTCAGCAAGTGAGGCTTGGCTGCTTCGGGCGATGATTCAGCCTCGGGCGACGTAACTGTGTAAACCGGCTGGGCCTCGACTGTGGTTGGGTGTTCCGGTTCTACACGCCGTACTTCGGCCGCCTGCGGCGCAGCGCTTTGCATAGCGATTACATCGACCCGCGAAATCACCGTGGGAATCTGGCAAGCCGCGGTCAGACGTTCCACCGTTTGCTTGCTGGCGATCAGCAGCTCCAGAGTTTTCGCGTTCTCTGCCGATCCAGCTTCGGACCGCGTGCCCAAAACTTCGCAAAGTGCTCCCAAGGCATTGAGTACAAGCTGGCGGGCGGCGATGGGCATGGCACAGTTTGGATTGATCTGTGCCTTGATGTGAAAAACCGCCTTGCCTTTGCTTTGCGCCTCGGCCATGCACAGCTTTTCGTATTCTGACCAGGTTGTCTTTGCAGCGGATGCCGGCTCCTGCTTTTTCTTCTTGCTTCGTTTCGCTGTCTTTGGAACCTGATCGAGCTGGCGGATCATTTTGCGCAGCGGCTCAACCGAAGGCAGCTTCGTCTTGCGCTTGTAGGAAACGACCAAGGCACCAAAGACGTCGGCCGCGATAAACGCGACTTCGGCAAGCCCGCCATGCGTCAGGGCCGACTCCAGGGCCAAGGCGTCTTCCAGTTCGTGCGCAGCGTTGCTCAGCTCGCGGAAGCTGCAGGCCGCGGCGTCACCCTTGAGCGTGTGCACAATCCGCCGGATGCTGCGCACGGTTTCCGGATCGCCCGGATGTTTTTCCAGCTTGAGCGCTTCTTCGTTCAGCGACTGCAAAAGCTCCTGCGCAGTCTCAAAGAAGAGCTGGCGCATTTCCGCGCCGCGATCGTCAGAAAATTGGGTCATGTGTTCACCTCAACTTTCTGGTATGCCGTGCCGCTGTTGCGGTGGACCATGGCGAAGCTCTTGGTTAAGCCGAGCAGGCTCTCCGCGTGCCCGACAAACAAATAACCATCGCGATTCAGGCAGCGGGCGAACTTCTCAATCAACCGCTTCTGCTCAGCTTCATCGAAATACATCATCACGTTGCGGCAGAAGATGGCATCATTGCGCTGCGGAAGATATTCGGTTTTGAGGTTGTGGAAGTCGAAGTGAACCACCTGCTTCAGGGCCTGCTTCACAGCGTAGCGTTCGCCCACTTTGTCGAAGTAGCGCAGCCGGTAGCTGTAGTCGACAGACGCCATTTGGTTCTCGTTGTAAATTCCTTCCTGCCCGGCGCGCAGCACGGAATAGCTGATATCGCTGGCCAAAATCTCCACTTTCCATGGCGGCGGAATCAAAGGCTTTGGTGTGGCTGTTTCCAGGGGCAGAGGATTGCGCAGGTAGTAGTACGCGAGCCCATCCGCCACCAGCATCGCCAGTGTGTAAGGTTCCTGCCCCGTCGAGCAGCCGGCGCTCCAGATGCGCAAGGTGTAGTCCCGATGCGCCTGTTTGCGGTGCAGCAGGTCGTCCAGGATGTATTTGTGGAAAAGATCAAGCTGGGCCTTGTTGCGAAAGAAGCTGGTTTCATTGACCGTCAAATTTTCCAGAAGCCGCGCCAGTTCCTGTTTCCCTTCCTTGCTGATCAAGAGGCGGTAGTAGCTGTAAAAGGAATCGAGCTGGCACTCCTTGAGGCGGCGCTGCAAGCGGTCTTGCAAGAAGTGCGTGCGGCGCTCATCGAAGTGCATGCCACACTCCTGGTAGACCAGGGCCTGCAAGAGCTTCAGTTCAGCCTCGGTGATCTGCGGTGCCAAGCCGGTTGCTGTGCCCATGTTCGCCGCTGTCCGTTCTCTTACTTCGCCGCGCCAGCAGGGTGCGCTTGCTCGATCATCCGTTTCCCGCCAGGTTCCTGCGCTTCGTTGGCTTGTGGGGACTTGCTGTCGAGCAGTTTTGCCATATCCAAAAGCACGATCAATCGCCCATTGTGCTTTCCCAGCCCGGTGACACAACCCAAGCCATTCTCCTGCCCGATTTCCGGGGCTGGCTCCACGTCGGCCGCGGCGATCTTGAGCACTTCTGACGCGGAGTCGACGATCAGCCCAGAGAGCCGCCCGTTGTGCTCCACGACCAGAATGCGATTGCCGCGCGCGGCGACGATCTTTTGCTCTCCTAGGCGTTTCCTCAGGTCAATGACGGAAACGATCTTCCCGCGCAGATTGATCACGCCTTCCATGAATTCCGGCGAATCGGGCACTGCCGTGATCTCCGGTACGCGCACAATTTCGTGCAGGGAGGTGATGGAGACGCCGTAGGTCTCGCGTCCAACCCGAAAGCCGACAATGTGCAGTTCGCGGTTCATAAGCACTCTGCGATCACTAAGCCCGACCGGCCGCGCTTCGGAAAGCCGGCGTCGCGGATTTCGCCCGCGATCTCTCTTCTGCGCGTCCCCGCTCTTCCAGGGCAAAGCGGTCCATGGACTCCAGCAGGTCCCCGGACATCTTGGACATCTGTTCGGCCGAAGCGGCCAGTTCGGTTGCGCCGGAAGTGGTTTGCTGCACCAGTTCCCGCATCCGTTCCATCGCTTTCACCACCGCTTGCGCGCCCGAAGCCTGCTCTTCGACAGCGGAGTTGATTTCATGCGTGATTTCGTTCAACCGCGTGGTGGCGCGGGCAATTTGCGATGAACCATGCGACTGCTCGTTGGTCGCTGCCCCGATTTCCTGCGCGAACTTGTAAACCTCGGTCACGACGTTGGAAATCTTGCGCAGGGCAGCGTTCAACTCCTGCCCAAGGCCCAATCCCGCGTTGACGATGCCCGTGCTGCTATCCATGTTTTCAACGGCTTTACGGGCTTCTTTTTGAATGCTCTGAATGAGTTCCGAGATTTCCTTGGTGGATTGTGCGGATTTTTCTGCCAGTTTCCGCACCTCATCGGCAACCACTGCGAAACCTAAACCGTGTTCCCCGGCGCGGGCGGCTTCGATTGCAGCGTTCAGGGCCAGCAGGTTGGTTTGTTCGGCGAGGTCGTCGATGACTTCGATAATCTTCCCGATATCATCGGCGCGCTGGCCCAACAGGTTGATGATTTCCCCCGAGGAGCGAATGGTGAGATTGATTTTGTTCAAACCATCAGTGGCCTTTTCCATGGTTCCAAGGCCGTTGTGCACTTCTTCGCGGGAGCGATTGGAAATATCTAGCAGCACCTTCGCGGTGTCAGCGACCCGTTGAATCGAAGCCACCATTTGATCAATAGAAGCGGAAGTCTCGCTCACGCTCGAGGCCTGGGTCTGCGTGCTCTTCACCATGTTTTGCACGTTGACGCTCATTTCGTGCATCGTGCTGGTGACTTCGTCGATGGCCGAGGCCGTCTGCAGGCTGATCTTGGCCGACTCGTCCGAAGCACCGGCCACTTGCGTCGACGCCGTCGCCACTTGAGAAGCGGCGTCCCGTACATTCACAACCAGCTGCCGCAAGCCAGCCACCATCTTCTCGAAGGCATTTCCCAGCGTATCGATCTTGGAGCGGGGTGTGACTTCGACGGACAAGTTCCCGCCGGCAATGGCTTCCGAGACTGAAGCCATCTCCCGCAGGTAGATCACAACGTTGGCGAACGTGCGGGCCAATTCGCCGATCTCGTCTTTGCCGCTGGTATCAATCTGGTGGTCCAGATCGCCGGCATCACCGATCTGTTTCGAGACATTCATCAATGAGGAAAGCGGGCCGGTTATAGCCTTGGCCGTGGTATAGGCGATGATCAGGCCAAGAGCCAGCGCCAGCACGGTGCTGATTACTGAAATGGCGATTGTCCAACTGCTCGCGGATTCGTCTGAACTGCGCCGTTCTTCCAGTATCTTGCGGCTCTCCTGGTCGGCGACATCAAGATAATCGGTGGCGGTTTTCACCCAGGAGGCGGCATCTTTCTGCAAATAGAAAATCTGAAGTTCTGCTACGGTGGCGTTTCCTGAGTCCACATCTTTTCGCTTGTCCACCAGCGGGGCGGCGAACTCGCGTGCCCAGTTCTGCTCGGTCTGTTGCAACTTCTCAAACGCGGTCCGCTGCTGCTCGGACTCGGCCAGGTTGCGCGCTGCCTGCAGCTTGTCGCTCAGCAGGTGGATTCCCTCAGTCATGTGGTCGACTTCCCGGCTGTCACCGCTCAGCAGGTAGTTGGTGAGATAGAGCCGGTTCTGCATCATCTGAAAGCGGACCTTGTCGGTGGCGTCCGACAATTGCAGGGCCTGCGAGGCAGCGGCCTTGGCGGAGCGTTCACGAAATACGGCCGTGAGGTTCACCAGGAACAGCACTACGACCATCAAAAGCACGGCTCCAAAGGCGCTATAAAGCCGGTTGCCGATCTTCATTAGTGTTTCCTCCCTGCTTGTTTCCGCATCTCCTCAATCCTCGGGCCGGAACTTGAATTCCACGATGCCGGTATCCTGCTGGGCTGCGGGCTCAAACCGCCATTTCTTGACCGCGTCCAGCGCGGCGTTCACCAGCAGCGGATGTCCGCCCATAACTTTGGTGCTCTTCACCTCACCGTCGGGAGCGACTACGACGGCAATCTTCACTACGCCGGTGATGTTCATCCGCCGCGCGATCTCGGGATAGGTCGCCGGGACGCGGATTTTGACTTTTCGCGGCAGCTCCTCTTGCGCTCGTCCCAGGTACGTGTTTGCCCCCGGAATCCCAACCAGGAGACCCGAAAGTGTTGCCAGACAGAACAGCTTCTGCATCGAAGTGCTCACAGACACAGCTCCTCCAAGGGTTCTGCCAAACGACAAGTGCAAGGCCGTTGCCAGCATTGCCAAGCCGCGAGCCGAAACCTAATGATCTTTTAACTTATTGATTTGTAGGATCTTATCGGCAAGGCCTGAGAAGCCGTATGGTGCAAGGACCGTCTCATCTACCTCCCTCTTCTCAGTGTGAGACGCAATTTCGGCGGGATTACTTTCACAACTCGATACCCATCCCCGCAAACTTCTTGACTCAAATTGAGACTTGGCGATAAGCTCCTGTATATTCAACCACTTGTAACTTGAAGGTTGGCTGGGGGAGATCTTGGGGATACCTGTCGGAGACACGGCTTCAGTCTTCGGTTCCTGGCCGCGCCTTCAAGCGGCGTTCCGAACGCCGTCGCAACATTCGTTCGAATCGGGTGCCGACATGCCTCCCGCTTCCGTGGCCGAGGCGATGGCCGAGCGGCTCAGGGTTCTCCTGCGCTCGCCTTTGGTTTGCGTTCTTCTGCGCCAGGAAGCGACTTACGTTCTGCGGGCTGCCGCTGCGGAAAATCCACAATTGGCTGCTGCGCTTTCCCGGAATGATGGGCAGGGATTGCATTTTGCCGCGGACCTTGCCAGCCGGGCCGTGGCTGCCGGGGAACCGATCAGCGCCACCATCGACCCTGTCACGCACTCTCTCGAAGACTTCGTTCCGGCTGGGATGCTGGTCGCGGCGCCCTTCACGACCTCGCTGACCCAGGGCGCGGTATTGGTCTATCCGCGCCACTCCGGTCCTTTCAGCGCAGAAGAGAGATTGCTCATCTCGACACTTACAGGCTTTGGGGCCCTTGCCATTACCCAGTCCGAGTTACTGATATCGGCCCGGTCCCAACCAGTCACGCTTCCGCAATCGGCAAACGATTCCTCTGAATCCGCACCTCCGGTGGAACGGCTGGCCATGATTGCGGTTGAACTGAATGCGGAACGCGAGCTTCCGGAGGTGGCCCGGCGCTTGATTGTGCACGCTTTGGAAAGGCTGGGCGCGCGCAGCGCAGCGTTGGCCGTAGAACAAGAATTCGGTTTGGAAGCGATTCTGTTGCACGGTTCTGCAGGCGAGATCGAACGCGGGCATCCCTTGCTGGCGCGCTTTGACCGCGCGCTTGCAGAGGCGATGTCCCATAGAGAATCGAGGGAACCGATCACGACTGCACCTGCGGCGGAATTGCTCGGCGCTTCACTAGCTTCCGAATTGGAATGGGCAGAGTGTGCTTTGGTGCCGCTGACCTTGCCTTCCGGCGAAGTCACCGGCGTACTCTGCCTGGCGAACTTCAACTATCCGATCACACCGGATGACCAGCAAGACCTGCTGGTGCTTGCCCGGACAGCCGCTGTCGCCGTGGAAAATGCGCGCTTATTTACCCGCATGGAGCGGGCCAACCGGAACTGGATCGAGATTTTCGATGCGATCGGTGATTTCATTGTCGCCCACGATGAATCTGATCGCGTGCTGCGCGTCAATCGAACCCTGGCCGAGTTCATCGGGGTCGAGCCCGCGGAACTGATCGGGGTCAGCATGGCGGCGCTGCTTGCAATCGGTGAACCGCCCCAGCTTGCCGCCTGTCCATTCTGTCGCAGCGCGGAAGAAGCTGCGAGTCAGTACGTGCATCCTGTCCTCGAACGAACCTATCTCGTATCGACTTCCCGCGTGCAAGGCGCCGGCAAAGAAGGTACGCAAACCGTCCACGTGCTCAGGGACATCAGTGACCGTCGCGAAGCAGAACAGCGCTACCGCGAGTTATTCGACAATATTCAGGAAGGATTGTTCTTTGCCACTCCTGAGGGGCGCTTCGTCGAGGTGAACGACGCCCTGGTACGCATGCTCGGCTACCAGAGCCGGGACGCGCTCTTGCAAATCGATCTTCGCACCCAGATCTATTCGTCCCAGGATCGCTATCGGGAACTTGTGGTCCAGATGCAACACCATGGCGGCGTGCGTAACCACGAGGAGACGCTTCGCCGGCAAGACGGCTCACTGGTTTATGTCCTCATTAATGCTTTTGCGGTGCGCGATGGCCATGGCCGCATCGTGCAGCATCGCGGCGTAATGCTCGACATCAGCGGCCTGCGCAGCTTCCAGGCGGAGTTACAACGGGAACGGGATTTCACCGGGAAGATTCTCAACAACACGCAAAGCCTGATCCTGGTGGCCGATACCGCGGGCCTGATCAGTTACGCCAATCGGCGCTGGTGCGAGCTCGGCTACGAGCAGATTTATCTGGTTGGGCAGCCGCTCGAGGAGCTCATCGCTCCGGCCAAACGCCAACTCTTGAACGAAGCCTTCGCTACGACGCTGGCGGGAAGTCAGGTCGACAATCTTGATCTTCAGGTGTTGCGCGGCGATGGCAGCGTCGGCCAATTCTCCGTGAATCTGAGCCCGATGCGGGACGAACAAGGGAACGTAGCAAGTCTTGTGGTGGTGATGACGGACGTCACGGAGGCCACCACGCTGCAATCCAAACTCATGCACGCCGAAAAAATGGCTGCGGTCGGCCAATTGGTTTCCGGCGTGGCCCATGAAGTAAATAATCCGTTGACTGCCATCCTGGGCTTTGCCGATCTGCTGATGGAAAACCCGGATCTGCCGGAAAGCGCCCGCAAAGACCTGCGGGTTATTCTCCAGGAAGCGCAGCGCACAAAACAGATCGTGCAAAATCTGCTGAGTTTCGCCCGGCAGATGCCGCCGCAGCGCAAGCCCGTGCAGTTGAATTCGATTCTCCGGCGCACCGTCCAACTGCGGTCTTATGATTTTCAGAGTCATGGGATTCAGGTGATCGAACGGTTTGACCAAAGTCTGCCGAACGTTATCGGAGACGCCCAGCAGTTGCAGCAGGTTTTTCTCAACATTCTCAACAATGCATCGGACGCGGTGCGGCAGACTGGCCGGCCGGCTCGCATCGAGATTGTGACCTCACGCCTGAACCAAGGCGTGGAGGTTACTTTCCGTGACAATGGCCAGGGCATCGCCCATCCGGAGAGAATTTTTGATCCGTTTTTCACCACCAAAGAAGTCGGGAAGGGAACTGGGTTAGGCCTCAGCATCTGCTACGGGATCGTGCGAGAGCATGGCGGGGAAATTCTCTGCCGAAATAATTCCGATCAGGAAGGCGCGACCTTTCTCGTGCGTCTTCCCATCGCGACCGAGGCGGCCGTTTCCAGCGCTGCCGCAGGAGTCGTACAAGGATGACACAATTTGCTGCACAAGCCGCCTTCAAGATCATGCCGTTGCCGGTTTTGCTGATCGAAGATGAACCCGCGGTAATGGCCTATGTGCGCGCCGCATTGGAACGCAGCGGCTACGCTGTGGTGTGCACCGAATCAGGAGCCGAAGGAGTACGGCTACTCGAAACGGGAGACTTTTTGGGCGTAGTTTCCGACATGCGCACTCCTGGCGGCATGAACGGCGCCGATGTTCATGCTTGGGTGGCTCAGCATCGGCCTGAACTGGCTTCGCGCATCGTGTTCATCACCGGCGACATCGCGAATGAAGAAACGGTCGCCACCTTGCGCCGGACGGGCGCGCCTTGCGTGGAAAAGCCGTTTCGCGTTCAACAATTCATTTCCGTGGTCGAAAAGACGATGGGGAAAGCGCTGTGAACGACGACCTGCAAATTCGCCTGCTGATCGTGGATGACGAACAAAGCATCCGTAAACTCTGTATGACCGTCGGAGAAGGACTGGGTTTCGCCTGCATGGAGGCCGAAAGCGGGGAAGCCGCTTTGGCGTTGCTTGAGGAACAGCCTGCCCACGTCATCCTCACGGACCTGATCATGCCCAACATGTCCGGCCTGGAGTTTCTTGAACGGGTAAAGAAAATGCTACCGCGAACCGAAGTTGCGGTGATGACCGGACACAGCTCGGTCGAGACGGCAGTCCAGGCAATGAAGTTAGGGGCGTACGACTACATCAGCAAACCTTTCACGCCGCTCGAAGAACTGCGGCTTTTTCTGCGGCGCATGGCCGAGAAAATTCGCCTGGTGGAAGAAAATCAATTTCTGCGCGAGCGCACGAACACGGAAACCAATTTGCACGGAATGGTGGGGGCTTCGGCAAAAATTCAAGACGTGCTGCGCATGATTTCCCGCTTGAAAGACACGCGGACGCCGGTCCTAATCACTGGAGAAAGCGGGACCGGCAAAGAGCTTGTGGCCCGTGCGATTCACTTCCGGGGCTCGTTTGCTTCGCGGCCATTTGTCGCGGTTGATTGCGGATCGCTTGTGCCCACGCTGATCGAAAGCGAATTGTTCGGTTACGAAAAAGGCGCGTTCACGGGCGCCGTCAGGAGCAAAACTGGACTATTTCAATCGGCGAATGGCGGAACAGTTTTTCTCGATGAAATCGGCGAGCTGCCGCTGGAAATGCAAGCCAAGCTGCTGCGCGTGTTGCAGGAGAAAGAAGTTCGGCCGGTGGGGAGCAATCAGCGAATCAAAGTCGACGTGCGCATAATTGCCGCCACTAATCGGGACTTGGAAGCGGAATATCGAAAGGGATTGTTCCGCAAAGATTTGTACTTCCGTTTGAACGTCGTGACCGTACATTTGCCCTCTTTACGAGAGCGCCGGTCAGATATTCCTATGCTGGTCCATTGGTTCCTCGATCGCTACGCGCCGGGTGGGGGAATGCAAGTGACGACCGCGGCGATGAAGGCGCTCTTGCAATACGACTGGCCGGGCAACGTGCGTGAACTGGAAAACTGCATCGAGCGCGCCGTCGCGCTTGGCGACCGACGCACCATCGACAGCGGTGATCTGCCTCCGGGAATGGCTTCGCCGTCGCTGGGCACGGATGCCGCAGGACCGGTTCCCGCCGGGCTTACATCGAATGACCTTGAAGATATCGAACGCGCCACCATCCAGCGGGTCTTTGAACAGGTCAAGGGCGACAAGACCATGGCGGGAAGGATCCTAGGAATCAGCCGCGCCACGCTATACCGCAAACTCAAGCGCTATAACATCGGAACCAGAGCTTCCATCCCCAGCGTGAGTCCGACTTTGCAGTAGGCCGGTTGAGACACTGTCTCAGCTTGAGACGATTTGGCTCATCTCTGAATCTTGATCTGCTGTCAGTCTTGTGTAACTCACGATAAATGAGTACCTTACGATATTGGTTGCATGGCCCTATTTTGGCTGCGGTTTTGCACTCTCTTTTGCCGGATGCGGTTCGAGTGCCCTCGCGCAGCTAACCGGCTGGCTTGGGGACTCAACCCGCATCGGTCTAAAGCCCATGCCCAGCCAAGCGACAGGCCGTGCCCGCACGGTGCCGGAGAGTTCTACCGCGAAGCTCGCGAAGTTCTTTCCCGACGCCAGCCCGGTCCGAATTCCCGTGCGCCTCACGCGCATTGCCCCGGGCCAGACTCCTTGTAGCGAAAGCACTGTGATTGAATTTGGCACTCCTCGCGAGGTGCTCTTCACGTCGACGCTCGGGCTGGAATTTGCCGATCGCTTGCGCGTGCAGAATTCTGACGGCACGCTGGACGTTGAAGCTTCGGTGGTGGCGGTGCAGTACGACAACGGATCCACTGCCGTTGCGGCCCGCTTTACTCGTCAAGTGACCAACTGGATCGTGAAATCATGACTAGCCAAACCATTGAGAACTCGCCGCAGGCGGAATGGAAAGCGTATTTGCTGTTGTATCCGCTTTATGCCGCTCTGGCCCGGGAATTTGTGATTGACTTGCCTTCCTGTCCTGATCTGGAAACCGGCTTGGAAGCGCCGCCCCAGGAGTCCGTGGATGCCGCGCGGCAGTGGTTTCTGGACATGGACGAGCGCATCCAGATCCATCAATTGCGCCAGTTTCTGCAGACCACTTCGTTGACCAGTGAGGAAAGGCTGCGGGCGCTGCTCTTGCATCACCTGGGGAAATCGCAGCGCGCAGACTCGGACCGCGACAAGATCGATTTCCTGCTGGTGCAATTCTTCTCGCACTGCACGCCGTCGCGGCTGGAAGAAGCTGATGTGGATTTCCCGTATGTCGCCCAGGTGCTCGAGCCGGTCCTGGGCGCGGTGGAACCGACCCCTCCCGCATTTGTGGAGGCGCTTGGGGAATTGATTCAAGCCGCCAACAATTGCAAGACTCTGAATGAGCTGCTCACCAGCGGCATTCTGGAAAAAGGACGCAAACTGAAGGTTTCCTGCGGCGAGGACTATTTTCAGCCCGCAGCCATGCTGGCTTTCACCCGTTTCAGCTTCCTGATGCGGCGGGTATTCTTCCGCCTCATGCACCGGGACTTGAATGGCATTCTCGACGGTTTGCGCCAACTCGAGGCGCGCGGCGTAGAAACGCTCGATTGCCGGGCGGCGCAGTTTTCAGCAGACGAACCGGTGACAAGGCTGCGCATGATTTGCCAGTCCTGGAAAGTCATGTTTCACGCCGAATATTCTTCCGGGCAGCCGTTGCGCATTCTGGTCGATCTGCGCAACGTGGTCGACGCGGCGCTGCTGCGCAGCGCAAACAAATCGAGCAATGTGAAGTCTGCTCCTGCAGCGAAAACGAGAGCGGCCGCGGCTGGCGCCCAGTTTGCCGCATCTGCCTCCGACGCTCCGGAGTTCGAAGTCACGAGCGCTTCGGAAGGGTGGAGCGCAGACCCCGCCAACGACGGAACCGGGTCAGACAACAACACGTAGCTGCGTCCTCGATACAATCTGGGAGAGAGTCGCTTGCACCAGCCTACCGCTCTGATCATTTCCGATGATCCGGAATTCTCGCGCGGCGTGATGGGCCGCTGGCAGTCCGAGCGCAGCATTCCCGCATTTATTTTGATGGGCGGAGACCTGTGCCTCGGAATTGACGCCGATAGCTTCGACATCGCGGTCGTCGGGATGCTGTATCCCGGCGCTTTGCCGGCTGTGCTGGCGATGCTCGAAGGAGCGAAAAAACCGGTGTTCCTGGTATGTGAAGAAAGCCACTCCGTGCAGGAAGTCCGGGAAACGCAACCGCGTGTGAGCATTCTACGCCGGCGGGAGGGCTGGATCGACGCGCTGGTCTTGCTTTGTGTCGAAGCCCTCAAAGTTTGCCAGGCTCTCGCCCGCGCCGAGCGTGCCGAGCAGGCGAACCGGTCCCTGGAATGTCAGGCTGCGGTCGGGCGTTATATGCAGGACGAGCGCCACGCCATGAATAACGCTCTGACGTCAGTCCTTGGCAATTCAGAGCTTCTGTTGCTTGAACCGGAGTCGCTTCCAGCAAGTGCGCGCGGGCAGATCGAAACCATCCGCAACATGGCAGTCCGGATGCATGAGATTTTGCAAAGACTTTCTTCCCTCGAGAAAGAGCTTACGGTGGCAGCACGGAATGCCGAGGCGAAGGCAGAAGCGGCATCGGCAAGTTCTTAATTTTCTTCCACTCGCTGGGGGATAGCTATGCGAACAAAAACTCCTTCGTTCGCAACTCCTTGATCGTATCTCGTAGCTTGGCCGCCCTCTCGAACTCAAATCGCTTCGCCGCTTCCCGCATGTCGTTCTCAAGTTTGGCAATATATGCGTCGAGCTCTTCCTGCGACTTGAACTCGGGCATGCCTTCGGCTTCTTCGACGACGAAATCCGCATAGTCGGCGTCGACGATGTTGGCCAGCGACATCTCCAACGGGCGCACAATCGATTCCGGCGTGATTCCGTTGGCCACGTTGTAGGCTTCCTGGATGGCGCGCCGCCGCGAAGTTTCATCCAGCGCTTTTTTCATCGAATCGGTGACGGTATCCGCGTAAAGAATTGCGAGGCCGTGCAAATTGCGGGCGCAGCGGCCGATGGTCTGAATGAGCGATCCGCTGGAGCGCAGGAAGCCCTCTTTGTCGGCGTCGAGAATCGCCACCAGCGAAACCTCGGGCAGATCGAGCCCTTCGCGCAGCAAGTTGATTCCGATCAGCACATCAAATTCGCCTTTGCGCAGGCCGCGCAGAATCTTCACCCGCTCGAGCGTCTCGATTTCCGAGTGCAGGTAGCGGCATTTGACGCCGACTTCGCTGTAATACTCGGCCAGGTCTTCGGCCATACGCTTGGTCAGAGTCGTGACCAGAACGCGCTCGCCGCGCTCGACACGCTGGCGAATCTCGTGTAGCAAGTCGTCGATCTGCCCTTTGACCGGTCGAATATTAACTTGCGGATCTACCAAACCGGTCGGCCGGATGATCTGTTCCACCACTACGCCGGCTGACTTGGTCAACTCATAGGGCCCGGGCGTCGCTGAAACATAAATAATCTGGTTTGTCCGGTGCTCAAACTCTTCGAAAGTCAGCGGGCGATTGTCGAGCGCAGAAGGCATGCGGAAGCCATATTCCACCAGCGTCTCTTTGCGCGAGCGATCTCCGTGATACATGCCGTGCAGTTGCGGCACGGTCTGGTGAGACTCGTCGATGAACATCAAATAATCACGAGAAAAATAATCGAGCAGGTTGGGCGGAGGCTCGCCCGGCAAGCGCCCGGTGAAGTGTCGCGAATAATTCTCAATTCCGTGGCAATAACCGACCGACTTGATCATCTCCAGGTCGTACATGGTGCGCTGATGAACCCGCTGCGCCTCCACCGGCCGGCCTTGTTTCTCGAGCTCCGCTTCCCACCACGCCAGTTCTTCGCGAATCGACTTAACAGCCCGCTCTCGCGTCTCTGGCTTCATCACATAGTGCGTCTTGGGATAAATCGGCAAGCGCACGTATTTCTGCTTCACCGTTCCAAACAGCGGGTCGATCTGCGCCAGCGATTCCACTTCATCGCCGAACAGCTCGATGCGATACGCCATGTCGTCATAGGTAGGATAGATCTCGATCACGTCGCCGCGTACGCGAAACGTTCCCCGCCGGAATTCGCCGTCGGTGCGCTCATACAGAATCTCTACCAGCTTGCGCGTGATGTCTTCGCGCTTGACCTTCTGGCCTTTTTCCAGAAACAGCAACATGCCGTAATAGGCCTCGGGCGAGCCCAATCCGTAAATGCAACTCACCGACGCGACGATCAAACAGTCGCGACGTTCGAAAAGCGAACGCGTCGCCGAGAGACGAAGCTTGTCGAGTTCGTCGTTGATCGTGGCTTCTTTCTCAATGTAGAGATCGGCGGCGGGAACGTAGGCTTCCGGCTGATAGTAGTCGTAATACGAAACGAAATACTCGACGGCGTTGCGCGGAAAAAAATTCTTGAATTCGTGATAAAGCTGCGCCGCCAGCGTTTTGTTGTGTGCCATCACCAGCGTGGGCCGGTTGACCTGCTCGATCACTTTGGCCATAGTGTAAGTTTTGCCTGAACCCGTGACGCCAAGCAGAACCTGATGCTGCTCGCGGTCAAACACACCGCGAGTCAGGGCTTCGATGGCTTTCGCCTGGTCGCCCCGGGGCCTGTAATCGCTAAGAAGCTGGAAATCCATAAAAGCAGCTGTCAGCCTTCAGTCGTCAACTTTCAGTCACCCGCTCATTGCGGCTTCGTCCGCAAGCACACTTCACAGAGAGCGATTCGCGCGCATGGACATCTTTTTATTATAGCCCCGATGAGCGAGGCCCTATTTGAGACGAGCGCGGACAGGAAATCCTGCAGGATTTGCTTTTGCGGGGGACGATTAAGAAGCGATCTACGGCAGTTTGAAGTTTACTGTGATCTCGGTCTGCACTTCGACAGGCTCGCCGTCCAGGATATAGGGCTTGTACTTCCACTGGCGCACGGCTGTCAAAGCTGCTGCCCCAAGGGTCTGATCACCGCTCAATTGCTTCAGGCGTTGAACGCTGCCGTCCTTCCCGATAGTGGCGTCGAGCTGCACCGTGCCTTGCAAACGCATTTCGCGCGCCATCGCGGGATATTCCGGCTGGACTCGCTTGATGATCAGCCCTTGCGATACGCCTTGTGAAATCTTGATCGTTTTCGGAGCGCTTGCCGGAAGAGCAGGAGATGACGCGCTCACGATGCCGGATAACGTCTTGGACTCTGCACCTGAATCCATTGCGATCGTGGCGGGAGCCGGCGCCGGCTCGGGCTCTTCAACCGCCGGTTTCGAATTGGGCTTGGGAGTAATTTCTGCCTTAACTTCGATCGGCTCCTCCGCTTTGGCCTCGGCCGGGGCTTTGCCTTCAACCGGGGTCTTACTGGCGGAAGCTGCGGTAATTCCGGCAGCCGGTTTCGTTGCCGTAGTTTTTGTGCTCGATTCAGATGAAGACTGCTCTGACTGCGCGATCGGAGTTCGGGTTATCTCCACCTGGCTTGGGTCGACGGCTATCGTGGGTACGGAATCAGGTGTAACTTCTGCTGATGGCGGAGCCGGCGGTTCGGTTTGAATTTGCGGAGCCGTTGGCACGGCGGTCTGCACAGGCGCCAGCTGTGTCCGAGCCGGTTGTCTCTCAGGATGCATTCTGTTCCAACCGAGATAACCGGCCGCTCCCGCGAGCACGACGATAGCGGCCAATAGGAATTTCCTCGAACTGCCGCCCGATTGGGACGATTCCTGCTCTGCTCCCAGAGCCGCAAATTTCGGCGGTTCGGTGGTCGCGAGGCTGGGCTCTTCCGTCCATGCGTGCGCGGGCTCTGGCTTTTCTTCAATTTTCTTCGGCGAAGGCGCTGCACCAGCCGCGATTGAAGACGCATCGGCTACGCTGACAACGGACGGCTGTTTGGCTAATGCCGGTGCGGCGGCCGCGCCAGCATTGACTTGTGGTGCCGTGGACGAATTGGCGCTGGTAAAGGCCGAACCTGCTTCCCCGGCAGCTTCAGCGGCTCGGCGCAAGGCTGAAGCCATCGGTTCTCCAGGCGATTTAGCAACCGGCTGCCACGGGTACTGCTTCAAGTTTGAACTTGCGGCGGCAGGCGGCGTGGCGCTGCCCTGCGCCGGAACAGAAGCGGGCATGTACTCAAGCAAAGCGGCTTCCGCTTCTCCCGGTTCAGGAGCCGGCTCTGCTTCCAATTCAAAAGCTGAACTGCTTGCCGCAGGCGCCGGAATTTCGCTTTGCGCGGGCGCGGAAGTCAACGCTGCGGGCACCGGCGCAACCGCACGAGATGATTCGGTCGCGGGCGCTGCTGGTTTCGCCGCTTCTCCCTTGCGCAACAAACCCCGTGCCACTCGCAGCGTTCCCTTCGACTGCTCAATATTGATGGGTTTGGTCAGCACCAGATTGGCGCCGATGCGGAATGCCTTGGCAACTCCCGTTTGACCCTCCACGATCGCCACCATCAGAGAGCCCTGGTTCGATCCGGAGTTGCGCGCGCCCTTAAACAACAGAGTTGCGTTTTGCTCGTTTTCGCAATCGACCACCAGGGCGTCGAAGTGTTGCGCCATCAGCTTCTTGACTGCGGCAAACGGCTCATTGCACGGTTCTACGCTGAATTCCAGATCGCTGAGCAACTGGACCACGACGCGGGCAGTCTTCTCCTCTGGGCAGAACAAGAGCGCTTGGTAACCCATGGATGAATCGTAGGTACAGCTGTGAGCACCAGCAAGTTACGTAGGTAATTGGAGGGAACTCTTAGTCTGCCAGACTACGCTCGTGACTCCCTCCATACAGGCGAGCCTCTCATTGTTCCGCTCGCACCGCCACCAACGCCTTCTGCGTCGCATTCAGCAGCGCTTCCGGCCCCACCGGTTTTCCCGTGGCATTGATCATCCAGAGATCGGGAGTGACGTCGCCCATCTTCGTCATGCGCTCAAATTCCGGGCCAATCGCACCTGCCTTCTTCATCTCCTCTTCAACCTGGAAGCCGATCATGTGGCCCAGCGGATAATCGGGCAGGTACAGAAACGAATCAATCATGTGGGAATAAATGCCGAGCAGAACCACGTCGCGCTCATGAAAGACCGGCGCGTAATACTGGTTCCAGATATCTTTTGAAATTTGCACGGTCGCGTCATTGAGTTGGTTGGGAGTGGCTTGCGGATGATCGTACATCCAGTGCCAAACCGACATATCCGCGAGCGCAACTCCCGAGATTTCATACGTGCTCCAGAATTCGTTCAGTGTTTTCTCCGCTTCACTTTTTGCCGTGGGCGCTTGTAGCCCGAGAATTTCTAAATCATGCCCCTGCAACACCATGGCTAGCGCCTCGGTGAACGCAGTATTCGGCACGCCCTGCAGCAGCGTGTGATCGACTTCATTCAGCGAGAAAGTTTGTTCCACGTTGTGCCCCATTTCGTGGACAGCAATGTTGAAACCTTTGTAGTTCATGCCAGTAGCTTCAACGCGCGTGCGCAAGTGAGCTTTTGCTGAGCGCATGTTCGCGCCCATGGCGTGGCCGGACCCGCGTGCTGGATCCACCACGATGTTGGCAGCAACGTATTGCGCTTTGTCCGGCGCGAAACCCAGCTTCATCAGAATGTTGGGAATATCTCTTTGATAGGCCTCGGCAGTCGGATAGCGCTTGGAAACAATTTCGTCCAGCTGCGCCTCCGTGTATTGGCTTCCCGGACGGAATCCGTTGTACCAAATGTCGAACGGCTCGAGCGGCCGCCCCAACCGCGTCCGGATGAGTTCGGCAACCTGCGGCACCAGCGGCGAAGTCAGCACCTCGACCAGCATCGCTTTGAAGCGAGGTTCCGGAATCTCACGGTCTTCATCAAAGCGGCGGGCAATCATGGTGGGAGCGGTCGGAGAATAAGGGTCGGCTTTTTTCGACGCGAAAAATGTCTTTTGCAACATAGCGTAGCGAGTGTCAGGCTCGCGAGCGTTGGTGACGCTCGCACTCGCTTTTTCGGCGGTGTCAGAATCGCTCGCCGTCGCGGGACGCACATCGTTCGTATACGGGTTCCAATCGACTGCGGGATTATTCACCACTACCGCCGGAATTGTTTGCGTGACAATGCGCTGCATCACTTGCTGAATCATGCGCTGTTTGGCCAGGCCATTCTGTGCATCGGCGTAATCGCTCTTGATCTCGTCACGCAAATTCCAGTGGCTGAGCAGCCGCATTTTCGGCGGAAAGAGCCGCTGCCCCTGATTGTCGGTCAAGTGATACATCCAGACGTTGTATTCCGAAATGTATTGGCCTGATTCGGCTTCCGCCTGCGCGATGCCAAGATTCACGTCCGCCGGAATGCGCTTCGAGAACCGTTCCGCCAGCCGCACCTCTGCCCATTGACGCCGCGTCCAGTTGGGGCCGTTTTGCAGACGCTCATCGAGCGTGGTAAGCGGAAAATTCAGCAGCACAACGAAAGCCAGCTTGTTCTGGAAAAAATCATCCACCACGTGGGCCGAGGGATCGTAACCGCCGAAAAGTTCGTCGTAGGGAAGTACCGGCCCGCGATCAAGATCGAGCTGAGTGCGGAATTCGCGGTTAATCTCGTGCATGTGGCCATCGATCTGCTCGAGAAGATGTTCGTAGCGGTTGAACATGGTGTCGAGCGCGGCCTGGTCGCCGGCGAAGTTGGTGCTCACGAAGTCCTCGAAGGCAGCTGCGTCGCCATCTTCCACCCGCCAGAATTCCGCGACCTGCTGCACGACTTTCTTGGCCCGCGCCTCCTGCCCTGCGCCATACTTGGCCACCAGCTCGCGTTGCATCTTCGCCACCGAATCCTTCATCCACGAAGGCGTCACGTTGGCGCTGGAGGTTGGAGGTGCAGTCGCAGTGGGCATGGTTTTCTCCTGGGGACAAACGGGCAACACAAAAAGCAAAACGCTGACGGCGATGGCCAGATTCAGGTTTGTACGCAGCACAATAAAACCTCCATACCAAAATTGCTACTTGGGATTTCTGACTGCTGATTCCGGCGGCGGATAAGGCAGCGAATTACTGATCTCCGAAATTTGTCTTGCGGCGAAGTCGGGAAAGGGCAAACTGCCCGAGTCTTTCCATTGCTGGACTTGGCGATGCGCGGCTTCTCTCTTGTCTTTGTCGAGGCCCGAATCGCGGCCCACAAAAAGCGTTTGCGATGGACGAGCCAGTCCTGAGCCGGAGGAATCAACGATGTCCATGATCCTGAGCAGCAGGTCTTCGCCGATAGCAAGGAACTCCGCGCCGTCGCGGGTCAAAACGTAGCAGAATATCTCCACCGTATAGCTGCTGTCGTCGAAGCTGATGAGACGCGCCCGCGCGCCTTCGCTTTCAACCTTGGGGTGCTGGTAAAGCAGCCGCCGCACCTCAGCCAACAAGTAGCGCAACTGGTCAGGCGATGTCTCCAGACGCAGCTTCAACTTTGGATTGAAAAGAATCTTGTCGCGCAGGCTGAGGTTCTCGATGTTCATCGTCGCCAACGTGCCGTTGGGAATGGACAACTGCGTCCGTTCCGGCGTGCGGATTCGAGTCGACCGCAGGCTGATGTCTTCCACGGTTCCCGTGCGATCGCCAAAACGGCAAACGTCGCCCACGCGGATGACTTCGTCGGCCAGCACCGACATTCCGCCTAGCAGGTTTTCCAGTGTTTTCTGCGCGGCAAGAGCGACCGCGATTCCGCCAATGCCCAGCCCGGCGAGCGCTGCCGTCATGTCGACGCCGAGACTTCTCAAAATAGCGAAGGCAGCTAGAAGAAAGATCGCGGCCTTGAGCATCCGCTCGCCCAGGAGGATGAGCGACCCGGTCCCGAGATGTTGCGTTATGAGTTCGCGCTCGCGCACCCGCCGCAACAGCCACTGCGCGATCCGCCATAGCAGCCAGCAGAACCCGACGATCAGAACTACGCCCGCGGTTTCCTGATAGTAATGGCGCTGCAAAAGAGGCAGCCGAAGATAGTGGGTGAGAATGCCGTGGACAATCACGCTGAGCACCACCCAAAGCGGATTGGAGATGCGCACCCGAAACGCCGCTGCCGATGCGGTCTTCTCCGGCGCCCAAACGCGAAACGGCAATCGCAAGAGGCGGACCAAAATAAAGGCAACGCCCGCCGCAACGGGAATTCCCACCAACATTGCCAGCCACTGCCAAAGCGGTATGCCGAGCAGAGTTTCTTTTACAAGGAAAGCGGGCAGCCGCGTTTCCACTTGATGGACTCGCGCCTGTTCATACAGCTCGGGGATCTTGCTTAAGGTATCGGAGGAAATCAGCCAAATCCGCACGCCGCTTGGGTTGGTCGCGCGCACCAGCGTGAGATCGGCCTCCGTATCACCGACTACGAGTTCTCCAATCTGCTGATGGTCGAGCGGTTCGCCTTCTTCCGGCGTTCCTTCAGGCTGCGTGCTTACGCGGCGCAAATTTCCCTGAAATGCCCGGTCCATCACGGCTTTGAGCTGTTGCGCCAGCTCTTCCCCCTGGCTCTGGCGCCGAGACGGAGAGAGCTGAAGATATTGGGCCGCAGTGGTGTAGTTGCCCGCTTGCGCGGCTTGCAGAAAGCCGTAGAGCGTTCCGCTTGGCGTGTCGCGGCCGAGCGGATCTTGCGGCGTGCTGTTGGTCGGCGGCGCAGGAGTGCTGGCTAGTTGTGGAAGGACCTGGGCTGGAGCCGGAACGAACGCCGCCGCGCACACCAGCAGCCAAAGGCTGCGTTTCAAGAAGAACCACATAAATTGCATTCCCTGGGACGATTTCTCGCTCGGGTCAGAACCCGCGCCGCTCGGCCCACTCAGGCTTTCTTTGGCCGGTACACGTCCGTACTTGTTCCGTAGAACACTTCCGCAGACTCCATGATCGTTTCAGAAAGCGTGGGATGCGGATGGATGGTCATGGCCACATCTTTCGCCAGCGCCGCCATTTCAATGGCCAGCACGCCTTCCGCGATCATCTCTCCCGCGCTCACCCCGACAATTCCCACGCCGAGAACGCGTTCGCTCTGCGGATCAATAATGAGTTTCGTCATGCCTTCCGTACGGTCGATAGTTGTGGCGCGGCCCGAGGCGCCCCAGGGAAACTTCGCCACTTTCACTTCGCGATTATCGTTCTTGGCCTGGGTTTCCGTGAGTCCGCACCACGCGACTTCCGGGTCGGTGAAGACTACCGCAGGAATAGCGGCCGGCTCGAATGCAACTTTGTGCCCCACGATCGCTTCGACCGCAGTGCGCCCTTCATGCATGGCCTTGTGCGCCAGCATCGGCTCGCCAACAACGTCGCCAATCGCATAGATCGAAGAATCGTCCGTCCGCAATTGTTTGTTCACCTGAATGAATCCGCGCGGTTCGATCTTCACTTGAGTTTTCTCGAGACCCGAAATTTCCGAATTTGGCTTGCGCCCGACCGAAACCAGCACCTTCTCGAAAACCTGCTCGCGTTCTTTGACCTCCGGGCCGTCGAAGGTGACGCGCATTCCATTCGCTCCTTCCTTCACCGAAGTCACAGTCGTATTGAGCAGAATTCCGGCAAAACTTTTCTCCAGCCGCTTGTGCAGGGGAAGCACCAGGTCGCGGTCCGCGCCCGGCAGCAGCCCGGAAAGCATTTCAACAACTGTGACCTTTGAGCCAAGTGCGGCATAGACGCTGCCCATCTCCAATCCGATATAACCGCCGCCAATCACCAGCAGGGTGGCGGGAACATCGCTCAGATTCAGCGCTGCCGTCGAATCCATCATGCGCGGAGATTCTAATTTTAAGGATGGAATGATCGCGGGCCTTGACCCCGTGGCTAAGATGATGCGGTCGAAGCCGAGGTTTTCTTCGCTTCCATTGGCCCGCGTCACACGCAACGTGTTGGAATTCTCAAATCCCGCCCGGCCCTGAACGTATTCGACCTTGCGGAACTTGGAAATCTGGCCCAGCCCGCTGGTCAGTTTGTTGACGACGCCTTCTTTGAACGAGCGCAGCCGCGCGAGATCGATCTTAGGCTCGCCAAACTCGACGCCCCAATTCTTTGCCTGATGCGCTTCACCGATCAGGTCTGCAATGTGCAGCAGCGCTTTGGACGGAATGCATCCGCGATAAAGACACACGCCGCCGGGATTGACTTCAGGATCGATCAGCGTAACGCTCATGCCCAGATCGGCGGCAAGGAATGCGGCAGCGTAGCCGCCCGGGCCAGCGCCCACGACCGCGACTTTCAGTTTTTGAGTGTCTGCCATTCGGATGGTTTATCCCTGGACAGAAAGCAGGAACGGTTGCTCGAACGCCTCCGCAATCCAGCGCAGAAAGCGGGCCGCGTCGGCGCCATCGATCAGGCGATGATCGTAAGAGAGCGAAAGCGGCAAAACCAGCCGCGGCTCAAATTTGCCATTCAGCCAAACCGGCTCCATGCTCGAGCGCGAAAGCCCCAGAATCGCCACTTCAGGATGATTCACAATCGGCGAGAACCCGGTGCCGCCGATGCCGCCGAGATTGGTGATGGTAAACGTCCCGCCTTCCATTTCTTCGGGCGTAAGTTTCTTGTCACGGGCTTTTTTGGAAAGCTGGGTAATTTCCGCCGCCAATTCCACGATATTTTTCTTATCGACGTCGCGGATCACGGGAACCAGCAAGCCGCGATCGGTATCAACGGCAACTCCAATATGGATGTACTGCTTGTAGATAATTTCCTCGCGTGTCATGTCAATGCTGGCGTTGAACTGCGGAAAAACTTTCAGCGCGGAAGCGCAGACTTTCAACGCGATCGCCGTCACAGTCATTTTCCCGCCCGCTTCCTGGGCTCGCGGAGCAAAGCGGGCTCGCAACTGTTCCAGTTCGGTGATGTCCGCGCGATCCTGCTGCGTGACGTGCGGGATGGTGTTCCACGCCTCCCACAAATGCTCGGCTGTTTTGCGTCGAATCCCGCGGATCGAAACGCGTTCAACTCTTCCCCACTTGCTGAAGTCGGGAAGCGTAGGTTCGGCCACGTGGGCGGGAGCACCGGAAGCCGCCGCCGCAACCACCAGCAACTTGGCGTGCGCCTTGACATCCTCTTCACTGATGCGTCCGCCCGGTCCTGAGCCCGTGACGCCGTGAATCTCCACGCCCAACTCCCGCGCCAGCCGCCGAACGTGCGGCGCGGCAGGCACAGGCTCGCGCTCCGTTCCCGCCACTTTCCCCAGTTGCACGGGCATGAAGAACGCCCGAGGCGGAGGCAGCGGATGATCCGGCGGAAGCGCTTGTTCTTCGGTCTTTCCTTCGGCTCGAATCGCTGCCTGAAAAGCCAGCCGTGCGCCCGTTTGTCCGGAAACCATCTCCACCGGATCATGTCTTGCCGGCGCGGAAGCAGTCGAGCCACCCTCGAGCGTGAAAATCAATTGCCCAACGTTGACTTTCTGACCTTCTTTTACTTTGACCTCTTTCACCACTCCGCTCACTGAGGACGGAACTTCCACGACGGCTTTGTCCGTTTCCAGTTCCATCACCGGTTGGCCTTCAGAAACCGTGGCGCCGGGAGAAATCATGAGCCGCACCAGATCGCCCTGGTGGACGTTTTCTCCTAACTCGGGGAGTTTGAATTCGCTTGCACTTGATACTGCAGAAGTCGCCGGAGCCGGAGAACTAACACGGCGCTCGATCACGGGTGGGTCGGCCGCCGGGGCACTGTACCGGGTCTTCTCTGGAGGTTTGACTTCGGGCGCTCTGGCTTTCGTTCCCGCGCCATTCTCAACCGTGAAGATCACTTGCCCGACCTTAACTTTTTGTCCTTCTTTTACCCGGATTTCACTCACCGTCCCGCTCACCGACGACGGTACTTCGACCACGGCTTTGTCGGTTTCAAGTTCCATCACCGGCTGGCCTTCGGCGATGCTCGCGCCCGGCGAGATCAGAAGCCGTACCAAATCGCCCTGGTCGATGTTTTCCCCAAGTTCCGGCAATTTGAATTCGGTCAACGCGCCCCCTCTGCTCCCTTTCTTTCTCTGTGTTCCTCTGTGCCCTCTGTGGTTTTGTTCTGCCCGAAAAATTCCTAGCTGATCGCCGGATTCACCTTCTCCGGATTTACCTCAAGATCTTTGATCGCCTGGCGAACACATTCCGGCCCGATCTTCTTTTCGCGCGCCAGAGCAGTCAAAGTCGCCAGCACAATGTGCTTGGCATCGACCTCGAAGAAATCCCGCAGTGCCGCGCGGCTTTCGCTTCGGCCAAACCCGTCCGTGCCCAGAGCGACCAATGGTCGGGGCATCCACTGCGAGATCGACTCCGGCAAAACTTTCATATAATCCGATGCCGCAACCAGCACGCCGGTAGCATCTTTCAGGCACTGGCTCACGAACGGCATCTTGGGCGTTTCTCCCGGATGCAGCATGTTCCAGCGTTCGCAATCATTTCCGTCGCGATACAGCCGTTTATAGCTGGTTACGCTCCAGACGTCGGCAGCCACGTCATATCTTTCTTCCAGAATCTCTCGCGCCTTGAGGACCTCATACATGATCGTCCCGCTGCCGAACAGTTGCGCCCGGTACTTTGCATTTTTTCTTTCCGATGCCCCGAAGCGATAAAGCCCTTTCAGAATGCCTTCGCGCACTTCTGGTCCATCTGGCATTTCCGGCATGGGCAACGGTTCGTTTGTGACCGTCAGATAATAGAAGATTGACTCCTGGTCTACGTACATCCGCTGGATCCCGTCCTGAATGATGACTGCGATCTCATAAGCAAATGCAGGGTCGTAAGCCCGCAGATTCGGCACCGGGAGCGCCAGCACATGGCTGTGCCCGTCCTGATGTTGCAAGCCTTCGCCGGCCAGCGTGGTGCGCCCGGCCGTCCCGCCGATCAGGAACCCGCGCGTACGCATGTCCGCCGCCGCCCAAATCAAATCTCCAATCCGCTGAAACCCAAACATCGAGTAATAAATGAAGAACGGAATCGTGTTAATTCCGTAATTCGCATAAGCTGTGCCCGCGGCGATGAACGAACTGATCGATCCTGCCTCGGTAATGCCCTCTTCTAAAATCTGCCCGTTCTTCGCTTCCTTGTAATAAAGGAGCGTGTCCATATCCACCGGTTCGTAAAGCTGGCCGACACTGGAATAAATCCCAACCTGGCGGAACAGCGCCTCCATGCCGAAGGTGCGGGCTTCATCGGGAATAATGGGAACGATCAGCTTGCCGATCTCGGGATCGCGCAGCAGCTTCGAGAGCAACCGCACGAAAACCATCGTGGTCGAAACTTCGCGGCCCTCCGTGCCTTTGTGAAATTCTTCGAAATGCGACTCCGCAATCCGGGCAATCGGTTTGGCCCGAACTTTCCGCTCCGGCAAATAGCCACCCAGGTGCTTTCGCCGCTCGTCCATATAAAGAAGTTCCGGGCTATCGTCGGCCGGGCGGTAAAACGGCGCTTCGTGCAAGGCCTCATCGGCGATAGGAATCCCGAAGCGCGAGCGGAACAGGCGCAACTCATCCTCATTCAACTTTTTCTGCTGATGGGTGATGTTCTTGCCCTCGCCAGCCTCGCCCAGTCCGTATCCTTTAATGGTTTTCGCCAGAATGATTGTCGGTGAGCCAGTGTGTTCCACTGCAGCTTTATACGCGGCATGAACTTTGATGGGATCGTGCCCGCCCAGCCGCATGCGCGAGAGCTGCTCGTCCGAAAGGTGCTCGACCATCTTCAGCAGCCGCGGATCGGAACCAAACAGGTTTTGCCGGAAGTATGCCCCACTCTCAACGAAATATTTCTGATATTGCCCGTCGGTAATTTCGCCTAAGCGCCGCACCAGCAGACCATCGCGGTCGTGCTGAATCAAAGTGTCCCAGTCCGTTCCCCAAATCACTTTGATGACGTTCCATCCTGCGCCCCGGAAAATGGCCTCCAATTCCTGAATAATTTTGCCGTTGCCACGCACCGGCCCGTCCAGCCGCTGCAAGTTGCAATTGACCACGAAAATCAGGTTGTCGAGCCGTTCGCGGGAAGCGAGCGTGATCGAACCCAGCGCTTCCGGCTCATCCATTTCGCCGTCGCCCAGGAACGCCCAAATCTTTCCTCCACGCGCCGTCTTCAACCCTCGATCTTCGAGATACCTCGCAAACCGCGCCTGATAAATGGCCTGAATCGGGCCCAGGCCCATGGAAACCGTAGGAAACTCCCAGAAGTCCGGCATCAGCCAAGGGTGCGGATAAGAAGAAAGTCCACCGCCAGGCTTCAGCTCGCGGCGGAAGTTCTCCAGTTTTTCTTTGGGGATTCGTCCTTCGAGATAAGCCCGCGCATACATTCCCGGCGCAGCGTGGCCCTGAAAATAAACAATGTCGCGGTCGCCGCTTTCATTCCGCGCGTGCAGGAAGTGGTTGAAAGCAACTTCATAGAGAGTGGCAGCAGACGCGAAGGTCGAAATGTGGCCGCCGATGCCTTCCTGAATTCTGTTCGCCCGCACCACCATGGCCAGCGCGTTCCAGCGCACCAGGCTCTTGATTCTTCTTTCCATCTCCTGGCTGCCGGGAAACGGCGGCTGTTGCCGTGACGGGATCGTGTTCTGGTAGGGCGTGGTCGCGGTAAAAGGAAGGTTGACCCCAGCTTCGCGCCGCGCGTGCAGGGAGAGTTGTTGCAGCAGGCGCCCGGCCCGCTCCGGCCCACCCTTGGATAGCACATAATCGAGCGAATCGATCCACTCGCGAGTCTCTACTACTTCCTGTCCGTCGGTTTGCGTCTCAGCCACGGCTTCTCCGTCGTCGATAGGTTGAATCTTTAATCATAGTCAATTGCTGGAAATTTTGCTGGCCCGGAAATTACGATTCATTCCACGGATTCGCCTATTCTTCGCGGTCTCTCCCGCCGGCTCACAGCCCGAATGCGGTCCCAGAAAAAAGGGAGTCCCGCGGTGCAGCACAACCATCCCTAAAAGATGTAACCTAGACTGGTAGTTAGATCCTGGGTGCCTGGAAAATTAGATTCGCATAATCATCCGACCGTAAAGAGCCATTCACGCAACTAATGGGAGACACACCAATGCCAAAACAAGCCGCCGTAGGAAATCACCGAAAAGTCACAGCCCAGCCGCGCTTTCATCAGCGGGCGAAATTGATCCAGGACTACGGAACCGTCACCCACGCCCTTCCGCTCGATCTGGAAGAACCGGTCCGCCTGGAGGTGACCGAGCAACTCAACCAGCTCCTTGCCGATACCATGACCCTGCGCGATCTCTACAAAAAGTCGCACTGGCAGGTTGCAGGGCCGACTTTCTATCAACTGCATCTTCTCTTTGATAAGCACTTCGGCGAGCAAGTCGAACTCGTGGACGCAATCGCAGAGCGCATTCAGACGCTGGGTGGCGTGAGCCTGGCCATGGCGCCGGATGTAGCCGAAACCACCCGCATCGAGCGCCCGCCGCGCGGAAGGGAAGAAGCGCCCGTACAGATCTCGCGCTTGCTGGATGCTCACCAGATCATCATTGCGCAATGTCGTCCGCTGGCTCGCCGCGCCTCCGATTTGGGGGACGATGGCACCAATGACATGATCGTCAGCCAGGTCCTGCGTACCAATGAACTCCAGGTCTGGTTCCTGAGTGAGCACCTGGTGAACGTGCCGCTGGCGGAAGCTGGGGAAGAGGTCGCCTAGTCTGTTGTTCGGCCGGTTCGTTAGTCACTGCGAGGGCACGGGGCCTCACGAAGAGGCCTTCCCCGTGAATCTCTGTGCCCTCTGCGGTCTATTCTTTATCGCCTTCGTCGGCAATGCCGATCTTCGAAAGCCGGTAGCGCAGGGCATTGCGCGAAAGTCCCAGCAAACGTGCCGCCTGACTCTTGTTGCCATTGGCCCGCTTTAGAGCTTCGCGAATCATCTCATCTTCCCATTGTTCCAGCGTCATTCCCGGCGGAAGAAAGTTGTCGCCGGCGCCGGCTTCCTTGGGGCGTAAGCTGTCGAGCCGAATATCAGAAACTTCCAGCGCAGTTCCTTTTGAGAGCGCACACGCCCGCTCGATTACATTCTGCAATTCGCGCACGTTCCCGGGCCAGTGATACGACAGCAGAATCTGCATGGCCTCCGGAGTAATTCCGGTGACCGGTTTTCCCGAGTCGTTCGAGAAGCGTTTGATAAACAGGCTGACCAGATCCTGAATGTCTTCCTTCCGCTCACGCAGCGTCGCGATATCAATCGGCACCACATTCAAGCGGTAATACAAATCCTCGCGGAAGGTGCCTTCTTCGAGCGCAGCGCGCAAATCCCGGTTTGTCGCCGCGATCAGGCGGACATCAACTTTGATCGTGCGTGTTCCGCCCAGGCGCTCGAACTCACGCTCTTGCAAAACCCGCAGCAATTTCACTTGCGTCGCCGGCGGCACATCGCCGATCTCATCCAAAAACAATGTACCGTGGTTGGCCAATTCAAATTTTCCCGGCTTGCTCGTGGTGGCTCCGGTAAATGCCCCTTTTTCGTAGCCAAATAGTTCGCTCTCAATCAGATTCTCCGGAATGGCCGTGCTGTTGATCTTCACGAATGGCCCCGAAGCGCGCCGCGACTTCTCATGAATAGCGCGAGCGATCAGATCTTTGCCCACGCCACTCTCGCCGCCCAGCAAAACCGTCGAATTCGTGGGCGCGATCCGCTCCACCGTCGCCAGCACTTCCTGCATCTTCGCGCTCTGGGCAACAACGTTCGGATGCGAATACCGCTGGCCCAGCGCTTCCCGCAGCGACCGGTTTTCCTGGCGCAATTTTTCGACATCGAGTTCCTTGCGGATCACCAGCCTCATCTCGGCGAGTGAAAACGGCTTCAGCACATAATCGCTGGCCCCGCTCTTCATGGCCTCAACCGCGGTCTCGACGCTTCCATATGCTGTCATCACGACTACCGGCAATGCCGCGTTCGCTTGCTTCACTGCCTGTAGAAATTCCAGCCCTCCCATACCCGGCAGCTTTAAGTCCGTCACCACGAGATCAACGTTCTCTTCGCGCAGCAATTTCAATCCCGTCTCGGCATCGCCGGCAGATAAAGTCGTAAATCCGTCTTCCTCCAGATTCAGTTGCAGGAGGCGGCGCATTTTAGCCTCGTCTTCGACGATTAGGATGGTTGGCATCGTTTAACCGGCGACGGCCTCTCTTTCCGAAATGACCCGCGAATCCGCCGCGGGAAAGTGCAACACAAAACACGTTCCTCCATCCGGCACAGTTTCCACGCGGATGGAGCCGGCGTGTTCATCCATGATTTTGGAAACGATGGAAAGGCCCAAGCCGACGCCGGTTTTCTTGGTCGTGAAAAAAGGATTGAATATTTGCTCGCGCAGCTCCGCCGGAATCCCCGGCCCCGTGTCTCGCAAGCGTACTTCAATTACGCGTTGGGCTTCGTCCTGCGTGGGAAGCACTTCGACTCGAAGTTCCCCGCCTTTTTCTGCCATAGCCTCGAAAGCGTTTTGCACCAGGTTCCTGAAGACCTGTTCGCAAAGGTTTTCATCCAATAGCGCCAGCGGCAAGTCGTCGGAATAATTCCGGCTCAGTTTGATGGGCGCGCCTTTCCATTGCTCGGCCGCGGATTTCAGCGCGCGTTCAAGGATCGCGGTGATTCCCTGAGCATGCCTCTCGGCGTGCAAAGGCCGGGCAAAATCAAGGAAGCGGCTCACCAGTGCGCTCAAACGGTTCACTTCGCTCGAAATGTAACCCGCGAGTTCTGCAGCCAGCGGGTCGGCCACGCCGAGCTTCTGAGTGAGCATCTCGGCCGAGCCTTTGATCACGCCGAGCGGATTGCGGATTTCATGGGCCAGACCCGCAGACATCTGACCGAGCGCAGCCAGCCTCTCCGACCGCCGCGCCTCGGCCTGGGCGTGTTCGAGCTGACGATTGCTTTCCGCCAGTTCCTCTGCCAGCCGCTGATAGCGTTCGGTTTGCTGACGGCTCCGGATTGCGAATTGGTTGATGACAACTGCCGCCAGAAAGAAGAACAGAATGCGCAGCGAAAGTTCGGTGATTCCCTCTGACGTCAGCTCGTATTGCTGGAGCGCAGGATAGAGATAAGAGCAGTACGCGGCTGAGGCCAGAGCCGTCCAGAGCAGCGTCCCGATTGGCCCAAACTGTATGGCAGCGGTGAAAATCGGCAAATAATAAATCGGATAATAGCTGCTGTTGATGCTGGTGAGGGCGCCGGTGTGGTCGATCAGAAGCGTGGCCAACACAATCTTCAAGAGAACCACATAGCTCCAGCCACGCCGGGGAATCCATGCAGCTAGCCTGGCTTCGAATAGTTGCAGGATCCCGATGGCAAGCAGAATTAGCTGCTTATGTATCTCCCCGGTGGGCGGCAGAACAGCCAATCCGCCCAGAAACACCAGGCATACCACATCCATCCAATTGGTTTTTAATTGTTTACGCTCGGTCATCTGAGGGGCTGCCTGTCGAGAGGATAGCAGAGAAGGCTTGGTCATCTCGCCAGGGTTGGATTCTTATGTCCCGATTTGAGTCCCCATCCGCTGCCCGCCATTACTTTCGTACCCGCTGGAACTTTCCGCTGTGAGGTTAGAATCTATGGCGGCTTCCTGACCTCGATGTACACCCAAACCGAAAGCGTTCTCGCGCGGGTCAACGGCGAGCTTTCTCGTCTCGAAAAGCGCGACTGGGAACTCTGGACGATCGTCTCTGTCACCAGCCTGCTGGTGAGCGGCGGTCTGCTGGCCATTCTTTTTCCTGCCGCCTTCCTGAAGAAGGAAGCGATCCACTTCGAAATCACTGTTTCACGGCCGCTGGTGCTGGGACTGGTCGCGCTCATCGCGCTGCTCAACATCTACCTGGTTTCGCGGCGCATGGAACTTCGCCGCGTGCGGGAAGAGTTGATTTCGAAGACCATCCAGACTGAGTTGGTCCGTCAGCAGTCTTTCACGGACCCGCTCACCGAAATCTTCAATCGCCACTCCATGGAAGACATGACCGGACGTTTCATCAGCCAGGCGCGGCGTTCCCAAAAACCGCTCTCTGTGTTGCTGGTGGACGTGGATAACTTTAAGGAAGTGAATACCCGCTTCGGACATTTGACTGGCGATGTGGTTCTGGCTGATACCGCCGCTCTGCTGAAGGGCTCGGTGCGCGGCTCCGACGCGGTTTTCCGTTATGGGGGAGATGAATTTCTGGTCATTCTGGCGGACACATCCGCCGCGGGCGCAAAAAGTGTGATTGACCGGATCCACAGCAGCGTCGCCGATTGGAACCGTGACGGCCATTTGGAAGACTATCAATTGAGTTTGAGTGTTGGGGTTGCGGAATGGTCAGATGGCAAGACCCTCGACGAACTGCTCGATGTCGCGGATCAGAAGATGTACGCCGTCAAGGCCCGGCAGAAAGCTACCGCGCAGTCGGCCGGGGCTTGAACTTCACATCTCTTACTTCAATCCCACCCCGTACAGGTAGTCGTATGTTTTTTGCGCGTTCCAGGGCAGCGCAGCGCGGAACGAAGAAAACACAACGGCGTGATCTGCAAATGCCGCGAATACATCCTGCCGAAAATTTGCTTGCGCCAGACGGAATGTAAACAGTCCGTTGCAACCGGCCCCAAAAGCGGGATAGCCGGTTTCAGCCGCGGGCCGCAGAGTCGCCACCAGCAAAATCTCTCCCTGGCTGTCCTTCGCGATCAGTTGGCCGCTCGGACTGATCCACAGCGTCGCATCGTCCAGGCTGGGCCTCCCGATTTCCTCATCTTCACCACTCAATCGGGCGTCTTCCTTCTGGTAATAAAAAGCCTTGTACTTTCCGGCAAACGAGGAATCAAAATTCCTTCCAGTTCTTGTCTTCAAACCCAGGGTCGTTCCCTCGGGGGTATCCACGGCCAACATTCGATTGTTCTGGCCAAACACATAGTCGTAACTACCGTCATCCTCGAGATTCGACAAAAAATTCCCCGACGAATCCGGCTGAAAACCGGCCATGCTAAAAGTCTTCTTGCGATAGCCGCTTCCTCCGCTGACTGAGTGATAAGGCGAAAAGCCGGCCAGAGTGAGGTTGCCTTCACTATCGAAGCTGAATGAACCCACCTCCAACCCACCTCCACTCGTGCGGAATTGCATGTAGTTGTAGCTTTGCCCCGTCCAGGCGGGCGGGTCGATCGTGCGCGTGGGCACGGCGAAGATCAGCGCCAGTTCATCGTGACTCACTCCCGCCTGGGTTGATTCGAGCAGCAGCGCTTGGTTCGGCGCTTCGTACGCCCTGACCAGATTCCCCTCGGGGTCATTCAGCCTATACGTGCCATCTTCGTTCACCTCAAAAGGCACAACGCCCCCATCCTGATTGGAGAGATTTTTGTAGGTGAGCGTTCGCGCCGAGGGATCGACCGTGATGATTACAAAGTCCCCGACCGAAGCGCTGCCGTTATAAGACCGCGGCGAATTCGACGATTCAGAATCTGTGTTTGCCGTTCCGCATCCAAGCGTCATTGATAGGAAAGCAAGGAACAAGGAACCTGAGAATCGAGCCGTCACACCAATCCCTCGACTTCAATATCGGCATGGGGAAGCCAACGGATTAGACCTTGACGAACCCGTAGCCGTCCGGCGAATCTCCCGGTGGCCGAAAACCACCACCTTGGCCGAAAGCGACCGGCTGCCTTCGTCGAACAGGTTAAATTTCTGCTTCCCAAATGTCTGCTAACGCATTGAGCTCAATTGGCTTGAGGTTATCCCGCCCTGCCCGACCCACTCTGGCCACCCACTTGCCTTTCTCTTGGTTGTGAGACCCGCTGGGGTGTCACGCAAGCGGAGGTGGGCCATGAAAAACAGACTGATTTTGAGCTTAGCGATGTTCCTGCTGGCGCTGGGCCCGATCAGCGCACTCGCTCAGGTGGATATTTCCCCGGGCGTGGGCCGCGTCAGTCTGACACAGGGCGACGTTTCCACCCAGCGTGGCGATTCCGGCGAGTGGTCGGCCGCGGCGTTGAATGCTCCCATCGTCAGCGGTGACAAAATTTCTACGGGAGATAACGCCCGCGCCGAAGTGCAGCTCGACTTCGCCAATATTCTTCGCCTCGGCGACCACTCTCAGGCGACGATCGCAAACCTTACCCGCAATCAGATTCAAGTTCAGATCGGCGAAGGCATCGCCAACTACGACGTCTTCCCCGGCAACGAAGCCAATGCCGAGATCGATACGCCCAACGTTGCCATTCATCCTCGTCACGACGGCGCAAGCGTTCGCGTGATCGTCAACTCTCAGGATGAAACGCAGGTCATCGTGCGCCGTGGCAGCGTCGATCTTTCCACGCCGCAGGGCAGCACGCACGCCGAGCAGGGACAGATGTACACCGTGAAGGGAACCGGTGACGACACTGCCTATAAATCGGAAGATGCTCCGCCCAGCGACGATTGGGACGCGTGGATTAACTCGCGCGACGACAAAATTCAGAACGCCAAATCCTGGAACGATACCGATCGCTATTACACCGGCAGCGAAGATCTCGACGCTTACGGCCAGTGGCAAAATTCTCCCGACTACGGCCCGGTGTGGGTTCCGACGGTCGGCCCCGATTGGGCTCCGTATCGCGCCGGCCAATGGGTTTGGGAGCCTTACTACGGTTGGACCTGGGTTTCCACTGAGCCGTGGGGCTGGGCGCCCTATCACTACGGACGCTGGATGTATTACAACAGCGCGTGGGCGTGGTGGCCGGGACCGGTCGTCGGCGCGCCTTACTATCGGCCAGTCTGGGCGCCGGCTTATGTTTCCTTCTTCGGATTCGGCGGTGGTTTCGGCTTCTCCGTCGGCTTCGGCTTCGGTTCCTTTGGCTGGTTGCCTTGCGGCCCGGGAGATTTCTTCCATCCCTGGTGGGGCGGATATCGCGGCCGCTTCGGCGCGGTGAACGTCACCAACATTTACAACTATCACGGTGCCGGCGGATGGGGACCGCTGCGCGCGAATGGCTTCTCGAATGTGCGCTTGGCCGAAACCAATGAGCACGTTCGCAGTGGGCTTTCGACCGTGCCTGCGGGCCGCTTCGGCGCAGGACGCATGGACGCCCGTCCCGTCGATGCCGCAATGTTCCACGACGGACGCATGATGACCGGCAACGTGCCGGTGGTTCCGTCGCGCGAAAGCCTCTCCGCTTCGAACCGCGCGGCTAGTCCCTCGACCATTCGCAATAGCGGTGCCTCGCACTTCTACTCGAACGCCCGCCCAGCGTCAGTCGAGTCGTTCCAGCGGCAGGCCTCGCAGATGCAGCAGTCGATCGAGCGTGACAATCACCTCACTCCGGTGAGAAGCGGCGAGCAACTCAATGCGAGAAATGAAGGAATGTCGTCGATTCGTCCGACGGAAAAAGACATTCCGCCGGTGAACTCTTCCGGCAAACCCAGCGCAGGGATTCGCGCGGAAGGAAACGAGAATACGAACTCGCGCAACTCAGATTCCCGCAACTCGAACGACGGCTTCAACCGCTTCGGTTCGCAACAGGCGCAGGACCGCAACCCGGGCGCGCAGAACGAACCGAATAATCGGCAGAATCAGAACTCCGGCTCGTTCCATAACAACAATGTTCCGCGGCCCGGCAATAATCAGCCGCAGGGATCAGGCTCCGATCAGAACGGCTGGCACCGTTTCTCGGAATCCGGTCAGTCGGGCAGTCAGGGCAGATCGAATGTCTCGAACGGACAGCGCAATAACGTTCCACGTCCGCCGAATTCGACCAGCCCATATTCGAATCGCTCGGGCGAATCGAATAATTCCTATTCGCGGTCGACGCAATCTCCATCGAACTCGCGCGGCAACAGTGGCGGCGGAGACTATCGGCCATTCAGCTCCCCGCGCAGCGGCGGGCAGGAACCTTCGAATCGCGGCGGCTTCGGCGGCGGAAGCTATGACAGAGGCAACTATCCGTCACGCACCGCAGTCCCCGGCCCGAACGGCAACCACGGCTACAGCCCGGCGCCGGGCGGCGGCTATCGCGGATATCCATCCGGCGCCGCTTCGGCCCGTTCTTATTCGCGGCCGCCGCTGGATATGAGGCAGCCGATCGTCGGCGGGCGCTCGTCAGGCGGCTTCGGCGGCGGAGGGTATCACGGCGGAGGCGGCAGCCCGAGCTTTCATTCATCCGGTGGATCGAGCCACGGTGGCGGTGGTGGCGGTTCGCGGTCAGGTGGCGGAGGAGGAGGTCATCGCCGTTGACAGCGAAGGGCACGAGTTGACTCGTGCCGAAAGGGGGCTGGGAAGGGCACGAGCTTACTCGTGCCACTTAGCAGTTGTGGAGGCGTTGCACTTTAGCGCCTGAGGAACACTGACTCGATATTGCTTGCGATCAAGCGAGCGTGGAAGGGCACGAGTTTACTCGTGCCGAAACGCAAGGTTAGGTTCGCGCTTTAGCGCCTGGGGAAATTGCTTTGGGCTGGCGCGGCGCCCTTCGACTGCGCTCAGGGCAAGCTTCTAGCGCTGCGATCAGGTTTTTGCTTTTACAGCGGCTTTACCCGCTGAGGTGCAACAAAAAGTTCTGAGCTTTCCCGCTCTGCGGGAAAACTAAGAAAGAAGAGCGGGGAACGCGCACCCGCTTTTGTGAGCAATACACAACTCCCCTGAACGAATACGCCCCCGTCTGCGCCGCGCTTGCGGCCCGGAGCCGGGGCTGAACGAACTCGCAGAACCCAGGAGGCCACAATGCGGTCTGCCCTTTTGACCCTGACGTTGCCCGTCACCTTGCTCGCTTTAGTCGGCAGCGCTTCTGCCCGGGACATCGTGATCCCCGCCGGAACGCTCATGCAGTGCACTCTCAGCGAACCCAATTTCTCCTCCGCCACTGCCAGCGTGGGTGATCCCGTGCTTTGTCATCCGCGCACCGTCCAGCAGTTCGGCCAGCCTGCTTTTCCCCGCGGCACTTACCTGGTCGGACATCTGGAAGCAGACAAAGATCCCGGCCACTTCGTCGGCAAGGGATATCTGAAACTGGAGTTCGATCGCATCGGACTTCCCAACACCGATATTCCCCTGCCCGGCAAAATCATCGCCACCAAGGGATACAAAGTCGATAAAGACGGCAAAATCATCGGCCACGGTCATCCCACACGCGATGCCGTGGAATGGATGATCCCGCCCTTGTGGCCGTGGAAGATCATCACTCTGCCGGCACGCGGCCCACGCCCAGCGCTCAAAGGCGAGACTCTGATCACCATGCGCATCATGGATGACGTCGTGATCCCGCAGAATGCGTTAAGCGAGTGGCACCGCTTCGGCATGCCGTCGCAGGATGCGTACGATCAGCCAAGCGCATATCATCCGTCGCGGAATGCGCAACCCCCGGTGTTGGACTCAGCGCCCGCTCTTCACACCGCGAGCGAGCAAGTTGATCAGAACCTGAATCAGGAAACGCCGACTCCGGTTCAGGATCAGGACCTGACCGCGGCTCCTGCGGCGCCGTCAACATCTCTGGCGGTCTTCAAGACGACCTCCAGCGACGCCGACGCTTCGCAGCCGCCACTCACCTGGCATTACTACGGCCAGCGGACCTCAGCAGCTTCCCCGGCTCCCACGCCGAATGCTGACGCCCGCGCGCCAAAACTAACTTTGTTCGCCCTGAATTCCGGAGCGGTGTACGCCGTTGCGGATTACTGGGTGCAGAACGGCTCCCTGCAATATGTTCTGGCAAACGGCGACCAAGGCGCCGCCGCTTTGCGGGACATCGACTGGAGCTCGACCACGCAATTGAACTCTGAGCGCAACGTCAGAGTTACTCTGCGCAGCGGAGCGCAAACTAACTAGGGCCGTTTGCCTTTGCTTCCAGGGTAAGTGCGCGAGGACTGGTCTCCCCCAGTCCCCGCGCACACGTGTGAATTCTTGCGGAAAGAGGGTGCCCCAAGTCTCGCCGCCCTCCCGGACCTGCGGATAAGAGGTGGCTGTCTCTCGCTAGTTGCCACCGGTCGCCGCGGCCGGTTGCAATACAATCGCTTCGTCATCTCCCGTCCGCACCCCTTGGAAGAAGTTGTGCAGCGCGGGGTAATCCTTCTGGTCAACCAAAAAGAAATCCATGTTCAGGCTGCGTGTAACGTGTAGTGTCGTCTTGTCGTTTTCCACCTTCAGGCTGTAGAGAACAACGTGTCCGTCCTCGTTGTGTGCCGGAGGTTTACTGATCACCTGCCAGCCCAAGGGTAGCTCAATCGTTAGCTCATCTACTTTCTCGAAGGGGTACTCCAAATAGATGGGATGGACTCGGCTGGTGGATTCGAAGAGGTGTTTCTCGGCTGCGCTGAAGATCCCCAATGGGAGGACGATTCGCTTGCCCGCACTCGAAACCCAGTTGGGTATTCTAATGTCAAACTCCGCGACCAGAGGCGACTCGGAGCTCGCCCAGTCCGGTTTGTTGGTCAGTTCTGCCTCGACCGTGACGGGCACCTGTTCCTTCACGTAGTCCTCGAGAAGTTCCTTACGCTCGACATCGTCGCCGTGTTGTTCTTCCAGCCGCCAATGCATCGCTTCAAGCCCCGTGTACGTGAGCGTGAGTTTGCCTTCCAAGTCGCCAGCTTCGGATAGCCTCAGTCTCGCCTTGTGTTCGCTCCGCGATTCCGTACTGGCCGGGAGTGGAGTCTGAACCCAGGTTCCACCATCGTTATCCAGCCGTAAGCCTGTCGTCCGTGTTTCGGGCCAGGGCAGCAGTCCAAATGAAGTGAACGCCGCTCCAGGATCGAAATAAAGGTCCTTGCCGTTTAGTTTCACCATCACGACGTTCGTATCCAGCTTTTCGCTTTGCTCGGTCTTAGCGGTGAAGAAATAATGCTGGCGGTCCGCTACCCAGCATCCGTAGGCCTCAAACCCAGCTGCTCTAAGCAACGCCAAATAGAGCCAGGTGATCTCTGCGCCATCGCCGTAACCTCTTTTCCACACGTCTTCCACATTTTCAGCCGTCTTCTCTTTAGAGCGTTTTTCTTCCTGTGCCGTTTTTTCCAGCTCGTAGGAGGTGTTCCGAATCTGCTGTACCCGGTCATAGATCTTCCGCAACTTGACCTCGGACGGGTCATTCTGCGAAACGATTTGCCCTACTGCCGCTTCCATGGCCTTGCGCTTTCCAACGAAATGCTCCAGTCCAGTGTTCCAGTCTTTGCCGATGTTCCTCCAAAATTTCTCCGTGTCGGGCTCAAACCTTTCCCGGCTGTAGATGAAATCCACCCGCGCCTCCAACTCGCTTGCGGGGGGCATGAAGTCTTCCGTTTGGAAGGCAGGGATATTACTGGCTTCCATTCGGATCACATGGTCGGAACCCATCTTGGGTGCGAGACCTCGCGGCAATTTCCCTCCCATGCGGACGACGAAAAAGGTATTAGGCTTGAGCGAGAATCGGGCCTCCTTGGTAAACATTTCTTGGCTAAGAATCCAACTGGAATCGTAAATCCACGGCCGTTCTACTCTGTACGAATACTCAATAATTCCCCCGACTTGAACATCAGGCAGCGTAAAAGTATTCGCGAAGTATTCCACGCCCCTGGCTTTGACCAGATGCTTCTCGAAAACCTTCCCGTCGAAACCGACGACCGATCCATCTGGCCGCACAGTACGCGCTTGAATATCGACAATCTTCTCTGCGCCCTTCCAGAAGGGGATCTCTACGTTGGTGAACTTGCGCCCCTCCTCGGTCAGGACCTTAATCCTGAGATAATTGTCCTCGCGGGAGCTAAAATTAGCGGCCCTGTCGTCCCGATCTAGCTGGCGGAACAAAATGATCGGGGGGGCTCCGGGCGCCAGCGGCTCGCTCGTCATCTTCAATTCTTCGGGCGAGACCGGTTGAAATACGATCTCTGCGACACAATAGGACCGCGAAAGGCTGAGAAGAAATAACTGGAGAAGGCAACTGCGAAGAACTCGGATCGAAAACACAGCGGACGTTTCTCTAGGCGGCATACCACTCATGTAACCCCAAAAACATTCCTCTCCAGAAACTCGTTCCTGAACTTTCCCTTCGGATCGTACTTCTTACACAGCTCCACGAACTCGGGCAGCTTTTCGTATTTTGAGCGCAGCTCCGCCGGAGAAATCGTGAACAGCTTTCCCCAATGCGGACGCGGCTCAAACGGCGCCAGCTCTTTTTCAATCACCGGCAGCAGCTTGCTTACCGCGGGCCAATCCGGTTTCCAGGTGAAGTGAATTGTCACGGAGGGCTGCTTGTAACACGGACTCATCCACAAATTATCCGCCGCAATGGCACGAATTTCCGTAATCAACAAATGTGGCGTGATCTGATCGCGCAGCCGTTCCACCGCGAGAATCGCGTCCACGGCATTCCGTCGCGGAACGAAATACTCCGATTGCAACTCTTTCCCTGCGCTGGGCGTGAATCCCATGCGGAAGTGCGGCAGGCGGTCAAACCAAGGGCCGGGAACGCCCATCTGCTCGGTGCAATTTTGCGCAGAAAGTTCAATGATCGGATGCAGATTTCTCGTGGCCCGCTTCGCGCCGAAAAATTCCCCCGGCACATTCATCGGCGTGCCTTCTTCGATCTTGCTCTTCAGCCAGACTTCGTTGATCCGCTGCTTCTGCCAGTCAGTAAACAGGCTCACGCTGTAGGCGCTGGCTTCAATCGCATCGAAATGATCTTTCAGCGCGGCCAGCGGCAAATCTTCATACACCCACTGCCGCATCAGGTAAGTCGGCTGAATGTCGAGCGTGACCTTCGTGATCACGCCCAGCGCGCCCAATCCCACCACCGCTCCGTTGAAGGTTTCTCCATCGTTCTTGCGCGAAAGCTTCACTACGTCGCCCGCCGCGGTCACCAACTCCAGGCCCGAAACCGCGGTAGACAAATTTCCGTTCTTCTCGCCTGACCCATGCGTCGCCGTGGTGCACGCGCCCGCTACCGAAATATGTGGCAGCGAGGCCAGGTTGTGCAGCGCAAAATCCTTGTCATCGAGATAAGGACACAACTGCCCATAGCTCATTCCCGCCTCAAGCGTCACTGTGCGCGCTTCCGCATCGAGCGCAACCACACGGTCCATCGTTTTGACGGAAAGAAACTGATACTTGCTGTCCGCGATGGTGTTGAAACAATGGCGCGTGCCCAGCACTTTCAGATTCGTCTGTTTTCTGACGAAGTCCTGCACCTGCTCCAGCGAACCCGCCGGAAACAGTTCTTCCGTGCTGTATTCGATGTTGCCCGCCCAGTTCGTGAGTTTGTCAGTGGCCCAAGCCATAAGAGGAGACAGAACCGGCGCTGTCATCGCGCCCGAAAGCAGTTTAAGAAAGGTTCGTTTGTTCACGGAAGTGCGGCCAGGTGAGGAAGCTGGAGGCGCGGGTCGGAATCGAACTTGAGGCGTTCAGCAGGCGTGAGGGAGCCTCGTAAGAGACGACCGGGAGCCTGCTGCCGAAATCCCGAGCTGTGGCGAGGGACCTCAAGGTTTGTAACCTGCGAGTCCAAAACTATGGAGGCGCGGGTCGGAATCGAACCGACGCATAAAGGTTTTGCAGACCTCTCCCTTACCACTTGGGTACCGCGCCCCGCCCTAATAAATTAGCGTCAAGCCGGAAAAAAGTCTACTGGACGAAAGTGGTGCTGGAAGGCGCCTGACAGGCCACAAAACAGGCTGACTCGGCGAAATCTGGAGCGGGAGACGGGATTTGAACCCGCGACTTCGACCTTGGCAAGGTCGCACTCTACCACTGAGTTACTCCCGCTCGGTTCGACTGATGCCGGGAGATCCTTCGGCTTCGCTCAGGACTTCGGCGCGCGGCTCAAACGCCGCGCAACCGCCTCAGGTTACTCCGGCTCAGTGGTTCAGATTATAAATGACAGCCTAAACGCCCAGCAATTGAGATCACGGATTGTGATCTCAAACCTGTCCGTCCCGTAGAATGCCCTTTCCCGCGTTGTGCGACCGTCGCACAAGATCGCTGGCACCCGGAACAGGCTGAGGGGCCACCCAGAATGCCCCGCCTGTCGAAAGGTGACCGTCACACGGCGCCTCTCGTTGCCCCGACGGCCCTGGATACCCTCAAATTGCCAGAACGCGTTCCGGCCATCAGCAGCAGCGCTCACTATCTGCCAGCGCTATCGGCCTTCGGCAGCGAGTCGGTCGATTTCGCCGTGATCTGATTGCGCACGTCCCAGAGGTCTTTATAAAAGAGGTGTTCCATCCGCTGGTGAAGGACTTCGACCGGCGTGCCCATGGTTCCTATGACGCCTCCGCCGATGATTCGCTGTGCCAGCTTGAGATGATGAAAACGAAAAAGATGCACGCGCTCGTCGAAGTCGAGCAACTGCTCGGCTAAATCGTGCAAAGCGAAAAACTCCGCGTGACGCCGATAAATATCATCGATGGTGAGGCCGGCATTTTTCAGTTGCGCGTCAAAAGTCTCGCCCAGGCGGGGGCCGATGTGTAGCAAAGCCAGGAAACCGGGTGAGTCAAGGCCGCTGCCATGACCCAATCCGGCGCGAATTAAGTGATAGTCGTAGGGAGTGATCGTCTCCAGCACGTGCAACATGGAGATGGGATACTCGAGCATCTGATTGCCGCGGCGCAGTAAACGCGCAGCGTTCAGGAAATCTCCTTCGCCGATGCAGACGCGCGCACGCTCCAATTCCCAGGCGATACCTTTCATCAACAGCTCAGACGCCTGATGCACAACCTGAAATGTCAATTCATCTGCATGCAGGAATTGCTCCGGCGTTTTCTGCAGGGACAGCAGTTCGTCGGTGCGCAGATAGCGTTCATAATCCGACGCGCCCTTGCCGGCAAGAATGGGTTTTCGCAGGTCATCCATGTTTACTTCCTCTGCGTGCTTCGCGAGGTCTTTGCGATCCCGGCGGTTAAGGCTTTACCGCAAAGGCCGCAAAGATCCCGCTGAGGCAAGGAACGCCACCGCGTCAGCCCGAATGTCCTATCCACTGAGGATCTTTCTCCGGGGTGACAATCTCGCCGTCGCGCATA